>Ga0181529_10000038_pt1 | contig 153600 bp, 103 predicted proteins | sample PEATcosm2014_Bin_36_FD_119763 | JGI IMG/M metagenome (GOLD analysis project Ga0181529, IMG submission 119763) | Peatland microbial communities from MTU Mesocosm Facility, Houghton, MI, USA - PEATcosm2014_Bin10_30_metaG | ecosystem: Environmental > Terrestrial > Soil > Wetlands > Peat | place...
AAAAAGGCGGCGGCAAAGGCAACGACGGAGATTCTGACTCTGCGAGTCAGAATGACGCTACAGAGAATGGGGGTAAGGCAGAAGCAGATTCCCTTCGGGAATGACAAACAAAAAGGCGGCGGCATAGGCAACGACGGAGATTCTGACTCTGCGAGTCAGAATGACGCTACAGAGAATTGGGGGAAGGCAGAAGCGGATTCCCTTCGGGAATGACAAACAAAAAGGCGGCGGCAAAGGCAACGACGGAGATTCTGACTCTGCGAGTCAGAATGACGCTACAGAGAATGGGGGGAAGGCAGAAAGGGATTCCCTTCGGGAATGAAAAACAAAAAAGAGCCGGGAGTAAGGCAGGCTGGCTAGTACTTCGCCAGCAGGAACATGGCTTTGTAGAGATCTTCGGGCTGGGGGAGGATGGCGTCTTCGAGGAGGGGCTGGTAGGCGACGAAGGTGTCCATGGCGGCGACTCGGCGGACGGGAGCGTCGAGGGAGTCGAAGAGGTCCGAGCCGATGCGGGCGGCGATCTCCGCACCGTAGCCCCAACTGAGCATGTCTTCGTGAGCGACGATGACTTTGCCGGTCCTGCGGACGGATTCGGCGATGGTGTCCCAGTCGTAGGGGGTGAGGGTGCGCAGGTCGACCAGCTCGACGTCGACGCCGGTCTCGCGATGCAGCTTGTCGGCGGCCTGCAGCGCGCGCGGAACGATGGCGCCGTAGGTGATGACGGTGAGGTCTTTGCCGGCGCGGACGATGTTCGCCTTGGCGAAGGGGATGGCGTACTCGGGGCCAGGATACGCGCCGCGGCCGAAGGTCTCGCGGTAGAGGCGCTTGTGTTCGAGGAAGAGCACGGGATCGTCGCAGCGGATGGCGGTGCGCAGCAGGCCGGCCGCGTCTTGCGCATTCGACGGCATGACCACGCGGACGCCGGGGGTGTGGGTGAAGATGCTTTCGCCCGACTGCGAGTGGTAGATGGAGCCGCCGGTGAGGTAGCCGCCGATGGGCACACGGATGACGACCGGGCAGGACCACGTGCCGTTCGACCGCCAGCGGATGGTCGAGAGCTCATTGCGCATCTGGTGCATGGCCGGCCAGATGTAGTCGAAGAACTGGATCTCGACGACCGGCTTGAGCCCGCGCACGGCCATGCCGATGGCGCGGCCGACGATGTTCGCCTCGGCGAGGGGCGAGTTCCAGCAGCGGTCGGAACCGAACTCCGTCTGCAGGCCGGCGGTGAGCTTGAAGACGCCGCCCTTGCCCTTGATCTTGCCGGCGCGCAGCGCCCGGTCGCGGGTCGCGTCGGCCACGTCCTCGCCGAAGACGACGATGCGTTCGTCGCGGCGCATCTCGTCCTTCAGGCACAGGTTGATCAACTCGGCCATGGTGCGCTCGTTGGTGTCGGCGGTCGCCTCCGGCTGGGTGTCGAAGCGCGCGGCGGTGGGCTTGAGGTCCTCGGAGTACTGGTGGCGCAGGATCGCCTCGGGCTTCGGGCTCGGGAGCACGGCCTGCATGGCCCGGTCGGCGGCGCGCTGCACCTCGTCGTCTACCTTCTGCTCGAGCAGGTTGATTTCCTCCGCGCCGAGAATGCCCTCGCGCAACAGCCACATCTGCATCTTCGCAAGCGGGTCGCGCGCATTCTCGGCCTGCACCTCTTCCTCGCTGCGGTACTGGCGCTCATCGTCCGATAGCGAGTGCGAGTAGGGCCGGATGACATGCCCGTGGACCAGCGCGGGGCCGCGGCCCGCGCGCGCATACTCGACGGCCTGGGTCATGGCCGCGTAGCAGGCGAGCGGGTCGGTGCCATCGATCTCGGCGAAGTGGAAGTTGGGGAAGTTCGCGATCAGGCGGGAGATGTTTCCGCCGGGGGTGTTCACTTCTACGGGCGTGGAGATAGCGTATTCGTTGTCTTCGACGACGTAGACCACGGGAAGCTTGCCGTTGCTGGCGGTGTTCAGCGACTCCCAGAACTCTCCCTGGCTGGTTGAGCCCTCGCCGATGGAGACGTAGACGACCTCATCGCCGTGGAAGGCGACATCTTTGAAGTCGCGATAGTCGCCCCAGCCGCCCGCAGGCTTCTTACCGACGGCCTCGGGATGCCGCGAAAAATAACGGCCCGCCTCCGCGCAGCCGATCGCATGCAGGCACTGCGTGGCGGTGGCGGAACTTGGCGTGACGATGTGCAGCTTCGTGCTCGACCAGTGCGACGGCATCTGCCGCCCGCCGCTGGCGGGATCGTCCGCCGCGCCTACGGCTTGCAGGAGCTGGTCGTCCACGGTGTTGCCGAGGGCCAGGCAGATGGCACGGTCGCGGTAGTAGGGGAAGAACCAGTCGTAGCCCGGCCGCATCGCCATGCCCGCAGCTACCAGCAGCGCCTCATGCCCCGCGCAGGATATCTGAAAGAAGATTTTCTGCTGCCGCTTCAGGACGATTTCGCGGTCGTCGGTGCGGCGCGACAGATACATCAGGCGGTAGAACTCCACCAGCTGCTCGCGCGTCATCCCAGCCCATGCGCTCGCCGTCGCTACTGCAACCGCCGCCTTGCCGGCGCCATTGCCCACTGCTTCGCCAGAAGCCGCGAGTACCGGCTTCCGGTCCTCTACGCCCGATCCATTGCGCCGCGCCATGCTCTCCATCCCTCAACGACGGCCAATTCCCGCCGCCGTCAAGATTCTACCCCCAATCCGCCGGGTGAAAGAACTGCGCCACTTCCGAGCTGGCATCGGGCAGGATGCACCTGCTGCTATGGCCCCTTCATTCTCTCCTTCACGTTATGCGCGAGCTTTTCGATCTCATCCGCCTTCCGGATCACATCCAGCGACATCGTGTCTTTGGTCGACTTGTCCATGTCCGCCTTCAGCTCATTCGCCAGGCTCAGGAGTTTCTGGGTGTCCGCCACCAACTGCTTTTGCCGCTCCGCGTTGCGCAGCTTCGCCCGCTGCTCTTCCGTCTGCGGCGAGAGCCCAGTGTCCGGCTCAATCGGCGGTGGCCCCGCTATTTGCGAGTTCGGAGACTGACTTCCGCGCGCGCTCGCGGCGCCATTGCCCTGCAGCGCCGATACACCCGCGATTCCGCTGCCCGAGCCGTTGATCTGGCCCCAGGCTGGACTCCCCAGAGCCAGGGTCAATCCCCCAACCACCATCCACGCCTCTAAGTTTCGCAGAATCCTCATACTTTCCCTCCTTCGCAGTGACTGGAGCACTCGCCCTGCCGGTCCCGCGAAATCACGGCATCGGGGGCGCGACCGCGAGCCGGTACAAACTCCCCTCGCCGTGGTTCCATCCCCGACGCTCTCGATTATCCGCATCCAACCAACCGTACCGAGAGATACTTGTCCTGCAAGCCAGAACAAGAGTCCATTCAGGAGATGCCATAATAATGTTCCTTTTTGCCGCTCCGCCGCAAGACGATATCCCGGAGCTTACTTTTCACGAGATCAGGCACGCCTGGCATCATGACTTCCTCGGGTTTGTGCGCGGCGATCTTCCCCGCCTGGTGTTCATCCTCGTTTACGGCTTCATCCTGCTCCGTATCGTGCTCCTGTTCGTCAATCGCATGCGCAAGCTGGCGGACCGTCACGCCGGCGCCAGTCCCCAGCGCGCGGCCGAACTCCGCACTCTGGCTTCGATCTTCCGCGCCACGGCCTATGGAGTCATCGGCTTCATCGTTCTGCTGCACAGCCTCTACGTTCTGGGCATCAACCTGACGCCTCTGCTCGCCTCCGCCGGCGTCGTCGGCGTCGGCATCGGCCTGGGAGCGCAGTCGCTCTTCAAGGACATCATCAACGGCGTCTTCATTCTCATCGAAAACCAGTACAACGTCGGGGACACCGTCAAGCTTGCATCGCTCACCGGCACGGTCGAGGACCTCAGCCTTCGCCTCACCACCCTGCGCGACGGCGACGGCACTCTCTACTTCATTCCCAACTCGCAGATCGCCACGGTGTCGAACCTCTCCCGCGACTTCGCCGTCGCGGCCATGACGGTCACGGTCGACGCTTCCGCCGATCCGGACAACGTACTCCGCATCCTGCGCGCCACCGCACTTGCCGTGCGCAGCGATCCAGCGTTCAAAGATATTGCCGTTGCCGACCCCGACGTTCCCGGAGTCGATGCCATCTCCGGCCGGGTCGTCAGCTATCCGGTCAGCATCCGCGTCCGCGTCAACCAGAAGGATGCGATACTCCGCGAGCTTCGCCGCCGAATTCTCCAGGCCTTCGAGGAAAATGCCGTCCCGCTCGGCACCGATCCGAACAGCATTCTGGTTATGCAACACGCCGACCCAACGGCACCGCCCTCGCAGCAGCCGCTTACCAGCGCCTAAGCTTTGCCTAAAAACTGCGCGTCATGATCTCGGCCAGTTGCTCGGCCGACGCCACCGGAGGCTGGCAAGTATGCCCGCTGCATACCACCGCAAAGCTGCCTTCTAACTTCGGCAGGCGCGGCAATGTCTTATCGAGCACGGGAGGCAGCGCGCCGGCCCGCAGCCGCTCGAACCGAGCGACGCTTTTGTTCACTGCATACTGCTTCAGCGCCGCCGTCTCCAGTGCGCCGGCGTTGCTATCCTCGCCGATCACGCACACCTGCACCGGGTCGTGCACCAGCCGCTGCAGGGCCAGCGCGTAGGTCGCGGCGTACAGGCCGAAATGCTCCACCACTCCCGCAAACGTCTCCAGCGTCTCCTGCGCCTTCTCGGCGTAGTCGAGCCGGCCATTCAACTCGCTTAGCCGCATCAGCAGCATCGCCGCCATCGGGTTCCCCGCGGGTGTGGGCGAGTCCTGCAACGGCTTCCTGCGCGTGACCAGCGCGCCCAGCCTGCGTTCCCCAGGGGCCGGCGCCTCGGTGTCGAAAAACGCGCCTCCCGCGGGATCGTAGAACCGCCGCAGCGCGCTCTCCATCAACTCCACCGCCGCTTCGTAGTACAGCAGCTCGCCGGTAGCTTCCCATGCATCCAGCGCCGCATGACCAAGAAAAACGTAGTCGTCGAGCACGCCGGCCACGGGCTCAGCCACCGCTCCCGGCTCGCCGTAGGCCACCACATGAGCCAGGCCGCTGCGTCCGTTCTGCGCGGACCCGCTCCACGCCCCACGCAGCACGCGGTCCAGCGACTTCAGCGCAAACACCCGTGCGTCCGGCGAATCCAGCACCCGCGCGGCCGCGAGGTACGCGGAGATGCACATCGCGTTCCATGCAACGTACATCGTCTTGTCGACGTAGGGGGTGGGCCGCAGCAGCCGTGCGGCGTACAGCTTGCGCTTCGCCGAGTCCAGCAGCGTGCGCGCCTCTTCCACACTCACGCCGCACTTGCGCGCCACTACCTCAAGCCCGCGCTTCACGTGCAGCACGTTCTTCGCCACATTGTGCTGCATGTCTCCGATCTCGCCGATGTCGTAGTATCCCGCGGCTACGCCCAGCTCTTCCTGCGTCAGCACCTCGGCGGCTTCGTCGCGCGTCCAGGTAAAGTAATCGCCATCGTCGTCCAGCGAGAAGTCCGCGTCCTGCGATGCATAGAAACCGCCCAGTTCGCGGTCGCTGAGCCACTCATCCATCCAGCGCATGATGTCGCGCGCGACCCGCGCGAACTCCTCGTCGCCGAACTGCCGGTATGCATGCACGTAGTTCTTCAGCAGCTCGCTGTTGTCGTACGCCATCTTCTCGAAGTGCGGCACCACCCAGTGCTCGTCCACCGAATAGCGGTGAAACCCGCCCGCCAGGTGATCGTAGATTCCGCCCTTGGCCATCTTGTTCAGCGACTGCAGCACCGCATCTTTGGCCGCTTCCGATACCGAAATCGTCCCCTGCCCGTTGAGCTTGACCGGAGTCGTCAACCCGCGCCCGGCCACGTCGATCAGCAGATCGAGCGCGCTCGAGTGGGGGAACTTCGGCTGCGCACCGAACCCGCCATGGCGCATGTCCACGCTCTTCAAAGCCGCCAGCACCATCTTTTCCACCAGCTCGGGCTCCGGATTGCCGGCCCGTCCGGAGAATGACTCATTGTGCTCGATCGCGTCCATCACACTGCCTGCGGACTCATCCACCTCCCCGCGCCGGTCCAGGAACGCATTCGCCATAGTCAACAGCACACGCTGAAAGCTGGGGCGTCCATGCCGGTCCTCGGGCGGAAAGTAGGTCCCGCCAAAGTACGGCTTGCCCTCCGGAGTAAGGAACGCAGTCAAAGGCCATCCGCCCTGGCCACTGATCGCCGAAACCGCCGACTGATACCGCGTGTCCACGTCGGGCCGCTCGTCGCGGTCCACCTTCACCGCAACAAAATTGTCGTTGATGATCTGAGCGGTCGCGGGATCCTCATACGACTCGCGATCCATCACGTGGCACCAGTGGCACCACACCGCCCCAATGTCCAGCAGGATCGGCTTGTCTTCCTTTAGGGCGCGATCGAACGCAGCCTCGCCCCACTCCATCCAGTCCACCGGCTGGTGCATCGCCGAGCGCAGATAGGCCGACGCGGCCCGAACCAGCCGGTTCGTCCTGCGATCGCCCGTATCTTCTGCAAAGTTCACCTGTTCCACGCTCGCCGTCTGGCCCCTGCTCTGCGTCTCATCCATACGTCCTGCTTGCCCCGTGTCCCATACTTTGCAGACCTACTAAAAAGTCTAGTTGCTCGCTCATGTTCGCCAATCCCACACAAGTTCCATGAACCTTTCTTCGAGGGTCAGATACAGCTTCCCATGGCATTCGTGGTTCGACATTTGTCATTTCCAACGAGACCGCCGCACCTAGACCTGAGATGCGGCGTTTTCGCTCGGCGCCTTCGCAATTCCTTGGTGTTTACAGGGCCCGCTACTGCGGTTGGGCCGGCCCAACTGAAATCGGTTTGGGCGGGGCCGGGGCCATCGGCGCAGTCAGCCCGGGAATCACCGGCGCCGTCGTCATCACACCCGACGCGGCATCGGCGATGCTGATCCCATAGGCATCCAAAGTGCTCGACGTCAGTTGCCGCAGCGCGGCCCGGTCCTTGGCATAGGCAGCCGTAGCCGAAATCAGGGTGTTCTCCGCATTGGCCATGTTTCTCTGCTGCTGCAGGACGAGCGCCGAGGTGGAAGCCCCCAGCTTGTACTTCTTCTGCTCCGCGTCCAGCGACTGGGCCGCATACTCGCGCCCCGCCTGGGCCGCACTCACCTGCGCGCGGTCGTTGGTCAAGGCGTACTGCGCGTTGATTACCTGAATCCGGATCTGGGTGTAGAGCTGCTGCAGCCGCATCTGCGCCTGGCGGTACTCCATCTGCGAGCGCGCCTGGTCCGCCTGGGCGACGCGGTTGCGCAGCGGGATGGTGATGTTGACGCCGACACCTTTGTCCGGCGCTGTGCTGTTGAACAGGTTCCCAACCCCCGTGCCATACGCAATCGGCGGAAAACTTCCCGGCGGATAGGTCGTCCCCGTATCGAAGTTCAATGCTCCCGGATTCTGGCTGCCCGCCAGCGCGCTCGCTCCATAAAACGCATACGCGTCGACCACCGGCAACAAGCCGTTCTTCTCCGCCTTGATCGTGATCTCGTTGTTCTTCATGCTCAAGACGGCCTGCTCGATCTGCGGATTGTTCCCGTACGCCTGCTGCACCAGCGCGTCCTGGGACATGTCCTCTTCCGGAAGCCGATCCAGGCCCACGCGGTCGGTCGGGACCACAGGAGCGTTGGTCAGCGCCGGGTCTTCCAGGTTGCGCGCGATCGCCTGCTTCATAATCAACTGCTGATACTCCAGGTTCGACTGCGACGCCACCAGCGCCTGCTTGTCCGCGGCGACCGCCGAATCGGAGTTGACCACATCCAGCGGGGCCAGGGTGCCAATCTGCAACTGGCGGCGGTTGTCCTGGGTCAACTGCGTGGACTGCGCCAGCGCGCGCTCCTTGGCCTGCTCGTCCTCATACGCGCTCACCAGTCCCCAGTAGATGTTCTCCACCTGGTTCACCGTGTAGAGTACCTGCTGCCGGAACGCCGAATCCGTGATCCGCCGGTCGTTCTTCGCCTGTACGATAAACCGTCCGTTGATTCCCCACCCGAACCCCTGCAGCAGATGCTGCGTCGCCGTCGCGCGGAAGCTGGTGGTAATGTCCGGGCTGTAATCGGCGAATGCGTTGTTCGTGCTCACGCGGGTATTGTTGAACCCCACGCTGACCGCTGTGCCGGTCAGAAAACCCTGGTTGTAGGCGAAGTTGTACGTTCCGGTATCCGTATAGATCTGCGGCAGGCCGCCGCTCAAAAGCAAATTGGACGACTGTTGCTTCAGCGACTCGTACTCCAGCGCCGCAGTCAGAGTGGGATCGAGATTCTCCGGCAAAGGCCCGCCGCCGTTGGTGCTCAGCACCAGGCCCGACGCACCCGCGCCGCTGCCGCCCGAGCCGCTCGAGGTACCGCCGGGTCCGCCGCCGCCTGAAATCGTCGAGGTCGACCCGCCCAGCGTGTCTGTCACCAATCCAGTCGAAACGCCGCGCAGGCTCGCTCCCGCCTTGGCCCGCAGGATGTCGGTGTCGGCGATGTCCAGGTTGATGCGCGCGATGGCAATGTCGAAGTTGTTCTCCAGCGCCAGCACCACCGCGTCCGACAGACTGAGGTAAATCTTGCCGTCGCGCAGAAGAGAGTCCAGGCGCGGCGTATTCCCCAGCCGCGGCAACGGCACATTCGTCGGCGTATACAGCTTCAACGGATTGGGAAACATCGGATGCAAACGTGTGTAGTCCTTGCCCGTGTCCCGCAGATACAGCGGCTCGGTCAGCTTCGGCGCGGGCGGCAAGGTACCCTGGTCCGCGCCCGCAGCAGCGGGTTGGGTTGCGCCGGCCTGCTGCGATGTTCCCGAAGGCACACCTCCGGTCTGCGCCAATGCCGGTTGCATATCCACGCTCATCAAAAGCAGCACAATCGCCGCTGTCGCCTGCATGTCCCTTAGTCTCACGTTGGTGATCTCCAGCTCTTTCTCCGGCGCCGCCAGACCTGCTGAGGCTCCCGTTCCAATTGCGACAAATCTCACAAGCACTCGCAGGTCCCCACACTGCGCAGGGCCGCGCATCCACTTTCGACGGTTCCAGTTAAGACGCATGCCGGTGATTGCACGATTCTTAATCACCGGGAGAGCAATCCTGAAGGCCGCCTCGATTTCAGATCGCACAGGGCGCAACGCCCGTATATCTGTACTACGCGCCCGAACGCCGCTTGGTTCCGACCGGGGTGCAAATCGCCGGGACTCCCATCGTTGCCGGCGCCCGTCCTCCGCCGCTCTCCGAACGCCAAGTATACCAACCTCAGTTGTCAGTTCTGAGTTGTCAGTTGCTAGTTGTCAGTTGATGGAGGCCCAACTATCTTCTCCGTGATACCGTGCAAAGCAAAGCATGACGCACTGGAAACTCACTCTCGCGTACGACGGCACGACCTTCCGCGGATGGCAGATTCAGCCCGGCCTGCCTACCGTGCAGGGCCTGCTCGCCGACGCCATCCGCCGCACCGTGGGCGAGAGCGTCCTGCCGCAAGGTTCGGGCCGCACCGACGCCGGCGTGCACGCGCTTGGTCAGGTCGCTTCCTTCTCGCTGGCGGCGCCCATCCCGGCGGCCAATCTCCTGCGCGCCCTCAACCGCTGCCTTCCTCCCAGTATCCGCATCCTGTCCGCCGAAATCGCTCCACCGGATTTCCACGCGCGCCACAGCGCCCTCCGCAAAACTTACGAGTACCGCATCTTCCCGCTTTGCGTCTCCCCGCTCGAACCCCGAACCTCGGACCCTGAACCTGACCTGATCTGTCCGCCCACCCTTGCCCCGTATGTATGGCCCTGTCCCTGGCCGCTCGATCTGGCCGCACTCAACCAGGCCGCCTGCCACGTCCTCGGCACCCACGACTTCACCACCTTCGCCGCCGTCGATCCCGACCTGGCGACGCGGACCGACTCGGAGCCCGCGCCGCCTCCTATCCGCACCGTCACCCACTCCCAATGGCTCGCCCACGACGGCCTGTTCCTCTACCGCGTCACCGCCAACGGATTTCTCCACCACATGGTACGCAACCTGGTCGGCACCTTCGTCCAGGCGGGCGCGCACCGTCTCTCGCCTGAGTCCATCCCTAACCTCCTCGCTGCCCGCAACCGCGCCGCCGCCGGCCCCACCGCGCCGCCCCAGGGCCTCTTCCTCATCAACGTCGAGTACCCTGAGCGTGACACCTAGTACCTTGTACCTTGCACCGGAACGATGACCGCTGCCGCCCAACTTCGTGTTGCTCGCCTCGCCGCCACGCCCGCGGTGCATCGCGCCTTCCGCTGGCTGCACCTGCACCAGCTTCAACTCCGCCAGTGGCAGCTCGAACTTCTGCGCATCCCCGCGCCGCCCTTTGGCGAACAGGCCCGCGCCGCCTGGTTCCTCGAGCGCTTCCGGCAGCTCGGCCTCGCCAACCCACACATCGACGACGCCGGCAACGCGCTGGCCGAGCTTTCCCCTCGAAGCTCGTACCTTGCACCGGGAACTTCTCCCCTCATACTCCTATCCGCCCATCTCGATACCGTCTTTCCCCCTGGAACTGCCACCGAACCCACCGAACTCGATACCCGCATCCTCGCGCCAGGCGCGTGCGACAACGCTGCCGGACTCACCGGTCTGCTCGGCCTCGCCGCGGCCATGCGGGACGCGGAGCTCGCCCCCGCCGCGCCCATCCTCTTCGCCGCCAACGTTGGGGAAGAGGGCGAAGGCGACCTGCGCGGTATGCGTCATCTCTTCACCGCCAGTCCCTACGCCACACGCATCGCCGCCGCCATCGCCCTGGAAGGCGGAGGCTCCGCGGCCGTTATCACCCGCGCCCTGGCCAGCCGCCGCTTCCGCATCACCGTCACGGGTCCCGGCGGCCACTCCTGGACCGACGCGGGCACACCCAACCCCATCCTCATCCTCGCCCGCGCCCTGCTTGCGCTCGAATCCCTCGCCAGCGACCCCGCGGCACCGGATTCGCAGTCCCCCCGCACCACCCTCAACGTCGGCTCGATCTCCGGCGGCACCTCGATCAACTCCATCCCCGCCTCCGCCACGGCCTGGCTCGATCTCCGCTCCACCGACTCCGCCCAGCTCCAGGCCGCCGAACTCGCCCTCCGCTCGACCCTCGGCGAGTGGATCACCAACGCCCCCGAAGCCGCCAACGGCAATGCAAAGAACCCCAGTCTCGCCTTCGCCATCGAGACTATCGGCGACCGTCCCGGCGGCGCCCTGCCCGACGACGCCCCGCTCCTCACCTCCCTCCGCGCCGTCGACCGTCACCTCAACCTGCGCACCGAACCCGGCCTCGGCTCCACCGACGCCAACATTCCGCTCTCCCTCGGCGTTCCCGCCATCGCCATTGGAGCCGGAGGCCTTGGCGGCGGCATCCACACCCTCCAGGAGTGGCACGACCCCACCGGCCGCAACTCCGCCCTGCGCCGCATCCTGCTCACTCTGCTGGACACCGCCGACCTCGCGCGCGACCCATAGCCGGGTTCACCATGCACCTTTCCCCGGAGTTTCGCGTCTAACCACCCGTGGGAAGGTGCGCGCTCCGGCCAGCCGCACCGGCTGCGACTATACTCAAAGAGAACTTCGACTTGATCGACCGGCGTGCTTGCTCGCGCCCGGCAAGAATGAGGATCGACCTTACGATGGACACTCCAAAGCAAGCTCCACACGATCTGTTCGAACGCCTTCGCAGTCACCGCCTGGCAGCTACCTTCGCGCTGCTGACCACGCTTTCGCTCGGCATCCTCGCCGGCTCGGTCATCACCCGCTCGGTCAGCGGCAAGGAGCAGGCCGTCGATTCATCCGACGCGCGTCCGCTTACCATTCCCAGCCCGGTCACGCTCTCGAACGATTTCTCCCGCATCGCCAAAGACGTCGGCCCGGCGGTGGTGAACATCAACACCGTCACCTTGCCCAAGGAATCTACGACGCGCCGCCCCCGCCGCGGCCAGTCCGCGCCCAATGGCGACGACGAGCAGGGCAACAGCCAGGGCGACATGCAGGACTTCTTCAACCGGTTCTTCGGCGGCCAAGGCGGCGATGACGGCGACCAGGGCGGCGGCGAGCGCGAGGCCCTCGGCTCCGGCTTCGTCGTCGACTCCCGCGGTTACATCATCACCAACAACCACGTGGTCGACAAGGCCGACAAGATCTACGTCAAGCTCTCCACCGATCCCGACAGCGCAACCGAGCACGGCCGGCCGGCCCACGTCATCGGCGTCGACAAGGAGACCGACATCGCCGTCATCAAGATCGATGCGCCCGAACCCCTGCCCACCGTCAAACTCGGCAACTCCGACGGCGCCCAGGTCGGCGACTGGGTGCTTGCCATCGGCAGCCCGTTCTCGCTCTCTGAGACGGTCACCGCCGGCATCGTCTCCGCCAAGAACCGGTCCATTGAGGATCCCGGCCCCAACGGCCAGCTCAACCAGTTCCAGAAGTTCATCCAGACCGACGCCGCCATCAATCCCGGCAACTCCGGCGGCCCGCTGGTCGATATGGCCGGCCAGGTCATCGGCATGAACACCGCCATCTATACCCAGTCCATGGGCTCGCAGGGCGTCGGCTTCGCCATGCCCTCCAACGTGATCGCCAGCGTTTACAACATGCTCATCAGCCCCGAGCATAAGGTGGTTCGCGGCTCCATCGGCATCAGCTTCCAGAGCACGCCTCCATCCTCCGCGGTCGGCCGCGTCTACGGCTTTTCCAGCGGCGGCGTCCTGGTCAACACGGTCAACCCGCCCAATGGCCCCGCTGCCAAGGCCGGCGTCAAGCCCGGCGACGTCATCGTCTCGATCGACGGCAAGCCGGTCAAGGACGGCGATTCGCTGGTCGCCGACATCTCCTCCCGCAAGGTCGGTTCTAGCGTCCAGCTCGGCATCAAGCGCAACGACACTCCGATGACCCTCACTGTCGGCATCGCCGACCGCGCCAAGCTCTTCGCGGACAACGGCGCTCAAGCCGACGATAGCGAAGCCCCCGCCCAGGCCGACGCCGCCGAGGGCAAACTCGGCATCAAGGTCGATGCCATCCCCACCGGCCTGGCCACCAAACTCGGCATCAAGGGCGGAGTTATCGTGACCACCGTCCACCCCGGCTCCTTCGCCGACGAGATCGGTCTGGCCAAGGGCACGATTATTGTCGCCATCAACCGCCAGACCATCACCGACGAAGCCGCGTACCGGGCCATCGTCGCCGGCCTCAAATCCGGCCACGACGTTGCCTTCGAGGTGCGCAGCGGCAACTCGCCAGCCTCGGCCGGTGACTCTTACGTCGGCGGCACGCTGCCATAGGCGGCTTCGCCGGCTCCTGAATTCGGGCAGCCCATCCTTATCGCGGCCTCATCGCGAAAGGGGTTGGCTGCCCTTGGTGGCTGCGGCAGTTTCGCGAATCTCGACACGGAGGGCTTTCGCAATGTGCCGAAATATCAAAATGCTCTTCAACTTCGATCCGCCGGTCACCCCGGACGAGGTCCGCGCGGCCTCCGTCCAGTTCGTGCGCAAGATCAGCGGCTTCAACAAGCCCTCCAGGGCCAACGAACCGGCCTTTCTGGCTGCGATCGACGCCATCGCGGCAGTTTCCACCCAGCTTCTCTCGTCGCTCGAAACCAATGCGCCGCCAAGAAGCCGCGAAGAAGAAGCCGCCAAGGCAAAAGCCCGTTCCGCCCAACGCTTCCCGGCCTGAGAATTGCGGCGGCGCCTCTGCTACACTCCCCCAATGCGACCTCTCCTGGCATGTGCGATCGCAGCCACGCTTTCGCTGCTGGCTCTCAACGCTCAGCAGATCGCGCCGTCGACCGACCCTCCTCCCAGCGCCCGCGTCGTGCTCGAAGCAAAGGGAGACGGAGTGCAGATTTACACCTGTTCCACTGCGCCGGACGGACTCAAATGGGTCTTCAAGGCACCCGACGCGAAACTGCTCGACGCCTCCGGCAAAGTCATCGGAAGCCACTTCGCCGGCCCCACGTGGAAGCTCACCGACGGTGGCGAGATCCAAGGCGAACTGATCGCCAGCAAGCCCGCGCCGGCAGCAGATTCGGTCCCATGGCTCCTGCTCCACGCGAAACCAGGCACTGCGGTTGGCAGCATGGCCGGCGTCGAGTTCATCCGGCGTACGGCAACCCACGGAGGCGTCGCCCCTGCATCCGGCTGCGGGAGTTCCGCGGACGCCGGCAAGACCCAGGAGGCTGCTTACACAGCGACTTACACGTTCTACACCCGGCCATAGCGGCTCCCGTGCAAGCCCAATTCCGGACACCGGCCTCAGGAAACCTGCTTTTGGGGTATTGCGGCCCGATGAACACGCGGTATAGGCTAATCAAATCGAGTGGAGACTCCGTGCGGCAGCCTCGCCGAGCGGAATATCCGTCAAAATGGGTATGAGGTCGTTCGTTACCATGCGGTTGGGTCAATTCGCCATTCTTTCATCGATCGCCGTCGCGCTGTCGGTCCCCGCGGCCGCTGCCACCCGCACCCACCGCGGCCCCACGTCGATGCACAAGACATCCGCCAAACGCTCTGCCAAACCAAAGCTGGCCGGCCAGCGCACCATCGACGATGAGCGCGCCACCCAGATTCAATCCGCCCTCATCAAGGCCGGCTACCTCTCCGGCGAACCCAGCGGCCACTGGGACACGGCGTCCGAAGCAGCCATGGGCAAGCTCCAGGCTGACAACGGTTGGCAGACCAAGCTGGTGCCGGACTCCCGCGCCCTCATCAAGCTCGGGCTTGGCCCCGGCACCGCCTCCGTTGCCTCGCCGGTCCAGCCTGGCGGCGCTGGCTCCACCGCCCCGTCCAGCCCCCTGGCCCAGGCTCCGCAGTAGCCGATTCCACGGTAAATGGACGCGAAGGAACCGACCCTCGCACAAGGGAGCGGGTTGAGCCTTCGACCGCAAAGCCTACGCGATCATTCTCCCCGTCTGCTTCTTCCTCGGCGCCGAGTTACCGTTCTCGAGCCCTGCCAGCGCCGCCCGCAGCCGCACTACCGCGGATGAGTGTATCTGCGATACCCGCGACTCGACCACGCCCAGGGTCAGCCCAATCTCCTTCATCGTCAGCTCTTCGTAGTAGTAGAGCGTCAGCACCATCCGCTCCTTCTCCGGAAGCTCCTCGATTGCGTCCGTAAGCCGCTGCTTCATCTCGCCCTGCAAACAACGGAACAGCGGGTTCTCGTCCGGCGCACCCGGAATGTATGCCAGCTCCTCGTCGCCCGAGTCCTCGGTCCGCTCCATGTGCAGGCTGCCGATCTCCAGCCCCTTCAGCTCGCCCAGCAGTTGCTGATACTCCTCCAGCCCCAGGTTCATCTCGCGGGCAATCTCCTGCTCCGTCGGCACCCGCCCCAGCTTCTGCGTCACCGACCGGATGGCCTCCTCTACCGCGCGCCCCTTGCGCCGCAACTCCCGCGGGCTCCAGTCCAGCGTCCGCAGCGAGTCCAGAATCGCGCCGCGAATCCGGAACTGCGCATAGCTCTTGAACTGCACCTTCTTGGTCTGATCGAACTTCGAAAACGCGTCGATCAGCCCCACCACCCCGGCCGACACCAGGTCTTCCAGCTCCACGTGCTGGGGAAGCCGCTCGTGGATGCGCCGCGCCAGGTAGCGCACCGTCGGCAGGTGTTCCAGCAGCATGCGGTCGCGCTCCGGATTCGACTCACACTCGCCGCCGCTTGTCCCCCCGAGCCCGAGCGCGGTGAAGACTGGCGCCTGAAGTGTATCGCCCAGATCGCCAAACCCGGACCTGGCTTCATCCAGCCGTCCCCGATGCGCCACAGCGTGAGTCCCCATGTCGTGTCGTCTCCCATGCCGGGAGCGGAGAAACGCACCGCTACCCTGCACCCCACCGAAGCACGAGAATGGCCACCACAGGGTTGTACTGGATTAGGAAAATCTCAAACTGTGCCAAAGCCGGCCAGCGCGCCTGGGTCTCGGCACCCCCCCACAGCGCTGTGACCAGGATCACCCGCTCCAGCCATCTCTAAGCCGCAATTGCCAAACGCACGATCAGATTCGTTCCCGCGCACCGGCGCAGCAAATCCCGCCTATCGACTCCGATCGCGGTCGAGGTTCTCCCGGCTGGCTCGCACGCACAATCTCGCGCATCGACTCCACCCCGTCCACCAGCCGCGCGCACTCCGCCAGGCCCAGCTTCACCGCCTCCCGGTAGGCCTCCGCCGTTCCGATCAGCCCGGCCAGCTCCAGCCGGCAGCGCAATGTCGTCAGCGGCTGGCACAGGTCGTGCAGCACCCGGTCCACCTGTTCCATTCCGTCACTCTTCTCGCACACGCAACCTGCATCACACATCCGCCAGCCATCCTTCCGTGGAAACCCCGACCAATTGCCGGGAAGACTCCGCCGCGCTCCACCGCAACGCGTTTGCTGCCCCCTCATCTTTTGTTTCCGGACCACCCGCCGCGCTCAGCAGGTACCCTTCGCCGCGCACCGTCCGGATCACCGCCTGTCCGCCCGCCCGCATTGTTCCGATGCCGCCGCCCAGCTTCTTGCGCAGATAGTTGATATACACCTCCACAATGTTCGTCCCCATGCCCAGCGGGCTCCGCCAAACCTCCCGCAGCAGTTCGGCCCGGCTGCACACGCGCTCTCCGCGCCGGCGCAGCAACGATTCCAGCAACGAAAACTCGGTCGCGGTCAGCTCCACCTCGCGCCCCCCCTGCGTCACCCTTCGTGCCGGCCGGTCCATCTCCAAGTCGCCGAACCGCAGCATCGTATCTTCGAGCCGGCTGCGCCGCCTGCTCATTGCCCTCAGGCGCGCGCGCAGCTCATGGAACGAGAACGGCTTCAGCACCACGTCGTCGGCCCCGAGTTCCAGGCACCTCACCCGTTCTTCCATCCCCGCCCGGGCCGTCAGCACCAGCACTGAGGTCGAGCCGAAGCGCTCGCCTATCTGCTCCAGCACTTCCAGCCCGTCCATTCGCGGCAGCCCCAGGTCCAGGATCATCATCTCCGGCGGCATCTGCGCGGCCAGTGCCAGCGCTGCCTCGCCATCCGCCGCCAGTTCCACCTCGTAGCCGTCCAGCCTCAACCCCTGGCCCAGAAAGTGTCCCAGCGCGGAATCGTCCTCGACAATCAACACCCGCATGTCGCCGTCCTCGGGCCCCGAGCGGTCCCTCGTTCTCCTTTATCGGCTCCAATCCCCGGTTCATCTGCGCTGTTTCGATTTCCGCCTTCGCTCCAGCCCTGCTCCTGCCCCACTGCTCGCGGCCGCGTCACTCGCCCAAGAATTGTCATCTTCACGCGAGGCGAATACCATGCGGAAGGAACCAATAGTTGGTCTTTCTCCGCGATCTAGCGAATCTACCCGGCGAATTCCATCGGGCCGGCTACAACTGACTTCCTTATCTGCCCACGCAGGCGCCCCCGGAATCGCGGACGCCGGAGCTTCTAACTTATGTCTAGCAACACCGCAAGTGTTTCCCAGCCAGGGCTCACCGCCTCGGCCCCGGACAAGTCCAACATCCGCTGGTTCGTCTGCGCCCTTCTCTTCGCCGCGACCACCATCAACTATATGGACCGCTCGGTATTCTCCTTCATCGAGCCGCTCCTCCATAATGTGCCCTTCATGGGCTGGGACTTCCACTCCGATCAGTTCCACCAGCCCGCCTTCGACAACAACTACGGCAACGTCATCATCTGGTTCCAGATCGCATACGGCTGCGCCTTCCTCATCGCCGGCCGCGTCATCGACCGGCTGGGCACCAAGGCCGGTTACGCGCTCGCCATCGGCATCTGGGCGATCTCGTCCATGAGCCACTCCCTGGTAACCTCGGTCCTCGGCTTCTGCGTCGCCCGCATCTTCCTGGGCATAGGCGAGTCCGGCAACTTCCCCGCCGCCATCAAGGCCACTACGGAGTGGTTCCCCACCGAAGAGCGCGCCAAAGCCGTCGGCATCTTCAATTCGGGCACCTGCGCCTCATTCTTCCTGGCCCCGCTGCTCATCGGCTTTGCGACATCCCACTATGGATGGCGCGCTGCCTTCCTGGCCACCGGCTCTTTGGGCATGATGTGGCTGGTCGTCTGGCTCCTCTTCCCTTACAACCGCCTGCGCCGCGGTTCCACCCAGACCCAGGTCAACCTCCAGGCCGACTTTGCCTCCCAAACCAAGCACGGTGGCAACATTCCTCTGTGGATTCTGCTGCAGCGTCCCGGCACCTATGCTTTCGCCATCGCCAAGGGGCTCACCGACGGCGTCTGGTGGTTTTACCTGTTCTATCTGCCGCAGTGGTTCAACCGCAACTATGGCCTCGACCTCCAGCACGCCTACTGGCACATCGTTACCATCTACGTCATCTCCACCATCGGATCGATCTTCGGCGGAACCCTTTCCGGTGTGCTGATGAAGCGCGGCTTCTCCATCGACAGCGGACGCAAGCTGGCCATGCTCTCCATGGCTGTCCTGGTGCTGCCGCTGGTCCTGGTGCCTCACATGGGCGTGCTCTTCCCCGCCAATTCGTGGCCCGCCACGCTCATCATCGCGCTCGCTGCCGCCGCCCACCAGGGCTGGTCCGCAAACCTTTTCTCGACTCCCGGAGACATGTTCCCCTCCACTGCCGTCTCCACCATCGTCGGCATCGGCGGAGCCGCGGGAGCTGCCGGCGGCGCGGCGTTCACCTGGTTCGTCAAGCACTATTTCTCGCTCCATCCGCTGTTCATCTTCGCCCTTGCCGCTTTGGCATACGTTGTTTCGCTTGCCATCTTCCAGCTTCTCGTGCCCCGTCTGGGCGCCGCCCGTGCCGCCCCCAACCCGGCCTGAACCTGAGCAATTCACAACCCACCGCTCCATTCGCCGCGCAACGTGATACGCTTCCCACGAATCGTTGATGCACTTCAGTGCAACGTTGAAGGACGGGGCCACGGAATGCCAAGGCGTACAACAAAACCATCCAGCAAGGATCCAGGCGGCCACAGTCAACTCACCTTACAGGTCGTCGACCACGTACACGCCCTTATCGCCAGCGGAGCGCTGCGTCCCGGCGACCGCCTTCCGCCCGAACGCGAACTCGCCCGCGAACTGAAGATCAGCCGTTCCTCCCTCCGCGCCGGCATCGGCTTTCTCTCCGCCATGGGCGTGCTCAAGAGCCGGCACGGCGCCGGCACCTTCGTCTCCAGCGGCCCGCCCTCGCTCGATTCCAGCTCCCTCACCGTCCTCGGCGCGCTGCACGGCTTCCTGCCCTGGCAGATGTTCGAGGCCCGGCTCGTCATCGAAGCCTCCGTCGCCTCGCTCGCCGCCGAACGCGCCAGCGACGAGCACGTCGCGGAACTCGCTGAAGAGGTCGCTGAAATGTACGCCTCCCTCACCGACCCGCACGAGTACCTCATCCATGACATCCGCTTCCACCGCACGATTGCCCGCGCCGCCGGCAACCCCATCCTCGGTGCGCTGATGGAAACCATCACCTCCAATCTCTACGACACCCGCCGCCTCACCGTCGCCAACTCCCAGGACCTCAAGGAGTCCGCCGAGATGCATCGCGAGATCTACCGCGCCATTCGCTCCCACAACCCTCCCCAGGCCAAGCGCAGCATGGAGCAGCACCTTAACCTCGCCCGCATGGCCCAGGCCGCCGAAGCCGGCACTCCCCAAACCGTCGTCCGCACCCCTGCCGCCCCCACCGCCAAGCTCGCTGCCTCGGCCAGCTCGCGCACCTAGCTTCCAGACCGCCATGGCGAAGCGTCCGTTCCAGTCCGTCGACGACTACATGGAAGCCCAGCCCGAGGCCCTTCAGGCTGCGCTCCGGCGCGTGCGAGCTGCGATTCGCAAGGCGCTGCCGGACGCCGAAGAGGGAATCGCCTACAACATGCCCGCCTACCGCCAGCACGGCGGCGTGGCGATCTATTTCGCCGGATGGAAGCAGCACTACGGGCTCTACGGCGCCACCGCGAGCACCGTTGCCGCGTTCGGCGAGGAACTCGTCCGGTACGAGGTCCGCAAGGGCACCATCCGCTTCCCGCTCGCCGAACCGGTCCCCGCCAGGCTGATCGAGAGCATCGCGAAGTTCCGCGCAGCGGAGACGGCCGAGCGCAAAAAACGTCGAAAGCGCCCCGAACGAAAGAAGGGCCGCGTAGCCTGACCCCACGGGCCAGCCGCGACGCCGTCTCATCCTGATAAACTGTCCTTTCGGACACCGATGCCAAATCCCCCCAGCAAGTTCTACCTCACCACGCCGATCTACTACGTCAACGCCCGCCCGCACATCGGCCACGCCTACTCCACCATCGCCGCCGACGTCATCGCCCGCCGCCACCGCCTGCTCGGCGACGACACTTTCTTCCTGACTGGCACCGACGAGCACGGGCAGAAGGTCCAGCGCTCCGCCGAAGCCGCCGGCATCCCGCCGCAACAGTTCGCCGACGAGGTCTCAGCCACCTTCCGCAATCTGTGGAAGCGCATGGGCATCACCAACGACGACTACATCCGCACCACCGACGAACGCCACAAAAAGGGCGTTCAGGCACTTTGGACGCTGCTCGAAGAACGCGGCGCTATCTATCTCAGTTCGTACACGGGCCAGTATTGCGTTTCGGAAGAGATTTTCGTCGAAGGCCCTCCCGGCACCATCGGCCCCGACGGCAAACCCACCGAAACCGTCACCGAAGAAAATTACTTCTTCCGGCTCAGCGACTATCAGCTTCCGCTGATCAACCTGATCGAAAGCGGCGAACTCCACATCCAGCCTGAAACCTCGAAGAACGAAATCCTCAGTTTCCTGCGCGGCAACGTGAACGAAGTGATGGCCACGGCTTCGGAATATGCAAGCGATTTCCATGAAGAGGTGGGCAAGCTATCGGGAGAGGAGCTGCTGAGTTTTGCTCTAGATAGCGACGAGTTGGCTCTATCAAATGCAAAAATACCTTACGTCCCCGGCGCTCTTCGCGACCTCTCGATCTCGCGCACCACCTTCGACTGGGGCGTCCCAGTGCCCGGCAACCCAAAGCATGTGATGTACGTGTGGCTCGACGCGCTCGCCAACTACATGACTGCGGTCGGATACGGCTCGGACGACCCCGCCGATCAAACAAAATTCGGACGCTACTGGCCGGCCGACCTGCATCTTGTAGGCAAGGAGATCACCCGCCAGCACTGCATCTATTGGCCCGCGTTCCTGATAGCCTTGCGCCCACCGGAGATTCCCGAGCCTGAGTGGAATACGAAGTGGCTGCCGAAGTCCGTCATCGCCAACGGCTGGCTCCTCTTCGAAGAATCGAAGATGTCCAAGTCCCGCGGCAACGTCGTCCGCACCGAAACCATCCTCGACGCCTTCGGCAATCTCGTCTACGCTTCGGTGTATCCAAACTCTACTCATGAAGAGCAAGACCTATTTGCGTCGGATGTTATCCGCTACTTCTTGCTTCGCGAGATCCCGTTCGGCCAGGACGGTAGCTTTTCGTTTGACGCCCTCATAACCCGCTACAACGCCGACCTCGCCAACGGCTACGGCAATCTCGTCAGCCGCACGCTCTCGATGATTGAAAAGTACTTTGATGGCGTGATCCCGGATTATCCGGGCCGGGAGGTCCCCTGGCTAACCGCAGCGCTCACATCGACACTCGAGATTGCGCCCGTTCAGATGACCGCTTACAGCTTTTCGAGATACTTGGAACTTATGACAACGGCGATTACGTCAGTAGACGCAGAGATTACTTCCATGGCTCCATGGAAAATCGCGGCGACCATAGATAGCTCACAGACCGGAGATGCCCGGCGCTTTCAACTGGCCCAGTTGCTTCACGGATGGTATGAATCCATCCGCATCATCACCGGCGCTCTCTACCCCGTGATGCCCTTCGCCGCCGCCTCCGTCTGGCGCCAGCTCGGCCTGGGAAGCATCGAAGAAGCAGCGCGGAACGGCGAACTAAGAGACCTCCAATGGGGCGGCCTGAAACCCGGCACCAAACTCGGCCCGCTCGCCCCCATCTTTCCCCGAGCAGACAAAGGACTCGCCCAGATTATGACTGACATGGAAAACCCCATCACGCCCGCACCCCAAACGCCTGAATCCGTGAAATCCGTGGCCGGTTCTTCTCCTGAACCAGCCGCAGAAAAATCGGTCCTATCGGTGTCATCGGTGTTAAGCAGTTCGCCCGCGGAGACCGCGACACCCACGATCACTATCGACGACTTCGCCAAGATCGACCTCCGCGTCGCGCAGATCGTCGTCGCCGAGCGCATCCCCAAGGCCGACAAGTTGCTCCGCCTCGAAGTCGACCTCGGCCCCAATCACAATCCATCCCGCCGCCAGATCCTCTCCGGCATCGCCGAGTTCTACACCCCGGAAGAACTGATCGGAAAGCGCATCGCCATCATCGCCAACCTCGCTCCCCGCAAGATGCGCGGCCTGGAGTCCCACGGAATGCTGCTTGCCGCCTCCGGCGATTCTGACGCTCACTCCAGCAAGCCCATCCTCGCCACCTTCTCCGACGAGATCGCCCTCGGCTCAAAGATCCGCTGACGGTGACACGACATGGGAAGCTTGTGGGAGATATCGAGGAACCTCGACGGCACATTCGACATACAGCGTGATCGCGTTGTTTTGCATCGGAATATCCCAGATAGGTGGCTCGGAGATCAATTAGTTCGGTACGGATTGACCGGACCCGAGTATGGGGAAATACGGAGCCAGCTCACAACATCAGATGTGGTGACCTTAGACTATAGGAGCCCCCCACGTAGCTAACTGGGTTAGCCCGTTACTTCGAATCCCCCGGCATCAACCCTTGCGGCAGGTCCGTCAGCGTCGCCTTCCCGTCCACATAGTCAATCCGCCACACCCGGTCGAACTGCGTATCCGGCCACGGATCGTACGGCGGCGCCGCACCCAGCGCGCGCGCAAACCCCGGCAGCGACCCATGGTGCCACGCCACCAGCACCACCTTGCCGGCATACTTCCCGCCCAGCAGTTCCTTCGCCAGGGTCGCATAGTCCTTGTCGTCGATCTCGTGGCTGATCGGCAGTCCCAGCGCAGCCGACAAGGGAGTTATGGTCTCCACCGGCCGGTTCGAGTTCTTGCTGACGTGCGTCGCAAACAGAAAGTCCGGCCGCGGCAAATCATGCGGGGCCGCCGCACCCGCCCCGCCAAACAGCTTCGGAATCGCCTTCGCCCGCTCGAACCCCGCCGGCGACAGGTCCATCCCGCTGGCCGGCTTCTCCGCATGGCGAATCAGCAGGATGGTCTTGGGCGGCCCTGGGGTCCGCGCCAGGGCAACCGTCCCACCGCCCGCCACCTCCGCAGCCAGCGCCAACCCGCACCAAATCAGCTTCCTTCGCGTCCAAAACCTAAGCTCACGCATCCACTTAGCATCGCCGACCCTGCTTCCGCCCAAGTTAACACCCGGTGAAAACTGCAAAATCGACCACGCCCTGAATCTCCGCCCGGCAAATCCCGATAAATCATTAGAGAATCGAGAATCGGCGTAACTGCCGGAGTTTCTGTGATTACCGTCACACGCACACTTCCACAACTTGCCGTATTATAAAGAGGACTAAGTTGGTCTGATATGATGAAAACCAAGGTTACGGCATTGAGCGACGCAAAGGTTGGCAATACGGGTATAGTGGAATCGATCGACCTCCCGGAGGAGGTCGGTAACTACCTCGCCCATCTGGGCTTCCTCCCTGGCACGCGCGTCGAAGTCCTCCGCCGCGCCCCCGCCGGCGACCCCACCGTCTATCGCATCGACGGCATCGAAGTGGGTCTGCGCAGCGAGACTGCCCGCCATATCTTCCTCAAGTTAGCCGCCGGAAAAGCCGTATGAGCTGCCACACCACAGTTCTCGACCCCCTCGATCCGACGCCCGGTCCCGCGCCGGCCGGCACGAAGTCGCGGCTGCGCACGGTCGCCATTATCGGCCCGCCGAACTCGGGCAAATCCACGCTCTTCAACCGCCTCACCGGGATGCGCCAGAAGGTTGCCAACTATCCCGGCGTCACCGTCGATTACCACTCCGGCCGCATGAAGTCCATTGGCCGCAGCGATCTTACGCTCATCGATCTTCCCGGCATCTACTCGCTCGCCACTTACTCCGAGGACGCCCGGGTTGCCGTCGACGTACTCACCGGCAAGATGCCCGGCGTGCCCAAACCCGACTGCGTCCTGCTGGTCCTCGACGCCACCCATATGAACCGCCAGCTCATGCTGGCCGCGCCGGTCTTCTCCATTGGCCTGCCCACGCTGGTGCTGCTCAACATGGCCGATCAGATGGAAGACCGCGGCGGCAAGCTGGACACGCTCGCCCTCGCCCGCGAGCTCGGCCATCCCGTCGCCCTCGTCAGCGCCGCCAAAGGCACCGGCCTCGATGTCATCCCCGAATTCCTGCTCCACGCCGACGACACCCTCATCGCCAAGCTGCGCCCCGTGCAGCTTCCCGTCCTGCAAACCCCCGCGGCCTGCCGCACCTGGGCCTCGCAGGTCACCACCCGCTCCGGCTACGAGACGCCCATCTCCTCGCGCTGGACCCAGCGCCTGGACTCCGTGCTGCTGGATCGCGTCGCCGGCCCGCTCATCTTCCTTGCCGTGGTCTTCGCCGTCTTCCAGGTCGTCTTCACCATCGGCCAGCCGCTCTCCGATGGCCTCGGCAACCTGCTCACGCACCTGGGCGCCAAAGCTGCGCTCTTGCTGCCCGACGGCTGGCTGCGCCTGCTCCTGCGCGACGGCCTGTGGAACGGCGTTCAGTCGGTCCTCGTCTTCCTCCCCCAGATCCTGCTGCTCTTCCTCTTCATCGGCGTGCTCGAGGACTCGGGCTACCTTGCCCGTGCAGCGCTCATCGCCGACCGCGTCATGCGCTCCATTGGCCTCAACGGCAAGGCCTTCATCCCGCTGCTCTCCGCTTACGCCTGCGCCGTGCCTGCCATCATGGCCACGCGCACCATCGAGAACAAGCGCGAGCGCCTGGCCACCATCCTCATCGCGCCGTTCATGACCTGCTCCGCGCGTCTTCCCATCTACACGCTGGTCATCGCGGCGTTCGTCCCCAACCGCCTTTTCCTCGGCGGCATCGTCGGCCTGCGCGCCATCGTCATGCTCGGACTGTATGTCCTCGGATTCCTGGCCGCCCTGTTCACCGCCAAGCTGCTCAAGTCCTCGGTCATGAAAGCATCTTCGGCGCCCTTCATCCTGGAGCTGCCGCAGTACCGCTGGCCTACCGTGCAGGGCCTTGCCATGCGCCTCTACGACCGCGGCATGCTCTTCCTCAAGAAGGCCGGCACGGTGATCCTCGGCGCCAGCTTCGTCGTCTGGCTGCTCAGCGTTCTGCCCCTCCATTTCACCGCCGGCACGGCGCAGTTCTCCGACATCGCCAACAGCGTTGTCGGGCACCTGGGCCGCTTCATCGAGCCTGTCCTGCGGCCGCTCGGCTTCAACTGGAAGATCGGCATCGGCCTGCTCAGCTCCATCGTCGCGCGCGAGGTCATCGTCGGAACCCTCGGCACGCTCTACGGAGTCGATCCCGCCACCCACTCTCTCGGTCTGCAGGCCGCGCTGCGCCACGACATGACCCTCGGCGGGGCCATTGCCCTGGTGGTCTTCTTCGCCTTCGCCATGCAGTGTACTTCGACCCTCGCCGTCGTCCGCCGCGAAACCAACAGCTGGAAGTTCCCCGCCATGCAGTTCGCGTACATGACCGTCTTCGCCTACATCGCCGCCCTCATCACCAACCAGGCCATCGTGCACTTGTTCTAAGTTTTCTTGTTAGGGCGGAGGAAGTGTCCGCCTCCCAGATGGATACTTCCATCCGGAAGCCGTTCGGGCTCCATGCGCACTGCGCCCGTGTACCCGCTCCGCTGCGCGCATATCTCAAGACACATAGTGTGGTCGAGGCACGGGAGCGCGGCTGGGAGCGTCTGACCAACGGCGACCTGCCCAACGCCGCCGAAGCGGCGGGCTTTGAAGTATTCGTCACAGCAGACAAGAATCTGCGCTATCAACAGGACCTCGCGAGCCGCAAAATCGCAATTGTCGTCATCGGCAACGCGCAATGGAGCATTCTACAGTTCAGCGTCGATCTGGTTGTCTCAGCCGTGGATTCGGCGACATCCAGCAGCTATGTCGAAGTCGTGATTCCCCGCAGCTAAGGTCCTACCGTTCCCCCCACTTCAGCTTCGACCGCAGCACATTGAACAGCCCATTCGGCTTCAGCCGCAGCAGCCGCACGCGGTAATCGCTGCGGCAGCACCGCACCTCGTCGCCAACGTGCATCTTTACCGCCTCCTGCCCGTCCACGGTCAGGTAGGTCTCGTTCGGCACGCCAATCACCTGCACTGCAATCGACGACTCCCCCGGCACCACAATCGGCCGGATCGTCAGCAGGTGCGGGCAGATCGGCGTCACCACCATGCAGTTCACGCTGGGCATCACAATCGGCCCATCCGCCGCCAGGTTGTACGCGGTCGAGCCCGTCGGCGTCGCCACAATCACCCCGTCCGCGCGAAACGCAGCCACCGGTTGCCCGTCGATCGACACCGAGTAGTCCGCCATGCGCGCGATCGTGCCCTTGGCCACCACCACATCGTTCAGCGCGTCCCACTGCCGCGTGATCACTCCGCTGCCCGCGCAGAACAGCTCTGCCCGCATCATGCTGCGCACTTCGATCTCCGCTGTGCCCTCGCACCACGCCTGCAGCGTCGCATACAGATCGGCCAGCGGCACCTCCGTCAGAAATCCCAGCGACCCCAGGTTCACGCTCAGCAGCGGAGTATTCGTATGCGCGAACGCCCGCGCCGCCGCCAGCAGCGTGCCGTCCCCGCCCAGCACCACCGCCAGATCCGGATTGCGCCCCGGCATCTCCGCCCGCACCAGCCCATCCGCGCCCGGCAGATACGCCGCGCTCTCAGCATCCAGAATGCAGTCCCACCCGCGCTCCGCAAGCCACGCCCGCAGCTCCGGCAGAATCGTCCCCAGCTCCGCCTTCTGCGGCTTCGAAATAATTGCAGCCAATGGCATCTCGCCAACCAGTGTACCGCCCCAGCCCCCCGCAACCCCGTAACACCGATGACACCGATTGAACCGATCAAGAACAATCAAAATGATTCGGAAGAAAATCGGCCCATCGGTGTTTATCCCTGTTAAGCCTTTTCTGCCTCACCGAACCACCCATGCAGCAGATACTCCCGATTCCCTTCCATTCCCGTAATCGGCGACTCGATCACCTCGACGCCCGTCCCGCCCAACTGCACCACGCACTCCTTTACCCGCGCAATCGCAATCTCCCGCCCTGCCTGCTCGCGCACGATCCCGCCTTTGCCCACATGCTCGCGTCCGGCCTCGAACTGAGGCTTCACCAGCACCACCGCCTCGCCCCGCCACGTCTCACCCTCCCCCACCAGCGCCCGCAACACCGCCGGCAACACCAGCGTCGCCGAGATGAACGACACATCCATCGCCAGAAAGGCAGTTACGCGTCCCTCTGCGTCTCCTCTCTCTAACCACTGACCGCTAACCGCTAACCACTCGGCTGGCTTCGCCAGCCTCGCATTGCACCGCTCCATCAATCTCACCCGCGCGTCCACCCGCAGCTTATGCGCGATCTGCCCATAGCCCGTATCGACCGCCAACACGCTCGCCGCCCCATGCTGCAACATGCAATCCGTAAACCCGCCCGTCGAAGCGCCCACATCCACGCACGCGCGTCCTTCCAGCGCAATCCCCCAGTACTCCAGCGCGCGTTCCAGCTTCAGCCCGCCGCGGCTCACATAGCGCAGATCGTCGCCCACCACCCGCAGCGCCGCATCCTCGGCCACCGGCGTTCCCGGCTTTTCCACCTTCTGCTCCGCCACCAGCACCCGTCCCGCCAGAATCAGTGCCTGCGCCCGCTCCCGCGACCCCGCCAACCCCCGCTCCACCAGCGCCTTATCCAGTCGAATCTTCATCGCCTCTCAAGACTATCCCTCCCTGCGCAACGCTCGAAATCGATTACACTGAACTCGCGAGCGCGGCCCCGCCAAAACGATGCCTCAACCCTTCAACTCCAATCAGTTGTTCGGCTTTCGACCGGAAATCTCCGGCCCTGACCAATCCAGGCCGTCCGCATGCGCGTTCTATGAATAGAGAAACCGGGGTCGTCAACATGCCGCAACCATCCACCGGGGACGATGCATCTCTCCTCGCGCGGGTTCAGTCCGGCGACGAGCGGGCCATGGTTTCTCTCTACGACCGCTATTCCAGGGTCGTCTACTCGGTCGCCTTTCGCGTCCTGCGCGACCCGGCCGCGGCCGAGGACGTTCTCCAGGAAGTCCTCATGCAGATCTGGCGCAATCCCGGCAGCTTCACCGCGGCCCGCGGCAGCCTTGGCGGCTGGCTCTCCATCGTTGCCCGCAACCGCTCCATCGACACCCTCCGCCGCAAGCGCCCCTCCGTCGACGTGGAAGACGTCGCCCTCGCCTCACCCTTCAATCTCGCCGACGACTCCGAGCGCAACCTGCTCGCCGAGCGCGCCCGCGCCGTCATCGTCCAGCTCCCCCGCGAGCAGCGCAAGACCCTGGAAATGGCCTTCTTCGACGGCCTTACTCACTCCGAAATCGCCGAGCTCACCGGCGACCCCCTCGGCACTGTCAAGACCCGTATCCGCAGCGCGCTGCTCACGCTGAGAAAGGCCTTTCAGCCATGAGCCCCTTTCAGCCCCCAGATCAGCCCACCAACCCGCCCATCAACTTTCCCCCCTCCGGCGGCCCGCCCCACGCCGGCCCCGACGACCTCGTCGTCTACGCCATGCAGCTTCTGCCCAGCGACGACGCTGCCGCCATCACCCGCCACCTCGATCGGTGCGCCGAGTGCCGCGACGAACTCGCGCGCATTCACGACGACCTCGCCGTCTACGCCTCCACCGTCGATCTCAAATCTCCGTCCGCCGCCGCCCGCCAGCGCCTCATCCGGCAGGTCGCCCGCGAGAAGAAAATCGTCGCGGCCGCCCAGTCTCAACCCGAACCGCATCCCCCCATCGCCGCCTTTGGCCGCAGCGGCTCCGTCTTCGCCGAGGAGATACCCCCTCCCCGGCGCTCCGCCGGCCGCTCGTTCCTCGTCTGGTCCGGCTGGGGCATCGCCGCGGGCCTCGCCGTCGCCCTGGGGTTCCTGTACGGCGATCGCTCCACGCTGCGCGAGACCCTCGCCTCTCAATCCAGCCAGATCCTGCGCCTCAACGCCCAGGCAGCCTCCGCTCATCAGCTCATGGACGCGCTCACCGATCCCAAAGCCGTCCGCGTCACCCTTACCGCCCTGCCGCAGCCGAAGGCCCAGCCCGCCGGTGGTGTCACCTACAATCCCGAGAAGGGCACCCTCATCTTCCTCGCCAGCAATCTCGACCCGCTGCAGCCGCTCAAGACCTACGAGCTTTGGGTCATCCCCGCCGACGGCAGCGCCCCCGTACCCGCCGGCACCTTCCACCCCGACGACCAGGGCAACGCCAGCGTCATCATGCCAAGCCTGCCCCGCGGCGTCACCGCCAAAGCCTTCGGCGTCACCATCGAGCCCGTAGGCGGCTCCCAAACCCCCACCCTCCCCATCGTTCTCTCCGGCGCCTAGAACAGTTGCTAGTTGTTGGTTGTTAGTTGCTAGTGGGTCCCACTGCGCGGACGATCTCCCGAGTCAAATATTTACTCAGTGCGGTCAGCATTTTGCCGATCTCGTCCGAGAGTGCGTCCACAACGTCGCACTTCTCTCCACTGACATATTTGAGACGGCGTGCAATCAGCAGTTGTGTCTGAAGCTCGCAATTGCTCCCCTCTGCAAGCTTCACAAACTGTCGAAAGTCTCGCCTCGTGCCTCGCGCTGAACCCTCGGCGATGTTACTTGCTATTGAGACCGCTGCTCGCTGCATCTGAGAGGAAAGGCCGTATATTTCTTGTTTCGGAAACTCCGCAGTGAACTCATAGACAAGCAGAGCAAGATCCACTGCCTCTTCCAAACTTTCAACTCACGGAACGACTTCGCCATCTCACAACCTGCTTCAACTAGCAACTAACAACCAACAACTAACAACTGCCTTTACGGCTGCGTCACCCGCACGCTCACCCCGTACCCTTGCAGCGGGATGGTCGTGTCCAGCGAGTCCGTGTCCGTCTCGATCACCGTCATCACCTGCGAGTCTTTGCACACCACATAGACCTTGCCGGTCGGACTCGCGTCCGAAGTCGCAATATATACGGGATGCCCATTGATCGGAATCGTCGCCGTCACCGTGTTCGAGGTCAGGTTCACCACCGACACCGTGCATGTCGTCGACACCCCCGGCTCCGCCACGCCATTGGCCGCGCAGGGCAGGTTGGGATTCCCCGCATTGGCAACATAGGCCCGCGAGTAGTCGCTCAACACCGACACCATGATTGGATTGATGCCTACCGGGACCGTCGCCACCACCTGCCCGAACGTCGATGCGTCGATCGGGTTGGTTGCATCGCAGTTCGGATTCGTAGGCAGCGCCGACGCCGAACACAGCGGAATCTCGATGATCGACACTGAGCCCGGCGTCGTTGTGCCGTTCCCCTCGTTCGCCACCACCAGTTCATCCAGGCCGGACGCCAGGTCCGCCCAAACCGGCCGCGGCCCGACTGTGATCGTGTTCACCGGCGTATCCAGCGCATTGTTCGGCACATTGATCACCGTCACCGTTCCGTCCGTCTGGTTCAGGATGAAGGCGCGCCGGTCGTCCACCGTCATCACCCCATACACCGGCCCGCGGCCCACCGGAAGCGTGGTCGAGACGGTCGGCGACAACGTCAAACTGCTGGCATTTTCAATCGCCGTAACCTGCCCCGGCCCGCCCGTGGTCGATGGGCTGATGGCATACGCCCGCGACGAGCCCGACTGGCCCACCATGTACAGCGGCGAATACCCCGTCGCAATCGGCAGTTCCTGCTTCAGCGCCGGCGGGCTGCCGATCAGTTGGTCCACCGCGTTCACACCCGCGTCCGAAATGAAGGTCGAGTTCGACGTCGAGAATAGACTCACCGGATTCGAGGCCGGCAGCAGCGTCGTCTCCTGCACCTGGCTGGATATCAACGTCGTGCTGATCCCAAACGAGTTCATCGTCCCGTCGCTGTTCAGCGTGTAGCCTGTGTTCCCCCCAGCGTTCAATACCAGATAGTACGGATTCACCCCCAGCGTCGCCGTCACCAGCACCGTGTCGCCGGAGAAATCCACCATCGTCATCAGCCCATTGGTCAGCAGCGACCAGTATGCTGTCGCGCTCGCCGGATTCTGGTTTACGTTCCCGCTCTTCAGGCTCACATACTCCGACCCCTGGTAGCTCACGCCCTGGTTGATCGAGTAAGTAGTCGCAGCGCTCCACGCGCCGGTATTCACGATCTCACCCCCCACAGGCGTCTGCGTTGGCGTCGATACCGCGACCGCATACTTCGCCGGCTGTCCCGCCGGCCCCACCAGGCCTATCGTGGCCACCACCGGGCGATACGTGTTCCCGCACCCGGCCAACCCCACACAAGCGGCCAGCCCCGCCGCCGCCGCCATCCGCATGGCCCTTCTCCCGCTCCCTGCCGACTGCGCTTTCACTAAATGCAAAACTTCTCCCAATGCCTGTCAGTGCTGGCTACTGCTCAAGGCTTGATTGTAAATCAACCCAGCCCCCCGCACAGTCGAGTATAACGATTGGGAACGATTCCCGCGCCCAACCCCGCACCCAAACCCGCTCCATGCCCGCCAAAGCCATCCCGCCCGCCCGCGACCGCCTCCAATCCCGCCTGCTCGTCTGGATCGGCGTCCCCGTTCTCTGCTATCTGGTCTTCTCGCAGTTCCAACTTATCCTTCAGGTTTTTTCAGCCGGGCGCAGCCATCTTTCGGTGTTGGATATTGCGCGTGGCTACTACATTGTGTGGCAGGGCAGCTACGACTATTTCTTGGCGCAAATCGCGACGGCGAGCGTGATCTTTGCTCTGGCTGCCTGGCGGCTCCGGGTCGCTACCGCAATGGCCGCCGGATGCGGAGGATTAATTTGCCTTCTCATTAGCGCAAATCTGGACGCTCTCCCGGGAACTTCCGTCGTTCACTCCGGTCTCTCGCCCCTATTGCTCCTCTTTGTGCTCACCTTCTATGCGACTCGCCTCGGCCGCGAACAAGAGGCGCTCGCTGATCTGTCAGAGAGTTGCCACGGACGCAATGCCGCTCAAATCATCGCGAACCTCGGCGTCGCCGCCTTCTTTGCCTCGACTACGGGCTGGTACATAGTGGAGAGGTGCGGCAACTGGTTCGGCGACATCAATGGTGAAGGCGCAGTCGTCAGGGCCTACTTCGCCATCCCCTATATCCCAATGCTGGCCGCCCTCGCCGAAGCCACCGCCGACACCGTCTCCTCCGAGATTGGCCAGGCCTTCGGCGGCATGCCCTTCCTGCTCACCACCCTGCGCCGCGTCCCACCCGGAACCGACGGAGCCATCAGCCTCACCGGAACTCTCGCCGGAATCGCCGCCGCAGCCCTCATCGCCGCCACCGGAGCACCCGCCCTTGGCATGTCCGCCGCCGAATGCCTGATCGCCTTCGCCGCCGGCATCGCCGGCCTCTTCTTCGATTCCCTCCTCGGCGCCACCCTCGAACGCCGCGGCTTCATCGGCAACGACCTCGTCAACTTCACCTCAACCGCCTTCGCCGCCGCCCTCAGCCTCCTCGCCATCCGCTTCGCCCAGCCCTACCTGCTTCACTGACGACTCACCACTGACCACTTACTAACCACTAGCCACTAGCCACTAACCACTACCCACTGTCCTTCCCATGCATCCACCCAAAATCCAGGTGCATCCGCAGCAGCGTATAGCTCAGCATCTCGTGGAAGTACCGCTGCGCCAAATCCCAATCGCCGATATGGCCCAGCGCTGGCCGCGGCGACGTATACACCGTCAGCCCCGCATCTTCGCACAGCTTGCGAATCCGGAACAGATGCGTCCCGTCGCTCACCACCACGATGCTCTTCAGCCGCCGCATCTGCGCAATCTCCGCCAACCGCGCCACCTGCTGGTCCGTGTCCACCGACTGCGTCTCCGCCACGATCCGCTCATACGGCACGCCATTCGCCAGCAGATAGTCGCGCCCCACCCCGCCCTCGGTCATGCCCGAGTCCGCCGCCGCCCCGCCGCCCAGCGTAATCACCAGCGGCGCAATCTCTTCGCGGTACAACTCCACCGCATGGTCCAGCCGCGCATGCAGCACCGGCGACGGCCGTCCCAGGTACTCGGCCGCGCCGAACACCGCGATCGCGTCCGCCGGCCGCGCCTCGTCCTGCTCCGCCACCGCATTGATCTCGAAGTAGAGCCAGCCAAACCATCCCAGCGCCGCCAGCAGAACCACGCTGGCCAGCCAGCGCAGCAACCGCCGTCCCCCCGAACCCCGTCCAGACCCTCGGCGCACCGCACTGGATTTCAAAGCGCTCATTCCCTTCCAGTATCCATCTTGTCCTCTTGCCGGGCCAGCCCCGTTGCCGTCAATGGTGCGCCCGCCGCGCCGCGCCCGCCGTCGGGGGTATGCTAGGGTTGCGAGTTTGTGCTGCTCCCGCTCGCATCGCACCCTGCATCCCTGCTCCAATTCGCTCGTAGGAGAACCCATTGACGGCTGAGATCCTCGCCATTCACCCGGAAGAGCCAGAACCGGACCGCATCGCCAAAGTAGTCCAAAGCCTCAACGCCGGCAACGTCGCCGCGCTGCCCACCGACACCTTCTACGGTCTCGCCGTCGATCCCGTCAACCTCCGCGCCGTCGACCGCATCTACGAGATCAAGACCCGCGCCCGCCACAAGCCCCTCTCGCTGCTCATCTCCGAGACCGCCCAGGCCTATAGCCTCGCCCGCGACATCGACACCGCCTTCGACCGCCTCGCGGAGCGCTTCTGGCCCGGCCCGCTCACCATCGTCGTCAAGGCCGGCACCCGCCTGCCCCTGCGCGTCACCGCCAACACCGGCAACGTCGCCCTGCGCGTGCCCGAGTCTCCCATCGCTCGCGCCGTCGTCGCCGGCCTCGGCCTGCCCATCACCGCAACCTCCGCCAACCTCCGCGGCATGCCCGAGTGTACCTCCTGCGATAGCGTCTTCGAGCAGCTCTGCGACCAGGTCCCCCTCATCGTCGACGGTGGCCCCACCGCCCGCGCCGTCCCCACCACCATCGTCGACCTCTCCGGCGGCGGCAACTCCTGGATGATCCTCCGCGAAGGCGCCATCCCCACCCACGAAATCGCCCTCACCCTCCAGCACTAAGCAGCTTTGTCGGTTCGGGTCCACACCCTCGCCACATCGCACCCTTTTGCGCTATTCTCTCCCCAAAGGAGAACTCTCATGCGCCATCGTTCCCTCACCCTCCTGACGGCCGCACTCCTCCTCGCCGCCTCGCCAGCCTTCGCCGCCACCGTCACCGGCACCGTCAGCGACACCATGTGCGGCAAGACCCACTCCGACATGGGAGGCGGTGCGAGCGCCGCCGACTGCGTCCGCGAGTGCGTCAAAGCCGGCGCCGCCTACGCCCTCGTCACCTCCGACAAGGTCTACGCCCTCAAAGGCGACAAGGCCCAGCTCGACCAGCTCGACAAACTCGCCGGCGCCAAAGTCGTCATCGACGGCGACACCAGCGGCACCACCATCACCATCAAAACCGTCAAAGCCGCCCAGTAGAGGCCGCGCCATTGCCCGCCGTCATAGTCGCCCAGTAGAGGCCGCGCCATTTCCCGCCGTCAAAGCCGCCCAGTAGAGGCCGCGCCATTGCCCGCCGTCATTCTGGACCGCGCTTTTTGCGGTCCAGAATCTCGGTATTTGTACCTCCACAGAGCCGGCCCCCAGCCCGCTTGCGGGTTGGGATGCAAGCCCCGCCTGGGTGGGGTAAATGCAGCATTTCCTTGACACCCCTCGTATAATAGAAGGTAGAAGAACAGGAGCGCGGCACTCATGCCTGGCCCTGCCCTCTCATCTCAAAACGTGCGGAAAGATCGTCAGGCCTATGCTCAAAATGTATATATCCAGTCGTATATACGAATCCGTAACCCATTTACCATCAATGAATCGGTTGTATATACAAGGGGGGTGCCCACGACCGCAAGCTGACTGCCGAAAGCCGGTCGCCGGCCGCCCAAAACCGTCATCTCGGAGACGCGTTATGCTGGACGGCGACTCCAAGAACCCCCAAACAACGGACCGAGCCACGTTATGAAATTTATTCCGGCAACCCTGATCTTCGGCCTCGCCACCGCCGCCGCGCAGACGCCCCCCCAAACCAGCATCCCGACCAGTCCCGCCCAAAAGATGGCTGCCACCATCCTCCAGCAGCGCCCCATCGTCCCCTTTGCCGCTGGCGCTCCAGCCGCCTCCATGGGCTACGAGGAAGGCGTCCTGCTCGACGGCCTCGCCGCCGAGTGGCACACCACCGCCGACGGCGCCGACTTCGCCTACATCAAGGCCGCCGTCGACAAGTACGTCACCGCCGACGGCACCATCACCGGCTTCAAGCCCTCCGCCCACACCCTCGACGACATCGAGATGGGCCGCGCCGCCCTGCTCGTCTACCGCGTCACCCAGGAAGCCAAGTACGCCAAGGCCGCCAAATTCCTCCACGACCAGCTCGACCAGCAGCCCCGCACCCCCTCCGGCGGCTACTGGCACAAGCAGATCTACCCCAACCAGATGTGGCTCGACGGCGCCTACATGGCCGAACCCTTCCGCGCCGCCTACGCCGCCACCTTCCAGCAGCCCCAGGACTTCGACGACATCGCCAAGCAGTTGCTGCTGATGTACGACCACATGCGCGATCCCGATACCGGCCTGCTCCGCCACGGCTGGGACGAATCGAAATCCATGCCCTGGGCCGACAAGACTACCGGCCTCAGCCCTGAAGCCTGGGGCCGCGCCATGGGCTGGTACTGCATGGCCCTCGTCGATGTCCTCGACTGGTTCCCCAAAGACCATCCGCAACGCGCAGCGCTGCTCACCGCCTTCAAAAGAACCACGGCCGCCGCGTTGAAGTATAGGGATGTAGGCGAGACGGACCTTTGGTGGCAGGTACTGGATAAGGGACCGGCACTCCCAGCCGATTTCGACTACGATCCGCGCCCGCACGATGACTCGAAAGTCTGGGCTGAAATCGCCGCTGAACAAACGAGGCGCGCAAACGGAAATTTTCTTGAGGCCTCCGCTAGTTGCATGTTTACCTACGCGCTGGCAAAAGGGGTGCGCATGGGATATCTCAATCCCCAAGGCAAACTCTATGCAAGTGAATCATGGGAAGGCATCCAGAAGCAGTTCATCACGACCAACCCTGACGGCACGCTCACCCTCCACGGCACCGTCAAGGTCGGCGGCCTCGGCGGCACACCCTACCGCGCTGGCGACTACAACTACTACATCCACGAACCCGTCGTCGATCAGGACCTCAAAGGCATCGGCGCCTTCCTACTCGCCGGCTCCGAGATGGCGCAAGCTTCAACCGAAGCCCTCGGCCAGCACAAGACGGCCCTGGTCGATGCCTGGTTCAACTCACAGACCCGCACCAACGCCTTCGGCCAGACCGAACTCTTCCACTACAAGTGGAGCGACGATTCCAACTCCGGCTACTCCTTCTTCGGCCGCGCCTTCCGCCGTTACGGCGTCACCCTGGCCACGCTGCCCGCAGCTCCCACGCCCGCCGCACTCGCCCAGGCGCAGATCTACATCATCGCCTCGCCCGATATCCCCTCCAAGAACCCCAACCCACACCATATGGACAAGGCCAGCGGCGACGCCATCGAAGCCTGGGTCCGCGCCGGCGGCGTCCTCCTGCTCTTCTCCAACGACCGCGACTCGACCGAGTTCACCCACTTCGACACGCTCGCCGACCGCTTCGGCATCCACTTCAACCCGGTGCTCTCCCACCACGTCATCGAGCCCGACCACTCCACCGGCGAGGTCGTCCTCCCGCCCGGAACCGGCATCTTCGGCGCCGGCTTCACCGCCTACATGAAGGACACCAGCACCATCACCCCCACCGGCCCCGCCAAGGCCCTCGTCACCGACCACGGCGACGTCATGATCGCCGTCTCCCACGTCGGCAAGGGCACAGTCCTCGGCGTCGTCGATCCCTGGTTCTACAACGAGTACGCCGACGGCCGCAAGATGTCCCAGTACCGCGGCTTCGAAGCCGCCCAGGACGTCGCCGCCTGGGCCGTCCGCCAGGCGCAGCCATGACAGCTTCGGCATTCGCATGGAATCGAGTCACCGAACCGGGTGGCCCATCCTTTCACCGCCTTCAGCGTGCAAGCCGGGGTCCCCAGCGAGCGGTCTTGGCTCGCTGGGCGCATGGGTGGGTTGCCATCCCTCATGTCTCAGGAAAAACCGCCGCTCGCAGCTCCGCAATCAGCCCGGCCAGCCTATCCGCATCCGGCGCCGCCTCACCCAGCAGCACCTCCAGCTCCCGCGCCACCCGCGTGCCCCCGTGGAACCCATACATACCCAGCGATCCAGCCAGTTTGTGCGCTTCGCTCAGCGCCTCCGTGCGCAAATCCTCCGCCAGCGCACCGGCCTTCGCAGCCGCGGCTGCCCGGTCCAGCGTGGCCAGCCGCTCCTCCACAATAGGCCGGATCTTCACCCAGAGTTTTGCCAGCAATGCCGCAGTCTTCTCTTCGGCGTCGTTCATCGTTCCTCGCCTAGATCAGTCTTTCCAGCCCAGCACGTCCGAGATCTGCGCCGCCAGCGTCAGCGGGTCGAACGGCTTGAACAGCACGCCTGCCACTCCCAGCCCCGCAAACCGCCGCTGGTCCACCCCCTGCACCTTGGCCGTCAGCAAAAGCACCGGAATCCCCGCAATCTCGGGATCCAGCTGCATCTGGCGAAAGGTGGTGGGGCCATCCATGCCCGGCATCATCACATCCATCAGGATGGCATGCGGCCTGTGCCTGGGGTCGGCGGCGGCGCGGATTCCGTCCGCGCCCGAACTGGCGGTGATAATGTTCCAGCCGGCCGTGGCTTCAAGGGAAAGTGCGGCTACTTCGCGGATGTCGTCTTCGTCGTCGATAATCAGAATCTGGCGCATTACTTGTAATAGTCTCTCATGCCCTTAGGCAGCTGGCGATGCCGCCGGGTGGCGCAGCCGCTGCACCATGGCAAGCACAAGCTCTTCCACCTGGTCGGGCTGCAATTTTGTCTTGTCGAGGAATTCGGTCGGTCCCAGGCGCAGCTTCGTCATTTCGCTTTCGGATATCTGCCGGCTGGAAAACACCACCAGCGGCAGCGCCTGCATCGTAGGCTGGCGCCGCAGCCAGTCCACCAGGGAGAAGCCATCGCCGTCCGGCAGCGTCAGGTCGAGAACAATCACGTCGGGAGCGCCAACCAGGCAGCGGTCCACGGCCTGCCGCAGCGAGGTCGCGTGGTCCAGCCGCAATCCCGCCTCGTTGAACCCCGCAAGAATGGCCTTGGCCAGCTCGCCGTCGTGTTCCACCAGCAGAATCCGCCCCGGCCCTTCATGGGTCCGCAACACGCGTCCCAGTTCAGCCAGCAGCAGGTTCTCGTTGAACGGTTTCTGCACCCAGCCTTGCGGGCCGCCACCCACCAGAGGGCGGCCCGTCGGCGGAATTACGCTCAGGATCACTACTGGAATCGCGGCGGTCGCGGGTGAGTCCTTCAGCCGCTGCAGCGTCTCCCAACCGCTCAACCCCGGCATGTACAGATCCAGCAGGATCGCCGAGATGCCTTGCACTGGAGCATGCTCTCCGGTTCCGCGCCCCTGGGCGGCCAGCGCAGCCTGCTCGTTGGCCAGCGCAATCACCTCTTCGCCGTTGCCTGCCTCCAGAATGTCGTACCCGTGCTGGCGAAGCTGCTCGGCCACCACCACACGAATTCCCGGATCGTCGTCGCACACCAGGATCAAACCCTCGCCGCGTTCGGCCGGCAACCCCGACGACGAGGCCCCGCTATCGGATGCGCGCGCCGACCGCGACAGCTGCACCCACAGCGTCGTGCCCGTCCCGGCTTGGTTCGGCTGCGCCCAGATCGCTCCGCCGTGCTGCTGAATGATGCTGCGGCAGATCGCCAGGCCCAGGCCCGTGCCGCCCTTCTTGCTCGCATCCGACGACTCCACCTGCTGGAACCGGTCGAACACCGACTCCAGCTTGTCCGCCGGAATCCCCCGCCCCTGGTCCACCACCTTCAGCAGCAGCGAATTCGCATCCGCATCGATCTGCACCGCCACCGCCGAGGCCGCCGGAGAAAACTTGATCGCGTTCGACAGCAGGTTCGTCATCACCTGCAGGATGCGGTCCGAATCTGCGTCAAAATAGATTGAGTCGCGCGGCACGTTGCACGTCAGTTCCAGCCGCACCCCGGCGCCATCGGCCATCGGGGTCATGGTGTCGACCGCCTCGCGCGCCAGGTCGAACATCGAGCAGCGCCGCAGCTTCAGCGGCGCCCGCCCGGACTCCATCCGTTCCAGGTCCAGAATGTCGTTGATCAGCCGGATCAGCCGCTCGGTATTGCTGGACGCAATCCGCAACAGGTTCTGGGCCTTGGCATCCACGTTGCCCAGCAGCCCCGCCGAAAGCAGCCCCAGCGCCCCGCGGATGCTGGTCAGCGGCGTGCGCAATTCGTGGGAAACGGTGGAGATGAACTCGTCCTTGACGCTGTCCAGATCGGAGCGCTGCGCCAGCTTCGCCTTCTGCTGCTCGGCATACTCCCGGCTGCGTCTCAGCGCTTCTTTCAGTTGCTCCAGCTCGCGCTGCAGGTCCTGCGTCCGAGAACTCTGCCTGAGAGTATGTATCCCGAGCAGAAACATGCTCAGGAGCATCAGGCCGAACAAAATCGATGGAAGCGCTGTCATCGCCGATGCCTCATCGTACCCCGGGATTCGACGCTGGGAGCAGAACAGTGGGCCAGTGAATCATTTAGGGCAACGTCAACTATAGCGCATGGACCCCTCAGGCGGACACCGGTTCCGCAATGTGGCTCAGCACTTCGTTCCAGTTCTTCCCTTTGCGGCCCTCGGCGGCGCCCTTGTGCAGCGCATATCCGGCGATCAGAGGCAGCGCCAGCGTGGCCTCGGCGTACACCATCTGCTCGTACGTCGTATCCACCTTGCCCCACGAACTGGCCTCCTTCAGCGTCGATCCCGACAACGCGCCGTCCCGCGAATCGGCCACCGTCACCTGGATCGCGTACTTGTGCATCGGCGCGTCCACGCCCAGAATCTCGGCCGCCACCACAATGTCCTGTGCAAAGTTCTTCGGCACGCCGCCGCCGATCATGAGCAGCCCCGTCGTCGGATTCGCAATCTTCAGCTGCGTCAGCTCATAGAAATCCTTGGCCGAGTCGATCGACACCACCGCCTGCCCCCGCCGCGCATGCTGGTGCGCCACAAACCCGAACCCCGCCGAGCAGTCCGAGAACGCCGGGCAGAAGATCGGCACGCCCTTCTGATACGCCGCAAAGATGATCGAGTCGTTATTCCCGTTCGCCGGCGTCCGCCCGGCGCGCTCCAGGTACGCGCCGAACTCCCGCAGGATCTCCCGCGAACTGTACGCCTTCGGAGCCATCCCGTTGATGATCTTCTCCGTCGTCTCGTCGCAGATGCGCAGCTCTTCCTCGTCGATAAACGTGTCGTAGATGCGGTCGATCATCAGCTCGCGCAGCTCGCCGTCGCCGTGCCCGTACTTGTACTCGTCGCCCGCGATGTAGTGCCGGAAGCCCAGCGCCTCAAAGAAGTCCTGGTCCACGATGTTCGCGCCGGTCGACACGATCGCGTCCACCATGTTGTTGCGGATCAGGTCCACAAACACCTTCTGCAACCCCGCCGAGATCAGCGACCCCGCCAGGCACAGGATCACCCCGCAGTCGGTGTCGCGCAGCATCATCTCGTAGATCGACGCCGCCCGCGCCGTGTCGCGCGAGGTGTACGCCATGGACGCCATCGCGTCCACCAGCGACACCACGTTGTACTGCGCAAGGTCGATGTGCCGGATCGGCGTAGAGAGCAATTCTTTTTTGGTAGGCATAGTCACCTCCTAGTTTATCGCGGCTGCCTGCTTGAAGCATCGCAGAGGTCTGTTAATTTGCGGTATCTGACACACACCCCCCGGCAATCCAGCCACGCTAAACGGGGACAGCATCGCGCCGCGGCCTAGGCCACTTGCAGCTTCCTCAGCTTGATCCGGCCGGCCGGCACTTGGGCCAGGTCGTACTGCGCCTGCTGCAGAAGCCAGCTTTCAGCGCTGCGACCGAACACCTGCGAGAGCCTCACGGCCATCTCCGGCGAGATGCCACGCTTGCCGTTCACTAGCTCCGATAGCGTCGTGCGTGTCACTCCGAGCGCCACAGCGGCGTCTGTGATAGTCAGTCCCAGCGGTTCAATGCACTCATCGAATACAAAGATCCCCGGGATGCGGAGGGTTCTTCATCGGCATAGCTCGATTCTAGCCTCCCCTCACGTCCCGCCGCCCCAGCACCCGCGCCTCGCCGCGCCTTGCGCGCTCTGCGCCTGCCCTCACTTCTTTACCCACCCACCGCCCTTGCGGCGTACACTCCCTCCATGCAACTGCCGCCGCAACGTTCCAAGACCCCACCCCCGCCCGATCCCGTTCCCGACCCTGAGCCGCCCAGCCCTTCGCTGCCCGGGCCCGACCCCGGCGTATTCCACCCCGAAATCCCTCCGCCCGAGCCCCCGCACTGCCCCTCACATCGATAAGCTTCAGCCCCCCCGGAAATTAACATTCGGCCGTCCCCGTGGCCCTACAATTGTTAACAGAATATGAATATTTACATCCTCCGCCACGCCAGCGCCGGCGTTCGCCGCGTTAATCCTGTTCTCGACCCCAAGCGCCCCCTCGACAAGGATGGCAAGCGCCACTGTCTCCAGTTGGCGCAGGTACTCAACGCCATGAACCTGCAGTTCGACCTCATCGTCTCCAGCCCGCTCAAGCGCTCCATGCAGACCGCGTCGCTGGTCGGCACGGAGATGGGGTACGAGGCGCGGATCGTAGCCTCGCCCGCGCTCGCCCCCGACGCCACCTTCGCCCAGTTCCAGAAGCTCCTCCAGGAGTCCGCCGAGTATGAGAACCTGCTGCTGGTAGGCCACAACCCCAATCTCACCGGCTTCGTCGGATCGCTCCTCGTTCCCGCCTCAAGCTGTCCCGCCATCAGCCTCGACGGCAGAAACGGACTCGCTCCGGTGCGCCTGCGCAAGGGTTCGCTCGCCCGCCTCAGCTTCACCCGCGGCCCCGCCACGCTGCAGTGGCTGCTCGACCCCCGCACCGTGCGCGCTCTCTATGCCACCTCCACCGCCAAGTCGCGCAGAAAAACCTCCCGGAAATAGGCAGCCTCTTTCTTCAGCGACCACGCCTCCAGCTCCGCGCCGCCGCGCCCGGGAATCAGCTCCAGCACCACGCGCTTCGGATAAACGTGCGTCTTCATGCGCACCACCGCGCTGGCGCGGTCCTGGTTCAGCGCCACCGCCATGCGCAGCAGCGTCACCGCCCGCAGCACGCTGATGTGCTCTTCCACCGGCACCGCGCGCATCACCCGGTCCATGGCATCCGGCCAGCTCTTGCCCAGGTAGCGCGCAATCGCGCTCACAATCGACCGCTGCTCCGGCGAGAAGCCGAAAATCTCCGAGTTCGCCACAATGTACTGCGTGTGCCTGTGGTGTCCCTGGTGGTTCATGTACTTGCCCACGTCCATCATCATGGCCGCCGACTCCATCCACAGCCTGTACTCTTTCGGCAGCTCATGCACATGCAGCAGCTCGTCGTACAACTGCACCACATGCTGCCGCACCGGCTCCACCTTGCGCTGGTCGACCCCATAGCGCCGGCAAACCTCCAGAACCCCGGCCCAGCGCTCCGTCTCCATCTTGCGGTGCACCGAGGCGCGCAGGTCCACCTCGGCCAGCATCTGTTCCAGAATCCCGTTGCTCAACCCCAGCGGCGAGTAGCGAAATCCCTTCAGTCCCAGCCGCTCCAGCAGGTGCGTATATACCATCGCGCCGCCAATGATGATCTCCGACCGCTTTGGCCCGATCCCCGGGATCGACGCCCGTTGCACGTTGCTCATCTTCGCCAGCCGTTCCGTCAGCCGCCGCACCTCTTCGGTCGTCGTCACCCGGGGCCCCTTGCCGGCCGCGCGCTTTGCCGCCGTCCCGCGTGCGCGCTTGCTCGCCAACGCTGCACTCGCCTCCGACAGCGCCGCCGCCGTGCCCGAAGTCGCAATCACCAGCCCCACCCGCGGGACCCCCAGCTTCCTCTCCGCCTTCTTCAGTTCGCGGTCGATGAACTGCCGCAGCCGCGCCACGTCCTGTTTTCCTGGAGGGTCGCTGCGCAAAAACTCCTGCTGCAACCGCACCGCACCCAGAGGCATACTCACCATCTCGCGGATGCGTCCCTGCTCGCTCAGCGTCACCTCGCAGCTTCCCCCACCCAGGTCGATCATCACGCATCGCCCTTTCGCCCCCGGCTCCAGCGTCACCATTCCCAGGTGGATCAGCCGGCCCTCCTCCAATCCCGAGATCACCTCCACCTGCCAGCCGGTCGCCGACTTCACCCACGCCGTAAACGCCGCCGCGTTCCGCGCATCGCGCATGGCGCTGGTCGCCACCACGCGCACCCGGTCCACCACCTGCAGTTGAACCGCCTTCTGGAACCGCTTAAGAGCGCGGATCGTATTCGCCATCGCGTCCGGCGAGATCACTCCCGTCTGGAACACACTTTCGCCCAGCCGCACCACCTCGCGGTCCTCATGCACCATCTTCAAACGGTGTTGCTGCACCGTCGCAATCTTCAGCCGGACCGAGTTCGATCCAATATCGATAGCTGCAAACGTAGGCATCCCTCAGCAATCTCCCGTGACTATTCTCGTCTGAATGGTCCAGTCGGCGCGAAAAGCGATTCTTCCGGCACAAGTCACGATACAACGCCCCAATGTACGCCGCGTGCATCCAATTTCCGGGGATCTGAATCGACAGCAGAAACCCGGCCCTGGCCGGTCCACTCCCGGCTCCCTGTTCGCCTCCGTCCCAACCGCGACATTCATACAACGTATGCTGTTAGAGCAAGTAAGTTCCATGACCCTCATCGCCTCCCCCGAACCCGCCGCGATCTCCCGCGCCTCCGAGCGGTCGCGGCGCGCACGCATCCTCTCCTTTCTCGGCGCCCTGTGGCTCGTCCTCTTCTTCGCCTCACTCTTCTCCCCGCCCGTCTTCGACGATGCCGACGGCACCCACGCCAATGCCGCCCGCCAGATGGCCCTCTCCGGCGACTGGGTCACCCTCCGCGTCAACAACGTCCGCTACCTCGAAAAAGCCCCCCTGCCCTACTGGATCGCCGCCGCCAGCTTCCGCATCTTCGGCTGCAACACCTTCGCCGCGCACCTCCCGCAGGCGCTCGCCGTCCTGCTCCTCATGCTCCTCGGCTACCGCTGGGCCCGCGAGTCCTTCGGCGATCGCGCCGCGCTCTACACCGGCTTCGGGGTGCTCACCTCCGCCGGAGTCTTCCTCTTCACCCGCGTCCTCATCCCCGACGTCCTCCTTTCGCTCCTCCTCGCCGCCGCCCTCTACTGCTTCCTCCGTGCCCTTCAACCCGCCACAGAGCCGGGCGCCCCATTCGTGTCGCAGCCTCATCGCGACACGGGTGGGATCTCAAGTCTCTACCCTTACGCCTTCTGGACCGCTCTCGCCCTCGCCGTCCTCACCAAAGGCCTCGTCGCCATCGTCTTCCTCGCGGGGACCGCCATCGTCTACCTCGGATTCACCGGCGAATCCCGCAACTGGCGCCGCCTGAAACCCTTCACCGGCGCACTGCTCTTCCTCGCCATCGCCGCCCCCTGGCACATCCTCGCCGGCCTGCGCAACACCGGAGGCATGGGCGGCCACGGCTTCTTCTGGTTCTACTTCGTCAACGAGCATGTCCTCCGCTTCCTCGGCCGCCGCATCCCGCGCGACTACAATAAGCTTCCCGGCTATCTCTACTGGAGCCTCCACCTGGTCTGGCTATTCCCCTGGAGCCTGTTCGTGCCGCTCTTCTTCGCCGACGCCGCCCGCCGCTGGCGTCGCTACGGCCTCATCCACCCCGACCGGCTCTACTACGCCACTCCCTGGATTCTCGGCGCCTTTTTCTTCCTCACCATCGCCGTCACTGGCCCGCTCAAAGGCTTCGTCGTGGCGGTTCCGCTCGCCTGCCTGGCCGCCTGGGGAGCGTGGCGCAATCGCCTCACCGGTCCCTGGTACGCTCGCCATCCCGAACCCCTCGCCGAGCTCACCCCGGCCCAGCGCACCTCGCTGCTTCTCAGCATCTTCTCCTTCCTTGTCATCGCCTTCTTCTCGCTCTCCACCAACCAGGAGTACTACACCTTCCCCGCTTATCTCCCGCTGCTCGTGCTCATCGCTGCCGCCCTCGCGCGCGCCGAAGCCACCTGCACCGGCTCGGACGCTGAAGCCAGGTCCTCCCGCCGCTGGATCGCCTTCGCCCACGCCGCGTTCCTGTTCCTGGGCGTCGCGGTCGCCGCCGCCCTCGCCTTCGGCCTCTGGAGCTCGCGTCACCTCGCCGCACTCCCCGACGTCGACAACCTCCTCGCTCATCGCGGCGTCGGCGACTACACCCTCTCCATGTCCTCGCTCTTCGACCTCACCGGCCCCAGCTTCGCCGCACTGCGGCTCCCCGCGTTCCTCGCACTGGCAGCCTTCGCCGTTGGCCCCGCCATCGCCTGGCTCCTGCGCAGCCGGCGTCACCACCTCGCCGCCACCACCGCATTCGCTCTCACCTCCGCGGTCTTCCTCATAGCCGCTCACATCGCGCTTGTCCGCTTCGCCCCCATGCTCTCCTCGCAGAACTTCGCCCAGCGCATCCAGCAACTGGAAGCCACCGGCCAAATCTCGCCCGACAACACGCTCCTGCTCTACGGCGACCAGGCCTACGGCTCCTCCATCCCCTTCTACCTCAACCGCCCGCTCTCGCGCCCTGCGCTGCTTGTCGACGGCCGCTCCTCCTCCATGCTCTTCGGCTCGACCTTCCCCGATTCGCAGTCCCTCTTCCTCACACCCGCCGAACTCCTCGCCCAATGGGGAACCGGCCCGCGCAAGCTCCTCTTCGTCCCGCTCGAACGCCGCGACGACGTCGACCGCCTGCTCGGCCCCCGCCAGATCGTGCTCCAGGAAACCTCCGGCAAAGCCCTCATCACCGACCGCCCTCTGGACACCCATCCAGTTCTCCTCCTAGACTCCACCCTCAAGGGAGGAGAAACGCGCACGCCTTGAATCCGTCGCATCAGTCTCCGCATCCGCCATCCGGCCTCGCAGTCCCGCGCTCGCAACCCCGCTGGAACCCGCGCTCGGTGTGCCTTATTGTCCTCGCGTGGCTCGTCCTCCACATCGGCGGCCTCTTCACTCCCGGCCTGCTCGACGACGTCGACTCCGTCTACCTCCAGATCGCGCGCGAGATGCTCCAGCGCCACGATTTCGTCACCCCCACCGTCGACGGCATCCGCTTCTTCGACAAGCCGCCGCTCATGTACTGGCTCGCCGCCGGCTCCTTCCGCATCTTCGGAGTGCACGACTGGGCCGGCCGCCTGCCCCTCGCCCTGCTCACCCTGGCTCTCCTGCTCGCCACCTATGCCCTTGGCCTGCGCCTCTTCGCCGGCATCTCGCCGGCCCATCACCCCGACCGCGCCGCGCTCTACTCCGCCCTCGCCCTCGCCACCTGCGTCGGCCCCTATCTCTACACCCGCTTCTACATTCCCGACATCGTCGTCGCCCTCTGGCTCACCCTCGCCATCCACTTTTTCCTCATCGCCCTCGAACGAACTCGGGTGCCCCATGATCACCCCGAAGGGGTTATCGTGGGGTCAGTCTCTACCCCTGCTCCAAAGCTCGCGGCTCATAGCTCAAAGCTCATAGCTGTTCAGCAAAACCCCTCCGCCCTCTTCCCGTGCCTGATCTTCGCCGCCGTCACTGCCCTCAATCTCCTCACCAAAGGCTTCATCGGCCTGGTCTTCCCTCTTGGCTTCGTCTTCTTCTACCTCGCCGTCACCCGCCAGCTCAAACTCCTATTCAAGTTCCACCTGATACCGTGCACACTGGTCTTTCTCGCCATCGCCGCGCCCTGGCACATCCTCGCCGCGCTGCGCAACCCGCCCATCGCCATGCCCGCCGGCCTCGGCCTGCCCGCACACGCCGGATGGGCCTGGTTCTATCTCTACAACGAGCACATCGCCCGCTTCCTCTCCCGCCGCATCCCCCACGACTACGGCCAGGTCCCCATCCCCCTCTTCTGGCTCCTCGCCGCCATCTGGATCTTCCCCTGGGTCGCCTTCCTCCCCGGCGCCATCCGCCAGCACCTCCGTACCCTCCGCGAAAACCGGGGAAAAGATAAGGTTGTCATTCTGAGCGGAGCGAAGAATCCCCGCATTTCGCCCTTGTCTTTGTCTCAGTCTTCGTCCTGCGAACCCGCCCTCACGCTTCTCCTCTGGACTACCCTTGTCCTCGGCTTCTTCACCCTCTCCGCCCGCCAGGAGTACTACTCCCTGCCCGCGCTCCCCGCCCTCGCCCTCATGGCCGGCGGCCTGCTCGCCCGCGCCGACGCCGAGCGGTCCGCCACAAATCTGGGCGCCCCACATCTCTCTGAGATGTGGGCGAGCAAATCGGCCCTCCGCTGGCATCTCTGGCTGCTCGTCCCCATCGGCTCCCTCTGCGCCGCCATCGCCTTCTTCTTCGCCATCGCCGCGCCCCACGTCGATCCCCACACCGACATTGCCACTCTCCTCGCCCAGGGCGGAGAATACGATCTCTCCCTCGGCCATCTCTTCGACCTCACCGGTCGCGCCATGGGTCTCTTCCGCGGTCCGCTCACCTTCTTCGGACTCAGCATGTTCACTATCGGCCCGTTGACGTATCTCCTGCGCCGCAGCGGACGGACTCACGCCGCCAACCTCACCCTCGCCACTGCCGCCGCCTGCCTTCTGCTGTGCATGCATTCCGGCCTCGTCCGCTTCTACCCCACCCTCGGCTCCAAGGGCCTCGCCGACGCCATCCTCGCCGACGAGCGCGCCCTCCCCGGGCCGGACAACTTGATCGTCATCGACGGCGAACTCACCTCCGGCTCAACTCTGCTCTTCTACACGGGCCAGCCCGTTCATCTCGTCAACGGCCGCATCAACGGCCCCTGGTTCGGCAGCTTCTGGCCCGACGCCCCCGCCGTCTTCGAAACCGACGACTCGCTCCGCCGCCTCTGGGCCGGCCCTCGCCGCATCTTTCTCCTTACGTACCACCCCGGCCAGCGCATCCCCGACCTCGCCCGCTTCGGCCCCGTCCATACCTTGGCCTCCGCCGGCGGCAAATCCATCCTCACCAACCAACCCTGAACCGCCACCGCGGGGCATTTTCCCAACTCACCTGTGCTATTCTTTTCAAGGTGGTTGCGCGCAAGAGGCCTCGAAATCGGCTCCGTCGCAGCATCGCCCCTCCCCCAGAGAGGCCGCAGCACAGCGGACGCGTAGCTCAACTGGCAGAGCATTCGACTCTTAATCGACAGGTTGAAGGTTCGATTCCTTCCGCGTCCACCATTCAAACATTTATCCTGAATAACTTAGCGGCATAACCCAACCGCGCGCGCGGCGCTCGTATATCGAGCATTCCCGTAGCCTCTCCGGCTGCCCCGCAGGCCGCTCCGAATCTACCGGCACATCTCTTCCTCCTGATATCCTGCCGCATACCATCTACGGAGATTCCATCCAATGCCAGTCGCCGTCGCCGACCAAGCTCTCTACCTCCTCGCCAGCGCAGCAGCACCAACAACCATCGAGCAGGTCATTGAGACCATGCTGCAGATAGACGACTGCATTCCCAACAGCGACGGCCTCAAGTGGTTCAATCGCCTCTACCTGTCTGTCACCCAACAAGTTGACTTGCAACCGGCAAGTTATTGGAAGGCCCCCTCCTGGCTCATGAGTCTCGACGTCGTCTTCGCCGGATTTTACTTTCGCGCTCTGGCCGGATTTCTCAGCGGCGACCCGAGTGTTCCTTCTTCATGGAACGCAATGTTCAAAGCGCGATACCGCACGGGCGTGGATCGCATCCAATTTGCCCTCGCCGGTATGAATGCCCACATCAACCATGACCTCGCCCTCGCCTTGCTCGCGGCCGACGCGCAGACCGGCGTGGTCCCGGGTCCCGCCAGCCCGCAGCATGTCGACTATCAAGCGGTCAATGTCCTGCTGAACTCCGTAATGCCTTCCGCGCTTCAGATGCTGGCATCGGACACCCTCGGCGTCCTCGCCGAGGATACCGGCAAGATCGGTCGGCTGCTGGCCTTTTGGGACATTTGCCAGGCCCGCGACCTCGCCTGGGACTTTGCCAACCATCTGCGCGAACTTTCTGGCCCTGTCCGGCAGGCTGCGCTGGATGCGCAGGACCAAGTCACCGGCGTCTTGGGAAGGGCTATCCTGGCCTCCGGCTGAACCGGCCTTCGCGTAGGGCGATGCCCGTCCGTGCATTATCCCAGTAAGGCGTGGTGCAATCTCTTTCCGGAGGACTGCCAGCGCTTGACGACTTCGTAGACGACGATGGTTTGATACGTAACCGCGATCCAGACACAAATTGCTTCGATGGGGAGGTAATTCCACGCAGTGATCCTGAGGCCCATCATCTGGGCCGGTTGGTAGCCCCACCAGCCGTATGGAACACCTAAAGTGGCTTCCCATAGCACGCTCATCAGCAAAATGATGAACAGGGTGAGGGAGAAGGCACGCCAGTTGATTACGGGAAGTGCGGCGGGAAAGAGAACTGCGGAGGGACCAAGCGCCGCAGTCACAAGAAATGTGAAATAGCCAGGAAAGCCGGGCTGGTTTGGAAGAAAATGGTGCCGATAGAGGATGGCGGCCCCAATAAGGAGCACAGCCGATAGCAAGGACTCCGGGTGGAAACGCAGCAAGCGCTGGAACACGCCGCGCATGGGATCGTCGCCAGGAATGGTATAGGCGGCGAGCCAATACTCGTCCAGCCAGATATAGAGAAGCAAGACGGTCGCGAATCCAGTGAGATAGAAGACATACTCCTCGATCGGTACGCTTCCGATGATGACGTGATCGGGCGAGCCAATGAAAATATGTCCCGCGCCGCCATTGCCGAGGGCCGGGGCCGGTATGCCAAGTGTGGCATCGGCATTTGGAAACTTGAGAAATAAATGGGCAAAGAAAAAATCTAGGGCAGCGCCTAGGGGGAAAAGTAGAGCGATCGTCCGGACGAACGATTTCTTCGAGATTTTTACGCCATCGCGGGGCACAAGCCAACCGCCGACCGCAAGGATGGGCACAACAAACAGCAGAAGACTTACGGTGTAGCCGTATGGCGACGGATTTGGAGCGGAGACGTCGACTACGGCGGGCACGCGCACTCTGCTGAGTGTGAGGGCGGCTGGCAGCACGATCATCCCAAGGATGATGGCGACAGTTAAGAAACTGGCGCGCGGAGAGACGGGGCCTGGACGGACGTGCATCTCCACCTCCGTTGACACGGCATATCGTGTGGGTGAGTTGGAATATACTCATGCCCTGACGCAGATATCAAGTGCGGGGTGCGCGGTCCGGCGCATCCCCCATGGGCCCAAAAGCAATTGCCCGCTAGCGCTTTTGCGCGCGGCTTTGCCAAAATGCGGCCCCGGCCTACCACCCCATCTGCCGCATCCGCTCCAGGATGATCGCGCTGTAGCGGTTCATGCGATCGGGGCGTCGCTTCAGCGGTAGCGGCAGAATCGCGGCCAGTTGCGCCGACTGTTCCCGGCCCACCTTCCGCGCCGGCGTCTTGTAGTAGTAACGGCACGCCGCGTCCGCCCCATAGATGCCCGGGCCCCATTCCACCTCATTCAGGTAAAGCTCCAGAATGCGCTGCTTGCCGAGGACCAATTCGGCCACCGGTACCAGGGTCGCTTCCGCGCCCTTGCGCAGGAACGAACGCCCCGTTCCGAAGAAAAGGTTCTTTACCAGTTGCTGCGTCAGAGTCGATCCTCCGCGAATGCGCCCGCCCTCCATATCGTCTTTGGCTGCGGTTTGGATCGCCTTCCAGTCGAACCCGTGATGTTGATAGAAGCGCGCATCCTCCGCGGCGATGACGGCATGCTGCAGATCGGGCGAGATATCGCGCAGCGGAACAAACGTGTAGCGCTCGTGATACGGCGCGCCGTGAATCCACGCTTGCAAGCGGCGCTCCACGTGCACCGCGTCGGTCGGCGGATCGATCCACCGGGCGGCCAGCAGGGTCAGCGCAGCCAACGACCAGGCAAGCACCGCCCCTATGGCAACCCATCGAATCAAAAATCGGAGAAGACCCTTCCGGCGCTGGGTCCTGGGGCGCACGCGTGGCCTTTCCATCACGTCACCAGAATAGTCCCGCGAATGGTATGCATGGCTGGACCACCCGCGCCGCGGCCCAGCCATACATCGTTCTCCGGCTATTCGTGGGCTTTCAACCCCACGACTAGCCGGCCGCAAATCAATGTGGGCTTTCGCCCCGGGTCTCAATAGACCGGCCGCATCTGCGGCGCGCTCGGCGCCTGCCCTCTCAGCTTTACTCGGCTGATATGCACGTCGTACCCCGTGCCCGGCAGCAGAGCCTCCAATGTGAACAGGTCCGTCCCCCCGGACTTCACCTCGCGGCAGCGATAAACGCCCACCTCGCCCTGCGCGTCCTCCGTCCCGTGTGTCGGTGTGTCCAGGAACTGCTGCGCGTCTGCCATGCTCGCCCCTCCATGCGATCCGGCGCTCACCAGTTCCTCAGCCGCATACGACCGCACCAGCTTGGTCCAGTACCGCGCCAGCAGTCCGGGGTCGGAGAAGATGTCCGCCCAGATCACCTCGCCGCGCACCGCCACCACCACGCCCACGGCGTGCTCCTGCCGCAGCGTCTCCAGCGCCTGCTCCCGCGACTTCACCACGCCGGCGGCTTCCTCATCCACCTTGGCGGCCACCGCCTGCGTCTGCATCGCCTTCGCATAGCTGGTCGTCCCCAGCGACCGGCTCTCCAGGTAGTTCTCGTTGAGATTCGTCGAGCCAGTTCCGGCCACCACCCCGGCGTTCGGAGGCGAAGACGTCACTGTCACCGTGGAATTCGCACTTGCAGCCGGCGGCGCGGCCGCCTTCGCCATCCCGCCGATCGCATTGCTCACCGAGTTCCACACCTGCTGCTGGTCTTTCGCCACCATCGCCTGCTGCCGCACCGTTGGCTGCACCATGATGCTTTCGTTCGCCGCCTTCGCCGACGTGCCGAACTTGTCCGAGCTCTCCGTCCAGCGCCCGTGCTCGATGCAGAACACGGAAAGGTCGATCGGGTCCGCGTCCGCCGGCACAATCCTGTCCTTCGCAATGATCCGGTCCTGCTTGCCTCCCGTCACAATCTCGCCCGCCAGCAGCAGCAGCGGCCGCTTCGAGTTGTTCACCAGCACCAGCGTATTCACCTGGTCTCCCTGGTAGCGCTGCGCAGGAAGACCGCCGCGCGACCGCACCAGCCCCTGCACCTTGCCCGCCTCGGTCACTTCAACCTCGCCGCTCTTCAGCCCCTCGTCCAGCGTCAGAAACTGGTCCGCCGGCAGCGTCTTCCCATCCTCCCGCACCACCGGAAACAGCGTCAGATCGCCGCTCTCGATCGGCTTCAGCACGCGATACCCGCTCCCTGCCGCTCCGCCCGCCGCCACCGGCTCCCATCGTCCCGCCGCCAGCGCCACTGCCAACACCGCCGCTACTCCCGCTCCCAACCGGATCCCTTGCACACGCATCGCAACCCTCCCTTGTCGGCGGCATCACTTCCCGCCTTCTGACCCAGGAACGGCCCCTTCACCCCACCTTGCACTTTTTTTTCGCTGCCCCCAATGGCGCCGCGTCCAAACCCTCCGCCTGCCTCGTCCAAAACTGTAGGAGTATCGTCTAAAGTCGTGGACACGGCCTCCCAACCCGGCGAACTCACCCTCCCCCTGCCGTCCGCCGAGCCGACGCTCACCACTCCCTCGGACGTCCAGCCCGACCTCGCCCACGCGTCCGTCATCGGCCTGTCCCCAGCCCTCATCCACGAACTCTGGCTCGCCGCCGGCGCCGAATCCCTCACCCTCACCCGCGAAGAGTTCGCCTCCGCCCTCGCAGCCATCGGCGCCAAACACAACTTCGCTCTCCCCAGCGACACCCACGCAACCCCTGTGCAGCAAGCCGCCTTCTGCCGCTCCCTCCGTCTGGCCGAGCTCGCACTCGCCCAGGCCTGCGCTCTCGGCCGCGACCCCGCCTGGCAGCGCTTCCTCGACCAATACCGCGCTCCCCTCACCCAGGCCGCCATCGCCATCGCCGGCTCCGCCACCCTCGGCCACGACCTCGCCGACTCCCTCTACGCCGAACTCTTCGGCCTCTCCGAGCGCGCCGGCCGCCGCACTTCCCCCCTCGCCTCCTACTCCGGCCGCGGCTCCCTCCTCGGCTGGCTTCGCACCACGCTCGCCCAGCGCCACATCGACCACCACCGCCGCACTCGCCGCGAAACTCCGCTCGACGACCTCGACGCCCCCGCTCCCGCACCCTCCACCGGACCCCAGCCTGCCGAACTCGCCCATCTCGCCCACGCCGTCTCCCGCGCCCTCGCATCCCTCGCCCCCGGCGACCGTTTTCTCCTCGCCTCCTACTTCCTCGACCGGCAAACGCTCCTGCAGATCTCCCGTCTCCTCCACGTCCACGAGGCCACCGTCAGCCGCAAGCTCAAGCGCCTCACCTCCAGCCTGCGCAAGCAGCTCCTGCGCAACCTCCAATCCGGCGGCCTCAGCAAGCGCGCCGCGGAAGAAGCTCTGGGCGCAGATCCGCGCGACCTCGAACTAAACCTGCGCACCCTGCTGCAAACTTCGCAAACTCCTGCGTTCTCCGATAAGCGATGTCACATGTAACCGTCACTCATCGCTTGGCGCCTAGTACCTGGCAACTGGCAACTGGCAACTGAAAAATGACCACACCCATCCAACCCGGCCAGCATCCCGACGCGGACCAGCTCAACGCCTTCGCCGAGCACGCCCTGCCCCTCGACGAGCAGCAGGCGACCCTCGCCCATCTCGCCACCTGCGCCGGCTGCCGTGCCATCGTCTACCTCGCCCAGCCGCCCGCGCCCGAGCCGACCGCGCACCCGCAGCCAGCCCGCACCCGTACGCCCCTCTTCGCCCGCCGGAAGCTTTCCTTCCCGATGCTCGCGTTCCCGGCCGCGGCCGCCGCCCTGGCCTGCCTCATCCTCCTCACCATCCACTTCCGCAACGCCGCGGCGCCGAACCAAATCCCAGCGACCAACACAGCCCACATCGACCAGACGCCGCCGCCCCCACCTCCAGCGCCGCCAACCTCCAACCCGGCGCAAATCGCGACGCCGCAGGCTCGGCCCGCACCCTCACCTCACGCCTCGGGTTCATCATTGCCGTCTGCAAGCACCCGCGAAGCCCCTCCGCGCGCCGGCCTCGGCCTCGCCCCATCCCCCGCCCCCGCAATCGCAACCCCAGCCAACCCGCCACTGGAGGACAAGAAGGTAGCCCCAGATGCTGTGGCCGGTATCGGCTATTCGGCAGCGCCCGCCGCCGCCGCGCCCGCCAGTCCTCTCATTCCCAGCGCCGCTCCGCAGCTCCCAGCCGTCGCCCGTGCCGCCGCCCGCGAACTCCGCTCCTCCGCATCGCAGTACGATGCCCCGCACGCTCAAGCCCAGCAAGCTCCTTCTGTAGCCACCGGCTCTGTCGCCAGCAACGGCAAACCCGGCATCTACGGCGGCACCGGCCAGACCAACCTCAACGAAAACTACATCGCAGCAGTCCCACTCTCCAACGCCGCAGTCCAAACCGCCAGCGCGGCCACATCGCAGACCGTGACCGTCGCCAACGCACCATCCACGGTCGACACCCTCGATGCAGCGACCCTCCATGCGAAAGTTCTTCCCCAGCTGCCCAGCAAGCTCCCCGCGCTCTCCGTCGTCTCGAACGCCCGCCGCCAGCTCGCGCTCGACACCGCCGGCGCCCTCTTCCGCAGCGACGACGCCGGCGTGACCTGGCAGCCAGTGCCCATCCAGTGGACCGGCCGCGCCGTCAGCGTCGCGCTCCTTCCGTCTCCCAGCCTGCACTTTTATGCCAAGAGCCTCGGCGGCCTCACCGCCCCGCCCGCCGCCGCCAAGTCTTCTGCCGCGCCGCCAACCACCTTCCAACTCACCACCGACGCCGGCGACCTCTGGATCAGCCCCGACGGGCAAACCTGGAAGCGCAAGTAATCGTTCCGCCGCCCACCCCCAGGTCGGACGAGTCACTCCGGGACCCAGCTAGGTGCGACGGCAATGGGAGCGAGGTCGAAGGCGGGGGTTTCGGGTGCGGCCTGGCGGGTGAGGGTCCAGCAGCCGGCGGCGAATACCATCGCCAGCAACGGGACATACGCCAGCCGGTGCAGGAAGCAGCCGGAGGCGTTCGCGACCGCGAAGAAGATGGCAAGATAAAGCATCGTCCTTGCCGTCGAAAAGTACTTCGCGAGGAAGCGCCACGCGATAAAAGTGAGCGGCAGTGTGATGGGAGCCAGATCGTATTCTATGAGCCGAGGATTGAGCAGGATCACGCCGACCAGCAGCACCGGGGCCCAATGGCGTAGCGAGAAGCTGCCGCGCAGATACTTTCTGGAGAGATGCAGCAAAAGCAGGAACAGCGGAATCGCATAGCAAAGATAGAAGAGGAGTCCGGCGGGCGAATACGGCTTGCCCATGCGGAACAGGGCGTCGCTGAAGATGCCGGCGGGGCTGCAGCCGAAATCGCGGTTGTAGAGGAACTGTAGGTCGACCGCCTTCAGGTAATTCCGGAACAGCGATGGCCACAGCACGGGCTGGATGGCGAACAACGCGACTCCGGCTGCGGCGGTCAGACCCGCGGGCAGCCACTGTTTGCGTGCCGACAGGGCCGGAATCGCGACCAGGGTCAGCATCGGCGCCTTCGCAAACGAGGCCAGCAACACCGCCGCGTAGAACCATATCCATCGGCCGCTGCGCCAGCCTGCCAAGGCAGACCAGAACACCGCGAAATAGAGGATGTACGCAACGTTTCCGCTGAGGACGGCGTGGCTTTGCAGCAGTCCCGGGAAAAATGCGGCCGCCTGCGCCATGTACAGAAAGTACGGGCGCTCGTGCGCTTCCGCCAACCGCAGCGCGATCGGGATCTGTCCGGCCACCGCCAGTATGTATAGCAACCAATAAATGCGGGCGCTGAGCCACAAGGGAACGCCCGCGACCAGGCGCAGGAAAGGAAGCGTAATGGGGGAATAGACGTAGCTGTATGGCCGATCGCCGCCGTTCGGGTCGCCAACCTGCTGATGGTAGAGTTGCTGAATCGCAGTGGCATCGGCGTACGGGTCGTGCCCGGCGCGCAGCGAGGTTATCGCGGCTGCATATACCCTCAGGTCCCAGCCCGGGACTTCAAAATGGGTCCAGATCGACACTGCGAGGACCAGTGCGATCCACATCCCGATGAGCACCGCCCGCGGGCGGCCTCGGACGTTCGATTCGGCCGTCTTGCATGTTTGTGCGACGGTCAATGCGATACCCCTATGTCACGTGCGATGTTCCCCCGACTTTTCCCGTTGCCTCCCAAGCAGTACAGTGCGATCAAGCCGCCACCGGAGGGCTCCAACCGAAAGCCCTGGCGCAATGTCATCCGGAAAACAAACAAGCGTGGGTTCAGAGTAACCCAAGGCGGCGGGTGGCCCTGGTCAGGGCAATTCTATCAAGCTGAGGGTGCCCCCGCTGAGGGGTGCCCCCGATCCCTCGCACTTGGGGACCGGGGAGAGACCGCGCGGTTCTTTTGCTGTCAAGCCCCCCTAGAAACGTATCTATCACAAAATAAGCCAAATAGAGGCAAAAATAGATGGCAGATGAGTTATGGTCAACCTGCTATCATTAAGTTAGTTAGATAGAGAAACGCGATACCCGGCCCCGCGCCGGGTATCGCATTTCGGAGGAGTCAATAACCTCCATCGAATCTTATTTTTACCGTAACCCCAACAGAATCTTATATGCACCGGTACACCCTACGCTATGCCCTTGCAAGGAAATAACTTAGCACCACCCACCCCCCACCCCCCCCGGGGGGTATCTACCCCATTCAAGGAGGAAAATCCCGGCCCTGTCCCTTCCCCACGAACGCCCAGCAGTTCCCCAGGCAGAAGTTCGCCACCGAGCAGCACAGAATTGCAATCCCGTTCGCCAACAGCACGGGGACCCGCGCCTCCTGCACCAGCACCCGCATTAGCGCCAGGTTCCCCACCAGCGACACCAGCCCATTCGACAGATGGAACCGCACCAATTGCGCCATCGCCGACCCGTCCCGCCGGTCGCGCCATGTGTAGTGCAGGTGCCACACGAAGTTGTGCAGCACCGCAATCTCAATCCCCGCCGCCGTCGCATACAGGTAGTGCCCCGGCGCGCAGCGGTTGATCGCCGCCAGCATGCCAAGCTGCACCGCCATGCCCATCGCGCCGACCAGATTGAACTTGCCCCAGCGAACGAACGCGTTCATGGCAGCGGCTCCTGCCGGTAAAGCTCCGCCGTATGCCGCACGGTCACGCCGATCGCCATCGCCAGCATCGTGGCCGCCGCAACCGCGCCGCCCACGTCGAACAGCAGCATCCTGTGCCCGAACACCGTTGCCCACTCGCTCCGCAGCGCCGCCGCAACGCCGACAATCATCAGAATCCGAATCTCCGTCGGCCCGAAGATTCCCTGCGAAAGCTGAAACCGCCCCAGCGTATGCGTCGCCAGATAGCTCTCACTCGAAAGGACCAGAAATGCAACCAGCATCGCCATCGCCGTCTGCCAGTGCAGCAGCCCCGAGCAGCCCATCCCGCACATCAGCGCAACCGCCCCAAACACGTCCACCATATGGTCCACATAGAACCCGTACCGAGGCCTCTGCTGCTGCCGCACCCTCGCCAGCGTGCCGTCCAGGCTGTCACCCAGCCAGTTCAGCACGACACAAACAATCACCAGCAGCAGCGCCCGCCGGTCGTACCGCGCCAGCCCGTAGCAGACGCCCGCCGCCACCTGCGCGCCCAGCCCGAGCAGTGTCAGCCCGTCCGAGGTCACCCAGCCCGGCGCCCGCTCCGCCATCCACACCAGCGCCCGCTTCTCCACCGCCGCCGTCAGCGCCTCATTCACCCGCCGCGCCGTCTCGAATTCTGCCCGGCCCTTCGCCGTCACCGCTACTGTCGTCGCATTCATCTTCGTCTCCTTTCCAAATCTCTCTGTCTCGTGCCCGCTGTCAGTCAGGAATCCCCACCAGCCAAACCACGCGGAACACAACGTTGTGCTGGCTAGGATTCGAAAACGCCCAATAGTCGCGAACCTCAAACTGAATGGAATGAGATTCGTCGATGGTGTGCGCATACGCCACGCCATAGTCCAGAGCGTGGCCCGTCTCAAACATCCGCGTATAACCGCCCACAATCAAAGGCACGCCGTGAAGCTTGCCCACCTTCTGCAACGACATCGCCGGAACAAAAAAGTTGGTGCTCAGATAACCCGAGACTGCGCTCCGATTCGCTTGCGGCCCCATCACTCCGGTCTCGATATTGAAGAAAGGAAACATCGTGAACAAGCCGCCACACTGCACCGTAGGCTTCGTCGACACCGGCGAGGTCGTAGCCCCAGCGCCACACACCAGACCAGCTTGGTACAGATAGTTGTAGGCCCCAACGCTGGGCGCAGGCACCGCTGTCGCCTTCGCAGGTGCAGCAGGCGGCGTTTGGCTCCCAGCGTTTTGGGCGCACAGAATACTTCCGAGGATCAGGGTCTTTCGAAATGCCGATTGAATATTCATCTTGTTGTCCTTTCTATTTCCGCAACGCGTTGCAGGTTGCCCGCAACGTAAACTCCAGCGATTCCCGCGGCACGCTCTCCACAAACGGCCCGATCGCCCACCCCAGCCCCGTCGGAATCGCCCGCGTCAGCGACACCGACTCGATCTGCATATACAGTCCGCCGTCGCGCTCCTCGTAGCTCCAGTACGTATTCAGCCGCCACAGAAATCCGTGCTCCTCAGCGGGGCCGAGCGCGCGTTCCTTCGCCGTCCCCGGCGCGTCGATCTCCGCAATCCGAGTGCTGCGCGAAACGCTGTATCCGTGCTGCGCATCCAGCCGCGCAAACGTGACGTCGTAGGCCGTGTCCATCACCACGGTGATCACATGCTTCTGCCGCACCCGCATCGTCGCTTGCATATAGTCGTCCTGCTGTGCCAGCACCTTCGCCTGCATCACCTGCGGCGCGTAGGTCCGCGGATAGCCGCCGAAGTCCTTCATCAGCCGCTCGAAGTCCGCCGCCTTGGCCCCCGGCACGAATGCCGTCCCGCGCCAGTCGTGCAGCATCGCTCCGGGCAGACCGGCACTACCGGCCGGCGTCATTCGCTCCACGACCACCTCGCCCCGCCGCAGCCGCTCCACATCGACCGGAGCCAGGAACCCGTCGCGCGACCCATGCTGCCGCGTCAGCCGCGCCTCAACCCCAGCAACATAAGAGTTGAACGCCGCCACGCCCGCCGACGGCGGCTCCGCCACAACCCGGCCCGCGGCAACGGCAAAGAGAACCAGCCCACACAGAAAGGAAGTCATTCGCGAATTCGAGATTTTCCGGTACGTCATGCCCTCCACCATCCACCACCCCGGCCTCCAACGCAATGCAACAGACCTCACTTGTTCCTCACCCAGCAAGTGCATGCAGTTGCAATAGTTTCCAGCGGTTGTACATCGCGCATGGATGTTGGATTCGTCGGTCTATCAGCTACACTGATCGCAGAAAGATATGACTGAACCACCCGCAGCCCGGCGTTATCGCTTCGGGGCCTTTGAAGCGGACGCCGCCACCGGAGAGCTTCGCCGCCAGGGCCTTCGCATCAAGCTCAACGCGCAGCCGTTTCAGGTGCTGCTGGCTCTTCTCGAAAAGCCCGGCGAACTCCTGACCCGCGAGCAGATCGCCCGCGAGCTCTGGCCGGACGGCACCTTCGTCGACTTCGAGCACGGTCTGAACTCCGCGGTCAATCGCATCCGCGAAGCCCTCGGAGACACCGCCGGCAATCCGCGGTTCGTCGAAACCCTGGCCCGCCGCGGCTACCGCTTCGTCGCCCCCGTGGAACGCATCGGCATCGCCGACGATCCGCGGCCAGTGCCCGAGGCTCCAGCCTCGGCCGGGCCTGACCAAAGCGTCGCAGCTCCCGAGCGCGAACCCACCTTCCTCGACGGGATTCTGGCCACGCCCGAGGAGCTTCCCAAGACCTCGCATTCAGTGGTGCAGACGCTCTTCGTTCTGCTGCAGCTGATGTACGTCGGCTTCTATGTCGGTGCGCTCGCCAACCTGCCGGAGATCGAGGAGCTTTTGTCACCCCTGCCGAGAGAATCGCAGATCGCCGGCGTCATCGTCGTCACCGCAGCAGTCCTGATCATCGCCCGCGCCTTTCTCATTTCGGCCGCGCTGCTGCGCCCGCCGCGCGCCCGCGAGAAACTCCTTAGGATGTGGCCGTTTCTGCTGCCCTTCGATGAACTGTGGGCGCTCTCGCCTTTCCTGCTGATGCACCACATCAGCCTGGGACTCGCGCTGGCGTGCATGGCGCTTCTCGTTTACTCGCCTTTCGCGCAGCGCTCGCTCATCCTGATGGGCGCTGGCGGCGATCGCCAAGTCTCGCAAATCGCCCGCTGACGCTAACTTGACCACTACGCCGGAACGGTCCTGGGGCCGCAACTCACGCGACGCATCGCTAATCGTGACGTCGACGGGGATATCGGTGGGCTCGATCATGATATGGTTCAAATCGAACGAGCGCATGTCCGGCACAAGCAGACGCCCCGAAGAATTTGTTCTGCCAACGTCGCGATTCTCTTGCAGGACGCGAACGTGCGGCATGGGGCCCATGTCCACCACAGCGAAACTGTCGTATATCGTGTTGGACGGGAAAAGGGCCTTATCGACGAGGGTTTGTCGTATGATGATCCGGCCTCGACTTGCGGGGCGGCGTCGTGTTTCTTGAGGGTTGGACAGGATGGCGGAACTGATTGGCGCGCTGGACCAGGGAACAACGAGCACGCGTTTTATGGTGTTCGATCGCGGCGGCAGGATCGTGGCCTCCGCGCAGAAGGAACACGAACAGATTTACCCGCAGCCCGGATGGGTTGAGCACGACCCACGCGAAATCTGGCAGCGCACTCTCGAAGTCATTGAGGAGGCTTGCGCGAGCGACCGCTTTTCGCCGGGCGAAATCGCCTGCGTCGGCATTACCAATCAGCGGGAGACCACCGTTGTCTGGGACCGCCGCACCGGCGAGCCAGTCACCAATGCGCTGGTTTGGCAGGACACCCGCGTGGCCTCTTACGTCGCCAGCTTTTCCCGCGATGGAGGACAGGACCGCTTTCGCGAGCAGACGGGGCTGCCTCTTGCGACTTACTTCAGCGGGCTGAAGATCCGCTGGATTCTCGACAACATAGAAGGAGCTCGCGGGCGAGCCGAACGCGGTGACCTTCTCTTCGGCAACATCGACACATTTTTGCTCTGGAACCTGACGGGCGGCGTGGACTCCGGGATCCACGCAACCGACGTGACCAACGCAGGCCGCACCCAGTTGATGAATCTGAATACGCTCGCGTGGGACGAGGATTTGCTTGATCTTTTCGAAGTGCCGCAGGGGATGATGCCCCGAATCTGTTCCAGCAGCTTCCAGTTCGGCGAGATTCAGACTGGCTGCCTGCGCGGGGCGCCGATCGGCGCGATGCTTGGCGACCAGCACGCCGCGCTGGTCGGCCAGACATGCTTCAAGCCGGGGCAGGCAAAAAACACCTACGGCACGGGCTGCTTCCTGCTGATGAACACAGGCACCAAGAAGGTCATCTCCAAGCACGGCCTGCTGACCACGATGGGCTACCGGCTCGGCGACGATGCGCCGGTCTATGCGCTGGAAGGCAGTATTGCGATCACGGGCGCGCTGGTGCAGTGGATGCGCGACAATCTGGGCCTGATCAAGAGCAGCGAGGAAATCGAAACCCTCGCCCGCTCCGTCGAGGACAATGGCGGCGTGTACATTGTGCCGGCGTTCTCCGGCCTGTACGCGCCGTATTGGAAGGACAACGCGCGCGGCGTGATTGCGGGACTGACGCGTTACGCCAACAAAGCACACCTGGCACGCGCGGTGCTCGAGGCCACAGCGTTTCAGACTCGCGAGGTGGTCGAGGCAATGGAGGCAGACTCGGGCATTGTGCTCGAGCAGCTACGCACCGACGGCGGCATGGTGGCGAACGACCTGCTGATGCAGTTCCAGGCGGACATTCTGGACCGCACGGTGGTTCGGCCGGCAATGCGGGAGACCACTGCCCTGGGAGCAGCCTACGCGGCCGCGCTCGCAACGGGGCTCTATCGAGATGTCAGTGATCTGGCCGCAAACTGGTCCGTCGATAAGACCTGGGAGCCGCGGATCGAGCCGTCGCGCCGCGACCACCTTTACAAGCAGTGGAAAAAGGCCGTAACGAAGTCATTCGACTGGGTAGACGAGTAAGGTAACGTACGGGAGCCCAATGAAGAAAGCGTTTCTGGGAGAGCTCATTGCCGAAGCTGTAGCCGTTTTCATCATCATTGCGCTCGGAGACTCCGTCGCCGCAATGTACAGCCTGTACGACCCCAGCCCCTACCAGCACGAATACTGGGGCGTCTGCATTGCGTGGGGGCTCGCGGTTACCATTGCGATCTACAGCACCGCATCGGTAAGCGGCTGCCATGCGAATCCAGCCGTAACACTTGCGCTCGCGGCGTTCCGGGGCTTCTCCTGGCGGAAGGTTCTGCCGTATTGCGCGGCGCAGGTCGTGGGTGGATTTTGTGGCGCCGCGATTGTGTACCAACTGTTCTCTCCGGTGATCGACACCTTCAACGCCGCGCACCACCTCACGCGAGCGGCCGGCGGCGCTGCCGGCGTCTTCTTTACGCATCCCGGCAATGCCATTGTGCCGATGCACGCTTTCTCGGATGAGATCATTCTTACCGCGTTCCTGGTCTTCGGCATCTTCGCGATCACGGAGCAGTACAACGAGCAGGCCCCGGGAGCCAACTCAGGCGCGCTCATCATTGGCCTTCTGGTGGCAACCATCGGCGCGTCGATGGGATACCTGGAGGCCTGGGCCATCAACCCCGCTCGCGATCTAGGCCCACGTATATTCGCATTTGTCGCTGGCTGGGGAGCTTCGGCCTTTCCATCCCCAGGCAACTACTGGTGGATCCCCATTTTGGCGCCGCTGCTGGGCGGTGTTGCAGGGGGAGGGGCGTATCAGCTCTTGATTCACCAGTTCCTGCCGGCGCGCAATCGGGCGCGTGAATCCAAAGCCTGAGCTTTAGCTCACCCTGCTCTCAGATCTTTATTTTTCAGCAACTTGCCGAAACTTTGTGGCGCTGAAACAACGGAAAATTACAGGCCGCCGGTTGTTGGGCCAGATTGGCTCCGCGGGGATCGCTGAAATTGTGCGAACATAAATGCAGCGCGGGCTGGATCCAGCGAACCGAACCTACACGATTACGCATCTGATTCTCACTAAAGGCTATAGAGGAATGGAGCGTTCGCAGTGGCTATCTCCCAATTGAACCAGCCCGCAGCGGTCGCACCCCCGCGAGGGGTTATCACCAACGGGCGTGCACTCAAGAAGAAAATCGCCAACACCTTCCTGATCGGTATTCCATTCGCCGGCTCCGTGGGCTGCCTGTTCTGGTTTCACTCCCATCCCATCCACGCCGTCGAAGTCGTCACCTTCATCCTCGGCTACTTCATCATCGGCATGGGGACCGGGGTCGGCTTTCACCGCTACTTCTCCCACAAGAGCTTCCTTACCCCTCCCTGGGTCGCTTATGTACTCGGCGCCGCAGGCTCCATGTCCTTCCAGAGCTCACTCTTGATCTGGATTACCGACCACCGGCGCCACCACGCCCAATCCGACCAATGCGGCGACGCCCACAGTCCCATCGTCGACGGCCACTGCGACCATCCCGACTCGCTCAAGGGCCTCTTCCACGCCCACATTGGGTGGATGTTCGACTCGACCGTCACCGACATCAACATTTACGGCCGCGACCTCGCGCGCGACCCCATCATCCAGTTCTTCGACCGCACCCATTTCCTCTGGCCCGCGCTCTCGCTCGCCCTTCCCTGGCTCATCGGCTATGCCTTCGGCGGGCTCACCGACGCCTGGGGCTGCGTTTTTGCCGCCTGTCTCCGCACCATGCTGTTCCAGCACTCCGTGTGGGCAGTCAACTCCTTCGGCCACACCTTCGGTTATGAGAACTACAACATGAGGAACAACAGCAAGAACAATACGTTCCTTGCCTGGCTCACCTTCGGCGACGGCTACCACAACAACCATCACCGCTATCCCCGCTCCGCCTTCCACGGCCTGCGCAAGGACGAGCTGGACCTGAACGGCCTCATCATCATGGGTCTCAGCAAGCTCGGCCTCGCCCGCAAGATCATCATTGCCGACCGCTACGTGGGCGAAAAAGAGCCAGATTCCTTAGCCTCTTGATGCTCGGCGTCGAACCCGTCCTGCGACCATCGGGGCACCGCACATTCACACCCAAAGCCATCGCCCACTTGTTTGCCAATCTGCTTTTCCTCTCACTAATAACTGACCACTGCCTTTCTATTCGTACCCGATTGCCTCGATCACCGGCGCCTGCATCGCGCGGCGCGCGGGCGCCCATGCGGCCAGCAGCGACACCGCAATCACGGCCGGCAGCGACTCCAGGATCAGCAGCCACGGGAAATAAAACGGCACCTCATACCCGGCCAGGACCGTGGACACGGTGTGCGACATAAACTCGATGTTGAACAGCGCCGCCGCCGCCGCAACCATGACACCCACGACCGAGATGGACAGCGCTTCCAACAACACCATCTTGCGAATCTGGGCGCGGTAACCGCCAATGGCCCGGATAATCCCGAACTCGCGCTTGCGCTCCGCCACGGAGATGATGAGGGTGTTCGCAATCCCCATAATGGCAACGAACACCGCAACCACCAGCTGCATGTAATTGAGGACGAAGAACGCGTCCACCAGGGTGCCGATCCAGTCGCGGAACTCCGCGTTGGTGTAGACGATGGCGTGCTCCGAGCCCGCGGTCATCTGCTCAATCTTGTGTTTCACGGCGACCGCGTCCTGCCCCGGCTTCAGCGAAATATCGACGAAGTCCACCGCATCGTCTTGCCAGTACCGTTTGTAGACCTCCCGGTCCATGAAGATGGTCCCCTTCTCGGAGCGATAGTCTTCGGCCAATGCCACGATGGGCAGTTCCAGCGGGCCGGTCGGTGTATCCAGATGCACGCTGTCGCCAATCTTCAATCCCCAGCGCGCGGCAAAGTTCTTGGAGACGATCACCCCTTCGCCGCGCGGCAGCAGATCGTAGATCGTCTTCTTGTTCCCGCCCCGCAGGCCGCTGAAATCGCGGGCGAGGAAGTCGGGCATATGCACTGCCATGATGGCGACTGAGTCGCCGCGATAGGGCACCTGCGTAAACCGCACATTCTCGACGATCCTCACCTCCGGCAGAGTGGAGATACGTTTGGCCAAGTCTTCGCTGAAGTGATACGACGTGGAACGCAGCAGCGTGGAGTTGGCCACCATCAGGTCGGCGTTCAGCATCTGGCTGGTCCAGCGGTTAATCATGTGTTTATAGCTTTGGATGTAAGCGCCGGTCGAGTACACGGACATCAGGCCCACCATCAGTGCGCCCACCGTCGCGGCGCTGCGGCGCGGCGACTGGATCATTGCGTCCACCGCCAGCGCGCCCTCGGAACCGCCCGCCCAGTCCATGGCCGGACGAATCGCCAGCGCCGCCCAATGCACCAGCAGCGGCAGCAGAATCGTCAGCCCCAGAAGCATCAGGGCCGCGTATGAGAACTCGAACACCATTCCCACACCCGAGGGTGAAAACTGCATCAAGAGCACACTGGTCAGCAGCAGCGCCGCACCCAGCGTCGCGCGCCGCCATCCCAGCGCCGATTCCCGCTGCCGCGCCTCAATGTTATGCAGCGCCAGAATGGGGTCAAGATAGGACGCAGCCCTCGCCGGAAACCAGGCCCCGCCAATCGAAGCCGCAACCCCCAGCGCAAACGCGGTCAGTACGATGTCAATGTGCAACCTGGGCGCAACGGCGATCGAGACGATGCCGTAAACCGAGGCCGCAACCGAGCTCATGACTCCATTCGCCCCGATCGCCAGGTAATAGCCTGCGGCAATCCCCACGCAGGAGCCGGCCAGACCCATGAACAGCGCTTCGATCAGGAACATCGCGTTGACGTTGTGCTGCTCCACGCCGACGGCACGCAGAATACCGATCTCCTTCCACCGCTGATTCACCGCGACCGTAAACGAGTTGAAGATGATGTACACGCCCACCAGCAGCGCAATAAAGCTGGTGATCAGCATGCCTAGCCGCATGGCGGTCACGGCGTTCTCCAGCGACTGTCCCTGCATCTCCGGCCGCGCCACCTCGATGCCGGCAGGCAGCCGGGCACGCAAACGATCCTGCAGCACGCTCACGGGAACGCCAGGCAAGTTCACAAGATCGATGCGATCGAACTTGTGGCCGCGGTCGAACACCACCTGCGCCGAGTAGACGTCCATCACCGCGATATTGCCGCCGAACACTTGGCCCACGCCGGTGGGCCTGAATATCCCCTCGACCGTGAAATCCTGCTTCCCGTGCGAAGTGAAGAGGGGAAGATGATCGCCAATGTGCAGCCCATGGCGCCCGGCGAAGGCCCGCGACAGCAGAATCGACCGCGGGTCCGCCAGGTAACTCAGTGGGTCCGCGACCTGCGACGCCGAACGGTCGAAATCGTACTGGCGCAACTGCTGGTCTCCGGTCGTATCCACACCCAGGACCATCAGGTTGCCTTCGTCCTGAAACGCCGTATGCACGACCGCCTCGATCACGGGCTCCGCCAGTTGCACGCCCGGCGTTGCCCGCACCGTGTCCAGCGTCTCTTCCGGAAACCCCGCCTCGCCGGCGGTTACTTCGAGGGTTGATTTGCCTGCCAGCCGCTCCACCGTCAACGTCAACGACTCCAGCAGCGCCGCGTTTGCCGTGCGCACCGCAAAGAACACCGCAACGCCCAGTGCAATGCCGAACGTCGTCATCGCGACTCGGAGGCGATGGGTTCGCCACTGCCGTGAGCTGACCTGCCAGAGCGCGGAGATCATCCCAGATCTCTGACCAGAGTTGGCTCGCGCGGTTCGGGGGCTTCCCGCCGGATTTTCAATACATCTTCGATAATGTCCGCTGCTCGATTCAGTCCGTCGGTTTGCAACATGGAAGCCTTCAATCCCTGGGCAGCGCGACGATACGATGCCTCTTCCAATACCGCGCGCACGGCGGCACGCAGCCGCTTTGCATGCAGCCTGTGCCAGGGCACGACCAGGCCCGCCCCTCGCATCGCAACGCGCGAGGCAACTCCCGGCTGATCGTTCCCGATCGGGATGCACACCAGGGGCACGCCCTCTGAGAGCGCTTCCAACGTGGTGTTAATTCCGGCATGTGTAATTACAACCGCGGCCCGCTTCACGAGTCCCAATTGCGGCGCGTATCGCACCACCAGCGGGTCGCCATGGAGTGCGCCGAGCCGGTCCCGGTCGATGCCGCCGCCAAGCGAGATGACCAGTTGCACCGGAAGACTCGCGCACGCTTCGGCAATCGTGCGAAAGACCTTTTCCGAGCCGTTCTGCAGCGTGCCGAGAGATGCGTAGACCAGCGGACGGCCGTCCAGCCGCTCCCATTCAAAGTCGACCGTCGGCCGCTGATCGGCATCGATAAACGGGCCCGTGTAATGCAGCAGCGGATGCCGATGGTCGATCTCGAACTCAAGTTCCACCGGCAACTGCGCGATCTGCGCCACCGTCGATAGCGCGTCGGTCCATTGCTTCAGCGGCTCGATTCCCCACGCCCTGCGGTACTGATTCACCACTGTGAAGAGCGGCGACGCCAGCCCGGCGAGCGCACGCATCGCTATTTCGTTGCGCAGCCGCCGCAACCGCGCCTGCCCCACGCCCTTGCCCGCGCGCCAGCCAAAACAGTAGGGCGGGAGCTGGTTGTCCCACACCATGGGCGGAATGACTGCAATCGAGATAAAGGGCAAACCAAGATAGTCCGCCACGTTGCCGCCGCAGTCCGCTTCGTCAACCAGCAAGGCTTCGACCCCGGCGCGGCGAACCGCCTCTGGCCCATCGCGGAGCACCATGTGGGTGGTGTTCTTGATCCGCTCGAGGGTGAATCGGAAGACCTCCAGACCCTTCAATTCGCTCAAGCGCCGGTCGAGTTTGTCGAGTGTTCCCGGCGGGTAGTCCTCCTGGCCAATCAGGGAAAACTCAATTCCCGCAGCCCTGACCCGAGCCTCGGTATCGGCAATTCCAAAGATCACTACCGCATGACCCCGCTGCTGAAGGCGGCGCGCCAGTGCGGTCAATGGGTTCAGGTGCCCAGTTGCCGGAAAACAAAATACGCCGATCCTTGCCACGCTCTACACCGCCACCGTTCGATGAATGACTCCCACTCGCAGTGAGCGGGGTGAACATCATCTATTCTCTCAGATTGGGGTGATTCGGAGCGCGGAGCCTCGCGCGATCTCTGACTTTACAAATACGATCGCAACACAACTTGCGCTCGCACGCAGCCGGGTAACATCTCGATCGCACTGCTATCTGACAGCCACATAATTTGCATCGATTGCCTGGCGGACGGCTCGGGTGAAGGCCGGCCAGGTGCAGGAAAGGTCGCTCCCGCTGCAACCGGGAACGGAAACGGGAACCCGCTCCGGGGGATTGCTCAGGGTCAGCGTGGCGGATGACCGCATCTGTTCCAGCGTTTGCGCCTCGAAGTAGACTCGCACGGAGAACTCGCGCGTCTTGCGGTCTTGCCAGAGTTCGAAGATGAGCGCCCCGCCCGGCGGAGTATCGTTGCCGCGTCCATCCGCGACCCAGTTCAGGTTGAGCAAACCTGCAACATTCGTCTGGTTGGTGTCGTGGCCGATCAGGAACAGCGCGCGGTCCCCCAGCTTGCCGGGGGCTTCGGGGACGGGCTTCTGCGTCACCGCCTGTTCGATTGCATCGTTGATGTGGCCCAGCAGATTCGACGCCCCAATCCGTGCCATAAGGGGAGTGCGCTCCGTCAGGTCCGTGGCCGCGGTGTGCAACGTCATCAGAGAGCGGAGCTTCGCGTCATCCACGCATCCCCAGCCGACGCGCGATGCGTCCATTCCTTCTGTGTATTCCAGCAGGAAGTTCTCGACCAGGGTGGACGCCGTGTTCAACGGACTGCGCAGGTCCGCAACGTGTCCGCCGCTTCCGGGCGCCAAAGTGGAAGGAATGTCGAACAACGATGTGCGCTTCTGTGTTGCGGGGGCCGCGGGGCCGCAGGTTGCGAGAATCGTGTCCAACTCCCCAAGCTGCTTGCGATACGGCTCAATAATATCTGCGGGGTTGCCGCCAATGCGCTCCGCGATCGCTGCGGCGGCCAAGGCCGGGGTCTGCGGGCCTAACTGCGCCGGGGTCGGGTGGAAATGGAACAGCGGATCGTTTGTGCCTTCGGGCAGAAATTGCACCGCCGAATGACAGCCCGGAAAGAGCCCCTCGGCGAGCGCTCGTCCTGTCTCTCGGGTCCGCTGGTCGGAGTCGGCCTGGAATGTGACCACGCTCGCGTCGTCGCATCCATTCGCGCTCAGCAGACCTTCCTTCGCCAACTCCGCCCGGTCATACGCGCCAAACAGCTTCATCAGTTGATAGCCATGCGCGGTCAGATATCCAGGTGGCACATCCCAGACCGGCCATGCGGCAGTCGAATAAGGTTGGTACTGCGCCGGTGGGCCTGTGGGAGAACGGACGCCGTGGCGGCTGAGGTAGACGACGAACTTGAGTTCAGCGCCGGGGCCGCTCGGCGAATGAGGGGTTGGTGGCGCCGCCGGGAGGGCCGAACTGAGTAGTAACAGACATGCGATAGATGAAAGCCTCCGCGTCGTAAACCGCAACATGTAGCCCCTCAGAAGATCGGTTGCATTTGAGAACTGATCTAGATGCCATGCTGACCAAGGACCGCTTCGGACAGCGGGTGCATATCATCGCAATGACTGCACCCTGCCCGCCGAAGCAACTGGTCCTATGCCATTACCGGCCGTGACCCAGGGTATAGCGAAGCCCACCGGTATAGGTTGGTTTGTAATACTCACGCTGATTCACGAACTGCGTGCTGCCCTGGTAGTAGCCGAAGACCTCGTTGTTCAGGTTCAGGCCGTCGACCACGGCGCTTAGGCCCTTCCAGAAGCGATAGCTCGCCTGCGCGTCCACCTGGAAGTGGGTGAGGGTAAAGATATCCCCCGAGGGTCCCTTCGGTCCCAGACCGCTCGCGTCCGCGCCGGTCACATACGCCGGCGAGACGTACATGTACTGGAACAGGCTCGCCTGGTCGTAAGCCAGGCCTACGCGCGCCGAAAACCGCTTGGTGTCGTACGTCGGGCTGACCTTCCAGGTGTTGGGCGCCTGGTCGATCGTGGTCGGGGAGTCGGTACGCAGGGGAAGTCCCTTCTCGCGCGACGCCGTGTAGCTATAGTTCGCCGACACACCCAAACCGCGCAACACCCCGGGAAGGAAACTGAGGTGCTGCTGATAGCTCAACTCCAGGCCATAGATGTAGGCATTCTGGCCGTTCGTCACCTGCGTGATCGCGTCGCCGGGGTACTGTGCGAGCACGCTTTGGACCGATGCGGGAAAATAGCCGGCCGGGAAGGACGATAGGCTAAGTCCGCCCGGGATCGATATAGGAATCTGCGGTGCGGTCAACTGCTTGAAGAAGAAGCCGGCCTGGATCAATCCAAGCGGGCGGAGGTAGTTCTCATACAGCAGGTCGTAGTTGTTGGCGTGCTCAGCTCGCAGGGTTGGATTTCCAATCGATACCGAAATCGGGCTGGCGGTCGAATCCTCGGTGATATAGGGAATAAGTTGGTAGGGATCGGGCCGTGCAACGCCGCGCGAATAAACGGCACGCAGGGCCGAATTCGGGGTCAGCGAGTAGCGCGCCTGCACACTCGGCAATAGATCCACATAGGAGGGATTGTTATTGATTCCAGTAAATGAGTAGCAGTTGGTAGTCGTCGTCCCACCGCACACCGGCATACTCGTGCTGGATTTGCCGAGGAACGTAAGGTTGTAACCGAAGGTCATCATCTGTGTGCCTTCGATCCGCAGTCCGGTCTGCACGTGCAGTTTGCCGAAGTCAATGGTGTTCATCAAATAGCCGGAGGTGATGCGTTCGACAAAATGGAATAGATTCGGATAGGTGTCGCCCGCGGTCTTGTATGCATCCAGGTTTCCCTGATAGTTGTTCATAGTGTAGTTCTCGGCCGAAACGAAGTTGGATACCTGGCCGTACTGACCGCCAAAATACGTTCCATTGAAGTAGTCTGTGTTGTTGAAACTGTCCAGAAGCTGCGTCATCAGAGGCGCCGAGCTTCCGAACGTGTCGTAGACGTTCTCGGTCGAGTCGGAATTCTTGTGGTTGTTGCTGATCTTGAAGCCCCCCTCGAATACGCCGAAGTGGCCGTGGGCCGTGTAGTTCTTCGCATACGATGTCTGCGCGGCCAGATCAAGTTCGGCATCCAGCCCCTTCGAGATGGTGATGTCCTTGAACTGCCAATTGGCCGCGCTCAATAGCGGCGATTGGTTGGTCGTATCGCAGGCGCCAAAGTGCGGATGATAGAGATCCGTCTGGGCCGACGGAACGTAGTTGCAGTACATCGTGGGGCCGACCCAGGAGAAGTCTGCCTTGGGATTGCCGGCCGAGTCGACCTCATAGGAGCGGGCTGCCGATATTTGATACAGGAACAGCGAATCGTTGTGCGCGGTGCGTCCGCCGAGAATAACGGTTCCGACCGAAGCGTTGGGGCGCTTGCTGGAGGTATAGAACTTGGGGCTCGACGACTTGGTCGCCGGATTGGGCAGTACCGGGTTGGCTGCCGTGCCGCCGATTGCCGTGGAAACCGGCGAGTAGTACCACTTGTCGCCCCAGTCCTTCAGGTCGGAGTAGAACCCGTGCGCGTAGAGAGTGGTGTTGTTATCGACCCGGTAGTCTGTGCTGCCGTCGAAGCCGTAGCGCGTGCGATAGTAGCGGTATTCGCGGATGGTGTTGCTGTCGTAGAAAGGCTGGGCGAAGGTCGAGAGCGGATCGAGCGCCGGCTGAATATTGTCGATGCCGCGGCCGTTGTAGTCGTAAACTGCGTTGCCCAGGACGCCGAACTTCTTGTCCGCTCCAAAGCGCTTGCCAACGGTTCCGCCGAACGCGTACGAGTCGCGCCCGTTCATGATGTTGGTGTATCCGCCGTTGCCGTAAAGGCTAACCGTCGGCTGGTTCCCCGCCTCCTTCGTGCGCAGGTTGACCGAACCGCCGATTCCGTTGCCGTCCATGTTTGCCTGCAGCGTCTTGTTCATGTCGATGGAATCGACCATGTCGGAAGGAATCACATCCAAACGCACATACCGCACCGACGGCTCCGGCGAAGGAATGGTAATGCCGTCAACGGTTACATTCGTCAGACGAGGTTCGGTTCCGCGGACCTGGATGTAGACGCCTTCGCCTTCAATTCGATAAAGCGTGACCGAAGGAAATCGTCCCGTGGCATCCGCGATATTTGCATTGGGAAGGCTGGTGATGACCTCCGACGGCATGACTTGCAACAGGTTGTCCGCACTGCGCGTCTCATTGATCGACTCCGCCTCGCCGTGCGGGCGTTCCGCGGACACGATAATCTCCTCACTTGCGGAAGCGACCTTAAGCGCCAAGGTCAGATCGAGGGTCTGCCCTGCCGCCAGGTCCACATCCGACGTCTGCGGCGCGAAGCCAACATAAGACACTGTCAGCGTGTACTTTCCTGCAGCCACTTCCGGCAGCCTGAAGGTGCCCTCGTCGTTCGAGACGACCGTGACGTTGAGGGGTGCGAGCGTGACTTGCGCTCCCGGGACTGCCGCTCCCTGGGCATCGACAACCCTGCCTGAAATCAGTCCCTTGGCCGCCTGAGCAATCGCCGGCGAGGAGAAGAGCGAAAAGCTCAGCATAAGCAGCAGAACGATACCGTGAATACTCGGGGTTTTCCTGACGATGAGCATAAAACCTTCCTTCCAAAACTTGCCTTGGTACCCTTTGCAGAAGCGTTTGAATTGGGTGGAGTATGGCAGGCGAGTCTAAGCTCAATCTAAGAAACGGCCGACAGGTTGTAGCAATTCACGGAACATTTATAAAGCTGGCCTAGCATTGAAACATGCGCGTCTTGATCGTGGAAGACAAGCGAAGCTTGGCCGGTCACATTGGAAGGGCGCTCGAGGGGGAAGGACATACCACGGAGCTTGCCTACGATGGCGATGAGGCGCTCAGGCTGGGTAAGACCAACAACTTCGATCTGCTGATTCTGGACGTCATGCTGCCGCGCATGGATGGCTTTACCGTGATCCGCAAGCTGCGGGAAGACCGGCTCACCACGCAAACCATCATCGTTTCCGCGCGCGATTCGATGCAGGATATCGTGCATGGACTTGATTCCGGCGCAGACGACTATCTGACCAAGCCATTCGCGTTGGATGTCCTGCTGGCCAAGGTCCGGGCTGCCGCGCGTCGCGCGCCTGCGCCGATCCCGCACGCATTGCAATACGATCAGCTGATCCTGAGACCTCATCTGTTTGAGCTGCAACGAGGAGACCGCATTACATCGCTCACTCGTACCGAATGCGCGCTGATGGAGGTCCTCATGCGCCGCGCGCGCACCATAGTTCCGCATCGCGTTCTCATCGACGAAGGCTGGAGTTCCGAAGCCGATGTGAGTTACGACAGTCTGTATGTCTTCATTCGCGCTCTGCGTGCGAAGATCACCCAGCCGGGCGAGCACGAACTGCTGCACACGGTCCGCGGTGTTGGATATTCGCTGCGGAGAGATGCGTGTTGAAGAAACCCGTATCGATCTCACTGCGCCTGACCATATGGTTCGGAGGAATCTTCTTCTTCGGTTGGGTGCTCTTCGGTTTGGTAATGTGGCAAAGCCTGAAGAGCACGCTCAGGGCGGACAGGTACCAGACGCTCGCCCGGCGGGTCGATCGCTTGCAGGATTTGTTGGCCAAGACGCAGGGGGAAAGCGATGAAGATCGCCATCAGGTTTTCAAAGACTTCGCCCACGCAACCGGTAACGGCCTCGCGGAAATCTTCAGCGCCGACGGCAGTCGTGCCTATCCGTCGCCCTCGCCGGCTGCGTCGGCATTCCCGTGGCCTGCGGTAGGCAGCGGCGATGGAGAGCGGTTTCTGCACGTGCTCGCGGCAGGCCAGCCCTACTGGGTGATCGCACGTCCTTACTCACTGGGCGAGCAGTCGCTGGTCTTGTATGCGGCGGCGCCAGAGGCGGGAAACCTCGTCATCCTTCAGAACTTCTGGAGAGGTTTGTTGACCTCGGTGCCGGTTCTGCTCTTGATTTCGTCTCTGGGCGGCTACTGGATGAGCCATCGCGCGTTGAAGCCGGTAGACAGAATCACGGCCGCCGCCCGCTCCATAAGCATCGGGAATCTTTCTCAGCGGCTGCCCGTTTCGAACAGCGGAGATGAGTTGCAAAGACTCGCCGAGACCTGCAACGCGATGTTGCAGCGCTTGGATTCGGCGGTAGGCCAGATCAAGCGCTTTACCGCCGACGCCTCGCATGAACTTCGCGGACCGCTATCGTTCACGCGCACGGTTGCAGAGGTTGCGCTGAGAAACCCAAACGCCGATCCCGAAAGTCGCCGGGCGTTCGCGGATATCGTCGAAGAAGCCGCCAAGGCCACTTCCCTGTTGGAGGGAATGCTGACTTTGGCTCGCGCCGACGCAGATTCGCTGGATACGGTTCAGGAGCCGGTCGATCTGTCCGCTGTGGTTCAGGAGGCGTGCGGTTTGGCACGCCCGCTGGCCGATGAACGAAACCTCACGCTATCGACTTCCATGGCTTCGGTGTCGCAGGTGTTGGGGGATTTCTCGAGCCTTCGCAGACTGCTTTGGATACTGCTCGATAACGCGCTGAAATATACGCCCGCACCGGGCCGGATTGACGTAGCGCTCAGTATGGTCTCTGGACGGCCGACACTTACCGTTCGCGACAGCGGCATCGGCATTGCCCAATCCGATTTGCCTCATATCTTCGACCGCTTCTACCGGGCCGACCCATCGCGTAGCCAAGTGGAAGGAAATGGGCTGGGCCTCGCCATCGCAAAGTGGATCGCCGATCTTCATCACGCAGAACTGCTTGTCGACAGCGACCAGCGCCAGGGCGCGACCTTCCGTCTCGTGTTTCCGCCGCGCAACTTATAGCGATCGCGCAAAATGCCAACAATGAACGAAGGTTCGATGGATCGATGAGCAATTCTGCACATCGCTGTCTGCCGCAGAGGTCCATGATTATGGCAGCGCGACGGCACGCCCGGCGGCTGGTGGGACGCGAACAAGATCGGGCTATGCTCGCCCGATCGAAACCCCAAAGGGCTGGCTCGCAATCTACCACGGCGTCCGGAACACCGCGTCCGGCAGCATCTACCGACTGGGTCTCGCGCTGTTCCAGCTCGACAAACCGCACATCTGCCTGCAGCGGGGAGAATCATGGATATTCGGTCCCGAAGCACCCTATGAACGCGGCGGAGACGTCAGCGACGTCGTATTCCCCTGCGGGCAAACCATCGGGTTGGATGGAGATACGATCAACCTTTACTACGGAGCTGCCGACTGGCTACCGGCAGCATCCGAACGCTGCTCGCCTGGCTGGATACGAACTCCAGCGCAGGAATCGCCAGCGGCGCATAGGGCACTCGTTGTCTGGCAAGGAGGGAATCATGGATTCTGCACTTCAAGGTTGGCTGGGTCGTCTTCCGCGGATCCTTTGGACTCGCCGGGAGTGCCCTCTCTGCAGTTCCATTCATTTCGAGCAGGCTGAGTCTGGCCCTCTGGATGGCCCGCTGGGCATCTTCATGTTGCGTCCGGTTCGTTGCGTCAATTGTTGGCGGCGGTATTACTGGTTTGCGGCGGCGGGTCCCGTTGTCGGGTGAAGGCTGCGCGGCTTCCAGGTTTGCAATCAGTTTCTCCGGATGCCGGGCCAGGTTGCGTAAACGGGAGGCACCGCCGGCGCCAGGGAGTTGGAAAGCTGCCCAGGCGCCCGCAGTGCGGTCACAAACGGTTATTGGTTCGAGGCAATTGCCTGGCTCTTCGCGGCTCTTACCGCGTCAAGGAACGATTGCGCCGAGTCCGGGACCGCGATTTCGCCACGAAGAATCCGGCCAGTGGGGATATCACGCCCGTAGATGGCTTCAGTGGAATCGTCGTCGCGGCGAATCGAAGCGCCGTTCAACGTAACTCCAGCAAAAAGGCCCCTGGCGCGTGAGTAGGTCAGGACCTCGGTATCCAGCTTCCAGTTGGTGTCGGCCGAGGCATGGCGTCCTACCGGTCCGGCTGCCGCAGAAGCGTCCGCACCCAACTCGAAACCGCTTCCGATTAGCCGCTGCATCCCTTTGTCGTTCTGGATGATCAGGACCAGGTCCACGCCTTCAACGCCGATCTGCAATCCCCAGCTGCCGCCGGTGATCGCAAAGAACGCCGGTGCGCTCCAGCCATCGGCGGTCCGGCACGTGGCCACGCCCCGGCCATTTTCCGCGCCAATCACAAAGCCGCCCTTGAGCAGATGCGGCACTACCGCCACGCACTTCGCGTGTTCCAGAACCTCTTGCGGAATTCCGCTGTCTGGCGCGGCCATAATCTCATGCAACACCCTGCCTGCGTGGTCCATTCGATCGACCGTTGCTTCGCGATTGGTTCCCGCCCAGCCGATGCTCGTCAAACTGAGTAATGCCACTACCGCCATAATCTTTTTCATGCATCTCACCATTTTCTACTCGTGCGCAGCGTCACCTGCTTTACGCGCATATGAGGCGCACAATGTACTTCCTACGTTAGCGGCGATAGAGCCGCGCCGTCTGAGCAATAGTGCTCTTGGCGGTGTGGCGATGTTGGCTGGTTTCGCCGAACCTGACCAGCGCCTCTTTCTCGGCCCTGCATGAAGAACCTGCTCGGCTGGTCCCTGGAAAACTCCCCGGAAAGTGAGCAAAAACAGGCCACGTCCTTCCTTGGTGCGATACTAGACATAAGAAGCCAGGCTGCAAGCCTGGGATTACGTCACAGAAGAAGCCATCGCGATGGTTGAACCGGAAAAACCCGTATTCGACGCCGCAGCCTTTTTGATGAGTGCCGGTCTGGGTCGAAAGATTGTTCAGTTGGAACCCATGCAGCACTTCTTTTCGCAGGGCGACCCCGCGAATTCCATCTTCTATCTGCAGAAGGGCCGCGCTAAGGTCACGGTCGTTTCGCAAGCCGGCAAGGAAGCCACCATCACGCTCCTCACCGCGGGCGACTTTGTGGGAGAAGGGGCGCTCGTGGCTGTACCTGGGCTGCGTTTATCCACGGCCACCGCCATCACCGCCTGCACTGTCCTCAAGATAAGCCGGCAAGAGATGGCCCGGGTAATGTATCAGGAGCATGACTTCTCCGATCTGTTCTTGAAGTTTCTGCTGGCCCGCAGCATGCGCATCCAGGCCGATATCGTCGATCATCTCTTCAACTCCAGCGAAAAACGCCTGGCCCGCATTCTGCTGCTAATGGCAGAGTTCGGCAAGCCGGGCGAGCCGGAGCAATTTATCCCCCAGATATCGCAGGAGACGCTGGCGGATATGATTGGCACTACCCGCTCGCGGGTCAGCTTCTTCATGAATCGCTTCCGTAAGCTCGGCTTTATCGAGTACAACGGACGTATCCGGGTTCACAAGTCGCTGCTCAACGTAGTGCTGTACGACCACCTGCCGGAGGAGCCCGACGGAGGGCCGTCAATCCCCTATATCGCCGGCAAAAAGCTCGTAACCGGTCAGTCGCGGGCCGGGAAGCCTGTTCAAAACTGAACAGCGCACCACATCGCTTCATGGGAGAGTCACTTAATTAGCTTCTATCTGAAGATTGGTGAGGTGGCAGATGCTCCACACTAAGGTGAGACTTCTGATCGTAGACGATGAGCCCTCGATTCGGGTGTCGCTGTCGTTCATCTTTACCCAGCTTGGATATAGTGTGCGCTGTGCCGAGGATGGACTGTCCGCATTGCGGCAGATCCGTCGCGAACAGCCCGAGATTCTCCTGTCCGATCTCAACATGCCGCGCATGTCCGGATTCGAATTGTTCTCCGCCGTTCGTCGCCAGTTTCCGGCAATCCATACCATCGCCATGAGCGGCGCGTTTTCCGGTATTGAGGTGCCTTCCGGAGTTGACGCCGACGTCTTTTACGAGAAAGGCAGTGGCATGGACGCGCTCCTGCAGCTATTTAGAACACTGCCCAAGACGAACCCGCCAGCACTCCAACCTCATCTCATGGGCGACGTTGCCTCCCTCCAGCTAAACGGTTCAGCCACGTCATCCTTGTGACCTGATCTCCGTCGCCCGCTCCATCCTGTATCCGTCCGCGAAGGCCGTTCCGCCCGCAGGCCGCAAATCGCGGTTCGCCCTTTGTCAAGCCCCCCAAAATCGCCATCTCATACAAAACAAGCCGAATAGAGACAAAATTAGATAGCAGATGAGTTTTGGTCCGCTTGGTATACTGGTAGTAGTAAATAAGAAAAAGAGAAAAGGCCAGCCTCCGCGTTGGGCCGCACGAAGTGCTCCTCCGGACTTTCCCAGACCTGTCCGGACTCCTGTGCCTGACCGGTCTTCGGCCAACCCCCTTCCCCTCAGGATCTTAGGACCCAAGGTCGGGTGAGTGGGAGGGCCCCCCTGGGTGCCAAGAAAGGTGCGCCCTACGGCTTAGGGAGTGGGACAGCGGAGCCCAAGGTCGGCAACTCTGGGATCGTCTTGGATGAGGTGGCTCCCTGCGATTGCCTCTTTGCAGGAATCACTGCCCCGGACGGATAGAAAATGATCTGTACCGAGCCCCACCCAATATCGGAATTGGTTTCTGCCTGTTTGCCCATTCCCAGAGTTCTCAAGTGGCTGTCGTCAAAGCCATAAGTCTCGACCAGGTACTCCCGCACCACCATGGCTCTGCCTTCTGTCAGAACCAGGTCCTTCTGGGCATCGCCATTTGCCCCGGCGGATACAACAACCACTGCATACCCGTATTGATTGTCAGCCAGAAACTCGCCGCAGGCATTCAGGGATTTCTGGTTCTTCAGCTTTGCCGAATCGGCCTTGTCGAAGAGCTGTTTCGCGGAATACGTAAATGTCTTGATCGGTTGGTCTGCCGGCAGGCGATCGATCCCATTGGCAGTAAGGTCGGCGGAGTCCTCATATCCTCGTTTGCTGAAATATCCGCTCAAGAAGAAGTTGTGCTTCAGGGCTTCCATGTTTTCCTGAAAGTCGGTGACTCCAGCCTGCGCCTGGACCATCGTGTCGCGCGCATCGCTGGCCGTCTGTGCCAGGTTCACATAAAGCTGCTTGTCGTTGACGAGTGCTCCTGCCGTCCCATCACCGGCATCAATCTTGGCGCTGATCGACGCCAGGTTTGCCGTCATCCGCGAAGCGTTCTCGACGGCCTGCTGGCTGCTGTCCAGAATCGCATCGGTTTTCTTGATCAGGTCCGCCATCTCCATCGGCGGATCGCTCGCAATCGTCTCTCCATTTCGCACATCGGCCGTTCCCGCGGAGCCAAACGAGATCGCCATGAACTGGTTGCCCAGCAGTCCTTCCGTTTCGATCGATGCCACTGAATCTTGCTTGATGATCTCGTGTGTCGAATTGTCCAGGTCCATGACCACCGTGACTTTCCCACCCGGTTTGTGCGGCAGCTCAATAGAGCGCACGGTGCCACTGTGGACACCGCCCACCTGCACGTCTGCCCCGGCCGAAAGGCCTGCCACAGTAGCGAATTGTGATTTCAATTGGTACGTGGAGCTGAATAGATACTGGTTGCTTCCGATAATGACGGTACCTAGAACTAGAATTCCCAGCGTCGCAATAATGAATGCGCCCAGGCGCGCTGCTCCTGACATATAGCCTCCTACGAATGCTTGAGAAACTGCCTGACAAAGTCGTTGTCGCTCCCCTGAAGCTCTGCAAAGGTGCCTTCGATGACCACACTTCCCTTGTCGATCAAAGCCAATTTGCCGGCGATCGTTTTGGCGCTGTAGAGATCGTGAGTTACCACGATCGACGCCATCTGATGTTCCGTTTGGAGTTTGAGAATCAAGTCGTCAATCTCCGCGGAACTGATCGGATCGAGACCGGCAGTGGGTTCGTCAAGCAAAAGGATGTCCGGATTCAAAACCAATGCCCGCGCAAGACCCACGCGCTTCTGCATGCCGCCTGAAATATCCGAAGGCATCTTTTCCAGATGGCCTTCCATTCCCACCTCCGCCAGCACCCGCCTCACCCGGTCGCGCTGCATGGATTTCGACAGTTCCTTCGAGTGGTGTTGCAGCGGGAACATCACATTCTGCTCCACAGTCAGCGAGTCGTACAGCGCCGAATGCTGAAATGAGAATCCCATCTTCATCCGGATAGCGCTCAGATGGTCGAGATCCAGCCCTTCAATGTCTTGTCCATGAATACGCACCGTTCCAGAGTCGGGCTTCTGCAGCCCGATGATGATCCTCAGCAGTACGCTTTTGCCGGTGCCGCTTCTTCCCAGTACCGCCAGGGTCTCGCCGCGGCGGATGCTCAGGTTGATCCCATTCAGCACCTTTTGCTCTCCAAACGACTTATGCAGGTCGACGACGGAGATAGCCGGTACGTTGCCGTCTCTCTCGGCTTCTTCTCGTGTCGGCGTCACTGTGCAGATCGTTGCCATATATGGTTCAGTTCACTTGGCCGTCAGGCCTACGGAAAGAAGATAATGATGAATTTCACCAGCACGACATCTGCCAGGATGACGAATAACGAGGACAGGACGACGGAACTGGTCGCGGCCCGGCCCACCCCCGCGGCGCCCCCCTGTGTGCGCATTCCTTGGAAACAGGAGACCAGCCCAATAATCAGTCCAAATACGGCGGTCTTGAATGTCGGTGGCAGGAAGTCATTGAGGTTGGAACCCTTAAATGCGCTATTGATGAATTGCTGTAACGAAAGCGGCTCGGCGAGAGCTTGCGTGATCCAGCCCACCAGTACGCCGCAAAAATCGGCCGCGAGCGTCAACAAGGGCAGCATCAATATGCAGGCCAGAATGCGGGTGACGGCAAGCAGCTTATACGGGTTTACCGCCGAGGCCTCGATAGCATCGATCTGCTCCGTCACTTTCATCGACGCCAACTCCGCGCCGATGCCGGCACCCACTCGGCCACTCACAATCAGACCGGTGATGATCGGACCCGTCTCGTGAATAACGGAATACACAATGGCTGCTGGAAGCATCGATTTGGCCCCAAATCGAGTCAGGCTATATCGCGCTTCCAGCGAGAGTACGGCCCCGATCGCCGCGCCGGCTGCTGCGACCAGGGGCAGCGACATGGATCCGATTTCGTCGAGCTGGCGAAACAACTCACGAAATTCAAACGGCGGCGTAACTGCCGCACGCGCAACCTGCCAGGAGAATATTGCCAGGTCGCCGAACCACTCGAGAAAGCTGTAGATGCGTCCGAAACCGGCGCTCAGTGCCGAAGGCATCGATTGCGCCAATTGCCCTGAAGGGGAAGGTCCAATCTCCCCGGCCGCATTCGAGTCGCGTTCGCTCACTGGCTCGAACCCGGATCGGGTGCACCGTGCCGGCTGCTGAGATGCATACGCGAGAGCCAGGAGCGTGGCGATACATTGAGGAACTCCAACGCAATATTCCCTCCCACATACTCCAGCAGGCTATAGTTGCCGATCCGGAGCGCATCCTTGGCCCCATAACGGTCTGGGTACCAGGCAAAGATCGCGGTTGCCGAACCCGCATACGGGCCCACGAGAGCGGGAACTGAAAACACTCGGTGACCATCCTCACCCCTGCGTGCAGTGAAGGCCGAAACTACAGCATGGCCCAGGCGCGGGAACATGCCGCGGCAATCGCAGCGATAGTAGAGCGGGTCCTGCCTCAAAGCTTCCGATAGCGCATACCGCGCCGTGGTGCTAACCGCCTCGATACCGAAGTCGGAGCCAATTCGCTTGCCATAGCCCTTAAGGCCGCCGTTCCATTCCGGAGGAGAATTGTCCATCTGATCAATGCCGGCCGTAACTGCGGCGACCGCGACTGGATACGGCCCGAACGCATCGAAAAAGTAGTTGCTAAACTCCGTCTCTTGCGTCGGCCGTATATAAATCAAATAGGATTGCGACGTTGTTGTGCCTGCACCAACGACAGCGGGAGCTCCCGAAGCAGCCAACGTTTGGGCGTCTCCGCAAACAGGCCGGCCTCCGAGGCAAACAACCGCCGCCAGCATGAGTGCGGATCGACGGAGAGCTGTTGCGAGTACTCGAGCCAACAACGCCAAAACCAATTGTCCGAGCATCGTCCACCTCTGGCCGCCGGGAGTTGCGATTCTTACAGCACACCTCGTCGCCCGCTCACCAGGTTGATGACGAGGATCACCAACGCCACAACCAGAAGGATGTGGATCAGTCCGCCAGCAATATGCAGGCTGAAGCCAAGTAGCCACAGAACCACGAGCACTACGAAAATTGTCCAGAGCATAAGCACCGCCTTCCCCGAACACCGGGGATACCTCCTAAAAGTAGCGAAATAGTGTCAGGCTGTCTGTGCAATAAAGCTCAGGTATGAGTCGTTCGGTCGTCTTAGCTCTTGGCCGCGCCGCTGGCGGTGCGCGTCTTCGTTCGGGAGCGCAAAATGGACAGCCGGCGCGCCGCTCCTGTGGATTCGCGCACCATCAGTTCCGGCTCAAATGTCACCATCTCGGGGTATGCCTCGTGAGGATACTGGATCCGGCGCAGCAGCATCTGCGCCGCAGTCTCTCCCATCCGGTGCAGAGGCTGTCTCACGGTCGTCAAGCTCGGCGTATGGTACATGGCGCTGGTGATGTCGTCGAAACCCACCACGGAGAAGTCCTGCGGGCACGAAAAGCCGGCGTCTGCCAGGGCTCGCACCGCGCCGATTGCTGCAATATCGTTGAAGCAAAAGATCGCGGTGAAGTCCTGCGTCCTCTTCAGGAGGTCACGCACAATCGGGTACCCAAGCTCCGGCGACCAGGAATTCTTCTCCAGATACATGCAGAGTTCCGGGACGATCGCTATCCCCATCTTCCGCGCAATCGACGCGATACTCTCCCAACGCGTCTCCGAGTCCAACGCATGGCGCTGGCCCTTCATGAACGCGATCCTCCGATGGCCCAGTTCATACAGATGCTTTAGCGCGAGGGTTGCCGAACGGTCATGGTCCAGGACCACGTTGGTCACGCCGGACATTCGCCGATGCCCGGAAATCGATACCACCGGCTGGTTCACTGGCTCGTTCAAAGAGGTATTGACCAGCAGGAACCCATCGACAGAACGCTTCAGTAACAGCCTCGGAAACTCATCGATAAGGTCCGCCCTGCCTTGGTGGCAAACCACAAAATGCAGGTAGCCCGACTGCATCAGAGACTGCTCCACGCCGTTCATCACCATTGTGAAGTAGCCTTCGCTGAACTCCGGCACGATCACACCGATCGTAAAGGTCTGTCGGGTTCGCAGGGAGCGGGCAATTGTGTTCGGCCGGTAGTCCAGTTTCTTGGCGGCCGCCAGCACCCGGTCCCGAGTAGCCAGCGCAATCGATTTAGCACCCGGGGCGTCATTCATGACCAGCGATATCGTGGCTGGCGAAAGATCGAGATACTCTGCCAGCACCTTCAGGTTGACCGGTTTGTCGTCGATCCGTTCAGTCTTCCGTGTCATCGCGTCAGGATCAGTTGTATCACCCAAGCCGTGCCCAGGAACAGGCACATCGAGCCGTACCCGGTCTCCATTGCCCGACATCTTGCTCGCCATCGGCTCCGATCTGGCTCGCGCGCGCTGCCCGTTCATAGCCATACTTCAATTCGCTTTCGGGATGACAACATCGGTTGCCGTGTACGCCGGCATAGTCGGAGCAAAAATGTCGCCCGCATTGTCGAACCGCGGCTGTCTGGCGCTCCCGGAGAGAAGAGCGGACGCGACAGACGCGGCCCCGGAATAAACCAGCGTACGACAGGTCGGTGATGGCATTCGAGCTTTCTCTCCCATGTACAACGTCAGTGAACAGCGGTACTCATCTGCTTCCCCGCGTGAGACCGCATTGACCGACAGGGCCGGCGATGAAGACACAGGCAGGGATATCCCGGGCGCCGCCAGCATGGTCCGCGGACGATTCCATTGGACACAACCGCTGCCGATATGCTCTTCTTGTTTCGAGGAAATAGCAAGAAATTCCCAGACATAAAACGATTCAGGTGAAAAAGTGTACACAAGACAAGAAACTGAGCCGGCCCCTCTCTCGCCACCTTATTTTCGATGGAGCCGGTTTTGGGAACCGCTCCATTGGCTGCCTGTTCTGCTAATCTTCGCCGCAACAGTAAATGCCCAGAAGCAACCGGCACAACCGTGGATGAATCCCAAGCTTCCCGCGGAACAGCGCGCACATTTGGCGCTGCAAGCCATGACCCTCGAGGAAAAACTGCAATTGGTGCATGGAACTGGCTGGGGAGTGCTGCGCGACGGCGACCCGATTGCTCCCCGGCACAACGGCGGCGCCGGATTCGTTCCAGGCATTCCACGCTTGCATATTCCCGACATCAATCTCGCCGATTCCGCCGTCGGGGTTCGCATGGCGGCGCGGGAGAGCCGCTATGCCACGCTGCTGCCATCGGTGCTCGGCCTCGCCGCTACCTGGGACCCTGACGCCGCGTATCTGTACGGCTCAGTCATCGGACGAGAGCTTCGCGATCAGGGCTACGACATGTCCATCGGCGGTGGCGTTAACCTGATGCGCGAGCCGCGCAACGGGCGCAACTTTGAGTATGCGGGCGAGGACCCCCTGCTCGCCGGCACCGAGGTTGGCAACCTGATTCGCGGGGTTCAGTCCAACCATATTATCGGCGACGTCAAACACTATGCGCTCAATGACCAGGAGACCGGCCGCAACACGATCAATGTCCTGTTGAACCAGCGCGCCATGCGGGAAACGGACCTCATGGCATTCCAGATCGCCATCGAAATTGGCCATCCCTTAGCCGCCATGTGTTCCTACAATCGCATCGAGGGCGACTACGCGTGCGAGAACAGCTATACCTTGAACGATGTCCTGAAGCACGATTTCGGTTTCAAAGGCTTCGTTCTCTCCGATTGGGAAGGCACGCACAGCACTGCAAAGGCCGCTCTTGCCGGCCTCGATATGGAGCAGCCCGGATCGGACTTCTTTGGCCAGTCGCTGATGCAGGCTGTCAAGAACGGATCGGTGCCTCTGTCTCGCCTTGACGACATGGCCGGAAGGGTCCTCTACAGCTTGTTTGCCTCGGGCTCTGTCGATCATCCTCCCGTGCGGCGCGTCGTAAATCCCTTTCTCGGGCTCAAGGATGCACAGCACATCGCGGAAGAGAGCATCGTCTTGCTGCAGAACCAAGACGGTGCTTTGCCCCTGAGTAAGAATCAGAACGGCATCATCGCCATCATCGGATCGCATGCCGACGTCGGCGTTCTCTCCGGCGGCGGTTCGGCACAGGTCGACGCGCCGGGTGGAAATGCGATCGATCCGAGCGAGGGCGCCTCCGTCTGGGGTAAACCGGTTTACTTCCCGTCGGCCCCTCTGGAATTCGTCCGCGAGAAAGCGCCTCGTGCAAATGTGCAGTTCGATTCCGGCAACAACCTGCAAGCGGCAGCAACGCTCGCCGCTAAAGCGGATGTCGCAATCGTATTCGTACATCAATGGATGTCAGAGGGGCAGGATGCGCCCACTCTTTCTCTGCCCGATAACCAGGACGATTTGGTCGAAGCAGTCGCAAACGTAAACAAGAAGACCATCGTCGTTTTGGAGACAGGCGGCCCTGTGAGTATGCCCTGGTCTTCGCGGGTAGCGGCCATTCTCGAGACTTGGTATCCCGGCATTGGCGGTGGAGAGGCCATCGCGAACATCCTCTTCGGCGATGTCAACCCCTCCGGGAAGCTGCCGGCCACCTTTGCCCGCCAAGACGCTGACCTGCCGTATCCTCATGTTCCGGGCTTGACGAAAACCACCGGAAATAACGGCATGAATGCGCACGCCGACAAGACGAAGTCCGAGCCGGATTCCGCTACCGTCGACTATAACCTGCAGGGTCTGAAGGTTGGCTATAAGTGGTTTCAAATGGAGCAGAAACAGCCGCTCTTTGCCTTCGGCCACGGCCTTTCGTACACCAACTTCGCCTATTCCGGTTTGCAGTGCGGCTCTCCGTCGCAGGCAGTGACATTCACAATTCAAAACACCGGCCAACGTGGAGGAGAGGAGGTTGCCCAGGTCTACGCGACACTTCCGGCATCATCCGGCGAACTCTTCCGCCGCCTCGTAGGGTGGAAGCGCGTGTCCCTCGCACCCGGAGAGACAACAACGGTTTCGATTATGCCGAATCCTGCCTTGTTGTCGGTCTTCGATGTAAAGGCCGACACCTGGAAACTGGAGCCAGGAACGTATCTCGTTGAAGTCGGCGCTGCATCGGACGATCTGAAGCTGCATACCCTTGTCTCACTTCCCTGATCGAGTGCGAGCGGCCAGAGGCCGTCATCGACGCGCGCTTTGTGGCATCAAGACACTCAAGGTCAGCAGCACCAGTGTGGCAACCAGCGACATCGCCAGTCCCGCCCGGAGCGATGCCGTCCGCGTGGATACAAATCCAGTGACCGAGGGCAGAATAGTCGCCCCCAGGCCGGTGATCGCCAGAGCCCATCCAACCTGCCGCGGTTCTGCACCCCGCGCCATCAGCAGAGCGCACTGCGAAGGAAAGATGGGCGCCAGAAACAGGCCGGTCAGTAAAGACGCGCCAACAATCTGTTCACCCGAGCGGGCAACAATCACCATTCCCAGTGACAGGACCGCCCCGGTCAGGCAAACATGCTGCATCAGGCGCTCATCCACAAACCGCATCAAGCCGGCAGCAATGGCGCGTCCGGAAGTAATCGCAATCCAGAAGGCCGCGACGCTGGCCTCGCCCAGCCACAGCGCGGAATTGCTGTTCCGCACCGTATAGGTCGTAATCCATGCGTTGACGCTCGCCTCCACACCTCCATAGAGAAAGAACATCGCCGCAAACAGGAGCCACTGGTCGAACGATATTCCGCCAGACTCATTTCCACTTGGCGGCGACTCTTCACGACCCGGCTGCTCCCGCGCATCGCCGGCTTGCTGGCCGCGCAAAATATCGAACAGGAATCCGGCCAGGACACATAGAGAACACCCTGCGAACCCTAGCAGTACCCCGACCAGTGAAAACCGCAGTGCCAGATTGCCAATTGCCAACGACGATAGAATTGCCCCAAAGCTCCAGAACGCATTAAAAAGCGACAACCCCGAGCCACGCCTCTCTTTACAGGTGCGCCCCGCAACTAGATTGGTCGCGGACATCATGTGGCCCGCGCCAAAACCCGCGATCAGCAAAGCTGCAGGCGCGAACCAAAGTCCGCGCTGGCTGACCAATGCAAGCGCAAAGGCCGTCCACCCTATGGCGAGAGCCGACGCACCGAGCAGGAGCGCTCTGCGCAGATGCCGCGTCACCAGTATGCTGCCCACAAAACAACCCAGGAACTGTGAACTCAGCAGCAGTCCAGCTTGACTGTCCTTTAGCTGCCATCGATGCATAATCACAGGCAAAATGGGACCAAGCACTGTAACGCCAATGCCGGTAACGGCAAAGCCGAGGCAAAGCAGCCATCCGGAGGGATACCTTTTCGATGAGGATTGCGCTGTAGTTTCTCCGAACCTTAGTCTGGGCGAGCGCAAGAGTCTTTGACGATCTACCCACTCCCAATGTACGCGATAGTGGCGCGGATCACTGACCGGTCATCCCGCTCGCGCTCCCCGCAGGCTGGCCGTAGACGATCCCCCGCCCGCCGGTCGCCAGGTACACGCGCCCATACACCCGAGGGTCGCCAATGACCTCGTTCTTCCACCCAAACTGGTGCTCCGGGTCGTCGATCCGCACCCAGCTCGCGCCGCCGTCATCGGAGCGGAAAGTTCCCTCTGTCCCGGCCGCCGTGCCGTTAATATAGATCGCAGGGTTTTTCTTCCCGGGAGCCGCCATGCCGAATCCGATGTGAGCGTTCTTCATCCCCTCCAATGGAACGAAGGTCGCTCCAGAATCCGTGCTATGGTACACATTCTCCCGCGTCGCCACCCAGATGTCCCCCTCCATCCCCGGAGTGGCTGCAATTGCAGCATGGTCCCCCTTCGTGCTCACCGGCTCGGCGCGCGGCACAAAGTCCTGCGCCGCATTCAGGCTCTCCAGCAGTTGCCCCGTCGCGGCGTTATAGCTGTAAAACTTGGCGGGGTTCACCCGATCGCTCACGACGTGCATTTCGTCAGTCAGGCCGCGGCAAGGCGACCAGCTCTTTCCCCAATCCGTCGTCAAGTACGGCGCCCCCTTGTCCGGACTCCACACCACGACCTTGCCGTCCGCCGAGATCGCCACCGATCCACCTCCGTGCTGGCTGCTCGGCGGTTCTTTGCCGAACGGATTCCAGGCTACGCCGTTGTCCAGCGAGTAGCCGCCCCGCACTATCTTGCCGTCACCCTCTCCCACCCGCACCACAATTTCGGGTGCCAGCGCGGCAAAATCCAGCCCTCTATTCGTGTTCATCTGCGGGTTGGTAAAGAATCCATCTTTCGGAGACCGGGTGAGGTCCTCATGGCGGAAGCCGCCGATGTCTCCCACCGCGCTGATCAGGTGCGCGCCCTCCGGCGGACTGACGATCGCCAGCGGCACCGTCTCCTCCAGGCCAACGTCCGGGAAGCTCCAGTGCGTCTCCTTGCCCGCATCCGCCGCGGTAACGTCCGTGCTTCCCCATATCCCTTCGCCTGTCGTATACAGCACGCGGTCGGAGTCGAACGGGTCAATCACGATGTCGCTCATCCATCCATGGCCGCCGGTCGTGGGCCTGTGCCAGTATGTCCAGGGAGTCTCCGGCGCCGCGTACACCGACAGTGACTCCATGTCCTTCCACGTCTTCCCGCCGTCGGTCGTACGGAAGATCTTATCTCCCGGCCACCACTGGTCGATTGTCCCCACCATCAACGTATCCGGATGCTCCGCATCGATTCCAAGGCTGGCATAACCAAAGCTCCCCACCCCCAGGGAGTTCGGCTTGCGCGGCGTAACGTCTCTCCACTTCCCGTCCGCCAACGTATATTTCCAGATCGCCCCATTCTTGATCCCGTTCGGCCCAATGTTATCGGCGTAGCTGAAGTAGATCGTACCGCCGGGCTGGAATGCCACATGGTTCGGAAACATCTCCTTCGGAGCGCCGGGCATCGGCTCCCATGTCTTCCCTGCGTCCTGGCTGCGATACAAACTGTTGCCCACTTGCGCCACGCCCGCATAGATCGTCTTCGTCGCGCTGCCCCTGGTGCCCGTGCCGCTATCGAACGCGACAAACGTGATCCCCGCGAGCGCACCCACCCCGGTCAGTCTATCCGGCACTGGGAACGAATCCACGTGCTTCCACGTTACCGCCCCGTCCTCGCTTCTCCACAGCCCAGCCTTGCGGGACCCGAAGTAAAGCACGGAGCCCAGGTTGGGATCTACCGACAGCCGAGGCCCCACGCCGCGCCCATCGTCATTGCCACCCATCTTGAACGGCATCGCTGTCTTCTCGAACGTCCTGCCGCGGTCGTTCGACCGGAATATCGCCGCAGGGCCGCCCCACTCCGCCGTGTACATCCCCTCCGCCAGATACAGCTTGTTCCCGTCTTCCGGGTCGAGCCCGATCCCCTCGATCCCCAGATACGTCACATCGTCCCGGCCGAAGCGGTCATTCAACGGAGCCCAATGCTCGCCAGCATCCTCGCTGCGATAGGCGCCGCCCACATCCGTGCGCGCATACACCAACCCCTTCACCGTCGGGCTGAATTCCAACCCGCTCACAAACCCTCCCGCCCGGATTACAACATTGTTCCAGCGGTACGGCACCGAGGGCGGGACGCTCGTAATCCCCGGCAACTTCGGCGTCTGCGCCGGCAGGTGTCCGCAAGCCAGCACTATCGATAACGCAATTCCGAGCGCCATTCCTCTCATGTCTCAGGCCTGCTTTCGGATTAGTTGGCTGTCTCGGTGAAGGTGACCGAGGCGCCGCCGAGTGCGAACTGGTCCTGCGCGGTGACAGTCACAGTTCCTTGGGACGAGGGCAGCGTCAGAGTGACCGAGGCGGTGCCCGTCGAATTCGTTTGGGCGATTAAGCTGGTCCCGCTCGTAGTGCCGTTGGAGAGCGTGCCGGCTGAGGTGGTGAATCGAATGCCTGCGCCACTGGCCGAGCCTCCGGACTGACCGGGAGTCAACGTGACGGTCAGGGGCAGCGACAGAGCCGTTCCAGCGCTCCCCGATTGGTTGTTGCCCGACTGCGTAAGCGTGGCGGGGGGATTGCCGGCTACAATCCATCCTCCCTCGGTCTGGGTTGCCGTACCGTCATTGCCCGTGACGGTAAAGTGACAAAAGCCGGGGCCGCTGCCCGCCTTCACGGTGATGGTTCCGGGCTGGGTTGCGGTGATGGTGGCGCCGCTGAGCATCAGCGAACCACTGCATGCCGGGGCGCCCTCGTAACTATCGAAGACAGCCGAGGAGAGCGTCACTGGACCGCTACCGCTGCTGATCGCCGGATGCAGTGTTGCGGTGGCCGAGGCGGGGATCATCAGGTCGTCGGGGTTGAGATACCACTCCGACGCTGGTTTGGAGGTTTCGGCTCCGTTGATCACCAGCAGAGTTATGCTATACGGCGCGAAGCCCTGCGCAGCGTTCCAGGCTGCCGAATTGGACGCCGAAATCGCGCCGGAAGCGGTCGAGGCCAGTGTATAGGCCACATAGGTGGATGCGCTAAAGCCGGACAGGTCGAAGGTTGCCTGCACCGCATTGCCCGGATCTTTGTTCAATACCATGATCGTCATCGTCGTGCCGGTTGCGTTGAGCGCGGCGTAGCTGGAAAAAAGATTTGAATTTCCGCTATTTGTGTCGGAGACAGACACCGTGCCGAATCCATCGTGCGCGTTGTCGTAGTTCGTGTACATCTTCCAGGCCAGGTATTCAGGAGTGCCGGGCGACGGCCCACCCCAGCGCGAAGCAAAGCTAACTCCCTCACGCCCGAAGATGCCTAAGGTATCCGCGTCGGCTAACGCCGTAGAAAAGTCCGATCCGCTGTTCTGGGCAAGGCCCGCGCCCCACTCGGTATAAGACAAAGGCGTTCCGGGGTAGATGGCGTTGACCATGGCCTTGAAGCGCGGGATATGGAATGGGATGCCTGGATTGGGCTCCTCATTGGTTGTGTATGTGTTGTCCGTGTCCGGGTTCACGGTCGCCGGATCCCAGTAATAGCCAGCGCACTTAGCCGTAGCCGCCTGAAGCTGTGCGTTGGTGAAATTGGTGGTAGGGCCGCAGTCCGCATACGCATGGATATCGAAGACGTCGAGTGTGCGCGCTCCGTTGATTTGATCGTACCAGTAGATCTGATTCAGCCACCAGGGCAGGAAGTCGACGCCGCCGTGGGCAGCCTTGTCGCTGCCGTTGGCTCCGTTCCAGTAAAACCACCAGCAGCAGAAGACCGGACCGAAGCGCACTGCCGCCGGGTCCCACGCCTTGAGATTCGTCGCTTCTGTCTCATAGACATTGGCCATCTCGTCGTAGCCCGTCGGGGCCGGGTGAACGTCGAGATGTGTGCCATTCCAGATATCGGGTTCATTGTCCAAGTCATAGAAGTGGCATGAGGTGATGGCGGAGTAGGGGAGGGAGCAAGTACCGGGGCCGAAGGCGGCAGCCAGCGCCTTCGCCCAGGTTTCGCGGTCGATGCAGGTGGTTCCATCCGTGGTCCCCGACGGACACTGCTGTGCGGTGTCTACCAGCGGGAAGTAGGCCGTGGTGATGGCATTGGTCGTCACAGGCGTCGTACTTGTACTGCAGTTGCCGGTCGAACCGGCTACCAAACCGTTGCCGGCGTCCGTGTTGTAAGGGTCGACGGAACACTGAGGTCCGAGTTTTTTGACGGAGAAACTCCAGCCGGATGCCTGGGCCACCCAATCCATCATCGCCATCGTAGTCAGCGCATGGCTGCCGGCATTTTGAGTATTCTTAATAAGCTGGACTTGGTCGCCCGCGCCTCCATAGTCTTCGAAGTAATAGTCTGCGACGGAATTGCGGGTTTGCAGCAGGTAGTTATAGTTCGAGGCGTCATTGCCGCCCCATCGGGAAAAGGTGTAGCCCACGTCGGAGATGTCTGCGATCGTCTGGTCATTATTCCCGTAAATAAACGGGCTGATCTGGTGACGATTGGCCAGGACATTGACCTCAACGGCAACGGCGGTGCTCCCGATGACGGTCACCGATGCGTTTCCGGAAGCGCTGTTGTAGGCCCCGGAGCTGGCATTGTCCGGCGTGTACTTGGCGGTCAGCGTGTCGGAGCCAACGGCGAGCGATCCTGCCGGAACCGTGATGGTCGCTGACCCGGAACTGAGGGTGGTCGCAGCTGAAGCGTAACTGCCGCTTGAAAGAACCACAGATCCGGTTGGCGTGCCATTGGAGCCCGAGGCTGCAATTGTGACACTGAGACTTTGCGCAGTGGTGATGCTGCCGGATGCGGGTGTGACGGTGACAGTGGGCGAGACTGCAGGCGTCGTGACGGCGACCGAGGCGTTTCCGGAGGCGCTGTTATACGCCACGGAACTGGCGCTGTCCGGCGTGTACTTGGCGGTCAGCGTGTCGGAGCCAACGGCGAGCGATCCTGCCGGAACCGTAATGGTCGCTGAGCCGGAACTCAGCGTAGTGGGGGATGAAATAAAGCTTCCGCTGGAGAGAACCATTGAACCAGTCGGTGTGCCATCCGATCCCGAGACCGCAATGGCGACGGAGAGCGTTTGCGCAGTGGTCAGGCTGCCGGATGCCGGTGTGACGATCACCGTAGGCGTAGTGGGATTCTGACTCGTCCCTCCACCTCCCTGGCTTCCACCCTTGCACGCGCCGATAGAAAGAGCAAAGGCAAGAAGAAGGAGAACGAGGAATAGCGTCGCCGATCGATTCATACAAGTGCCCTTTGGGCCCATCTAATTGTCTATCCGACTGCGCTCCAGCTTGACCAGGACAATGTCGTTGCTGTTCATGGGAATCGAAAACTCAATCGTGCCGTTGGAAGCGCTTCGCACGGTCTTGTCGGTCTCGGGAAGGTCCCGCGTTATCTTGTTCAGTTGCGCAACCTGTTCCGCCGTCAATTCCTTCGGAGAGCCCATCTCCAGATAAGCCGAATAGGCGTCGTTCGCATGAAATCCGGTCCGATACACCTCCATGCGGTAAGCGGCATTTGCAGCGAGATGAGTCACCTGTAAGTGCACGGGCGGCGCGGAGTGCGAGGGAACCACCTTTGTATAAAAGGGATGGTTACTCACTTTCTGGTCCGGCTGTTCGAAATCCCAGATCACGGCCGCGACGCCCCCGTCCCTCGTAGACAGCATCGCCTGAGAATCGCTCGTCGCAATACTGTCTCCCTGCAGCGCGTGAAGATACTTGTAAGCGAAGTACGCCGGCTTGCGAATGCCTTCGGGGTTCAGAAGTCCGAATCCTCCTTGAAACGGCGCTGTCGGAGGTCCCGGTTCTTCAAACAGATCGGTGTAGGTCCAGTAGCTCATGCCCTGCACCAACCCCTGGCTGCCTTTGAGCTTGGTCAGAATGTAGGGTGCGCTGACGTAGGAATCGTGCACCGCGTCGCGCGGCGTATAGCTCGTGCTCCACTCCGTAAAGTACAGCGGAAGCCCCGGAAACGCCGAGGCTGAGATCTGCTCGCGAACACGCCGCACATCGCCTAGGATCGCGTTTGGAGACGGGTCGAGCTTTGTATCCGATTTCCCTTCTTCATCGAGAAAGCCCCCTTGAACGCCATACGTGTGTGTGGTCACGAAGTCGACGGCGGCACCGCTCTGCTTGACGTGCGCCAGAAATTCCGGGACCCAGGCCGCCCCAGCGGTCGAGGGCCCTCCTACTCGCAAAGCGGGATCGACCGACTTAATCGTCTTTGAGGTCAGATCGTAGAGCTCGAAGTATGCCTTCTGGTCGCCGCCTTCCCAGAATCCGGAGAGGTTGGGCTCGTTCCAGACTTCGAAAAACCAGGTATGCACTTCCTCTCTTCCATACCGGGCTTCGATGTGCCGGATGAAAGCGTCGATGAGGTCGCGCCAACCATCCGGCTTCGGATGAGATGTGTTCCCCTGCCAATAAAATATGCTGTTCTGCGATGTGGCAAGCGCCTTCGGAGTAAAACCAAGTTCGACAAACGGACGGATGTGCCGGGCCAGCAAGTCATCGTAAAGCTGGTCAATCTTCGACCAGTTGTAGACGGTCTTTCCGTCTTCGATTCGCACTGTTCCCAACACGTCGTGAAAGATAGCGTGGAATCTTATGTAGCGAAAGCCAAGCTCGTCCACGGTCGTCTTGAGTTGAGCCTGGCTGTCATCTCGAATCAGCGTGCCAGGATAATCGGACCCAACCGACAGATCGAAGAAGCGATCCACCGGCCCAGTCGGGCTCTTGACGTCCACGACAATCGTTCGAGGCGAAGCCGGCTGCTGTTGAGCGCCAACAGACAAGCCATAGGAAGCCACAAAGAAAACGGTGGCAAAAACTGGAGATCGCCGCAGAATTGAATTGAACATGGACCCGCACCTTCCTCAAGGAATTGGCTGACGAGATTGAAGACGCCCCCGTTCCAACGTAAGCGTATCTTCGTGGACTGCGCTGAATTCCCCCGTATCAATGGACGGATTCATCGATCCCGGTCCGTTCTCAGGTCGGCATTATCCTCAATGAAATCGTCACGCACATGTCCGCAAGCGCTTCCCTTCGGAGCTTTTGTCGCATGCCGCACATTGGCCCCCTCAACGCCCTTCCGGCCAAGAGGCCTTGAGACGAGCAACTAGCGCCGTGCGGCCAAGTTACAAGGACGTTGAGGAGCGCCTATCGGCGTAAAGCAGCGGATTGATCTACTGACTGTTGACGTAGGCGATGCCTCGTCCCCCGGTTCCGATGTAGAATTTGCCAAAGGTCCGCGGGTCGCCGACGATGTGGGTTACGTTACCCAATAAGTGGGCCGGATTGCTGACATTAACCCACGTAACCCCGTTATCTATCGAACGATAGAAGCCGTACCCTGAAGCGCCAACTGCAACGGTATAGGCAGCCGGCTTGGAGTAGGCAGAGGTCGCGCTGCTGGTCGCCGGGGCGCCAACACCGACAGCATACGCTTCAGTGAACGACCCGGTTAGCGTAAGCGTCTTTCCGGCGTTGGTTGAATGATACAGGCCGTTGGCGGAAGCAAGGCTTGACCCATTGACAGCGAGCCAGATGTCTCCAGATCCTCCAAACGAGGCGGTCAGCTGTCCCGGAGAGTTGGTGGGCAAGGTTGTCTGTGTATTGAAAGTCAGGCTGCATTTGAAGGGGCTGGCGCTTGTCCCTGGGCTCACGGTCGCGACCCCCATCAACAGCTTGCCTGAGGTGGGATCGTACATATAGTACTGGCCGGGAGTGACGCGATCGGAGACAACCTGGGCGCCAATGATTCCGTTGACAGCTGGCGTCCATGTGTTCCCGCCGTCTCCGGTGCAGGCGGGCGGAAAATCGACCGTCGCCCAGACGATCGACGTGGCGTCGGCCGAGATGGCCACCGTGCCGCCACCCGCGCTCAGTTGAGTCGAAGGGGTGACGCTTTGCAGATTAGTCGCCGCAAAGAGGGTGGGATATCCTTTCCAACTCGTTCCGGAGGCGCCCTGAGCAGTGTTGATGGCAAAAAGCAGCGGCACCTGCACCTGTGTACATGTCTGTCCACTGGAATTCTGTGCGGTGCAAAGCACCGGCGCTCCGCCGCCCGATGGTGTGTAATACGACGGGGCGCTGCTGGAATAGCCATTGCTGCCGCTAATGCCCATACCCACTCGGACTATCGTCAGCGCCGCGTTCTGGGCGAAGTCTACGCTTGTGCCGGTCGTGAAGAGCGGACCGACATCCGAGCCCTGCGCAGGCGAGGCGTCGAGTGTTGTATGAACGAAGGTACCATCGTCATCGACAGCACTAAGGAGAAACGCCCCGGTCGGCGGACTGGAAATCGCATTGACCACGGTCTCTTCAATACTGCTTCCTCCGTCTACCTGCTGTACCCCCGACGGCGCCGATCCGTAGGCCCCGACGCTGAAGATGGGCTGTTGATTGATGTCGGTCGCCTCCAGATTCTGCGTGTCCCAAAGCGTCGCGCCCGAACCGAAGATCGCATGATTGGAATTGAAAGGATCGATCGCCAGTGCCGAGGGCCAGTTTTGTGTGCCGACGTAGAGGGCTCCTGTCTGCGAACTAAGCCAAGGTGAAAAAGCGACGTCGTTGATGGCTCCGCTCGTCTTTTGCTCCACAATCGTCCATGTCTGGCCGTAATTCAGGCTGCGATAGATGGCGTCGCCGTTGGCATAGTCGTCCATGGTGGAAACCATGATCACCCCGGGACGCTCTGCGTCCAGCGTGATGCCGCTAAATCCGCCGTCGTCGTTGCCGCTGCGGACGGAACTGGGGGTAATGTTCGTCCAGGTTCCCGCCCCACCCGGCGTACCTACGGTGGGTGTGTATTCGTAGACGGCCCCGGCCCCTGGATAGCTGTCGCCAGGCCCCTGGTCGCTGAAATAAGTGATGTAGAGTGAGCCCAGGCTGCCGCTCACACCGTCTGGCCCAACGACTGCATGGATGGGTGTCAGGTTATAGTATCCCGGAGTCGAGCCGCCAGCCGGATTGGGTACCGACGTGGGCTGGCCCGGGACCGGTTGCCAGGTTGCGCCCGCGTTTACGCTGCGGTAAAGGCTCGAGTAAACAGGCGATCCATTGTTGGTTCCGTTGGCGTTGTAGTAGTTGTAGTCCGACACTCCCGCATAGATAACCGGCGTTGCCGTTCCCGATGTTCCACTGCCGGCGACGAAGGTAACAAACACCACGCCGGCCCCTGCCGTCTTGCCGGTTACCGGGAAGGTTGTGACCTGGTTCCAGGTCATGCCGCGATCCAGGCTCTTCCATAGACCCGCGGTGCGCGACCCATAATAAATGGTAGTTCCAAGATTTGGATCCACCGCGAAGCGTTCGCCGGCGTCGCGCCCGTTATCGTTGCCATTGATGGGAAAAGGTGCGTTCACCTGGGTGAACGTGGCGCCCTGGTTGTCCGAGAGGTAGAAATGGTTCTGCTGGGTCGGACTGTTGTTGTAGTTCAGCCCGGTGCTGAGATAGAGACGCATCGGATCGCTTGGGTCCAGACCAAGCGATTCCACTCCCATGTCGTTGCCATTCGTCAGGAAGTCCAACAGCGGGGACCAGTAGCCGCATTCCAGTAACTCGCCATTGTTGCCCTTGGCCGCGGTTGGAACGCTATCCGTCGGCGCGTCTTTGAAATATCCCGGGCAAGTGGCCGTGGCTCCCGAGGCTCCCGTAGTGCCTTGCTGAACCCATCGGTATGCGCCGCCCACATCGGTCCGGACATAGCGCAGGAACTGCTGTTTGGGGTGAAAGAAGACGCCATCGACATAGCCGCCGCCGACGATCTGCACCGACTCCGGAACCAGCGCCGCCTGACCGGCCGCGGTAGTGGGATCTTTCACTATGATCTGCACCGAATCTTTGGAAACTGCATAATGCGTCGTGTCGCTCGGCGTAAACGTCACGGACAGCGTCTGCGTCCCGGCGCTGAGGAATGTGCCCTCAGCCGGACTGTAGACAAAAGTGCCGGGAGTAGCCGCGGTTGCGTTGAGCTCGTCTGGCCCCAGAGGGGTTGTAGTAAGCATGGTACCCAACGAAGAAGAGCAGTTGGTCGGAGTGGTGATGGTGACTCCTGCAGGCAAAGCCGCGCACCCACTAATACTCGGCGTTTGATACGGATCGCTTGGATTCGGTATTGGGAGAACCGGGTACGGGTTAGCCGCTGTCGGCGCCGGCCCTTCGTCGCCGACGTCGTAGACAATACCGTTGGGGCTACCGACTGCGGCAGGGATAAGTATCTGCGCGGGCCCATTCGTGTTCCACAAAATTGGCACTTGTGCCGGCGTAATTCCAGCTTTGTTGTCGTACACGGCGGCGCAGCCGGCAAGACCGAGTGAAACGAACGATGCAAGAACCCAAACCGTTGACGAGATGCGGCGGGGGGAAGCTGTCATGAGCATAATTGAATCACCTTGTAGAACATCAACTGCAATTGCAATAGAGCTTCATCGTTATTTCGTCGCCGCCCCATACGGATGCAGCAACTTCTGTTGATAGGCATTGGACTAGAAGAGGTACTTGAAGCCCAGCTCGACAATACGCAAACTCGACTTGTACGGTGTCGAGCCAAAGTTGGTGCTGGTCTGCACCAGGCTTGCCCGCGCGGCCGCATCGGACGTCGGGTAATTGATCTGGCCGTTCGTCTCTTGTAGGTTTTGCCCGAAGCCCAGGTTGAGTCCAGCGGCTGGGCCACCATAGAGTTGCCAGTTGGGATGGTTCAGGAAATTGAACGCGGCCAGACTGAACTGTAGGGTCTGTCTTTCGTTGATGTGGACACTCTTTTTCAGGGTAAGGTCTGAATCGAAGTACATCGGGCCATGAATGTCCGGCAGGTTGAAGGTGCCGTTCGTACCCGGAGCAGGCAGAGTGAAACAGCTCCCGTTGATAAAGGTCTTTGCATGGTTCAGAATGCCGGGAAGGTTGTTCTTGGGATCGCAGGTAACCAGTGGTTGAACCGCGATGCTTGGCGTTCCCAACTGGGTTATTGAGTCGTATTGGACGCCGATGGGGGTGTTGGTTCCAGCTGGCTCATATTCGTATCCGCCAGAGAGGCTAAAGTTGGAGTTGAATGCCGCAACATCCGGACCGCTCTGAATCGAGGTGATGCCGGAGATCTCCCACTGGTTCAAGACGCCGCCCACAATCCTGTTGCCGCGATACTTCGTTCCTTCCTGGTAGGAGAAGGTAATATTGACAGCCTGCTTGCGGTTGTAGGGCAGCAAACCGTAATTGTTCCGCAAATTCAACGAGTCGCCCACCGCTCCGTTGCCATTCGTGCCGCGGATGCCGAGCGCCTTGCTCCAGGTGTAGTTGAGGTTGTAAGTCAACGCTCCACTTTGTTTATTGAGGCCCAATTGCATCGCGTTGTAGTTCGAATACGAGATGTGATTTTCAACTAGAACCCCTGTGTAGTTGGGATAAGGCCGCCAGTCCTGTTGGTTGTAGAAGCCCACGTCGATGTAGTTTGCCGGAGCGACCACACCAAAGTTCGGCGATGAGGTATTGGGGTCTGGTTGGTAGAGTCCGCCCAGCTGGATCGCATTCTGGTTTGAAGTGTCCCGGTCCGGATTGCCTATACCTGAGCCGCCAGTCAAAGAATGCTGGGTCTGGTTGCCCACGTAGCTCATTTCCAGCAGGCTGCCATGGCCCAATCGCTGGTCTACCGTGAAGTTATAGTTATAAGTGACAGGCTGTTGGTCGTCGTGCTTGTCCGCAGCCTGGATCGAGAACGGGGTCGTCGTGAAGCCGCCGCAGGTTTGGCCCACCTGGTTCGCAAACGGACCAGACCCGAGAGTTACCGTGGGCTGACCGGCGCTGATGGCCCCCGAGTTGCCGATTTGAGCGGGCGTGCAGCCAATATTCGTGGGAAGGTTATAGACCGACACGCCCAGCGATGTCAGCAGCGGGCCATCCGAGGTGTAATAGGAGTCGTGAAAACGATAAGCGCCCCACCCTCCACGAAACGTAGTCTTGCCGTTTCCATACATATCGTAGGCAAGGCCGGCGCGCGGGGAGTAGAACAATGGTCTGCTCGGAGTTCCTGAAAGAGGAAGGCTGGAATCCTTCGTGACCCCTTTTCCGTTCTGCCAGGCGATGCCGGGCCACGTCGTCGGGTCGTTCGGGTTCAGGCTGTACACCACATTTTGTTGGATCTTTTCCGGTTCCCAAACCGCCAGGCCATTGCCATGGGAATCGACCCACGGACCCATATGATCGAGGCGGATGCCAAAGGTCAATGTCAGCTTCTTGGTAGCCTGCCAATCGTCTGTGACATACCCGTCGATCGTGTTGTACCTCATGTCGCCGCTTTGAAACTTGTTGACCTGCGAAAAGCCGCCGCAACCGTCCAGGAAGTCGCCTATGCTGTTGCCCAGGTCGCTGGTCAGGGGAGATTTGGAGTTGGTGTAGCTGTAGGCATTGCAAGTCTGGTATTGGTTGTAGTTAAACTGTCCCTGCGGATCGTTATACCCTTGCACATATTCGTTGTTGGCGGACTGCTCAGCAAAGAAGCCCACCTTGATCTCGTGCGTCCGGATCTGCTTTGTCAGGTTGTCCGCGCCATTGACCGAATACTTGCGCTTCGGAGCGCCCCGGGCGGGGTCGAAGTAGCTCATGGCAAAGTCGGGGACGCCGCCCTGGTAATTGACGATCTGAGGCAGCTCCGTGTCGCCATTCTGGTAATAGCGGGGACCGACGAATCCCGAGTTAGAGTCCTGTAAGGTCTTAGTGTTCTGGAGTTGCGCGGGAGAGAAAAAGTAGACCCCGGCAAACACGACTTCGTTGGTCAGCGTCGGGCCAAACATGTGGGTGTTGTTGACGCTCAAGCGGTGCGAGTGGGCATGGGTCAACGCTCCCACGGGCGACGGAATAATGTTCACAGACGAGCCGGCGTAGTAGCCGTTGGTGACAGGAGACTGATCGCTTACAAGTTCGAAATCGTAGGTTACATAGAGTTTGGTCGCGTCGGTAAAGTTCTGGTCCACGCGGGCATGGTATTGGAAGCCGTTGTGCTGGGCGAAGATGTTGGCGTCATAGTTGATATTGTCGGAGCAAAGCTGGCCGGGTGCCAGCAGGGATTCATTGGTAACTGGATTGACGACCAGAGCGCCGTTCGCACAGTTCGGCGGGTTCCCCTGAGGCTGCGGCAACCGGTTGATCTTCGGATAGAACTGCGTGTAGGCACTCACATTCGGGCTGAAGTCGGCCAGTGGAATCTGCCCATTCACGATACTGTGGCCCTGGACATCGACTATGGTGCTCGCAGGCGAGTACGCGCCGCCGAAGTTGTTCAGGCCTACGCAACCGTATGGAGTAGGACAGAGCGCAGTGGACGCCCCAGTTGGGAGATTCAGCGCTGATTCGATGGAAGCGGTACTGAGATCGCCGCTCAACATCCGCGCGGTCGGAATGAAACTAAGAGTTGCCGTATTGCCGTACAGGTTCCTCTGGTCGTAGACCTCCGCGGCGGTGAAGAAGGTCATCTTCTTGGCGCTATTGAAGTGAGTGCCGGGAATCTTGACCGGACCGCCAACATTGGCGCCGGGAAAGTAGTTGTAGGTGCCCGCACGCGGATTATCGAAGTAATTGTCGATCCAGTCATTGGAGTTCAGGGCGCTGTTGCGCGCATACCCATAGATGGAACCGTGAAAATCCGATCCACCCGACTTACTGACGGCATTGATTACCACCGGGCCATTGGCGCTGTCGGCGCCGAAGTTCGACGTCTGCACCTTCACCTCGGCGACCATCTCCATATTCACGTTGCTGATCGAACTGGTGGCGTCGGCCGGGTCGGTGGTGCTGGCGCCGTCCGAGACGACCGCGACCGCGCCCGCGCCCGGAGCTGAGCCATTGGCTGCGAAGCTGCCCGTCGAGCTGCCGGAGAATCCAGCGACCTGGCTGCCGTTGTTCGTCGAATCGTTGTTGAGACTTGGAGTCGATCCCCCTGAGGCGACCGCAAACCCGGGCAACATGCGGACGAGCTCGGTCGCATCGCGCCCCACGGTGGAGAGACGCTTGATGTCTTCCTCCGTGATCAGATAACTCTTCTCCGGCGAATCCAGTTCGACGCCGGCCACAGTTGCCGTCACCGTCACCGAGTTGTCGACGGCGCCGATCTTGAGCGTGATGCTTTCGATGTTCTTGGCGTCGCCCGGATGCATCTCAATGCCCGTAATGACATACGTCTCAAAGCCTTTGTAGGTCACAGTCAGGTTGTAGGTGCCCGGCTGTACCGCGGCAAAGGAGAAGAAGGCAGCGCCACTGGTCACGTCCGAGCGCACCGACTTGTCCTCCGTGTTCACCAGCGTTACCTTCGCGCCGGGAATAATTGCGCCCGAACTGTCTTTAACCACACCGGTCAGGGTGCCGGTCGTCTGGGCGAAAAGATGGTACGGACCGAACAGCATGAGTGCCAAAGCGAGACCGGCCAGAGAGCGCTTCAGATTCATGCGTGCCAGTAAGCCTTGGAACCGGGAAACATCGTTATTTCGAACCACAGTAGCCTCCGAATGAACAAAGGGAGAGAACGAATAGCAGGTTTACTCCCCGCTCTCTAGGTGCTTGAGCGAGGTCATTACTTGACGTTAAGGGTGAATACCATTGGGTAGGGCACGTCGGCACGGTAGCTTTCGTGCAAGTACTCATTGAATGGATCGATTTGCGCGCCGGTCATCACCAGGTGAAACGCGTAAGTTCCCGGCGGGGTGACGACAGTCGGGGTGGTGCTGGTGCCGCAGCCTGAAAAGCCTGCAATGCCGCCGAACAGGAGCAGCGCGAGCCCGGTGACGGTCAGACTGCCCGCGGCCTTCCGGAAACGGCGGCGGCTAAGGATCGTCAGGAATCCCAGGATGACAGATGCCAGCCAGAAGAACCCGCTCTGCGTTGCGCTGTAGACATAGGGCGGAACATTGGTGGTAACCGTCAACACCACTTGGGTTGGCAGCAATGTTTGTCCCGGCGTACTGGCGGTGGGAATGTCGGCCTGGCCTGGGTTGGTGGTACATGTGGCGTACTTGGGCAGATCCGGGCAGGAAAACTCTATGGCTCCAACCCAACCGCCAAGGGAACTAATGGTCAGAGTGGTCGTGCCCGGTGTGCTGGCAGTCGCGTTGATGGTGGTGCTGGATGCCGCCACCGAGAAAGTAGAAGGATCGGCCGGCCGCGAACCGGTGATCGGCGAAGTGGCGTCGCAGTAGGGTGCTGGGCTAACCGGCGTCAGCGGCAAGATTACCGGCGTGGTGGGACTTACATCGACCACGGTGACGGTGGTTCCAACCGATGTAGAGGGAAGATAGTTCTGGTCTCCGCTGTAGACCACGGTAATGACGTGAGGCGTTACCAGGACGTTGTTTTCGCCCAGGGTCGTGCCGTCACCCAGGGTATTGGCGTCTGTGGTCATACTGCCCGCAAAGATTCCGCCCGCGACCGGGAGCAACGCGGTGGAGCTGATGTTGTTTGCCGGAGGATTGACGCCGCTGGTGGCAGTAGCCGTGAGAACCTGTGCTTTGCCGAGCGTACCGGAACCCACCAGCTGGAAGGCACTGGGCGCGGGCGCAGCAGATCCAGAAGCCACATCGGCCTCGTAGATGTTCACGCCGGTAGCGGCCGGCCCGTAAGATGCCGCCACCGATACGCTCACGGCGTTATTCGTCGCCGTTGTTGTCACGCTCGCAATCGCTCCCGCGGTCGTCTCGCCAAAGTCGCCGGTCAATGTCAGCAGGACATACACGGTCTGGTTACTCGGGAAGCTCCCGCCCGTCGCGAGGGTGAGACTCGGAGCCGATGCCGGCCCTCCGTTGATCAGCTTGCCGTCGCTGTAGAAGGTCAGGGTTCCACTGGGCACGCCGACCCCCGGAGAAGTGACCGCTGCCGTAAACCCTAAGCCGTCGTTCGGGATGGCCGGGAACGCATTTGTGTTGCCATCGGTGTCCGTAACGCTGCAGCTTCCTGTGTTGGAGTGCCGCAGGCTGTACGGGTTGTTGTAAGGAATCTTCGTGATGGTCAGGGTTGGAGTGGTCGGTGCCTTGTTGATCGTGACCTTCTGCAGCGTGGAGGAACTTGCGTTGTCGCCAGTATCTCCTTTGTAGTCGGCGTAGATGCTATGCAATCCACCGGTCAGGCCGCTGTTGAGTTGCAGCGTTGCCACCCCTTTGACGACAGATATCAGGGCGATCTGCGTGCCGTCCAAAACAAAGGACACAACTCCGGTCGGAGTTCCCGTGCCGGTAGTTGGTGTGATAGTCGCGGTATAGGTCAGAGGCTCCCCATAGAATGGCGCGTTGGGCAAAGGAGCGTAGGTGAGGGCCAAGGCGGTAGTGGTCGCACTGGGAGTTACACCATTCCCTGAAATCGTCACTTGCGGCGCATTGCCTGCATTGCTGGCGAACTTGATCGTCGCTGAGCGTGCACCTGCAACCGTGGGAGTGAATGTGGTCGACAGGTCGCAGTTGATTCCGGTAGGCAGCGTGAGCCCGTTCGCACAGGCGCCCGTCGGAGAGGTCATCGCGAAGTCGCCCGTGTTGCCAGTCTCCGTAAAGTACGGCGTATTGAAAACCAGCGGCAGATTGCCCGCGCTTTCAACCGTAAGTGGTAGCGTGGTGCTCGGCGCCCCCACCGCCAGGTCTCCAAACGCAAGCCCGATCTGGGAGCGCGCGATCGTATAGGCCGCAGCGTCGACTTTGTCGGTTACATACAGATTGGACGAAGCGTCGATTGCGACACCGTAGGGGTTTGCGACCCCGAGTGCAACCTCTGCGGCGCCATTGGGGTTGAGTGTGCCTTGCACGGTAGGAATTCGCAGAACGCGGGAGTTGCCCTGGTCCACTACGAAGAGCGAGCCTGAGCTGTCCGTCGCGAGCGCGGACGGGCTAAGAATGGGGGCTGCTACAACCTCCTGCCCACCCCCCAAAGGATATTCAAGGATCTGGTCGTTGCCCGAGTCCGCGATGAAGATGTTCCCAGGACCGTCTACCGTGACAGCGAGAGGAGCGGACAGGCCAACCCCAAGGCTGGTTGGCGCACCAAACGCGGCGCCATTGTTCGAGGCCCCGGCGAGGCTCGGGTACACCAGGATCGTGTTGGCCCCGGTGTCGGCCACGTAGAGGTCCCCATTCGTATGCACAAAGACGGAAGCAGGACTCTTCAACCCGCTGGCGATAACCGTGCTGCCCGCTGGGCTCAGGGCGCCATTCACGAACGGCACCTCTACCACGCGGTTGTTCCCCGTGTCGGCAATGAAGACATCGCCCGCACCGTCAACCGCAACGCCCGCAGGCGCCGAGAGAGCGGGGGTTAATGCTCCGATCGACACCGCAACGGCCGCACCGCCGCCAGCCGGGAATTCCGTGACCGAGTTGTTGCCAGGGTCGGCGATGAACGCGTCGCCCGCGCTGTCCACAGCAATGCCTTCCGGCGAGTGGAAGCCGCTGCCGGCGGACGCTGGCGTTCCAGGGTCGAGGGTCAGCAACGCACCTTGGCCTATACCTTCTACAAAAGCGGTTGTGGTTTCGGTTTTACTGCCGATGGTGTAGGTGAGGACCACCGCGCTCGACTCCTTGCCCACCTTGGACGGCGTGAATCCGACCGTGATCTGGCAACTTGGAGTTCCACTGGGCCCATAATTAGCCTTCGCGCAAGCGGTCGTTCCGAGGGCGGGAGGCTGAATCGTAAAGTCGCCCGACGGCGCCTGGATATTGGTCACTGTTGCGGCGGCATTGAACTGGAAGTTCAGGACTCTGGTCGCGCTTTGCCCTATGGCCAAAGCGTTGAAGTTCGCGTTGCCGAGAGTCAGCTCCGAGATGCTGGATGCGCCGGATGCCGTGTAGTACATGTCTCCGCGCGCATTCACCGCAACCGGAACATTGATGTTGAGACCGCCGGACACGATGAATTGGTCCTTGAGGTTCAGCCCCGCCGCTTCATTCGGAATTTCGTAGACAGCTCCCTTGCTTGAATCCGCTACATAGAGATTTCCTGCCGAATCCACGCTGAGACCGACCGGATTTAGGTATGTCCCATAGGGAACGGGTGCCGCCGCATACGCTGTGCCGGAATACGCCAGTTCATACACCACAGCGCTCGCGATGAAGTACACGTTCTGGAGTTTATCGATCGCCAGCGACACAATCTGATTCGCCTGGTTGCTCAGCAGGATGTTGCCGTTCCCGTTTACTTCCTGGATCAGGTAGTTGTTCCCGGTGACGCAGCAGGTGCTTTGCGTCGGTATGTAGGTGTTGCCCGAGAAATCCCCAACCCCGATGACGGCATCGTAGTAATAGAACAATGCCCCATTGCCGCCGCCAACTTTCGACGTTTCCCCGGACTGCGGCACGCAGCCAACCAGGGGGATCAGATTGACACCCGTGTTGTAAGGAATTCCTACAATCAGGTTCTTGTAGAGAGGGTCCTGCCCCAACTGGTCGTTATCGTAGCGGTTCTGCACAAAGAAGACGGACGTTGCAGCTCCCCCGCCGGCAGGGATCTCGACGATCGGGGTAGTCGCGCCGTAGCCAGTGTCGAGCGTGTAGATGTTCCCGCAGGCATCCAACGCGACGTTCGTAGGCTGCGAGAGGTTGATCTGCGAGCCGGTCGGCTTCGCGTACGTCGTCGTGGGCACCGGGCTCACCGAAGAGGCGACCACCGCGGGCACGTAGGTCTGGGCTTGTGCCGGAAGACACAGCAGCGTCGCGGATGCTATCGCAAACAAAACCATGGCCGCCCGCCGAAGCAGGAATCCGTCGGAACGGCGCGCAACATCCGTCTTTGACGTGTTGCCAATGCCAAGCAGCGGACGACGAGATTCAAGTACCACATTCGCCAGCATTTCCCTGGATGGAGAAGTCGTCATGGGCCGTGCGGAACAGTTGAGAATGATCTTGAACAAATGGTCCTCCAGAAATCGTGCCATGTCTTGTTTCCTTCTACTGAATCGATTTAGTAGAAAACCGTAACGAGGCAAGAAGAGCAGCGCGGAACTTGTACTAGAACGATCGGGCGGTTGTCAAACACTTTCTGACAGGTCGGTTTTTGGAAACCGTTTCTCGCTGGAATATGGTCGCCCCCGCGGTTCGGAAAGTTCCCAACTGGCCCAATATCAGCCACATTGAACGTCCGCAAAATCGGGTGAGATGTCGAACCATACACTTGTACATCTGGATTCGCCAGGGGCGCTGTGCCGGATCCGGGCAGGCCCGGCTTTATGCGTCCGCGAACCGGCAGGGTCGGTGCCTGCGATTGGGCTCACAGCGCAGGCGGTGGCTCCCGGCACATGCTGGGGGGCGCCGAAGAACGGCATCCGCAATCGATGGCGATTCGGTGCCAGCGCGTACACTTAGTCGATCGAGAGGGCATGCAAATCGAACGTCGAGAAGCGACCATATGATCCGAATCCGTCGATCCATCTCTTCCACGCTGTGCCTTTTCGCTCTGTTTGGCGCTCTCAAGGCGCAGTCCCCGCAAACGCCTTTGCCAACTCAATCCTCTACGGCTTCGGGTTCCTCGATCGCGCAGTCGCCGGACTACCAACTCTCGGTAAAGGTCAGCCGCGTCATCCTGGACGTCGTCGTGACCGACGCCAGGGGCAAGCTCGTGGAAGGCCTCAAGCAGGACGACTTCAAAGTGCTTGAGGACGGCGTAGTCCAGCCGATCCGCTTCTTCGATGTGCACACTGGCGTGCCCGCCGGTGCATCGCAGCAGGCACTCGATCTCCATTTGCCTCCGGACACCTTCTCCAACCTCACCTTGGCCCCGCCGGACAAGCCGGTGACCATATTGCTTTACGACATGCTGAACACGCCTCAGGCGGCGTTGCCTGCCGCCCACCAGGCCTTGGTCAAGTTCATCAAAGATCAGAAGAGCTCGACCAGCATTGCGATCTTCGCGCTGACCGACCGCTTGCACCTGCTGCAAGGCTTTACCGACGACGAGACCCGGCTGATGGAGGCCGTCGATTCAAAGAAAACAAAGTCTTCAGTCTCGCAATTGCGCGTCGCCGACACGGGCGATGACGCGGCCTCTCTGCTCGCCGCGGACCCAGCCGCAGCCGCATCGGCCCAACAGGCCCCGGTCAGCGCCGCCGGCATACCCATTGGCGCGGACGCCGTCCTCGCGCAGTTGAGTAACGCTGAGGCGCAGGAAAGTGCGTTCTTGCTGCAGCAGCGCCTCGAGATCACCGTTGCTGCCTTTTCCGACATCGCACGGTTCGTCTCCGCGCTGCCTGGACGCAAGAACCTCATCTGGATGTCCGGTTCCTTCCCCTCGGCGGTCTTTCCCGACGCCACGCAGTCCACCGGCGCGCAGAATGAATTCAACAATGCGGTCTATCTTGAAGCGGATGTGCGAGTAGCGCAGGAGGTGCTCAAAGAGAGTCGGGTGGCGGTCTACCCGGTGGACGTTCGCGGTCTCCAGACCAACCCGCAATTCAGCGCCGCCACCCGCTACACGGGGCCGCCCAAGCCGAGCGCCTTCGGTGTCCAACGGGGAGCCGAGCACGCCACCATGGACGCCATCGCCGACAGCACAGGTGGACGCGCCTTCTACAATACAAACGGCTTACAGGAAGCCATGGACACTGCCGTCCGCCAGGGCTCCGAGTATTACACGCTCACTTATGCTCCGAGCAATACCAAAGCGGACGGCGCCTCGCGCAAGATCAAAGTTGTGGTGAAAGATCCCAATTACCAATTGTTCTACCGCAGACATTATCTCGCTGACGACGCCGAACACCCCCGCCCAGCCCTTCCGCTCGCCCTCGATATGAACATGCAGCACGGCGCACCCAATTCCTCGGAATTGTTCTTTGAAGCCAAGGTCAACCCGGTGGGCGGGGCGATGCCGGCCTCAACCGACGAAATCGAGACCCTTAACACGTTCCTTCAGACAAAAGCCAAGGGCATGCGCACCAAGGCTGCAAGTGGCGCGGAGAAGGTTCAGCACTACGACATCAACTTCGCCATCATTGGAAGACTGCTCACCATGCCGCCCACCCAAAGTGGAGAGTACGCCACCAGCATGCGGTTTGGCCTGGCAGCATACACCCAGGATGGTGAGTTGCTGAATGGCACCGAGGTCAGCATCAAGAACGCGATTCCGCCAGCCCAGTACCGCAAGATTGAATCGGAGGGATACCACGCATCCATGATCTTCGTGGTTCCCGAAGAGGCTGTTTCGCTGCGCCTCGCTGTCAGTGATGAGATTGGCAAACGGATCGGAACCATGGAGATTCCCCTTCCCATTCCCGTCCCCAAAAACATCGCCGCTGCCGGGACAACCCGGAAATAAGACGGCTGGCCCCTCACATTCCGCCCAGTTTACTTCGCGAGCGTCTTCAACTCCGGCGCCTTGGCCTCTGCGGTTTTGGCCAGCGGCAGCTGCACTTCCAGCGAGCCCACCCGGTTGCCGCGGACGTCGCGGACCGCGAACCGAATCGACGCTGCAGTCACGGGCACGGCGATAGATTGCACAACGTGGTAGCCGTCGCTCAGCAGCTTCGCATAGCGCGTCGCGGGAATGGTGTCGTCGATATGGGCATCCAAACCGCTCAGCTTGCGGCCGTCTTCGTCGTAGGAGATCAGGCCGAACTCGAGCGACGCCTGGTGCACGCCGCTGTCGTCCGCGGGCATCTCCAGTTGCCGTGCAATCAGGCCGTAGGAGATCAGGTACTGCTGCATCAGGACGGCTGTCTTGGCTTTCGTCTTCTTTGTCTGCTGATCGCCATATTGCAATAGCACCTGCATCTGCTGCGGCGTAGCAAGAACAGGCGGTCCCGAGGCTTCGAGATGGGCTTCGAGGAACAGTCCGTGCGCCAGCGGAGTGCCGCGCTCCAGCGATGGCGTCAAAGGGCTCTGCGGCGCGTCGGCCACCCTCTGCGCGGCCGCGTCGAGATCGTCGGCGTAGTAGGTCTTGCGGTAGGAAAGGGTATAGCCGGACTTGCTCAGCGAGATCTTGATGTGGCGCAGGCTGCCGTCGTACTTCGGGTTCGTCGGCGCGTACGTCAGCGAATAGTAGGTCGATCCGCTGGTCATCGCGCTGTTCACGGCCTCCTGAAGGCCGTTGGTGCCGGAGAAGGCGTGGCCTCCCGTGTCCTCGGCGATCATGTCCATGGTCGACCGTGTAGCCTCATCTGCGTTGATAAACGTCTGCTGCGACAGGTTCATGCTGGTAGAGGTATTCGACCTTACCGTGCTCCTGGTGTTCTGTAGGCTGGCTGCGGCTCCGCCGTACGTGGGGTTCGCGCCGTAGTGTGCGTTGGATGCAGCACTGAGATCGGAGTTGAGGCGCAGGCCGCGGATGTCGACCGGATACACCGACACGTGGCTCAGATTCAGCAGGTCGGCAGCTTGTTTGATCTTCACCGAGTAATCCCGCATGTCGCGGTCGTGCACTTCGGGGCCCTGGTAGTTGCTTGCCGGATCCTGCATGGTCAGCGTCGGATCTCGGCCAATGTCCACCGGAAAGGCCGACGAGAGCCAGATGAGGTCCTTGCGGCCGGAAAGCGGAGCGAGAAAGCGGCCAATGTCGGTCAGCGCTCTCACCGTCAGCTCAACCCGCTCATCCAGAAGCTGTTGCTTGTCCAGCTCGTCGAACTCGCGGGCCTTGTCGACAAAGTCGATGAAGGCTTGATCCGGGTTCCCGGCGTCAATCGTGGTCGGACCGCTGGCCTGTTGGACCTGAATGGTCGTGTCGGGATTGTCGGTCGTTGGCGAGGACGGAAGCACGCTATCGGGGGCGAGCAAGGTTGTGGTCTGCGGGCTTCCCTTCTTCGAAGCCAGCGCCGCTGCCAGCAGATCGGTGTCCTCCGTGAAGCCTTGCAGAAGATGAAGCTTGCCTGTCAGGACGAAGATGGCGATCTGGGTGCCCGGGCGGCGATGCTTGATTAAGTCCACTATCTGCCTGTGAGCGGAGTCCTGGTCCGTAACAGGCGTGTTCAGTGCGTCGTAGAGAATCACCGTCGGCGTGCCGAACTCAGGGGCCTTCGCGAGATTCAGAAACGTGTTCGGAGGCAATGGCGGAATCCTGGGCGCCACAAAGTCGGCTACCGGAGCGACGCTGTGGACATCGAAAAACAGCAGCGTCTGAGGTGCTTTGTCTTCCTCGACCTTGAAGTCGTCCCGCGTGAGTCCGGTCACCGGGCGGCCCTTGGAGTCGGTGACGACAACATCGATGGCGACGCGGCGAACGTCGGTCCTCAGCACCGTTGTCTGCGCCGGCGGCGCGCCTGCAGGGCTGGCCGCAGCCGTTGCCTGGCCGGGAGCCGCATGGCTTACGGTAGCCAGCAGAAGCGCCGCCAGCGCCGCAACGGTGAAACAGCCAGGACGGCGGATACACAGTGGATCCATCTGCGCGCTCATCTTTTGTTGTCTCCTCAACCACAGTTAAGCGTACTACTTCGCCGGCGTCTTCAGCTCCGGACCCGCAGACTCGAAACCGCAGATAGCATATGCCTCGCGTGGCCCACACGGTGTACCAGCCGTCACGGGGTCCTAACTTTATCTCCGTGCTCTTCTCTATCCTCTGTGTTCTCCGTCATTTGCCCTTGGTTCCAACGCCCCCAGGTCCGCGTTTTCCACCTCAAATCCTTGACACCGCTTGGTACAATAGATACAGAAGCAAACAGCAGCGCGACCGTCGGTCTGGCTCTGTTTTCCGGGTGCAATCTCTTGAATACCTTCAACTGTCTAACTGCCAACCCCTGCCCGTTCCGGCCCGGAGATCTCGCGTCCCCCTATCCCTTGTGCGCTGGCCCAGGGCCCGCAGGGCCGCCCGCCAAACGTCAGCCCTGCTCCGGCCCCAATCGCCCCAACCCTCGATGCAGGCCCGGAGGAACGTCCGCCAAACGTAGCCCAGCTAACCCCTGCCCGTTCCGACCGGGAGATCTCGCGTCCCCCTATCCCTTGTGCGCTGGCCCAAGGCCCGCAGGGCCGCCCGCCAAACGTCAGCCCTGCTCCGGCCCCAATCGCCCCAACCCTCGATGCAGGCCCGGAGGGCCGTCCGCCAAACGTCAGCCCTGCTCCGACCCCAGTCGGCCCAGCGCTCAATCCAGGCCCGGAGGGCCGTCGGCCAAACGTAGCCCAGCCCGGCAGGGCTGGGAACTCAGCCAGGAAACATCCGCGAGCGCCGTAGGCGCGGCACTCAACTCCACCCGCAACCTTCCAGCTTGTATATACAGGCCCGCAACCCCTTTGCCATCAATCAATATTTGTATATACAGAACCGCAACCCATTTGTCATCAACAAATCGGTCGTTGATGGGGTACCCCCCTCGCACACTCGCAACCACGAACCTCGAACCTCAAACCTCGAACCTCGAACCTCGAACCTCGAACCTCGAACCTCGAAAAGTATATACAGGCCCGCAACCCCTTTGCCATCAACCAGTTTTTGTATATACAGAACCGGAAACCCTTTATTATGAACGAATCGATGGGTATAGGCATAGGGGGTGCGTCACACGACTCGGTTCTGGCGGATAACCTCGTGGTAGAAGCCGGCGCTGAGTTTGGGGGTGCGCTTCTGAGTCTTGAAGTCGACGTAAATGATCCCGAAGCGCTTGTCATATCCGTCGGCCCACTCGTAGTTATCCAGCACGCTCCAGACGAAGTAGCCCCTGACCGGGACGCCCTCCGCGACGGCGCGGTTGAGCTGGCGGAGGTAGTTGCGCAGGTACATCACGCGGTCGGTGTCGTAGACGTGGCCGTCGGGAGCTAGCTGGTCGGCGGAGGAGGCGCCGTTCTCCGTGATGTAGAGTTCCATCGGCTTCCAGAGGTCGGTGACGATGCGCGGCGCCCAATAGAGCGCCTCCGGCCCGACGTAGAGCCAGGGGCTGTACATGTGCGGGAAGGATGCAGGCGGATTGAGCACGGCATAGCCCTTCTCGGAGTCGTCCGCCCGGACGTAAGTGGGCTGGTAGATGTTGAGGCCGACGAAATCCATCGGTGTCCGGATGATGTCCATCTCCTCCGCGGTGAATCTGGGGGCGTCGCCGCCGAGCCGCTTCAGGTAGAGGTCGGTGTACCGGCCTTCCTGGATCACGGTGAGGTACTGCGCGTTCTCCTCGCGCATGGCCTTGTGGGCGGCGGCGATGTGCTCCGCGGTTTCGAGCGCGGGGGTGGCGGCTTCGACGTTGTCCGCAATCCCGACCTTGGCGCCGGGGCGGGCGTGGGCGCGGATGGACTGCACGGCCATGCCATGGGCAAGGACGGCGTAGTGATTGAGCTGCGCGACCCGTTGGGCGTTGAGTTTGAGGCCGGGCGCGTGGATTCCCTGCTGATAGCCGAGCTCGACGAAGCTGCGGATCTCGTTCATGGTCATGAAGTGCCGGACGCGGTCGGAGAGGAAGCCCGCGGTAAAGCCGGCGTAGTCGGCGAAGACTTTGGGGACGTCGGGATTTTCCCAGCCGCCGCGGTCGTCCTGGAGCGGCTGCGGGAGGTCCCAGTGGAACAGCGTGCAGTAGGGCTGGATGCCGGCGGCGAGGAGTGCGTCGACGAGGCGGTTGTAGAAGTCAACGCCCTGCGGGTTGGGCTTGCCTTTGCCCATGGGGAAGATCCGCGGCCACGCAACGGAGAAACGCAGCGCCTGGATGCCGAGGTCCTTCATGAGGTCGATGTCGTGAGGATAGCGGTGGTAGAAGTCGCTCGCGACGTCTCCGGTGTCGCCGTTCGCAGTGTTGCCGGCGATGTGGGAGAAAGTGTCCCAGATGGAGATTCCCCTGCCACCCTCGTGGATGGCCCCTTCGACCTGGTAGGAGGCGATAGCGCCGCCCCAAAGGAAGTTCTTGGGAAAGCTGTCGGGGTGAGCGGCTACGCCGGTGACTGGAGCGGCGGACAGCACACCGGAGAGGCGAGCAGCTCCAAGAGTGAGGCCGGCAGTCTGGAGGAATTTACGTCGGTTCATGAGGTTTCCTGCTTCCGTCGGGATATGTGGATGGGGCTTGTGGGCATAAGGGGTGTGGGATAGTGCATCAGTTTTTTGTGAGTCCGAGTGCCTCCACGGTGGCCGGGTCGGGTTGGTCGGGCTCACCGCTTCGCTTGTGCGCGACGCCGAAGCCACCGTGATAGTCCCACATGGCCCAGCCGATGTGATCGCTCTCGAGCGCCGTACGAACGTCGCGGATCCATGCGTTGCGCGAGACCGGGTCACTCTTTTCACGGAAGACGCCGAACTCGTTGCAGAGAAGCGGGACGTGGTTGGCCTGTCCCCACGCGGCGGCCTCGTCAATGGTCAGGCGGATGCGATGCCCGTCCCAGTGGTCGAGAAAGTAGCGCTCCAGCGAGTAGCGGCTGGCGGGATCCGGGACCTGCTGGAGAATCTGCGGCATCGCGGCTTCGCTGGGCGGGTATGGGATGCCGTGGGTGTAGCGCCACCAGAAGGTGCCCCAGGTTGCTCCCTGGTGGGTGAACTCGTGGGGATCGTAGAAGTGGAAGTTGTAGATCACATTGGGGTCGCTAAGCGGATGCAGGGTGAGCAGGTCGGCAATGTCGGAGAAGTTGGGGCCGGTGGCGATGATGGTGTTGCGTGGAGCTCCCTCGCGGATGGCGGCGGCGACGCGGGCCTGGATGCCGGCCCAGCGGTAGGGATCGTTCTCTTCCGGCTCGTTCATCACCTCGAAGAAGACCAGGTCGGGGTTTCGATTGGCATAGTGTGCGGCCAGTTTGCTCCAGAGCGCCGCGAGGCGGTCGACCGCGGCATCGCTGGTGCGGAGCTGCATCTTGTAGGGCTCTTCGGGATGGAGATCGACCTGGACGGCGAGGCCGTCAGCGAGCATGGTGTCGAGGGCGTGATCGAGGCGGCCAACGAAGTCGGCATTGAGGCCCGTTGCGTCAAGCGGCTGCTGCTCAAGGGGCGTGGCGTCGATGCTGAGGCGGACGTTGTCAAAACCCATGTGCGCGATGAGGGCGATGTCGTCATCGTTGGTTTCAGTGGCCGTGTGGTGCGCGGAGTAGTCGTTGGCCGATTGTGAGAACCAGTGGGAGACGTTGATGCCGCGCTGAAGGTGCTGGGCGCGGGTGAAGGCGAGGGAGGGCTGGGTCTGCCCGAGAGCGGAGGTGGCCGCCAGAGTGAGGAGGAGTGCAGAGCGGACGGCTGAGTGGTTCATGGGACTCCATGGGCGCTTCGTGCGGTTCTCGACGGTACTTCGTGCTGTTCTGGACGCTTTGCGTGTAGGCATACCAAGTCGGGTCAGGGCACAACGAGGAGAGTGATGGATTGAGCTGGGAACGTGGTGGTGATGGTGCTGGTGGTTCCGGAACCCGGTGCCGTGACCGCGATGGGTGTTTGGGCGACGATGCTGGAGAGGTTGGCGTTGCTGTAGAGGTATACCTTGGCGATCTCGTTGGCGGCAGCATTGTAGTGGGCGAGTGAGACCGTGGAGGTGAGGTCGCCGAAGGTTTTGTTGAGGACGACAATGGTGTAGCTGTTGTCGGAGGTGCGCAGCGCACCATAGACGGAGAGCTGGCCCTGGTTGGCGCTGGTGGAGGCAAGCGCCTGGTTGCCGAAGGTGGAGTTGTTGCCATCGTAGTTCCGGTACATCGCGAATGCCATCATGCCGGGAATCTGCCCGGACGGGTGGTCGGTGGGCCACATGGTGCCGACATCGAGCCCTTCGCGACCGAAGATGCCTAGAACGTCAGCCTCGGCGACAGCGCCGTTAATCGATTCCATGCCGCCCCAGTTATATTCGTCGATAGCCAGCTTCGTGCCTGGATAATCGTTGCCGACCCACGTCTTCATCATCGGTATTAGCTGCGGAGCCTGTAGCGGCGGCGAGCAGCTCGCCGTGTAATTCGCATCGGTAATGTAGTTGGGCTGCGTGTAATTGGGGTCGGTATAAGCCGGATCCCAGAATGCGCGCGTTGAATTGAGCCGCGCCTGTTGCACCCCGGTATCGCCCGCGGTGGTAAGTGCCACCGATTGGCCATTGTAGGTGGCGGCAAGATAGGTGTGCAGATCAAGGTAGTCCAGCAGGCGCATGCCATAGGTGGTTTCAGCTTGCGCCATCTGCTGCAGATAGTATTCGATGAACGGAATGCCGTTGTGCGCCTTGCGGTCGACGGGGTTGCTCCAAGGCTCGTAACAAGGGCCGCCGCCAGCAGTCCATCCCGACTCGATATCTTTCTTGGAGTAAAAATAGCCCCACCACCAGTCCATCACCGGCCCGCTGACCTCGGCGGTAGGATCGGCAGTCTTGATAGCCAGCGCCGTGCCTATGCCGCCGTTGGTCACTTCGTCGTACGTGAACGGAAGAGGATGCACGTCGACGTCATTCGAATCCCACCAGCTAGGCTCGTTGTCCAGGTCGTAGATGGCTACGCCTTTTCCGTTTCCACCGCTCGGATTTCCAGGCCCGAATTGATTGACCAGGGCGGTAGCCCAACCGCCGGCCCACGTGCTCTGAGCCCAGGCGGCATTGACCGCCGAAGCGGCTGGCGGCGCCGGCGCCGGCGCGGGAATGCTCGTTAGGCCGGGATTGTTGCCGGTGATAGTACACCCGCTGCTGTTGGTGCAGTTGCTCACGCCCTTCGGGTACAACCCGTCGCCACATCCGTTAGGGGCGAACGACACTTGATTCGGATAGGTGGATTGCGGGAAGCCGCATGATGTGCTGTCTTTCGCCACCCATCCCAGTACCGGAACCGTTCCCAGGGTCTTGATGCCTTTGCTGCTGTTGCTCTTGACCAGCGCATCGAACGCGCTGACGCCCGGCACCGCAAGCCATCCATCCCCACCGGTGCCCGGCGTGTTTTCAAAGTAATAGTCGGCGATGGAATTGGTGACATCCAACTGGTAGTTGTAGCGCTCGGTGGAATCTCCGCCCCAGCGGTCGATACTGATGTTCGCAGGCGCTGCTGCCGCCGCGTCCGCGTTCGTTCCGTCAAGCAGATATGCGTTCATGCCGTAGATGTAGGGGCTGATGGCGTGGGTCTGGCTGGTGGTGTCGACGGTGAGCGCGGGTCCGGCGGCGGCAGCGGGCGGCGACAGCGGGATGACGACGGCTGCGATCTTCGTGGGGTCCTGCACGCTGGTGGCGGTGATGGTAACCGAGGCCGGCGCGGGGTAAGGCGTCGTGTAGAGGCCGGTTGCAGTGAGCGTGCCCGGGCTGAGTGTACTGCCGCTGGGCGCGGCGAGCGACCAGGTGACGGCGCTGTTGTAGTTGTTCGAGCCGGAGATGTTGGCGGTGAACTGCTGGGCCGATCCGATGGTGACGGCTGTGGTGGGCGTGATCGCGACGGACTGAATGGCCGGTTGGCTATAGTTCGCCGTAACGGTGGTGTTGGCATTGAGGACGACGGTGCAGGAGGTGCTGGCGGCGGTGGTGCAGCCGGTCCAGGAGACGAAGTTGTAGCCGCCGTTTGTGGCCGCAGCCGTCAGGATGACGGAGGTACCGGCGTTATAACTGAGCGTGAAGGAAGAAGTACCGGATGACTTGCTCGAATTGTCCGAGGGCAATGCGGTGATGGCGGCGCCGCTGGGGGGATTCGAGGAGTTTACCTCAAGCACATAGGTGACGATGGCCGGTGGCGTGGGGGCGGACGCGTTCTTGATGCTGCACCCGCCGAAGGAGAAGACTAGAAGGACAGCCATTCCGGCCGGGTTGAATTCGAGCTTGCGCATGGAAGTGCCGTCGGCCTTTCGGTTGGTGCTGATAGATGTTCGTCTCCGCGCACGCGCGCCGGCGGGTTGCTGGAGACGAGGCGATGCGATGGCCGATCTCACAGCTCGGGCGATCTCGTCAGCGTTATCGGATAACGATTCTCGATCGCGAAGTCAGGTGTTATCAATAAAACGATTTAGTTGCAAGAATACGACCGATTACTGGCTCCCTGGCGGGAGAATTATCGAGCGTGGCACGCAGATTCGTCAATAGCCACCTGTTGCCGCGACGTAGCGTGGGCTAGAAGCGCGGGGAGGTGTCTTCGAGTAAGCGAGGACCTCGAGCGAAGTTTCAGGAGGAGTGTGGCAGTAGCCGGGAGCATGGCGTGAACAGGAAATGGGCGTCCAGCAAAAAGTCGTGATACCGTTCACAATGTCAGCCGCACTATGACAACTTGGGCGGCGGCCGGTGCGCAGGCCGCGGTTGGCGATAAGGCTGCGGCTGCACTGGCGACTGTCGCCACACGTTGCGCCGGAGGTGATGAATTGAAGCTGCGGGCTTGGATGGTGGTCACTGCCGTATGGGTCGCGGGCGCGGCGCGGGCTGAGGTCCGCCTGCCTATGATGTTGAGCGATCATGCTGTGTTGCAGCGCGGGGCGCCGGTCCATGTGTGGGGCTGGTCGTCGCCAGGCGCTCATCTGACGGCGCGCTTTCACCAGCAGGCGGTCGAGGCTAGGGCCGATGAGCGGGGCAAGTGGAGTCTGTACCTTGCGCCGGAGTCGGCAGGCGGCCCCTACACGCTGACGGTGAGCGGCGACGGGCCGGACAAGACGATTCGCGATCTGCTGGTGGGCGATGTGTGGTTCGCGTCCGGGCAATCCAACATGGAGATGCCTTTGAATGGATTTCCGCCGAATGCCGTGGTGAAGGATGCAGCGGCGGAGATTGCGGCGGCGGACAATCCGAAACTGCGGCTGTTGCTGGTGGAGCATAAGACTTCGGACGTGCCGCTGACCGACATCACGACATCGTGGACGGAATGCACGCCGGCGACGGCAGCAACTTTCTCCGCGGTGGCATACTTCTTTGGGCGGGAGATTGTTGCAAAGGAGAATGTGGCAGTAGGCCTGGTGGACGCAACATGGGGCGGCACACCGGCGGACTCGTGGGTCTCGCTGGACACGCTGGGGACACGGCCGGAACTGCTGCCGGCGTTTGCGAGCCGAGCGCGCTTCGCCGCGGCCCAGACCGATCTCGCGGAAACTATCGCGGCCGAGAAGCGCGAGGATGCCGCAGCGAGGGCAGCGGGCAAGCGTGCGCCGGAGCACCCCTGGCATCCGGACGAAGCGTCATGGAGCCCCGCCGGGCTATACAACGGGATGGTTGCACCGTTCACGCCGATGACAGTGAAAGGATTCATCTGGTATCAGGGCGAGACGAACTCGGCGCGCGATCGAGCGCCGTATTACGACACACTGTTCGCCGGCTTGATTGGCGACTGGCGCATGCACTTCGCGCAGGGAAACCTGCCTTTTCTGTACGTGCAGATCTCCAGCTTCTATTCGCCGGGGGAAGACTGGGGCATGGTGCGGGAGCAGCAGCGGCGGGTGCTGTCGGTCGCCAACACGGCGATGGCGGTGTCGCTGGACGTGGGGCTGGCAAACAATGTGCATCCGCCGGACAAGCAGACGGTAGGGGGACGGCTCGCGCTGGCGGCGCGCGGCATGGTGTACGGCGAGAAGGTGGACTACCTCGGCCCGATTTACAAGCAGGCGACCGGCGAGATGCTGCCGGACGGGACCCAGGCACTGCGCGTGTGGTTCGAACACGGCGAGGGACTCAACGCGCGCGGGCAGGGAGTGGGCGATTTTGAGCTTGCGGGGGACGATCACCACTTTGTCGCAGCCGAGGCACGCATCGAAGGCGATATGGTGGAGGTGCGGTCAAAAAGTATTGCGCAGCCGCGGTATGTCCGCTATGGCTGGAGCAGCGTGGTGACCCACATTTTGTACAACGCCGCGGGACTGCCGCTCTCGACCTTTAGTTCGGAGCCTCACCTCATAAACTGATCGCTAGTTTGCGGGACTCTCCGCTGTGAATGGCGAACAACAAGGCTTCATTACCGGCTGAAACTCCATCAGCTCGACGCGAGTCCCGTCGGGGTCGTACAGGTTGGCCTGCCACTTGCCGTCCTTGCCCATCTGTGGGCCGTCGTGGCGCGGGCTGAGTCGATCTTCCGCCATCAGGCGAGTGACCGCCTGCTCCATGTTAACAACGCCGAGTGAGAAGTGGTTGAGGACGCCGAGCTCGCGCTCATCGATACGGCTGAGGGGCGTCGTGGAGCCGTCGCCGACCATCATGTACTCCAGCCAGTCATGGCCATCGGGCACCTGCTGCGAGACCCAGTCAACGCGGCCGGGCTGCATGGCGCCGAACCAATAGGGCCGGAAGCCAAGGATGTCGCGGTAGAAGCTATCTTCGGCGGACTTGCTGTGCACCAGGTAGCCAATGTGGATGATGCGGGTGCTGATGGGGTCGGCAGCGGCGAACCCGGGAGCTCTTCCGGGCTGGACGAAGCGGATCTCGTTGCCTTCAGGATCTTTCGCCTTGAACCAGCGGCTGCCGTCGCTTGCGGTCTGCAATTCGGTGGCGCTCTCGACACCGTGCCCGTGCACATAGGCCCGCAGGGCGGCGGCGTCTGCCGTGTTATAGGCGACGCACCCCATGCGGCTCGGCGTGTGGTCGGCGGGCAGGGGAAGAACTTCGACGAACTGCACGGGGCTGAAATAGTAGCGGGCGCCGGCGGGATCGAGTGGGTCAGCACCCTTAGCGGCGCCGAGAATGTGCCCGTAGAAGTGGTCGCTGGCGGCGAGGTCGCTGGCGTAGATGCACATGTGAGAGATGCCGGTGATGGCAGGCCGCACCTGCTGGGCCGACAAGACTGCCACCGAGAAAATAAGGCCCGCGCTGAAGGCGATGCTGCGGACGATGCGGCCGGGAAGAATGGGTGTCATGCTACCTCGTTGCGTGGATCGAAGCATTGGGTTCGGCGTTTTCTGCGGTGGTGAGTCGGAAAAGAAGGTACTGCTGGGCAAGATGTGCGGCGCGATTGTTGAGCGCCGCCGCTTGCGTTGTGCACTAGCGGACAATCTCCACCACATTAGCGTCGCTCTGGTCCCATGCCTTTGCGCCTTCCTGCGTAAGCCGTCCAGTCGCTTCCTGCCACTTCAGTGTGGTGATCTGCCTGTCTCCTTTTTCGTAGGCGTAGGTTACGCCGTCATCGCTATACAGCGTGAACTCCCCGTCGGCGCCGGGATACACCTTCACCTTGGCAATCGCCTGCTTTGCATGGGTGTTCTCGACCGGAGCACCCAAGGGAAGGATCGATCCCGCTCGAACGAAGATTGGAATGGTGTCAATGGGGGCCTTCACGGTGACGGTCTGGCCGCCGCGCAGCTTTTCGTTCGTCCAGTAGTTGTACCAGTCGGTTCCGGCGGGAAGATAGACCTCGCGGCTGGTCGCGCCCTGCTCGACCACTGGCGCGACCAGCAGCGCCGGGCCGAACATGTACTCGTCGGTCAGCGTTGCAGCCTTGGTATCGGCGGGGAAATCCATGAACAGAGCTCGCATGAACGGCGCGCCGGTCTCGTGAGTGAACCAGCCAAGCGAATAAATATAGGGCATCAGCGTGTAACGCAGCTTCAGGTATTTCTCGAGGATGGGCTCGGCCTCGGCCCCGTAGCTCCAGACCTCGTTGTGCGACCGGGTCCCGTGCGTACGCATGGTTGGCAGGAACGTTCCATACTCGAACCAGCGCACGTAAAGCTCGGGATAATCGTCGTCATAGTGGACATTATCGCGCGCATCCGCGGGATTGAGCAGCGGGGCATGCTTCGGCGTGTGGCTGTACGGAAGGTCCTGCCAGCCGCCGATATCGTTGCCGGTATATGCGATGCCGGACGCGGCCGTGTTGAGTCCGGTTGGGATCTGGCGGCGCAACGTGTCCCAAGTGGGCGAAATATCCGACGACCAGAAGATGGCGCCGTTTCTTTGGGCGCCAAGATAGGCGTCCCGCGCGAGGATGAGTGAGCGCTGCTGCGGCTTATCACGGCGGACGCCGTCATAGAGCGCTGCCGTATGAAACAACGGATACACATTGAAATACTGCGCGCCCGGTCCAATACTCAGATACGCTCCGTCCGGAGGAAGGTCGGGCTCGGTCTCGTCAGCCCAGAAGTAATCGAAGCCCTTCGCGGCAATATTGTCGCGCACCAATTCCCACCACCATTTCGCTGCATCCGGATTTGTAGTGTCGATGTCGGAACCGGCCAGATCGTACGGTTTGCCATCCACCGGCTTCCCCGGGGCCGGCTCATCGGCTGTCACTGGAACTCCAGTTGGATAGTGTTCGAACCAGCCCTTGCTCAGGAGAAAGTCGTAATACCGCGAACCTGGTGCAAAGCGGGGCCAAACGCTGATCATCGACTCGACGTTTTCGGCATGGAGCTGCTTGTTCATCTCCGCTGGGTCGGGCCACGCTTTGGGATCGAAGTCATACTCACCCATCTTGGTGTAATAGAACCAATCGACCACCATCACGTCGAGCGGCAGGTGACGGTCCCGATAGCCCTTCGCCACCGCCAGCACCTCAGCCTGCGAACTGTAGCGCTGCTTGCACTGGATGAAGCCGTACGCGGCCTTGGGCAGCATTGGCGTGGCTCCCGTCAGCAGCCGGTAGCCTTCATAGATCTCGTCCGTCGTACGTCCCGCGATGACAAAGAACGAGACTCGCCTTCCCACCGTCGATGTCCACCTTGTTTCGCCGTCAAAGGCCGGGTAGATGGTGGTCGACGAGGGATTGTCCCACACAATTCCATACCCTTTATTCGTAACCATAAATGGAACACAATACGAGGGTGAGGCCGGCGCCAGATAGTTCGCGGCACAGGTGATGGGGCGCTGGCGATGATCGAGATACCCCTCCTGATTCTGCCCGAGGCCATAGTAGTGCTCGTCATCTGCCGCCTTGAAGCTGGCGCCTACCGTATATAAAGGAAGGTCTTTCGGCTCGATGCCGCGGGCGTTTTTCAACGTATCGTCCTTCTGGTTCAACGCCGCCATCTCCCAGCCGTTCATCTCGGCCAGGGGCGATCCGTCCGGCAGCCCGATCGATACGTTGGTACCGGGCACCGAGCCGGAAAAGAAATTCGCCGTGTCTGGCATTTTGTCGTTGGGATTATGCCGATAGGCTGGCGCCACAGTGACCGTCATGCGCGGGCTCTTATACACGTCGGCCCCTGAGCTCTCCACGGAGTGCGTCCAACCACTCTGGTCCGGTTTCGCAAGGAAGCCATATCCAGGACCCGCCGCGGCCTCCGGAGCGATCATGCTCAGGGTGACTCGCACCACGTTCGGCGCGTACGGCTCAATCGCGATGGTCTGCCCATTGCGATCGAGAGGAGCTGTTTGCCCAAGCATGACGCCGGAGACGCTGAGTAGAACCAAGATGGAAAATGCCTGCTTCATGTACGCCTTCCAGATTTAGAATTTGCCACTTGCCATACCGCTGAGTCTCATTGCGTGAAGCCGTTCGAATCTTGAACACCACAACATTTATGCATCGCCACATACTTGCTGTTCACGGAACCACCTGGGTTGAAGCCCGCGGCACATTCCATCCGCGCACCTTGACGCTCATCGTTCCATGGGCCGAGGTCTGCGGATAGGCGATATCGAGGACCTTCGTCTCGCCCGGAAGAATGGATACGTAATTGTCGCTATAGTATGCGGGCAAAACTCGCTCGGCACTCTCGGCTTCCACCAGGGTGAGTTTCACCGCGATAGCCGGCGCCGTACCGATGTTGACCACGGTCACCGTGCTGTGGCCCTCGCCATTGGTTACCGGCGCGTCATGCGCCGTTACCGTAAGTGACGCCGGCGCCATGTCGTCCATGCGGCGATAGTCCTGCTTGCGCCCGGCCAGCCAGTAGAAGTTGTCGGAGACGAGTTTCGCCGAACTATCCTCTAACTCCAACTTCACCAGGACCACCCCCGCGCTCTCCATCGCAGCCTGCAAGTCCAGGCCCGTGGCGATAGTCGTGGCGTTCGGCGGCGCAGTTACGGTCGCACTCTTTTCCTGCAGCAGCTTGCCCGCAATGTCAAAGACCCGCGCGCGAACCGTCAGGCCGTTCAGTTGCAATCCGCTGTTGTTCACTACCGCGACATCGTGCGTCGGCAGGTTCAACTGGACATGGATTTGCTCCGCCGCCTTCTTCACCGCGTAGAACGACGCCTGGGTGTCGTAGTCGTGGCTGAATATCTGCCATTGTGTGCTGGGCCACGCAGGCTGTGTCATCCACAGAAGACGTCCGCTGTTGGGTGACCATAGGTGAGCGTTAAAGCCCTCAAAGATAGCGCGGTGCGCTTCGTAGTTGATCATCTGCGCCTTCAGATCGAAGTCAGCCAGGCTCGTCGGCGGACCGAACTCCTCGGACATTGTGTCCATGAACGGCGCCGTATCCCCGTTTCCGCCCTGATGCCAGTCGTGGTAGGCCCAATCGTCGCTGATCGGCCACTGGTCCTCCTTGGGCAGAAAAGCCTGAAAGGCTTCCAGGGTAGGAGGCGACGCTACTCCAACTTCCACCGCGAAGCCCAGCGACAGCTTGGTGAAGTAGTCTTCCGGTTCCTGGTATTTGTAGGGCCCGCTGTCGTGGAGATTGATCTTGTTCGAGTCAGCCGAGTAATACCGCGTCCCATCCTCATCGTAGATGAGCTTGGCCAGTCCGCGGTTGATGGTGGGTGGGGGCACGCCTTCATTGCGGCCGCACCAGACTGCAATCGATGGGTGGTTGCGATAGCGATGGATCGTATCCTTCGCATTCTCGAGGAAGAGGCCAGCGTCGTCCGGCTCGAGGTTCCAGTCCTGTGTGGACATCCAGAAGTCGTTCCAGATCAGCATGCCGTATTCGTCCGCAAGTTCGTAGAAGACATCCTCTGTATCCTGGCCCATCCAGTTGCGGATCATGTTGAGATTGGCGTCCCGGTGCAGCCGGAAGAATGGCTCCATGCGCTCGCGCGATACGCGCTTCAGCATGTCGTCCATCCCCCAGGCTCCGCCTTTCACCGCGATCCGGACGCCGTTCACCTTGACGACCAGGAACGGGGCCGAACGATCGTCGGATAAGGTCCGCAGAGCAGGTGAGTCTTCCTTGCCCGCGACCAGCGAGGTGACCCAGCCCAGCGGCGTCTCGCGAAACCCTTCGTGGGTCTGTTCCACCACCGGCCCGCTGCCCAGCAGCTCCGCCGCGGTTGGCTCGACTTCAACCCGCCGAACGTGGCCCGATCCGTCGAATGCGCTGATCTCATAGGTGAGCTCGCGGATGCCGAAACGCTCCTTACGGCTGTCCGACACCTTGGCGCCTGTCTTGAACACCAGGTTCATCGCGTGCAGCTCTGGAGCGCCATAACCGTTGGGCCACCAAAGCCGCGGATGTTCGATCACGAGCTGACTGAACTCCTTCGGCGCGAATTCGACCATAGCTCCCCCTGGCAGAACCGTGACCGCCTTGGAGAGATGTACATCGTCGAAGTCGATGGCCAGTGTGCCGCGCACCGCGGAGGTTGTTGCATTGGCCAGCGGCACCCGCACCGTCAACTGCGCTTGTTTGGCATCCGGCAACGACACCTTAGTGATGATCTGGGGCACGTCGATCCGCACGGCACCACTCGCAGTCAGAACAACATCCTGCCAAAGCCCCATGTTCCGGTCGCGTATGCCTGGAATCCAGTCCCATCCTTCGGTAGCGCCGAACGTCGGCCCGTCGAGCATCATCACTCCGCCGTTGTCGCCGGCGCCCGCGGTCAGACTCTGTTCGTGCGCGATGCCTCCATGCGGCGGCGGTTCGATCAGAACGGCAAGCGAATTGCTTGCACCTTGCTTGATGTTCGCCGTCACGTCGAACGATTTCTTCCGAAAAGCCCCGACCACTTCCCCGATCGAAGTGCCGTTGAGCCAGACCGTCGCCCTGTAGTTGATGCCATCGAACGTCAGGTTTATCTGCCGCCCACGCATTCCGCCTGGCGCCTTGAACTGGGTCCGGAACCAGAAGCTCTTCCTGCTGAGCGACTCCGGGATCGCCATGTTGTTCAAGCCATAGTCTGGATTGGGATACACGCCGCGGTCGATCAGGGTGGTGAGAACTGTACCCGGCACGGTCGCCCGCATCCACTTCGACGAGTCGTAGCTGCTGCTGGAGATCGACGAGCCTCCCTCCTTCACCGTCGCTGCATCTGCCATCTGCCATGCGTACCTCAGCGTCAGCGAAGCTCCGTCTTCGGACGGCTCGTCTTTCCCGGCCGGCGGGGCTACCGCGACCGGCGCCTGCGGAGGAGCAACGCTATGGGGCAGGCTGGATGGGTCCTGCGGAGCGTGCATTCCAGACGGCCCGCGCGTCTGCACGAACCAGGGCTTCGACCCTTCTTCAAACGGCAGGTTGTCGAGCCCGGCGGGCGTCGACTTCAGGCTATCGAGCTGTGCCGCGGAGAGTTCCCCACTGACCAGGCTCACCTGCGCGAGGTGCCCGCCGAAGTGCGTCACGGCGTGACCGGCAGGCCACGGCGACCACGCCGGAGCCATCTCCAGAACGTCTCCCGCAGTTCCCAGGGCCACCGTGCCGGAGGCCACCGGGACTCCATCCGCAAAGAGCCACGTTACTCCCTGCCGATCCACCGATACGGCCACGGAATGCCACACCCCCGTGGAGAGAACGGCAGCGGCCTCCAGTACGTGGCCAGCCCCGCTGCCGCCCGACCAGAAAGCGGGCCGCCCATCGATCAAGGCAAGGTACCTGGGAAACACGTCATAAGGCCGTCCTATCCCGGCCAGGAGTGAGGTTGCGTCGCGCTCTTCCGTCTTGAGCCTGAGAGACATGGACCAGTTGCGTTGTGCCGCGGCCAGCGGTTCATGATCGTGCAGCGGTTTGGAAAGTCCCACCCCTCCCTGAAGAAACCAGCCGTTGTACGGGCCCGCGACCACGTTCGTCGGTCGCTGGACGAGCAGAGGCGAAACCAGATCGCTCGCACCCTGGGACCACGCCGACGGCAGAGCCAAACATAGAACGGCGATACTGCCAAGTCGACCCGCACTACGACCAACGCTCTTCCAAACACTCATCCGGCCACCTTGATTCTGTTCCAGCGAATCTCGCTTTGCACCAGCATCGACATTCCAACCCTTTGCTGATCGCACCTAAGGCCACAAATCTCCATCCAGCCCAGAAAATCGATTTACCCCTTTACCAGGCCGGCCCCTCGCCAACTCCAATTGATGCACACCAGCAGCTCCCAACTGAGGGCGCGAGAACAATATCACGCCGCTTCATTGACTGAACAGTCTTTCCAACTCGTGGAGGCCGCAGCATCTGGCAAGACCGTGCCTTCCGTCAGGACACCTCACAAGAGCCGCCTGGACATCGAAGCAACTCGTGCACTCCGGCGCTTCAACCAATCTCTGCTTTGCTATGATTGGGTCGCTTGATTTCGACTTCAGTTCGAGCGCGATCTCGCAAGATCGCAAGGAGAAGGCAATGGTTTGCAGTCCGGAACAGTGTTTGCGCAGCGAAAAGGAAGGACGTGGACTGAAAAACGCACTCACTCTGAGCGCATTATGTCTTGTTTTCAGCCTTCCTGCCTGCGCACAAAACCGCGCGAATGTCACCATCGATCTCGGCAAGGTTGTAAATGTCTTGACCGAGACATCCCTGGGATTGCCCGTGGTGACTTCCGACGAAAACAGCTTCAGCGAAGCTGGCATTGCGAACCTGCGCGCGGCGGGAATCACATCTGTGCGTTACCCAGGCAACCGCGGCGTGCCCGATCTCTACCACTGGTCCACCAATACAACCTCTCACTACAGCGGCGGAGACGTTCCCTACGTTGCGCCGAAGAGCAATATCGCCAACCTCGCACTCCTTGCCGAAAAGCTGGGGCAGGCGGTAATGGTCGTGAATTATGGATCGAACCTGGAAGGCACCGGCGGAGGTGAATCGGCGGAAGCAGCCGCTCTCGTCGCCTACACCAACGGACACGCCGGCGACACCCGGGCGCTTGGAAAGGATTCGGCCGGAAAAGACTGGCGCACGGTGGGCGATTGGGCCAGCATTCGCGGGCAGGCGCCGCTCGCCGTAGACGACGGACTGAATTTCCTCCGCATCCAACATCCGAACCCCTTCGCATTCAAGCTGTGGCAGGTGGGCGACGAAGTCTACAACAACGGTTACTATGGCGGTGACCACACCGGGAATCCCGATCTGCACGGTGCGGTCCCGAGCAGTCCGAAGGACCTGGGCAAGCTGAAGGGGAATGCGAAACTCTCTCCTGCGGCGTATGCGGCTAACTTCAAGCAGTTTGCGCAGGCGATGAAGGACGTCGACCCTGCAATCCTGGTTGGGGCTGCATTTGCGTTTCCACCCGACCCCGATCCGAACAACCACACATGGGTCCCCGATTGGAATAAAGAAGTCCTTAAGGGAGCCTGCGCGAATCTGGATTTCGTCACCCTCGACTGGAATCTGCAATACCTGCTTTCGCCCGACTATAAGACCCTGGATGAAGCCAGCCTGCTGGCGAATCAGGGATACAACCAAACGCCGCTGATCGATCAGGTGGTGTCGCGGATGCTGGATGACTATAAGCGATCCTGCCCGGCGGGTCACGTTCCGCGCCTGGCCTTTGCGCCTGCCGCCGTTGCCGCCTGGCCCAAGGTAGAGCATCCCCTTGTTAAGGGGCTTTGGGTCGCCGACTTTTATGCCATGCTCATCGAGTCCGGGTCCGCGAACATCAACTGGAATGAGATGTACGGCGATTCCATGTTGTCCGCGGACCGAAAGACGGCCGGCGCAGTCTATTTCGGTTTGCAGATGCTCCATGCGGTCATCCACAGTCCCGGCGACGCGCTGGTGGACACGCGGTCAAGCACAAAACTGGTCGCAGCTCATGCCTCCCACCGGCGCGACGGGTTTGTGGGCTTGATGCTGATCAACAAAGATCCGCAAAACGCGGCGACTGTGACCGTGACTTTCAAGAATGGCACCCTAGGATCTACGGGAAAGCGCATTGACTGTGTCAGCGGCCCTTCCGGCGCGGGAGCCAAGCTGGCGGTATCGCCGTTTTCCGCGCCGAGCGAAGAGTTTACTGTCACGGTTCCCGCTTACGCAATCACTGACATCCTGCTGCCAGACCATAAGTGAATGGCAAGACGGAACAAGACTCGGTGCACCGATTCAGAGGTTTCCCAGCCCCTAGGTGAGCTACCCGACCCATTGTCGAGATAAATGCTCCAGTTCTGCTGTTACGCAGAAGTGATGTCCCGCGTTTTTCTCACTCTTGCCCTGTAATCCGCCGGTGCATTTGCCGATAAGTTCATTGGACCCGAACAAGACGGGAGTATAGCGCTGGATTGCGCCTGGATGAGAGCATCGACTGCAATTTTCGCGATTCTGCTGGCAGGGTCTTCGGTAGCCGGGGCGGCCGTCCCGGCCCCTTTGACTTCCCTGCACGCCGTGCGGACACTGAGCAACGTCGAGGCCACGCAAGGACTCCCTGTCGCCTTTCAGGCCACTGTGACCTACTACCGGTCCTATGAGCACATCCTCTTTGTTCAGGACGGCGCGGACGCCATCTTTGTGTTAGCGTCTGAAACCCTAAAGGTGGCCGCGGGCGACCGGGTTCTGATCGAGGGTTCGACAACCCCGAGCTTTCGTCCGATCATTATGCCCACCAAAATCACGCGGTTGGGCCCGGGAACAATGCCTATGCCCTTGCCCTCCCGGTATCAGGAACTGGCCACCGGGGCCCACGATTGCCAGTTGGTCTCGGTTCGCGGCGTGGTTCAGTCGGCGGACATGATCATTAGCGACGACGTACTCGGCGGGCAGCTGGGTGTACTAGTCGACGGACTGATAGTCTGGGTCAACGTCGACACCGCTGACGAGAAGGCGCTGAGCAGCCTGCTGGACGCCGAGGTAGAGGTCAGCGGGGTGGCCTCGGGAATCTTCGACGGGAAGATGCAGCAGACGGGCGTGAAGCTGCACTCTTCATCTCTGTCCCAGATTCGTTTGCTGAAGCCTGCCGCTACGGCGCCCTGGTCTCTCGTTTTGACACCGATGGACGAAGTGATGGCGCACTTTCATGTGGTCGACCAATCGGAGCGAGTCCGGGTCCACGGCTCTGTCACCTATTACGAACCGGGCAGGGCGGTGGTGATTCAGGATAGTATCAGGAGCCTTTGGGTGGAAACCTACTCCCATGCTCCGGTGAAGGTCGGCGATGTGGTCGATGCCACCGGATTCCCGGTGACGCACAACGGCTTTCTGCAACTGACCCGGGGCGAGATTCAGAGCCAGCACACCACGGCGCCGGTCACGCCCCTGCTGGCAACGCGCAGCCAGCTGGCGACCAGCCACAATATCTTCGACCTGGTCTCTGTCGAAGGGCAGGTTACCTCGGCGGCCCGCGGGGCCACCCAGGACGAGTACGACCTGACGGCCGACGGCCAGCTGTTCACTGCCGTTCTCCGGCAAACATCGTCGATGGGGGGCGCCAATCTTCCCCCCATCGACCGGATTCCCATCGGGTCACGGGTTCGGGTAACAGGCATCTGCGTCGCGGAAAACGCGGACGCGAATGCATACGGCGGACAGGTCCCCTTCAACATTCTGCTCCGCTCCCCGGACGACATAGTTGTCGTAAAGGGGCCTTCGATCCTTAACATTCGCAACCTGCTGCTGCTGGTCGGGTTCTTGAGCGCGGTGGTCCTAACCGTCGCGACCAGAAGCTGGCTGCTGGGGCGTAAGGTGCGTGAACAAGCCTTGGCGATGGCCGACCGCACGGCGGCCGAGGCCGATCTGGAACGCCGGCGGAGCAGCATCCTGGAAGATATCAACGGTGTTCGGCCATTGGCGGAGATCCTCGTCAAGATCACGGAGATGGCGTCGTCGGCCCTGGATGGAGTTCCGTGCTGGTGCGAGCATGGAGGCTGGGAGGCGCTGGGCCGATGCCCGGCCCAACCGGAGGGTCTGCGGGTGGTCAAGGTTTCCATCGATGGCCGCAATGGCGTGCCTGCGGGCGGGCTCTTCGCCGGAATGGATCGCAGCCTCCCAGCGGATGAGCGCGAAAACATGGTGCTGGCCAATGGCGCCAAGCTGGCCGCGCTGGCCATCGAGACGCGGCACCTTTATCACGACCTGCGGTGGCGCTCGGAATTCGATCTGCTGACCGAGATCCCCAATCGCTTCGCCTTTGAAAAGTTCCTCAACCTCAAGATCGAGGAGGCGTGCCGTGCCGGCAAGAGGATCGGGTTGATTTACATCGATCTGGACAAGTTCAAACCGATCAACGACACCTATGGACACGGCGTTGGTGACGCTTATCTTCGGTCCGTGGCCCGGCGGATGAGCCATCAGCTTCTGGGCGGCGACATGCTGGCAAGGTTGGGCGGGGACGAGTTTGCCGCCGTGGTCTCCCTGGTCAATGGCCGCCTGGATCTGGCGCCAATTGTCCACCGGCTGGAACTCTGCTTCGCGGAGCCGTTCCTGATCGACGGGCACCGGCTCAATGGCGGGGCGAGCCTGGGCATCGCTGTCTATCCGGAAGACGGCACAACCAGAGATGCGCTGCTGACGGCCGCCGACAGTTCTATGTACGTGACGAAGAAAGCCAAGCACGCCTGCCAGCAAACTACGGCTAGAACAACTCTCGTGTCGGTATAGAGTGCATTGCGTCCCTGACCCTAGCCGCAACCACAAAGACGCCCCGCCATGGCTTCGTCGCGAACCTGCGAGAAAACCTAATCGCCGGCGGCATCTAGTCTTCGGGCAGAATTTCAATGGCGTTGACAGCTGCGTAGTTCACTACGGGCATGAAATAGAGTTCAATTCTCCCGTCTGCGCTCGCCTGCACGTTCTCGAACGTCTTCACAACGGGTTTGGAGTCGCCCTCCGCAAGGATGTCGAAACTCTTCATGAGAAGATCGCCATTGCAGACCACGTCGAAGACACGGCTGCCCGGACCTCCGATACCTCCATTGTCCTTTCCAAACCAAGGCTCGCGGAAATAGAGCCTCACCCGGTAATGCGCTAGCGGAACCGCCGGGATGTTGTATCGAAAACGCCCTACTCGAGACGATTGATAGATCCCAAGGTTAGACACGTTAGCCAGCTTCAATTCTTGGCCGTGACGCCCGCCGCTAAAGTAACGATCCGAGCCCCATTCCTGCTTCGCATCGTCGATAAAGGCTCTCGAACTCGCCAGGATGCGGATGGGAAGCTGCTTCGCGGATTGGGTGGGCAAAATCTCCACCGCGCTCAGCAATGAGACTTCGCTGACATAATCCAAGTGGATCGAGCCGTCGTTTTCCCGCGCGACACCAGTCACGACGACCGACGTGGCAATGTCGTAACCGCCAGCCTCATCCACAACTCTCAGATACTGAGCGGCCCCTGAATTGATTGTGATTGAGGCCTCACGAGCAGACATCGGCAGATCGGAAGTGGCGGCGTAGGAAGTATCCGCAAAATCGAGGTGCAACTCGTACAGGCCCTGCGGCACGGGAAAAACGCAGTGAACCAGCCCTCGCACACCGCCGAGATAGAGAGGTGCGTCCTCGGTGCCCTCAATCCGTTGGCTCGGGAGGTTGACGCTCGTTCCTGAGTGGCAGTAGTTTCCGCCGGTCCAGGTAACTCCCGAGCGGTCGACATACGCCGCGCGGTTTTTGCCCATCAACGCGTGAATCGCAGGCTGCGGCGCCGGCAGAGGCAGAGCCGAGGAAACCATCGGAGCGTAGACCGGCCGCGTTCTCTTCGCCGCGCGGCCCGACCACCAGACCGCAACCGCAATGGCGGCAGCGGCAACTGCAAGAGCGACCAGATACCGGATTGAGGTCTGAGCGGAACTCCGGAAAGCCCTGCGCGGCAGATCGGGCCTATCCTCCATCACCAGGATCCGATCAGGCGCAATCTCTGCGGACTGGGAACTCTCCTCCGGCAGCCGCAATATCGGACGCCGATCGGCAGAAGGCTGATGAACGAAAGAGGGCGCATAATGGCCGGGTGGCAGGATTAGGCGGACCGCTCGGCCGGCTCCTTCATTCTGATAAATCTCCATCAGACGTTTGCGTAGGGCATGAACCGTCACGCGGACGATGGTGTCGGTCTGGGGGTCAAACTCAGTCCGCCGGCCCAGGGCCCCGACCGCAATCGTGTATTCCTTGATTTGATCTGCCCGGCCTTGAAAGTACTCCTCGCAGACGTATCGCAGAACACGCGTCAGATTGCCGGAACGGCCGAGCGCGCCCGAAGTCAGAAGCCACTCGCACTCCTCCCGCTCCGCGTCCAACCGCAGCGCGATGGCGTCTTTGTACTCCGTAATTCCCAATGCTCCCACGACGCGGGATTCTACGCCGCGTTGGAATCGCGGTCAACAAAAGGAATAACAAACGCTAACATGCCAACTCCGACCGTAACAGATGTTCCCTGACATGCTCGCTAATCCGCAGTGGGCCCCATTGTTATCAATAAATTGGCGGTCGGGGGTTGCGGCTGACAACCAGTAACTTCAGTTTCACTCCATTATTTACGTGACAACCTCATCCGTCCGTTGATAGTGTGACCTTCGCAAATTACACGTCCTGATTTCTGGGTCAGCACCCCGCTCTGAGGCGGGTGCCCATGGATGTACTTGTTGGTACTTTCGGAGGCTTCATGCGTATTCGTATCGTTAAGGCTAGCTTGGCGTTTGTTGTGTTGATGCTTTCGATTCTTTCCGGCAGGACCCTATCTGCCCAGCAGACCACCGGAACCATCGTAGGCACGGTAAAGGACAAGACCGGCGCAGTGGTCGGCACGGCCTCGGTCAAGGCAACCAACGTGGATACCGGGTACTCCCGGGTGGCGCCGACCAACGGCTTTGGGGAGTACCGCATCGATTACCTGCCCGTCGGCAAGTACTCCGTCACGGTGACGGCGGCCGGCTTTGAGAAGTTTGTGCAACAGAACCTCTCCCTCGATGTGGACCAGGTGCTGACTCTCGACGTCGGCCTGACCGTGGGCGTTCAGTCTCAGACAGTTACGGTCGAGACTGCTCCCCCGGCGGTCAATACGTCGAACGCGGTATTGGGCGTGACCATAGAGCGAGACCAGATTGAAGGTCTGCCCCTGGTCAACCGCAATATCTACTCCGAGGTCTCGCTCACGCCCGGAGTGATGACCAATGGCAACAGCCCCTCCGCGAATCCCACCGGCACCCCCACTACCGCGACTGGACTCTACATCGAAGATGTGCAGGTCAACGGCTCCATCGACGGCGGCAGCGCGGCGGTGGCTTTCTACCTCGATGGCGGCAACAACATCACCGGCATGCGCAACTACGGCAACCCCTCGCCGAACCCCGACGCAGTGGAGGAGTTTCGTGTCGAGACCAGCGCATTCGGGGCACAGTACGGCCAATTCTCCGCCGCCGTGGTCTCGGTCATCACCAAGTCGGGAACCAACCAGTGGCATGGCGGTTTGAGTTATTTCAACCGCAACACTGATTTCAATGCGTATCAGTGGATCTCCCCGGTGGGGGCTCCAACGACCATTCCGGCGAAGTCGCCTTACCACCGCAATCAATTCGGCGGCACCTTTGGCGGACCGGTCAAGAAGGACAAGGCGTTCTTCTTCTTCAGCTATGCGGGATTGCGCCAGATAACATCGGCAAATTTTACAGGCGCTGTTACGCCATCTGCCAACGAGCGCCTGGGCGACTTTACCGCAGACACCTTCACCGTCTACACCCCGGGCACAACCCATATCGCCGCGAACCAGGTGGATGGAACGAATACCAGCCCCAACTGTCTGGTGGCCACGCCCAATTGCATTCCCCAGGCGCTGCTGGACACGACCATTTTCAACTTGGACAACGTGAAGAATACAATCGGCTCTTCCATCCCGCTGCCCAATGGCTCTCTCCTTCCGGCGAAGGGAGGCGGGAATTACTCGGCCCTGTTCCCCATCCCGGTTACGGAAAACGAATATCTGGGCAAGTTTGACGACGAAGTCACCGGCAAAGACCACGTGGCGGTGACCTACTTCTTTTCGAGGAACGTGATCGGCAACTCCCCGGGCGGCAACATCCCCTGGACGATCAATCAGATCGGCACCAACGGCACGAACGTGAACGTGAGCGACGTTCATACCTTCAGCCCAACCACAGCCAACCAGACATGGCTCACGTTCACCCGGGCAATTGGCGGACGTGTCAACCTGCCGTTCACTGGACCGGCGTCGCAGACCCTCGCATCGTACGGCTCAAACTTTCTCATCCAGGGCCCACCGTCGTTGCCCAACATCGCAGAAGGCAATTTCTCAGCCACCGCGACCAATGCCGGGCCGGTCACGGGTTCCGACAACTATGAACTGCGCGACATGGTCAGCATCGTGAAGGGCAGACACACCCTCTCTATTGGCGGTGAGTTCGCTCTCGACAAGACCATGTTCTTTGCCAACCTGTTGAACTTTGGCAGCATCAGCTTTGCCACCTCCGCGCCTACCTCCACCGGCAATGTGACTTCGGATTGGGTTACCGGGCAGGCTTCCTCGGCGGAGCAGGACTCGCCCTATACGACCCACCTGAGCACCTGGCATGTGGCGGGATTTGTGCAGGACGATTACCGCATCACGCCGCAGCTTACAGTCAACCTCGGACTCCGCTGGGATATCGATACGCCTCCCATCGATCCCCATAACAGGACGGAATCCTTCATTCCCGGCCAGCAATCCACCGTGGCTCCACTCGCGCCCAGGGGCATCGTGTTCCCGGGTGACACTGGCGTCGGCCGCGGCATCATTTCCACAAAGCCCTTCCACGTTTCGCCGCGCGTCGGATTCGCGTGGGATCCGTTTGGGGATGGCAAGACCTCACTCCGCGGGGCCGGCGGCATGTTTTTCGGCACGGTCGCCGGCAATGAGTGGAACCAGCCCGGCAACGCCATTCCGTTCGCTCTGCGGCCACAGACCGGCGAAGGTCCTCTCAGCTCCATCACCAATTTCTACTCGACGCCCGGAGATTTCCCCTCGGCGGCGCCGGGCGGCGGCTTGATCCCCTATATCTATTCGCCGAGCAAGCCCGTATTCGTTACCGGGCCCGGTGGCGGCACCGAAGCCATCTCCCCGAACTTCAAGTATCCCTACACCTACCAGATCAACTTGTCCGTGCAGCGGCAGTTACCCGGCGGCATAACCCTGACGACCGCGTATGTCGGTGCGCTCTCGCACCAATTGCCCAACTTTATTGACGCCAACTACGCGCCGTATTCGACCGTATTCGGCGGTCCGACCAAAGCGAATACCGGCGCCGGCAACGTTCCCGATCGGCGTCAGTTCGATCCATGCGTCGGAAATTGCCCCACCGGTGCGGCCGCCATCAACAACGGCACCGGCCAGCTGGGTGCACAGATAGTCGACCTGCTGTCGAACCTGACAGCCAGTTATCACTCATTGCAGGTTTCGGCGTCCAAGCGCCTCTCCCGCAGCTTCAGCGTGAACGGCTTCTATGTCTGGAGCCACGCGATCGACCTCTTTGAGCCGGATGCGGACGGACTTTCCTCTCCCCAGGACTCCGGCTACTTTGGCACACCCTTCACCGCCTTCAATAACTCTCTGGGCGCTTTGGGCGGCGGGCTCCAGGAAGAAAAAGGCCCTATGAATGCCGACATTCGCCATAATGTCGCGATCTCGGGCACATGGAGTCTCAACTACTTCCACGGGAGCAATAGAATCGTCAAGGAACTGGTCAACGACTGGCAGATTTCGCCGATCGTCTATTTGCACAGCGGAGGGGTGTTTAACGTGACCACGGGTAACAACTACAGCGACGACAGCACCAACAATCAACGCCCGGACTATGTTCCCGGCGGTCCCAACCCCGTGCTCAGCCCTCACCGCTGCCGAGTTTGCTCCACCAACAGCGTTACGACTGAGTGGTTCAATAACTTGCTGCCGCCGACCACGGGGGGGTCTTTTGAGAACAACGGGCCCGGGGTGGTTGGTGGCATCGGCCCGGGTGGCGCGGACGGCAATGTCGGCCGCAACTCGCTGTTCGGACCGGGCTTCAAAGATATCGACATGGGTCTCTTTCACACCACGAAGTTCGAGCATGGAGTGGAATTCCAACTCCGCGGCGAGGCCACCAATATCTTCAACCTTGTGAGCCTCTCCAACCCGAACGGAAGCCTGGCGAACGCCAACTTTGGCAAGATCACCTCGGCGGCTGGCACACAGCGCGTCATCCAGGTAGGAGCTCGGCTGACCTTCTAACTCATCCTCAGGGGCGGCGGCATCGTTCGTGCCGCCGTCCCGAGTCCGCTCTCTATCGAACCGGCGCAACCCGGATATAATGCCGTTACGTGGAGCGGCCACTTCAGCGAGGGACCCGATGAAGAATATCCAACGCCGCCGGTTTCTTCAAACCGCCGCGGCAGCTGCAGCCGCAGTCTCTCTGCCACTGCGGGCCCTCGCAGCTGCCGCAAGCTTCAAAGTGGGCGTCATCTCCGACGAGATCTCACAGGACTTCGATCACGCGTGCTACGTCATCGCCAAGGAATATGGCCTGCACTTTGTGGAGCTGCGCGAGCTCTGGGGCAAGAACCTTCAGGACGTCACCGATGCCGAGATATCCGAGGCGCAGGCAATCATTGCTAAGTACGGCCTTCAGGTGACTGATATCGCGAGCCCGCTCTTCAAGGTCGATTGGCCGGGCGCGCCCCCTTCCCCGTACGGCTCCAAGGAGGACTTGCATGGCGCCGCCGAATCGACGTTCAAGCAACAGGACGACGTGCTCCTGCGTTCCATCTCGCTGGCGAAACAGTTCAAGACCGACAAGGTGCGCTGCTTCGACTTCTGGAGGATCGACGATGTAAAGCCCTATCGAGCCGCCATCAACGAAAAGCTTCGCGAGGCCGCTGAACTTGCCGCCAGGCAGAACGTTCTGCTGGTGCTCGAGAACGAGTTCGCCTGCAACACCGCCACCGGACGCGAGGCCGGCGCGACGCTGGCCGGTATACCCTCCCGCAATCTTGCACTGAACTGGGACGCCGCCAACGCCGTCATGCGCGGGGAGTTGGACGCCTTCCCCGGTGGCTGGGACGCGTTGCCCAAGGATCGCATCCACCACTGCCATGTGAAGAATGCGGTCAAGGACGCAAAAGGCATGATCGTCTGGTCGCAGGTCGACATTGGGTTTATCGATTGGGCGGCACAGTTCAAAGCGCTCAGGGCCATTGGTTACAACGATGCCGTGAATCTGGAAACACACTGGAAGGGTGCTGGCACGCCGGAAGCGTCCAGCAAAATCAGTTGGGCTGGCATGAAACAGGCTCTGCTCAAGGCCGGCGAGTTCAGCCAGTAGACCCAAGTTCCGATAAGCCCAGCAAGCCGCGATCCCGTAGAGCGCGTCGCAGATTGTGGAGGTCGCCGAGCTTTGTATCGCGGGTCCGGCCAGCATACGCGGTTCCTGAGTACGCTACAAGCACACGGGACCTGAGCCGAATAGGGTTTATATTCGGTCATCCTGATTCTTGGCACTTTCTGTCATGCTTGTTGCTCCCTCCGCAACTCCCGTTCGCGTAGCCAGAGGAAGATCACCGGCGTCACGATCAGAACGTGGACCAGGGAGCTGAGCATGCCGCCGAGCACCGGAGCTGCCAGCGGCCTCATGAACTCCGCGCCGGTGCGTGTGGACCACATCAACGGCAATAGACCTGCAACCACGGTCGCCACGGTCATCACCTTGGGGCGGAGACGCAGCAGAGCGCCCTCCATAACAGCTGCGTGCAAACCGTCTCGCGTGAGGCGTCCATCGGTGGCTGCGCGCCGGGCGACTGCCTCTTCGAGATAGATGACCATGACGACGCCGGTCTGCACCGCAGTTCCGAAGAGTGCGATGAAGCCGACCCACACGGCAACGGAGAAGTTGAGGTGGAGGAGCTTCACCAGGAAGACTCCGCCGGTGAGCGCGAACGGAACGGCGAGCAGGACGTGCGCGGCCTCCTTTACGGAGCCGTAGGTGCGATATAGCAGGACGAAGATGACGAAGAGGATGATCGGGATTGCCATTTCAAGCCGCTTACGGGCGGTGATCTGGTTCTCGTACTGTCCGCTCCATTCAACATAGTAGCCGGGCGGCATACTGACCTGTCTGGCCACGGCTCGTTTGGCCTGATCGACGAAGCCGCCAACGTCGCGGCCATGCACGTTCAGCAGCACAGCCCCGCGCAGCAGGCCGTTTTCGCTGCTGATCATGGCTGGTCCCATGGTCGTGTCGATCTTCACCACTTCGCTCAGCGGGACCTGAGCGCCGTTGCTGCCGGTCACCAGGACTTCACTGAGTTGCTGAGGGTTCTGGCGGAAGTCGCGGGCATAACGGACGCGGACTGGAAAGCGCTGGCGGCCTTCGATGGTGGTGGTCAGGTTCTTGCCGCCGATCGCGGTTTCGATCGCGTCCTCTACGTCGGCGACATTCAGGCCATAGCGATCTGCGGCTGGACGGTCGACCGTCATTTCGAGATAGGGTGCACCGGTGGTGCGCTCGGCGTAGAGATCGGTTGCACCGGGGATCTGACGAACGACGTTCTTGATCTCCTCCGACTTCTGTTCGATGACACGCAGGTCCGGGCCAAAGACCTTGATGCCGATCTGCATGCGGATGCCAGTGGAGAGCATGTCGATGCGGTTGCGAATGGGCTGGGTCCAGATGTTGGTGACGCCGGGAATCTGCAGCTTGTCATCGAGCCGCGCGAGGATTGCGTCTTTCGTCAACCCCTTCGGCCATTGGTCCTTCGGCTTGAAGGTGATGGTGGTCTCGGACATGTTGACGGGGGCGGGATCGGTGGATGTCTCTGCGCGACCTACCTTGCCCACCACCATGGCGACCTGCGGGTCGGCGGCGATGATGGCGTCCTGCTGGCGCAGAATCCCGGTTGCGGCAGTGAGCGAGATGCGCGGGTCGGCGATGGGCATGAAGAGTGCAGTCTCTTCGTCCAGCGGCGGCATAAACTCCGAGCCGATGGTCGTGGCCGTGTATAGTGCGGCGAGGAACAGCGCCAGTGCGGCGGAGAGCATAACGATCCGGTGACGCAGAGCCCAGCTCAAGGTGGGCCGGTAGATGCTGCGCAGCGCGCGCATGATCGGGTTCTCTTCCTCGCGATGCAGCTTGCCGCGAATCAGAAAGGTGCAGAGCACCGGCACAAGAGTAATGGCGAGGATGGTAGAACACACCATCGCGAAGGTCTTGGTGAAGGCCAGCGGGTGAAACATCTTGCCTTCCATACCGGTTAGCGCGAAGACTGGAACGAACGCCAGAATGATGATGACCATGGCGAACGAGATGGGGCGACCCACCAGCCGCGCGGCGTTGAGCGTGATCTCCCCCATGTGTTCGCGATAGTTGCCGTGCTCCTTCTGGTATTGCTCGGCCTGGCGGAGGACGTTCTCGGTCATCACGATGCCGGCGTCGACCAGAACGCCGATAGCGATGGCGATACCGCCCAGCGACATGATGTTCGACGAGATGCCAGCGCCCTTCATGAAGAGAAATGCGCCGAGGACAGCGAGCGGCAGCGGAATGGTTACGACCAGGATGCTCCGAAAATGCCAGAGAAACAGAACGTGCGCCAGCGTCACCAGGATGATCTCTTCGATCAACGCGTGGCGGAGCGTGTCCACCGCATGGTCGATGAGGATGCTGCGGTCGTAAAACGGAACGATCTTGACGCCGGCGGGAAGGCCCGGCTCGATCTCGTCGATCTTCTGCTTGATGGCTGCGATCACCTCGCGAGCGTTGGCTCCATAACGGGTGATAACCACGCCGCCCACCGCTTCTCTGCCGTCCTTATCGAGGACGCCGCGACGAAACTCTGGCCCAAGCTGAACGCTGGCCACATTGCCGACGGTGACTGGCGTGCCGTTATAGGCAGCCAGCGATATGTCCTCGATGTCCTTGAGTCCGCGAATCAGACCAATGCCGCGCACCATGTCCTCGGTGCTGCCCACTTCCATCACCTTCGCGCCGATGTTGTTGTTGCTGCGCTCGACCGCCGCGACCACGTCCTTGAGCGGGATGTTGTAGGCGCGGAGCTTCATGGGGTCGAGATCGATCTGGTACTGCTTGACGAAGCCGCCGACGCTTGCGACCTCCGCGACCCCAGGGACGGAATTGAGCTGGTACTTGATGAACCAGTCCTGGATGGAGTGCAACGTGCCGCTGTCGTAGGGGCCTTCCACCGTGTACCAGAAGACCTGACCTACGCCGGTTGCATCCGGCCCCATCATCGGCGTTACACCCGCAGGCAGGAAGCTGCCTGCGAGCGAGAGCCGCTCCAGCACCCGGGTGCGCGCGAAGTAGATGTCCACCGAGTCCTCGAAGATCACGTTCACCATCGAGAAGCCGAAGGCGGAAGCGGAGCGGACGGTTCGGACGTGGGGCAAGCCCTGCAGGTTTACCGTCAGAGGATAGGTGATCTGGTCCTCGACCTCCTGCGGGCTGCGACCGGCCCAGTCGGTGAAGACAATCACTTGGTTTTCGCTGAGGTCGGGGATGGCGTCGATCGGCGTGTGCAGCAGCGCCCAGTAGCCCCAGACGGCCAGCCCGGCGTAGATCGCCAGCACCAGCCAGCGGTTTTTCATCGAAAACTCAATCACGCGGTTGATCATGGCGGCCTCTACTTCGCGTTCAGATGAGTGTGGAAGGTCGCGATGACAGCGCCGCTGCCGCGTGCCTCGACGGTGACGTTCAACGAACCAGGCATCGGCGGCTGGCCTTCACCCATATACATGTTCTGGCTGGCGGCCCACGCCAGTTCGAACGAACTCTTCATCTCTGGCATGCCCATTGATGGCATCGCAGGCATCGCGAGGGTGACCGTAACGTGCGCATCGGGGATCGGCTTTCCGTCCGCGCCGGTGAGACTCGCATGGAAAACGTTGACCTCGCCTGCTTTCAGAGGATTGTTGTCGGCGTGAAGGTCGATCCTGGCTGTGGTTGCGGCAATGACGCTGCTGCCTGGAGTGGGAGCCGCCTGATTCGCAACAAACTCCTTGGACCCGCCATACATTCCCGACATTCCGGAGCTAAGGTGGGCCTGCGAATCGATGAGGAAGTTTCCGCTGAGGACGACCTTGTCTCCTAGCTTGAGGCCGCTGGTTACCGGGAACAGATCGTCGGACGGAGTTCCGACAGCCACCTCGCGGGCTTCAAAGACGCCGTTGGGCCGCGCGAGATAGACGATCTTGTGCGTGCCGGTGTCGAGCACCGCTGAACGCGGGACGACGATCGACCGGGTTGGCGCGGTGCTGATGAATGACGCGCTGACAAACATGCCGGGCAGAAGGCGCATACCGGGATTGGCGACGTGCACATGCACGGGCACGGTACGCGTCTGTGGGCTCGCCTGCGGTTCGATAAAGTCGACGTGCCCGCGCAATGTGCGGTTGGGAAGAGCCTCGGAGGTGATGTCCACCTCCTGGCCGCGGCGAATCTGGGGCAGTTGGTCTTCGTAGACATCGGCTTTGATCCAAACCTGGCTCAGATCGGCGACGGTGAAGAGCGTGTCTCCCGCGTTGACGTATTGCCCTTGCGTCACTTTACGCTCTACTACGCTTCCCGATGCGGAGGCATAGAGCGTCACGTGAGGAATGCCGCCGGCTTCCGGAGCTTCCATCTGTTTTTCGCTGATGCCCCAAAGCTCCAGTTTGCGCTGGCTTGCAGTCACGAGCGCGTCGGCCTGCACACGAGCAATCGGTTCGTCGGACTGACGGAGCTGGTTGCGATTTTCCTGCGCCAGGCGATAGTCCTCGATGGCCGTGGCCACGTCCGGGCTGTACACATCCGCCACTGGCTGGCCGCGCTGAACGCTTTCGCCGGTGTACTGCACGTAGAGCTTGTCCACGCGGCCACCAATGCGGGCGCTTACGGCGGCGAGCTGGGCCTCCGGCTGCTCGACTCGACCGAAGGAGTCGATATCGGTCTTCAGCACTGCGGTACGGACCTCGGCAACCTGAACGCCTGCCGCCGTGATCTCTGCCGGAGTCAGTTCCAGAGTCGTGCCCGGTTGTGTGCCTGGGTCGGTGTCGGGCGGCGCCGGGGCTGCGGGGTGTGTCGCGTAAATGGGCGGTGGAGTGGACTCGGCGGCGAACGTGCGCTCCCGGCCCATCATTAGAGCAACGGTCAACGCGGTTACAACGATGCCTGCGCTTGCACTCATTGCGATCAGCTTCTTTTCTCTAGTCGTCATTTGTCTGTCCTCTCGTTGCTGGAAGGCGTGACGTTTGGGGTTGGGAGCGGCGCACCGATTGCGAGTTCCAGTTGCGCGCAACCAGCGTCGGCTGCCGATAGCGCCTTGTCGTACGAGGTGCGAACATCGAGCAACAGGTTTTCGCTTTCGATAAGGCTCACAAACTCACCGCGATTGTTCTGGTATGCGGCAGTTGACGCTTTGAATGCTGCCTCGGCCTGGGGCAGCAGCGTGTCGCGATAGAGCTTCACGCGCCTCTCTGCGGACTGCACTGCAATCTGTGCCTGCCGAATCTCGAGGAACACAGCGGAGGTGCGAGCGTCGAGTTCGGCCCGGGCCACATCGGCCGCCGCATCGGCCTGCTTTGCCTCGCCGTCATGGCGTGCCCGGTTAAGAGTCGGAAGGTTCATCGTAAGCTCCGCCATGTATGCGCTCCGGGAGAAGGAGCCCGTCGGCATCAACATGTATCCCGCGGCAACGGTGATCTCGGGCTTCATGGCCAGGCGCGCCAACCTACCCTCATCGCCGGCCTTCACAATCTGCTTGCGCAGCGCGGCAAGTTCGGGGCGGTGCTCGATCGCCACGCGCTCCAACTCGTCAACGGAAGGCACAGCGACAGGGCTTCGGTAGCCGCCGGCAATCTCTACGGCCTCCTCAGGGCTGCGGCCCATCAGCGAATTCAGTTGCGCACGCGCGGTATCGCGCTCCTCTTCCAGATCGACCAAGTGTTCGTTCAACCGGGTCAACGCCATTTGTGCACGCAGCACGTCTGCTTGCGGAACCTTGCCTGTGGTGTATTCGGCAAGCGCGGCCGACAGGGCCTCGTTCAGCACTGCAGCCTGCTGATTGTGCAGCCGCATCTCATCGGCGTTGCGCAGCAGCCCCGCGCACGCCTCCCGCACAGCGGCGGACACCTGCTGGCGCAAGCTCTCCAATTCATCGGAGGCAGCGCCCACATCGTCGTCTGCAACCTTGCCTCGCAGATCCAGCTTCTGTTTGCCGGGAAACGTTTGCTGCAAAGAAACCATCACCTGTGCCTGGTTCAGGTCCCACGGCTTGCGCAGTGGAGTCTGCCAGTCGCGCACCATCAGCATAGGGTCGCCAAGGCTGGTTGCGGTGGCAGTTTTCAGTTGGGCCAGCGTGAGACGGCGGACCGCGGCCCGTATCTCTGTGTTCGATTGCAGTGCCTCGGTGACAGCCTGATCCACAGTTAACGGCGTACCGAACGGGATAGGACTAGGGACGGAAGGAGCTGGAGTCTCGCTCCAGCCTGCAACGAACGATGCAAATGACAGCGCCAGCACAACCGGCGCGAATCCATGGAAATGCTTCACTCTTCAGCTCCGCGTTGAATGCAGGAGGAATGGGTCCAAGGCGCGCTAATGCGCACACCGGAATGACCACGGCGAAGAAGGAAGCTCTAGATTCTGAGGATGAAGATGCCGGGAGGCGGGGACTGCGAAGGTGCAACTGGCGCGATCGCGGTCTCTCGTGACATGGAGCTGTCGTCCGCGGGAAGGAAATCCGCAGCGACGTCGATGGATGCGAAACCTGCAAACACCGAAGGAACCGTTGCGGGAGGAGTCTGGGGGCTGGCCGTGCAGCAACTTGCATTGAGCGATTCGCAAGGCTTGCTCATATGGGAGCAGCAGCGATGCATCGTTTGCTGTGCGGGAAGCATGCAGGCCCCAACCGAAAGCAGCAACATCCCCACTAGGGTGATGGCAACCGCCGTCCGTTGGCTGATCAGACACAGCATGGCTATCAGCCTACCATGCATGGAGATTCTTGCTGTGACGTGCATCACAGGCTGCCGTTAGGAGGGCTGCGCCGGAGATTGTGAGTGAGTAACAGGTTTTCTTAAGTCTCCCTCATTCGGCAGTACCCAGTAAAGACTTTAGAACTCAAGTCGACCCCTCAGCGGTCACATCGTGAGAGCTGTGTCTTGCTGTAGAATCACTTGCTGCTTCACTATGGATCCGATAGCCGTCGCCTTCAATGGGACTCGGACCGGCGGGGCTGCCACGACAGGCCGTTCGACAATGAATAGAAGCGAACTATGCACTCGGATTGAAGAGATCGGCATTATGCCAAGTGTCCGCGTCGCTTCGGCCGAAATGGCGCTTTTTGCCGCCGAGACAGTACACGAAGCGGGAATTCCCGTGGTTGAAATCACCCTGACCGTGCCAAATGCAATTGACGTGATCGCCCAGTTGGCCAGGAACTACCCAACCCTTATCGTCGGCGCAGGGACCGTGCTGGATATCGAAACAGCTGCGCGTTGCGTGGATGCCGGTGCTAGGTTCATCACCAGCCCCGGACTCGTCCCGGAAGTGCTGGAGTACACACTCAAACAGGACGTCGTTGCGATGCCAGGTGCGCTTACTCCAAGCGAGGTGATCGCCGCATGGAAAGCGGGCAGCGATTTTGTAAAAGTCTTTCCCTGTTCGCAGGTTGGTGGAGATCAGTACATCCGGGCTCTAAAGGTTCCATTGCCCCAAATCCGTCTCATCGCATCTGGCGGCGTCAATCAATTGACAGCCGCTAACTTCATTTTTGCTGGAGCATCGTCGATTGGCATTGGATCGGAACTAATGCCGAAGAAAGCGTTGTCGACACGGCAGGATCAGTGGATTCGTGAACTAGCGCGCAGATTCATCGAAGCGGTTCGCAACGCCCGCATCCATAGGGCCGGCGTTGATGCAGACACCCTCAAACTTCAGAAGATGGTGAATCAATAAATGATTCGAGGCCTGATCGATTTTTCGCTGAACAATCGATGGCTCGTCCTCGGGGCGTCCGTCCTCCTCTTTGTCTGGGGCGCAGTGTCGTTTCACAACCTGCCCGTCGAGGCGTATCCGGATGTCGCGAACAACTATGTCCAGGTGATCACCCAGTGGCCCGGACGCGCCGCCGAAGAGGTTGAGCAGCAGGTCACCACCCCGATTGAGATCCAGATGGCCGGCATCCCGCATATGGAGCATCTGCGGTCCACGTCGCTGGCCGGGCTTTCCAGCGTAAGCATGATCTTCGATGACGATTCGGTCGACGAGGACAATCGGGAGCTTGTTAACCAGCGCCTCGGGCAGGTCAGCCTGCCCGCAGGTTTGCAACCGCTGATTGGTACCGACTGGAGCCCAGTCGGGCAGATTTATTGGTACACATTGCGCTCAACCAACCCGTCTTACGACAGCATGGAGCTCAAGTCGCTCGAAGATTGGACCCTGGAGAAGCAGTTCAAATCCGTCCCTGGTGTCGTCGACGTCTCCAGCTTCGGCGGCGCTACGCGCGAGTATCAGGTTCGTGTCGATCCCGACAAACTCATCGCCTATGGCATGTCCATCGGACAGGTCGAACAGCAACTCGCCAACAACAACGTGAACGCTGGCGGTAGCTTCATCGAGCAGGGCGAGCAGCAGATCAATGTTCGGGAAGTCGGCCTCTATCGCAACGTACACGACATCGAGGACACTGTCCTCAAGACTCAGAATGGCGCCTCGCTGCGGGTCAGAAATATTGCCACTGTGGCTCAGGGCCCCAAAATCCGCCTCGGTCAGATCGGAAAGACCTGCCGCTTCGCAACCACTCCGCCTGCCGAGTCCGGAGGCTCTTTTAGCGGCACAGATCCGTGCGTGGATCATGCTGGCAAGTCCGCAGGCGCAAAGATCATCCAACACGACGACGGAAAACTACTGGACAGCGACGACGTGGTCGAGGGCATCGTCCTCCTGCAGAAAGGCGTGGATTCGGATGGCGTCCTCGAAGGCATCCACCAGAAAGTGAACGAACTGAACGATCACGTCCTCCCGCCGGGGGTCAAGATCATTCCCTTTCTCGATCGTAGTGAGCTCCTCCGCTACACGACCCACACTGTCCTCCACAACCTCACCGAAGGCATCGTGCTGGTCGTCGTCATCCTTTTCCTTTTTCTGGGCAACGTGCGTGGCGCGATCATTGTCGCCTTCACCATACCGTTCGCCCTCCTCTTCGCCGCAATCTGCCTGAATCTCGAACACATTCCGGCCAACCTGCTCTCGCTCGGGGCGCTTGACTTCGGCATGGTTGTGGACGGCTCGGTCGTCATGGTGGAAAACATCGTTCGTCACCTCACCCACGGGCGCGAGTCGGGCCTCACCCCTACTCAGCAGATACGTCAGGCCGCACACGAGGTTCAACGCCCTGTCTTCTTCGCGCGCGGGATGATCATCACCGCATACCTGCCCATCTTTACGTTGCAGGCGGTTGAGGGCCGGCTCTTCAAGCCGATGGCGTGGATGGTGAGTTTTGCCCTGATTGGGGCACTTGTATTCTCCCTGCTGCTTGCGCCCGCGTTGTCCAGCTTTGCCTTTTCCAAGGGTGCCAGCGAATGGAAGAACCCTTTCATGACCTGGCTCACCGACCGCTATCGCCACGCGGTAACGGCAACGATTGAGAATCGCAATCTCACAGTGGGCGCCGCGGGACTTGCGCTTGCGCTCGCCTTCTACCTGATGTTCAGCGGCGCCATCGGCTCCGAGTTTCTGCCCCACCTGGACGAGGGCTCGATCTGGGTTCGCGGAACACTGCCGCCCTCCACAGGGCCGACGGAGAGTCTCCGCCTGATGAACGAGGCCCGCCTGACGATGTCCGCGTTCCCCGAGGTCCTGAAGGTTGTGAGCCAGACCGGACGCCCTGATGACGGCACCGATACAACTGGATTCTTCAACACCGAATACTTCGTCGATCTGAAACCCAAGGCACAGTGGCGTCCGGTCTTCCAGCAGGACAAAGACAACCTGATTGCGGCCATCAATGCCGAACTGAACAAGAAGGCCGGAGTGCTTTGGAGCTTCTCCCAGCCCATCTCCGACAACGTCGAAGAGGCCGTCAGCGGCGTTAAGGGCGAACTCGCGATTAAACTTTACGGCGATGACCTGAGGACGCTGGAAAGCAAGGGAGATCAGATTGTTTCGGTGATGAGCAAGGTGCGCGGAGTGCAGGACCTCGGCCTCTTCCGCGTGATTGGCCAGCCGAATCTGAACTACACGGTGAACCGCGATCTGGCCGCGCGCTACGGCATCAACGTAACCGACGTGCAGGACGCAATCCAGACCGCCGTCGGCGGGACCGCGGTGAGCCAGGTCCTGGATAAAGAGGCCCGCTACGATCTGGTCGTACGCTACCTTCCGGAGTATCGCAGTACCGAGGAAGCGATCGACAACATCCGGCTGCTCGCGCCTGGCGGCGGGCGCGTGGCTCTTTCGCAGCTGACCACCGTGACGACACAGGATGGCGCCGAGGAGATTTACCGTGAAGCAGGCCAGCGTTATGTGGCCATCAAATACAGTGTGCGCGATCGCGATCTCGGCTCAACGGTTGAGGAGGCCATACGCAAAGTCAACGATCAGGTGAAGCTGCCGACGGGCTACAAGATCGACTGGGCCGGCGAGTATGAAAGCCAGAAGCGCTCGTCGCGGCGGCTGATGTTGGTCCTTCCGGTCACGATTATCCTGATCTACGTTCTGCTGTACGCCATGTTCCACTCCGGGAAGTGGGCGTTGCTGATTCTGTTGAATGTATCCATGGCACCGCTCGGCGGGCTGCTTGCGCTTTACTTTACGGGGACAAATTTCTCAGTCTCCTCGGGGGTCGGTTTTCTGGCGCTCTTTGGGGTTTCGGTGCAGGTGGGCGTCATTATGCTCGAATACATCAACCAGTTGCGCGCCCGCGGCCACTCCATCCAGGAGGCTGCCGTTGAGGGCGCCGTCCTCCGTTTGCGTCCCATCATGATGACCATGCTCGTCGCCACGCTAGGCTTGCTGCCCGCCGCCACCTCGCATGGCATAGGCTCCGATTCGCAGCGACCTTTTGCCATCGTCATCGTCGGCGGCCTTATCGGTGCTCTCTTTATCAGCGTCTTTCTGCTGCCGACCCTCTATGTGTGGGTGGCCAGGCCAATTGACATCCTTCCCGCCCCCGAGAGCGAATTTGAGAGCTAGTTGTGGCTGTGCGCCTGACTGCGAGCCAGTTAGTGAAAAGTACCGACGCTCATAGCTGTCAAAACGCCGCATACGCGGTTCTTGAGGACGCTACAAGTACACGGGGGTTTGAGGCAAAAAGCGTAGGGAAGCTGAAATTCACACCCAATAGTCGCGGTTTTGGTGGCGTTTGAAGCGCCGCCAAAGTAATTGAGATGTGGCTCACGCTGACATAAAAGTCGCCCGGGCCAGTGGTCGTCTGATCTGTGATTCAAATCACATCCTCGGCATTGTGCGAGGTGCTATTTTGCCTCCGGACGGATGGCTGATTATGTCCCGGTCCGGCAGTCACGCGCAAAAGGCCTCGACGACATGGACGCTTCCTTAGGATGCCGCAGGAGTTCTTCAGATTGAAAGGAGGCTGACGATGAAGTATTTGAAGTGGATTGGATTCCTTCCACTGGGGTTGATGACTGCTTTTGTCGCGGCCGCTGGAGCGTCTTCGGCAGGAACGAAGATGGACTTTTCTTCCCTCGATACTCACCACCCCTACAAGGTGTCGGGCACACTTTACCTCCCGCAAAACGCTTCGAGTCCTGTTCCCGCTATCGTGTTGGTGCATGGCACGCTGGGAATGGACCAGCGCGGCGAGCTTTACCGCCAACCCCTACTCGATGCCGGGATCGGAATATTCGAAGTGGACTTCAAGACCGGGATCTACAAGGGCGCGCTCGACCGGCCGAGTCCCGACACTTTTCTACCGCTGGCATTCGCCGCACTAAAAGAGTTGCGAAAACTGCCCACGGTCGATCCCGCTCGCATCGGCATCATGGGCTTTTCTTTGGGCGGCAATATCGCTTTGAGAGCAGCCATGGAAACCAATGTCAAACAATGGATGGGGAATGACAAGGGATTCGTAGCATTCGCCTTGTTCAACCCAGTATGCAAATACTTCACAAAAGACTTTGAGAAGAGCGGAAGCAAGCTGACTGGCGCGCCGATGATCCTCTTTTATGGGACGGAGGACTCTTACGGCGAGGGCAAGGCGGTGCCCGAACTCAAGAGCCTGCTCGCGGCGAAATACACCTTTCAATTGATCACTGTCGAATATACCGGCGCCACGCATGACTTCAACCTCAATGGGCCCGACCAGAACATCTTCGACCCCCTCGCCCAAGGAATGAGAGTCCACATAAAGTGGGACCCCGAGGCAGCGAGTGATTCCGTCACCAAAGTTGTGGCCTTTCTACGTGAAAACCTGGCTGCCAAATGACGAATGACGCTTCCCTGCACCCACGCTAAAGCACTATGGCTGGCCAACTAATCGTGCGCCAACCAACGTAACAGAGGTGGACGATGAATCTGGCGCAGAAAGTTCGAGTCATTACCTGCATTGGTGTCGCACTGTGCGCGGCTGCGGCGGCCGAAGCGCAGAGTTCGCAGGTAAATGATCAGATCGCCGGGCACGAACAAAAGCTCGCCGAGGCACGTACGGCACACCGCGCGAGCGATGAAGGCGTTCAGCTTATAACTCTTGGCTACCTGTACCGGCAAGCGGGCAAGATGCAAAAGTCGCTGGATTGCCTCAACCAGGCTTTGCCAATTGAACAGAAGGCGGGCAACCAGGGTGCGCAGGGCATGGTGCAGAACATCATGGGCAGGGTGTATACCGACCTGGGTGAGGAGAACAAGGCGCTGGAGCTGCTCAACCAGGCACTGCTGGTTTGGCGCTCACTGGGGCTTCGACCGGCCGAAGCCAATGCCCTGACCTATAGAGGAAGGGTACATAACAACCTGGGGCAGCGGGAAGAGGCACTGAAGGACCTGAACGACGCATTGACGATCTGGCACGTCGTCGTCAACGCGCAGGGCGAAACGAAGATGCTCAGCTTGAAAGACAAGCTGCGCGATCTGGGGCAACTTCGTGCGCTGAAGGAGCTGAACGATTCGCTGCCGCCGGACCTGCAGGAGGCAGGCGGCCGCTCCGGCGAGGCAAACACGCTGGACAACCTGGGGGAGACATACTCCGGCATGGGCCAGGGGCCGGAGGCGTTCAAGTACTTCAATCAGGCGCTCGCGATCTGGCGGGAGACGGGAGAGCACGGCGGCGAGGCGATGACTTTGAACAGCATGGGCCGGGCATACGCGGACCTGGGAGAGAAACAGCGCTCTCTGGAGGTTTATAACCAGGCGCTGGTGCTATCGCGCATGATCGGCAACCGGCAAGACGAGGCGCTGACGCTGGACAATATCGGCCGGTTATACCGCGACCTGGGAGAATCGCAGACGGCGACCGACTACTACAACCTGGCGCTGCCCATCTGGCGTGAAATAGGAAACCGCAGCGGCGAGGGACTGGTGGTCAACGATATCGGGCGGGCGTACGAAGATATGGGGCAACCCCAAAAAGCGCTGGAGTATTACGTGCAAGCATTGCCGATCTGGCGCGAAACCGGCATCCGGCGCGGCGAAGCGATGACGCTGAACAACATGGGCAGGGATTATACCGACCTCAAAGACCCTGACAAAGCTCTGGATTTCGATAGCCAGGCACTGGCAGTCTGGCGCGAGGTGGAGGACAGGCACGGCGAAGCGCTGGCGCTGATGACGATCGGATGGGCCTACTCGGCACGCAAAGATGATGAGAAGGCGGTGGCGAGTGAACTGGGGGCGTTGTCCCTGGCGAAGGCGGCCGGCGATCCAGAGGTACAGGGCGCAATTGAAACCTCGCTGATGATGGGCTTCCGCGATCGGCATCTGTCCGAAGAGGCTATCTTCTTCGGGATCGATGCGGTAAACAACTATCAGCAAATTCGCAAGAACATTTCGGGGATGGGGAAGGACGTGCAAGCTGGATTTGCGCAATCGAAGTCGGCTACTTATCGCATGCTGGCGGAGCTTCTGATCGAGACCGGCCGGCTCGGAGAAGCGGAAGAGATTCTCGACCTGCTGAAAGAACAGGAGCTGAAAGACATTGTGCGCGGCACCGATCCGAATGCAACGGCCAAGGCTGCGCCGCTGATGGTCACGGCACGGCGACAGAAGGTGTTGGGCCAGATGGCCGAGCTCGAAAAGAGGGCCGCGCCTTTGGAGCAGCTCAGCGTCGATTATGTGGGCCTGCAGGCGCAAACGGCGCGGACCCCCGAGCAGGACGCTCGCCTGAAAGAATTGGGCGCAAGCATCGAGAGGCAAACCGCAGACTTGCAGGCCTTCTTTGACACCACAATATCTCCAGAGCTCAAGCCCTACGCCGCCCAGACAAGTGGACCTTCCAGCGAGGACGCCTCCGCACAGAGCTATCTACAGGAGACGCTGGCGAAGCTGGGGCCGCAGGTGCTTGGCATCCGCCTATTGTTGGGCAAGGACCACGCATACGAAATCGTGGTCACGGCGACCTCGAGAAAGAAGATCGAGCTGTCGGCTACGCCAGCAGAGCTGCGCAACAAAGTATTTGAAACGTTGAAGATTCTGGGCACGCGCAACTCCGACCCCAAGCCGCAACTGGCCCAGTTGTATGCCATGATCGTGGCCCCACTGGACGATGATCTGAAAGCGCTAAACACACCGCCCGACCTACAGGGCCGAGTTCCGACACTGCTATGGTCCTTGGACGACGCCTTGCGCTATCTGCCGATGGCCGCACTCTACGATGGGCGGCTTTACATGGTCGAGCGCTACGAGAACGTTCTGTTCACCCCGGAGAGTTACGGCCACATGGTGGATGCACCGCTGACGAGCGGGAGCATGCCGAGGGTGCTGGCCATGGGCCTGTCCAAGAGTTATGGTGGCCTGCCGGCGCTGCCCGGCGTGATGCCCGAGTTGGAAGCTGTGGTCCACGATCCGGCGGTGGCGGAGTCGCATGGCCCGATGGAGGGAAAATTATTGCCTAACGATCAGTTCACGCTGGCTGCGTTAAAGGCCGAACTCGGCGACGGCAAGGGCTTTCCTGTGGTGCACATCGCGAGCCACTTCGTGGTGGAGACGGGCAGCGGTTCGGAGCCGTACCTGATGCTTGGCGGAGGAGATAGCGGGGAGGCCAAGGGTTATGCCTGGGACCTTTCGGAAATGGAAAACTCCGCGGTTGCATTTCACGGTACGCGGCTGCTGACGCTTTCAGCGTGCAGCACCGGGAAGGACTACACCTCCAGGAATGGGCTGGAGATGGACAGCCTCGGCATGGTTGCTCAGCAGAAGCAGGCGGAGGCGGTGCTCGCGACGCTGTGGGACGTGAACGATGCCAGCACCAGCCGGCTCATCAGCGATTTTTACGACCGATGGTTGAAACACGCCGCCGACGGCAAGGGGGAGGCATTGCGGCAGGCGCAACTTGCTTTCGTACACGGAACGTCTGCGTCAACGAGCGCAGCAACCGGTCGCGGCTTTGAAGCGGAAGGGGTGGCGCCATCCGCGCCGCGCACAACCGACTACTCTCATCCGTACTACTGGGCTCCATTCGTCCTGATCGGCAATTACCACTAAACAGAGTCCGCTTTAGGGCAACTACGGCGTTTCTGATCTGAGCAACGAATGCCAAAACACACCCACCGGGCATATACCCGGGGGTGCTGGCGCACCAGGTTACTCAGATTGGTGCCGGGAGGGGGGGTCGAACCCCCACGACCTTGCGATCGGCGGATTTTGAGTCCGCTGCGTCTGCCAGTAACTTACTCTATATAAGCAAGATAATCATATCACGCTGGAAACTGTGTAAGTAAATGTGTAAATTTCGGCCTGTTTTCTGCAAGACTCGGCTTCAGCCGGATCGATCCATCCTGGCTGATCTTTGCATTGAACTTGAGGGGGGTGGTAGATGGTGGCCGAGGTCGGAGTCGAACCGACATGAGGTTGCCCTCGGCAGATTTTGAGTCTGCTGTGGCTGCCAATTTCACCACTCGG
>Ga0181529_10000044_pt1 | contig 147361 bp, 122 predicted proteins | sample PEATcosm2014_Bin_36_FD_119763 | JGI IMG/M metagenome (GOLD analysis project Ga0181529, IMG submission 119763) | Peatland microbial communities from MTU Mesocosm Facility, Houghton, MI, USA - PEATcosm2014_Bin10_30_metaG | ecosystem: Environmental > Terrestrial > Soil > Wetlands > Peat | place...
ACTTGCCCAGATCGGTGCCGATGCCGTCCACCGCGCCCTCGAAGAGCTTGGTCCGCTGGCCGTCGCCAGCTTCATAAACGGAAAACTTGATGGAAGAAGAACCACTGTTCAAAACCAGTACGGGCAAGGAAGCCATGAATGAAAACCTCTGAGGGGTGGCTGAGTGAGTCAGCCGGTTAATAAGTGAACAAAAGAACGAGTTCTCTAACTGCTTGAAGTTGTATCAATGCTGGGTGCCCCAGGTCTCGATTTTGAGACCTGGGAAACCATGGATTCGATGGTACAAACCATCCGCCAGGAGAACAAGTCAGTGAGTTATCTCGCCAAACGCTGGCGAGTAAGTGAACCTGCCCCGCGTGCCGGGCAGGTTCAGTGTGCGAGTTAGCTTTGCGACCAGCGCCAATTCAGGATTTCAGGCATGTCGTCGCCGTTTTCAGATACATACAGGTGATGGCGCTGGATTGCCTCGGAGTACCACTGTTCGGCCGCGCCCACTTGCTTGGCCAGTCGCGGCACGCGCTTGACCGCGTCCAGCGCTAACTGGAAGCGATCGATGTTGTTGAGCACGCACATATCGAAGGGCGTGGTTGTCGTGCCCTCTTCCTTGTAGCCGCGCACGTGAAGAGAATCGTGATTGTGACGCCGATAGGTGAGCCGGTGAATCAGCCATGGATAGCCGTGGAAGGCAAAGACAGCCGGCGTCTTCGGCGGAAAGATCTGGTCATAATCCTCGTCCGGCAGGCCATGCGGATGCTCTGACTGGGGCTGAAGCGCCATCAGGTCCACCACGTTGACCACGCGAATCTTTAAATCAGGCGCCAGCCCGCGCAGCAGCGTCACGGCGGCCAGTGTCTCCAGCGTGGGCACATCGCCGCAGCAGGCCATCACCACATCCGGGTTCTCAGCATCGTTTGAGGCCCAATTCCACACGCCCATCCCTGTGGTGCAGTGAGCTACAGCCTCATCGATGGTGAGCCACTGCGGTGCTGGCTGCTTGCCCGCCACGATCAGGTTGATGTAGTTTTTGCTGCGCAGGCAGTGGTCGGCCACGGAGAGCAGCGTGTTCGCGTCCGGCGGAAGATAGACGCGCACCACCTCGGCCTTCTTGTTCATCAGGTGATCGATGAAGCCGGGGTCCTGGTGGCTGAAGCCGTTGTGGTCCTGTCGCCAAACCAGAGAAGTCAACAGGTAGTTGAGGCTGGCGATCGGTTTGCGCCAGGGAATCTTCCGCGTCACCTTCAGCCACTTGGCGTGCTGGTTCACCATCGAATCGATGATGTGAATGAAAGCCTCGTAGCAGGAGAAGAAGCCGTGGCGGCCAGTCAGCAGATAGCCTTCGAGCCAGCCCTGGCACATGTGCTCGCTGAGCACTTCCATCACCCGGCCGGTCTGCGAAAGGTTTTCATCCACCGGCAGTGTCTCGGCCATCCACTTCTTGCCGGTTCCGGTAATCACGTCGCCCAGGCGGTTTGAGGCCGTCTCATCCGGCCCGAAGACGCGGAAGTTCTTCTGCTCCTTGTTGGCTTCCATCACCGCATGGAGCAGTTGCCCCAGAATCCGTGTGGATTCGACGTCGGTTTGTCCGTGGCCTTCGACTTTGACCGCAAACTGGCGGAAGTTGGGCATCTTCAGGGGTTCCAGCAGCAGGCCGCCATTGGCGTGGACGTTCATGCCCATGCGCCGCCGCCCCTTGGGCGCAATCGCCGCCAACTCCGCGCGGAACGCGCCCTTTTCGTCGAACAATTCCTCGGGCTTGTAGCTGCGCATCCAATCTTCCAGCAGCCGCAGGTGGTCGGGCTTCTCGCGCAACTCGGCGAACGGCACCTGGTGGGCGCGCCATGTGCCCTCCACCTGCTTGCCGTCCACGAATTTTGGCCCGGTCCAGCCCTTGGGCGTCCGCATGATCAGCATGGGCCACGCCGGCCGCTCAATCGGGCCAGTGGCTTCGCGCGCAACCTTCTGGATTTCGGCAATGCGGTCCAGCATGGTGTCAAAGACCGCCGCGGCCTGTTGGTGCATCGTCAGCGGATCGTCGCCCTCCAGCGTGAACGGCTCATAGCCGTAGCCGCGCATCAGGTTTTCCAACTCGGCGTGCGGAATCCGCGCCAGCACCGTGGGGTTGGCGATCTTGTAGCCGTTCAGGTGCAGAATGGGCAGTACTGCTCCGTCGGTCGCCGGATTGAGGAACTTGTTGGAGTGCCAGCTTGTGGCCAGCGGGCCTGTTTCGGCCTCGCCGTCGCCCACCACGCAGGCAACGATCAGGTCCGGATTGTCGAAGGCCGCGCCGTAGGCATGCACCAGCGAGTAGCCCAGCTCGCCGCCTTCGTGGATCGATCCTGGCGTCTCTGGCGCCACGTGGCTGGGAATCCCATACGGCCAACTGAATTGGCGGAAGAGGCGCTTGATGCCGTCCCGGTTCTGCTCGATGTGGGGGTAAATCTCGGAGTAGGAGCCTTCCAGATAGGTGTTGGCCACCAGCCCCGGTCCGCCGTGCCCTGGCCCAATAATGTAGAGCATATTCAGGTCGCGTTCGCGGATCAGGCGGTTCCAGTGCACGTAAAGAAAGTTGAGCCCCGGCGTCGTGCCCCAGTGGCCCAGCAACCGCGGCTTCACGTCGTCCAGGGTGAGAGGCCGCTCCAGCAGAGGGTTGTCTTTCAGGTAAATTTGGCCAACGGAGAGATAGTTGGCGGCACGCCAGTAGGCGTTCATCTGGGCCAGCAACTCCGGGCTCAGAGGGCCTTTGCTTGTTGCTTCGCTCATAGATTCACCTCGTAAGGGGAACTCCCGGGGACATTATCAGCCTAGCAGCCGCCAGTCACAGGCTTGGGTGATTCATGTCACAACCAGGTGAGACGCCAGCCCACACTGTGGGACCAACCCCTGCGCAAACTATTTTCGGGAAAAGCCGCATCCTCCGCTGAGCTGTAATGCTCTTGACTCCAGCGTTTTCCCGCGCTTCACTGGCTGCGAAAAAACTCGATCCTGAGGGAGGCGGGGGGACCCCCGCATAAAAGCCAACAAAATCAACAAGGTTTTACAGACTGCGGAAAAACTCGTGGAATGTGTTTCGAAAAGACGTTTTGTGTCAGGGCACGACTTTAGTCGTGCCATAAGTGCCGCAAAATCACCGTGGGCTTTAGCCCCTGAGGGATGCTTTTCGGGAGTTCAGATAAAATCCAGGCCTTTTTCCGCAGCCTCTTTAGCCCAGGAAGGAATGCCGATTCACTGTAACGACTTGGCTTCCAATGCCCTAAAAATACCGCTTCATTTTGAGGATTTGCGACTCAAAACCGTACCACAGCGCCGTGGCTATCGCGGTTGAGGCAGCCAGGCGAAAACCCACCACCGCAAGGTTCCCAGCCACGCCGTAGTGGTCCATCCGCAAGTCGAACCAGCCAAAGAAGACGAAGGTCATGATGTGAGTCATGTAAAGGCCGTAGCTGATGCGGCCATAGAAAGCCAGTGGTCCTCGGCGTAGCACGGCGTTCACCGGATTGCGTGCGCCGGTCGTGGTGATCAGGGTCAGCATTGCGCCGCAGTAGCCAACCGCCAGCGCGGAGTCCAACAGAGACGTTCCTCCGGCCACGGTAGCCGCCGCGGCAATTCCCACCACGAACGCGCCCAGGCCGATCCAGAGCCAGGTGCGGCGGCTCAGCTTGAGTGTGTAAAAGCCCAGCGCCAGCAAACTGCCCAGCGCGATCCCATCCAGGTGAATCAGCGTGTGGGTGGGCATACCCCTCATCCAGACCAGGTTCAGGTGGCGCAGCAGCGGCGAGCCCACCAGCGCGCAGGCCAGAACCCCCGCCAGCATCCACGGCCGGCGCAGGAAGCGCACAATGGGCGCCCAGAGAAAGTAGTACTGCTCCTCGATGGCCAGCGCCCATGTGGGGCCAATGGCAGGCGGCAGCGCCAGGTGAAAGAGGTTCTGCACGCAGAAAAGGTAGGCTAGCCAGGGAGCGGTCTTGATCGCGACCATCACGCTGGGGCCAATAAACCACGGCGCATTCAGATACACCACCGCCAGCAGCAGCAAATAAACCGGCCAGGTGCGCAGCGCCCGGCGCGCATGGAAGTTGTGAAAGTAGTGCGGTGTGTCGCGCGTTCCCAGCAGATTCGAAGTAATCAGAAAGCCGCTGAGAACAAAAAAGAAAATGACTCCCGACCATCCCCAAAGCGAAGCGTAGTAAATCCAGGTTCCCTCCAGCCGCCAATGGCAGTGGTAGAGAACCACCCACAGAATTGCCAGGCCGCGCAGCCCTTGCAATTCTGGCAGGTAAGAGGGAAGCCAGGTTGGACGTTGAATGGACATTGTGGGGTGTCGAACTCTCAAAAGGACCGTCTCAGTGGGTGTCTTTGGCAAAGCCATCCAGAATCCAGCCGGCCAGCCAGAGTATAGCCCCCGGGATCATAATCATGAGAAAAAGTGGGGCTAGGCCAAGCATTGCGTAGCTTTGGTGAAATGCGTAGGCGATGAACGCTGCAAGGCTCAGCAGCGCCATCGCAGTCAAAGGGAGAAGGATCATCCATCGCCCCGCGCGCCGCATTCGTCTCGCTCCTTCGATTACGTTCATCACTCCTCCTTGCAGAGCAACTTAACCCGCCGGGATTCCACAAACCTTCGGGTGCCCCGCCCTCGCCGCGTCTTTGTTTTTGCGGCTAGGGTGGGAAACCACAATTCTCAACTCAGCACGAAAACCTATTCCCTACTCCCTGTTCCCTATTCCCTGTTTTCCTTACCCCGCAGCCAGTTGCTTGGCCCGCTCGGTGGCTCGCATCACCGCCTTGATCAGCGTAACGCGCAGTCCCCCTTCTTCCAGTTCCAGAATGCCATCGATGGTGCAGCCGGCGGGGGTGGTCACGGCGTCTTTCAGCAGGGCCGGGTGGTAGCCGGTTTCCAGCACCATCTTGGCGGCGCCGAAGGTGGTTTGCGCGGCCAGTTGTGTGGCCACGTCGCGGGACAGGCCCACCTTCACGCCCGCCTCTGCCAGAGCCTCGATGATGATGTAAATGTACGCTGGCCCGGAGGCCGACAGGCCGGTCACGGCGTCCATATGTTTTTCGTCCACCACCACCGCGCGGCCCACGGTCTCGAAGATGCGCTTCGCCAGCACCATCTGTTCGGCGGAGACATAGCGTCCCTTGCACAACCCGGCAGCGCCTGCGCCCAGTGCCGAGGGCGTGTTGGGCATGGCGCGAATGACTCCGATCTCCATGCCGGCCGCCTCTTCAATGGCGCGCGTCTTCACTGACGCGGCAAAGGAAACCAGCGTCTTGGCCGGCGTCAGCGCGGGACGAATCTCCGCCATCAGCTCCGGTACCTGGAAAGGCTTCACGCCCAGCAGAATCAAATCAGACTGCCGCACCGCCTCCAGGTTATTGGTCGTCACGTCCACGCCCCACTGTGCGCTCAGCGCCACCGCCCGATCGGCGTGGCCCACGGTGGCGTGAATCTGGCTGGGTGCGAAAAGGTTCTCTTTCAGGAATGCCTGCAGCAAGATGCCGCCCATCTTGCCTGCGCCCAGAACGGCTACGCGCACGTCGGGCAATTGCGCGGGTACTTCGGTGGCCTCAACGGCTATCTCTGCCATCTTTTTCCTTTTCCTGTTTCCTTTTTTGGGGATAAGAGTGGTGCAACTTTCAACGATACGCGCATCCGCCGTGCGCGGATGCCGCGATTCTTCCTGCGGCTGAGGAACAAGCAGGCCGGCAATCCGGAGCATTGCGACGCGGAGTTGCCGGCCTGTTCGTCTTGCGGACTCATTTACTTGTGGAGAAGCTCTTCGTTTGTCAGAAAGCCCTCAATCGCATCTCCCACATTCTTGTTGATGTCGGCCGGCGTCCAGGTCGAGTTCCAGAGCAGATAAGCGCCCGGCAGAGTCATCGTTTTCTGCCTGCTGCCCACAGCGTCCAGCGTCGTTGTCGTCCAGGCGCGATTCTCCATATCGTAAATTCCGGCGTCCAGGCCTTCCGGCAACGGGATGCGCAGGTTGGCGATATTTTCACCAGCAAAAACGATAGCCCTGCTCTCCGCATCGCCCGACACGCGGCTCGCATTGATCGTGCAAGTGAAGAGCAAACCGTCCGGGGAATCGACCGTTCCCTTGGCTTCGTACTTCGCCGCGGCATCGTTGCTCGTTCCGTGCAGGATCACAACTCCGTTACTGTGTTCGTTCGCCTTGCCGAACACACCGACGGCCCGTTTCAGTTGTTGCCCGGCGGGTTCGGTGGCTGTATAGGCATCAGCTAGCTTCTGCGCGGCCGCCAACGGATCCAGGCCGAGCTGTTCGGGCGCCATGTCTTCCTTGGTCGCAGCCAGAGTCTTCGAGTAGTCGACCTCCTTCGGCGTGACATCGCTGACCGATTGCAGCACCAGGCGTGAGCTATAGGCATTCATATGTCCAAAGCCGCCAAACCCGATGATCTTGCCGGCCTTGTCGCGGCGCAGCGTGGCGTTCTCTACGGCATCCAGCCGGCCCACCAGCGTGGCAGTCACCTCGTACCGGTTGCACCCCAGGCACATTCCGCCCTTCTTGTAGGGTGTAGCCAGCAGGGAATCGAACTGCTTGAAATCCTTGCTGCTCTTGTCCACTTCCACCGGCGTCCGCTGAACTGCCGGAACCTCCCCGGCAAAGTTGCGCGCCGGTTGAACATGCACCGTCACCGCCGGACCCGCCTTGGCTTTTGTTCCTTCCGGATAGGAAAGCCAGATGTTGTTGTTGACGGTGGTCTCACAGCCGGCGCCCTTCACGACAAATTGGTCGAAAGAGGCGACCGCCGTGCCTTTGACGCGGACGATCTTTCCGTTGAACGACTGCGGATTTTTCAGAATGTCGCAGACGGTTGTATCCACTGCCTGCGCATACAGGCAGCAGGAAAACCCAAGGACAAAGACGAATGCAAGAGCGCGTTTCATACCAATCTCTCCAATGGACGCAGTAGCCCGCAATAGCAGCAAAGTTGAACCGAAAGCCGCTGAAAAGGGACACTACAGATTATCACGCCCCGAGCGGCCATTCCCGCGGCCTATTTCCGACGGGCAATCCATCCGTCGATCCGGCCGCTCGGCACATCCCGCGGCAGCGCGCCCGCGTCCAGCACCTGGTCGTGGAAAGCCCGCAGATCGAATTTGTCGCCCAGCGCCTTTTTTGCCCGACGGGATTCAAAGGCAGACAAAAAAGCCCCGATTAGGGGCAAAATCGCTGCAAATCGGGCCGTTTTTGAGCCATTTTCAATGTTTTTGTCGAGCTCGAACCCGACATTCCAACGAATTATCTACCCCCGCACACCCACATTGTTCGAGAACGGACCTGCCTTCTCCAATCTGTAGTCTTATAACCCGACAGAATTCACTTTTTTGTCGGGTTATAAGACTGCAAAAAACAACACTACGGGGCGGAATTCGCGAAAAGAGGGCAGGGCATCTGCCCCAAACTTGTCGCGGAACGGCCTATCTCTGGCTGGCAATCCACCCGTCGATCCGGTCGTTCAGCACATCCAGCGGCAGCGCGCCCGCGTCCAGCACCTGATCGTGGAAGGCTCGCAGATCGAACTTGCTGCCCAGCGCCTTTTTCGCACGGTCGCGCAGTTCCAGAATCTTCAACTGGCCAACCTTGTAGGCCACGGCTTGGCCGGGCCAGGCGACATAGCGGTCCGCCTCTGCCTGGATGCTGGTCTCGTCGATGGCCGAGTGCTCGTGGAAGTAATCCACCATCTGCTGGCGGGTCCAGTGTTGGGAGTGGACGCCGGTGTCCACCACCAGCCGGATCGCGCGCCAGATGTCGTTCTCCAGGCGTCCGTAGTCCGAGTAGGGGTCCTGGTAGAAGCCCACGTCCTTGCCTAGCCGCTCGGCGTAGAGCCCCCAGCCCTCGGTGTAAGCCGTGTAGTGCTCGTGCTTGCGGAAGGTGGGCACGCCGTCCAACTCCTGGGCGATGGAGATCTGCAAGTGGTGGCCGGGAAGGCCCTCGTGGTAGGCAGTGGCCTCTGCCAGGTAAAGATTGCGCTCCGTGGCGTTGTAGGTATCAATGCGCAATCGGCCCGGCCGGCTGCCGTCGGGTGCGCCCGGCTCGTAGTAGGCGGGCGCTGAGGTCTTTTCCATGAAATCCGGAACTGCGGCAACCTCAAACGGCGCCTTGGGCAGACGGCCGAAGAGCTGCGGCAGCCGCGCCTGCATCGGGCCAAGATAGCCGCGATAAGCGTCCAGCAGTGCCTCGGCAGAGGCCGGATGCAGCTTGGGATTGGTCTTGAAACTCGCCCTGAAGCTCTTCAAATCCGCAAAGCCCAGCTTCTGCGCGATCTTCAGCATCTCCGCCTCGTCGCGTTTCACCTCGTCCAGCCCGATTTGGTGCAATTGATCCGCAGTCAAGTCGGTCGTGGTGGTGCGGCGCAGGCGGTAGGCGTAGAACTTTGCTCCGTCGGGCAGTGCCCACACTCCGGGCTCCTCGCGGCCGGCGGGAATGTAGCTGACCTCCAGAAAGCGCGCCATGCGCAGATACGCGGGCTGCACTTCCTTGCCGATTGCGTCCAGCATTTCGGCCTTGATGCGTTCCTGCTCGGCGGGCTTCACGGTGGCCGGAAAGTGCTTCAGCGGCAAGGCCAGCGGCGAGTCTTCGGGCTTCTGCGCAGCCAGCGCCTTCACCTGCTCCAGAACTTTCTCCAGCAGATATTTCGGCGGCACGCGATGGTCGTCCATGCCGATGGACATATTCGTGGTCACCTGGTCGAAGGCCTTGGGGATGGCGTGCAGCCGGGCGATCCAGTCGTCGTAGTCCTTCACCGTGGTAAAGCTCAACTGCGCCGCCAGTTGCGGATAGGTGGTGTGGATGCCGCCCATCTGGTTCAATGGCATCTCCCACTCCTTGAACGCAACCGCCTCCTGGTCGTCGGCAAACTGGCGCAGCAGCAGATCGCGGCTGATCTTCTCCTGCTCCGTGAATCCGGTCGGATCAATGCCCGCCAGTCGCATCAGGTAGCTCTCTTCGCGGGCCAGCCATTCGTTATGGGCCTTCACGGAGTAGTCGGAGATGCGGTCGTTGAATCGCTTGTCGCCCAGCCCGGAGGCAAACTCCGGCGAGCGCTCCAGGTTCGCCTCCCAATACTCCTCAAAGAGAGCGTTGAGAGCTTTGCGGTTGGCCTCCACCGAGGCAGCCTGAGCCGGAGCGCCAGCTTGAACTGGACCGCCGGCAAGCGCGACTCCGGACAGAGCTTGCGCCCGAATCGTGGCAACAGAAGCAAACAACAGAATCGCGGCAACGGAGAGAGCAGAAAGCTGGAGTCTTTTCAAGGGAACCGTGACCTTCCTGTGGAATCAAAGGGCGAAATCGCCTTTCCCTCGAGTGTAGAAGATTTTCCCCACCCATCCAGATCGTCCGCCCTGCACAAACCCAAAATTCACAGCACGTCTCGGTTTGATCCCCGGCAATTTGGCAACAACCTGACTCATTCCTAGCGGCAACGGCGTTTTCGAGGAGTAATCCGGCTTTTGGTGTGTAACCCACGCTGGACGAGTGCATTGGGCTATTGTCAACAGTTGAAGTTCACTATATTGTCCGGCTCTTCAAATGAGCCCGGGTGTTTATATTTGCAAGCCGTTACAATTATGCACTTGACACATATACATATCTTCTTTCCCGCCTTTCACTTGACATCGCGTTTAGCTATACATAAACTTGGAGTTGACAATTTTGTTTAGGTATAGCTAAAATCATGGAGCGTCGCTGTGTCGCAAAATGCCCTCGAATTCCGGATGTTTGGTCAAGTTCGCCAAGGTGAGGGTCGGAAACTCGGCATTTTGACAGGAATAAGCGAACTCAACGTCACTGACGGGATCAAGACTCTGTCGGCAAATCAAAAAAGGGAGTTGAAGGTGAATTTGGAGCGGTGGCTTGACGGCCAGAACGGGCCAAAAAGCAGATTTCATAACTTCGAAGGCGATTCGATTGCGCCAATGGCTTTTGTGTTTAAGGCTTCTGAGCACAGGTTTTACGGATACAGAGTCAACCCATTGCCAAGAACCGCAAGATCGTTGCAGGCAATCGTGCTTTGCTCACACGCGATAAAGCCCGGATACGACACAGATCCCGACCAAAAGAGGTTTATCAAGAAGATGGCTGAAAGTTCAGATGCCGCATCTGCACTGAAAAGTGTCTTTGACGACACCCCTAAGAATGCCAAGAAAGGACTGCTGCAATGGAAACAGTAGCTCACTGGACACAGAACAGCCCAACCGACTTCGTCTACAGCATCTCCTCGAACTTTATTGCCCAAATTGAGTCCAAGATCGAGGCAGAGGATATCAGTCAGAACGATATTGCAAGCAAGATGGGGAAAACCAGTGGGAGAGTTTCGCAGGTATTGAACAACCCTGGAAATCTAAGCATTCGAGTGATGGTTGAACTGGCCCGCGCAATGGGAATGAAGGTGAGCATTGTGGCTTACGACGATCACGATCCTACCAACGAAAATGGACCTATTGATCCTGATGTATTCGTGAAGTGTTGGGAAAAGGTGGGGCGTCCTGCCAATCTCTTCAAGGTTGAGGATGAATCTGCTTGCGATATCTTGCCGATGTACCTGAACAACATGATCGGAATCGACGTTTCGAACAAAGCAGCACGACAGATTCTCGAATCCGGCGTAAGTCTTCATGGATACAGCGGATGTTTTGCCGGCCTCTATACACCAACGAAGGTCGTTGAACCCCTTGGGTTTCCTCAACGTTATCAGTTGAGTGAACCGCAAGTGTCCAATCCAATTGAACCGTGGCAGACGTCCTTCCAGCCGGAGCTGGCGGGGGGTCTCGGAAAATGGCATCCGCAGCAATCGACAACACTAGTCCCCAAGGAGAACGCAGCATGAGTGCGAAGACGAAAAATACGGAAAGTCGCCCCGAACCCCAAATTCGTAACGCAGCCGATTTCAAATCGATCTATACGAATTTCGTTCAAACCGCAGCGAGCCCGTCTGATATCTCAATCGGGGTAGGGGAGGCAATGCCCACACAGGCGGGCATTGCCGAGGTTGAGATGAAGGTGCGCTTGGTAATGGCTCCAATGCAGGCGAAGATCATGGTCGCGATGCTCATCCAGGTAATCCAACAATACGAGAGTCAATTTGGGGAAATCGTGATCCCGGACGCAGTGGCTGTTCAACTCACTAGAAGAATGCCTGCAGTTCCGAATTTGGATCGTGAGAAACCAACGAAGGGCGACTAGGCGGGTGGCCCCGGTCTCGGGGTTCTGTTCCAACCTCATTGAGGGTGCCCCCGGTCGCTTTTGGGGACCGGGGAAAACTCAAAAAATCGACCGTGAAATATCATTCCCGCTAAGTCGCCCAGTGTTCATGAATGCAATCGGGGCCGGGTGCCCCTGATCTCGATTTTGAGACTTGGGAAACCTCGAATTCAGCGGTATGAAACTATCCGGTCAGAGACCGGTAGCTGAGCAGTTACTCGCGCCCTTACAGTAAAGAATGATGGATACCGGTTATGCGCCGCGCACGAAGTGCGGCACCTCGAAGGGAATCTCCAGCGAGAGCTCGACAAAGCCGCTGTATACACCCTTTTCATACCAGGGCGACTGGTAGATCAGCTTCTTGACGCCCTTCTTCTCGATCGTATAAATGTTGGGGCGCCCCGCAGCGAGCAGCTCCTTCAACTTGGTGCGCGCAGGCTCGGGATGGCAGCCGAAGAGGCTTGATCCAACGAGCGCGGCGCCGCCGTCCTTCTCAAAGGTCCGCACCGATTTGTCGTTCATCGCGAGGATGACTCCATCGCGGTCGCAGACGGTCACCGCTCCGGGGAATTCCTTAACCCAGGCAAAAGCTTCTTGATTCGTCATCGCACTGCCTTACAAAATTTTCTGCCGGGTCGAAAAGAAAAACTCCCGGCACTCTGGCATTGTACTCAGTCGAGAGACATAGCTCTAGCTTGCGGAGAATTGCCTTCGGGGACGAATCGCCAGCGGGCGGAAATTGTGACTGCTCAGGACACCCCAGCACACGCTTCCGATTCCAACATTGCTGCGCTGACACAACTCCGGCGTTTTCGCTACGGTTATAAGCCAACGAAAAATTGAGTTATGGCGGCTTATAGCACGACGGAATTGAAGGGAAAGTTCAATTCTCGAAGAAAGCGGGTGTGTGGGCGTAGATATTTCTCTGAAATGCCCGGCCCGGGGCCGACCAAAATGCTAAAAAACGCCTCAAAATTGGCCGATTTAGCCCAGATTTTGGCCGTTTTCGCGCAAAATTAAGTGCATTTTACCTACCTTGGTAAGTGAGTGAGGAGGCTTTGAGCGATGCGGGAGAGGGAACGGAAATTGATGCGGAAAAGGTTGGATGTGGAGATGCGTCCTTATCGGCGCGCGGGAGTGGAGAAGAATCCGACCAATGGATTGCTGCGGGTAGTGCGGCAGGCGCTATGTATTCCGGTGGCAGAGATCGCGGAGAAGATGGGCGTGAACCGTTCGTGCGTCTTCGACCTGGAGGCAAGGGAGCCGAAGAACACGATCAATTTGAAGTCGATGTCGCGCATGGCGGAGGCGATGGGATGCAAGGTGGTGTACGGGATTGTGCCGAAAGGCGGCAAGACGCTGGAGAGATTGGTTGTGGACCGACTGTGGGCGAGCGTACTGGTGGAGGGCCGGAACTCGGAGAAGCTGGCCGATCTGCTGACGGAGAAGGCGCTGGCAGGAGACTTGGCCAGCACGAAAGTGTTGGTTGCGCTTGCGGAAGGCAAGAAACCAAGCCCGTAGCCCAAGAAGAAGCGGCGCGGGCCGAGTTTGGCAGAGCGATTGGCGGCGGAGCCGGAGTGGCGGGGAGAAGGGGAGGGACAGGGATGTAAGGGAATAGGGGACAGGGAATAGAGAACGTACGGACGCGGTCTTCCAGGTCTGAATAACGAGGCCTGGGAGACCCGGCCTTTCTAAAAACACGTACTATCGAGGTTCGAGGTTTCCCACTCTTCCCGCAAAAAGCGCGGGAAGAATGGGGTACCCGGCTATTGGTTTGTGTAAGGGCAAGCCACCCGCTGCAGGCAGGCTCTTTGGATGGGAACAATTTTTCCTGCCAACAGCCTGATCTCTGCATTATTTTGCACATTCGCCCCATTCTTCAATCGCACAAGATATTGAAATTATTGTTTATAAGGATGGAGCTGAAATTGCAACTATAAATAAGACTGCTTCATGTCCCCAAGGGAGCAGTGTGTCACGGCGCAACGCAGGTAAATGGGAGAGCCCGATGAAAACTTTCCTCAGAATCTCTGCTGTTGTTCTTCTGTTCTTGCCGTCGCTGGCCTTTGCAGACTCGGCCACCGTCGGCAGCTATGACGGCGTCAACTGCTACCCCTTCATGTGCAATGACTCGGGGCTTAGTTCCGGCAGGTCAATCGTCTACCAGGAAGCCTACAACGCTTCGGCCTTTTCCGGCCCTCTCACCATCCAATCGATGGGCTGGGAGTTCAACCCCATTCGCGGGGGCCTGCCTATTGTGCTTGGCGGTGTGTACGACTTTTACCTTGGCTACTCAGCGAACGGAATGGCGCTGACCACTGACTTTGCCCACAACTACGGCGCTACGCCGGTCTACACCGAAATCGGGGAGATGATTGTCCCCGCCGGGGGCTTGAACTACGGCTCCGAGCTTGTGTTCCAGAGTTCAACGCCGTTTTACTACGACCCCAGCCAGGGCGACTTGCTGCTGAGCGTACTGGCCTACAACCAGGACAATGTGCCGAACTACACAGGCAACGGCTATAACTGGGCGGATTACACGGGGGTCGATGTAATTCGCGCCGCAGATGTTACGGGAACCTGGGAAAGCGGCGCAATCACCGGCGCCCTGGTCACCACCTTTGACCCGGTTCCCGAACCCGGCAGCCTGCTCCTCTTCGGAACGGGCCTGGTGGCTTTGGGCGGTGCGCTGCGCAGAAAATTCGCGCACAGAGGCTAGGCCGGAGCAAGTCTCTTGTGGCGCGGCCCTCAGTGCGCCAGGATGGTTTCGTTGCCCAGGATGCGGTAGAGGGTGGAGCGGCTGATGCCGAGCTGGCGGGCGGCGCGCAGCTTGTTGCCCCGGTTCATGTCCAGGACGTACTGTACGTGGTGCTGAATCACCGCATCCAGATTCAGGCTGCTGGCGTGAGTCGCCGGGCGCAGCTCGGGCGGGGCTTCCAGGCCGGAGGGCAGGGCCAGATCCTCGGGCCGGATGATGCCGTTCGCGGCCTCCAGCAGGCCGGTTTCCAAGACAGCGGCCAACTCGCGCACGTTTCCCGGCCAGTTGTGCTGCAACATACGCGCGAGTGTGCCGGGCGCCAGAACCACGGGGCGCTGCTGGTAGCGGGCGCAGATGCGATCGAGCAAAGCCTGGGCCAGCACGGTAATGTCTTCGCGGCGCTGGCGCAGCGGGGGAATGGCAAAGCGGACGGCGGTGAGCCGGAAGGCCAGATCGGGCAGCAAGAGGCCTTGCGCGGCCATCTGGCGCAGCGAGGTTTGAGACGAGGCCAGCAGGATGAAGCGTCCCTGCGGACGGTCCTGGAGTGCCTTCAGCACGCCCAGCAGCAGGCCCTGGCCGGGAGGCGCCAGCAGGTCTACGCGATCCAGATAGGTGCAACCCGTCAGCGTGGCCGGATCGGCGTCGGCTACCAGCCATTCGCGGGCGTCGCGCCGCTGAAAGCTGCCGCTGGCCAGCGGGGAGCGGCTGAGAAGATAGCGGGCCAGCGTCTGCTTGCCGCTGCCGTGCTCCCCCTCGATGGTGGCCAAATGCACATACGGCGCGGCCATTTCAGCCTGCACCAGCAGCTTGCGCCAAGCCGCGCTGATGCCCACGGGCTGCGTTGCAGAGGGCGATTCCACCTCAACGAGGGTCAGGCCGGAGACAAAAGGCTGGTACTGAGCGGCGCTCTGCATGGCTCTCAACGTGCATCGCCTCCGCGGCCCGAATGACACTTCCAAGGCCGACAAAGTTTTCATCGGCGCAAGGCGGAAAAACATGAACCGGAAAGACTGGGCGTCTTTCCGGTTCGGGTGCGTGCAGGATTTGTGTTTTGTCCCGGCAGGCTTCAGGCGTTAGAGCATTTTCCCTGTTGGTGTAGAGTACGGCGTGGACCGGGAGGTCCACGCAACAGCCGGCCAGGAGGCCGGCGCTACCTGTTCTTGCAGCGACCGGCAACCTTGAGCCAGGCAGGAGATCCACTCTATACCAACAGGCAAAATGTTCTAGCGGAAGCGCTTGGAGGGCTCGTCGGAGAAGATCTGGCCGTCGCGAATGTGCACCACGCGATGCGCGTATTCGGCGATGTCCGGCTCGTGGGTGACCAGCACAACGGTGTTGCCATGGGCGTGCAAGGTATCAAAGAGCGCCATGATCTCCAGGCCGGTCTTCGAGTCGAGGTTGCCGGTGGGTTCGTCGGCCAGGATGATGGAGGGCCGGTTGACGAGCGCCCGGGCAATGGCCACGCGCTGCCGCTGGCCGCCGGAGAGTTCGTTGGGCTTGTGGAACATGCGCGACTCCAGCCCCACGTCGGCCAGCGATTCCTTGGCGCGCTCGGTGCGCTCGGCGGCCGGCGTGCCGTTATAAATCAGCGGCAGCTCGACGTTGTGCAGCGCGGTGGCGCGTGCCAGCAGGTTGAAGGTCTGGAAGACGAAGCCGATCTCCTTGTTGCGGATGCGCGCCAACTGGTCGTCGTCCAACTCGCTCACCAACTGGCCGTTCAACCAGTAGCGGCCCTTGGAAGGCGTATCCAGGCAGCCGATCAGGTTCATCAGCGTGGACTTGCCGGAGCCAGACGGGCCCATGATGGCCACATATTCATTGCGCTTGATGCTCAGGGAGACGCCGCTGAGCGCCTGCACCTGCTGCTCCGAGCCCATATCGTAGGTGCGCCACAGATCCTCGACGATGATGATGTCGCTGCTTGGCGGAGCCAGGTGTTGCACATCGTCACTGATGCCGTTTAGAGCCATCCGAATCTCTTCCTTTGCCTACAGCAAGCTTTTCCACGTTTTGTGAAGCCCGTACCTTTTACGCAAAAGCAAAAACGAAATCATCAGGCGCCTTTTAAGAACTTCCGCCCGACGGTACAGCCGGCTTGGCGGTGTCCCGCTTGACCAGCGCGTTGCTTTTGAGGGCGCGCAGCGTCTTGTAGGGGCCGATGACGATCTCATCGTTTTCTTTCAAGCCGCTGAGAACTTCGATGTCGGTGGCCCCGGTGATGCCGGTGGTGACCGGTACGAACCTGGCCCGCAGCTTGCCGCTCTTGTTGTCTATTGCATAGACGCCCTGCACTGGCGCGCTCTTGGGGGCGGCCGGCGAAGATGAGGCCGCCTGCACGCCGCCCTTGGCTTTGTCGTCATCGGGATTGTGCATGGTCAGCGCCTGGATGGGCAGCGAGAGCACGTTGGACTTTCGCGCCGTGGTGATCTTGGCGGTGGTGCTGAGTCCGGGGCGCAACTCGTTCGAGGGGTTGTCCAGCGTTACCACCACCTTGAAGTCCTTGGCCTCTTCGGTGCCGGTGGTGGACTGCAAAGTGGCCAGGCCGGTGGAGCGCAAGAGAGCCTGATCGCCAGCCAGCGTCACGTGGCCCTTGAAGACCTTGCCGGGGAGAGCATCGACGGTTACCTCGGCGGCTTGGCCGATCTGAATGTTGACGATGTCGGTCTCGTCCACCTTCACCTCGGCGGTGATGACGCTCATGTCCGCCAGGGTCATCAGTGTGGATCCCTGGTAGCCCTCGATGCCTACCACCACCGTTTCGCCCTCGCGGATGGGCTCGTTGGTCACGATGCCGTCAAAGGGGGCGACAGCCACGGTCAGGTCGAGCGCATTCTGGTTGGCGCGCAAGGAGGCCACTTGCATCCGCAGGTGCCCGCGCAGGGAAGAGGTCTGCGCCTTGGCCTGGTTCAGCGCCGCCACAGCCTGGTCCACGGTAGCTACATCGGTGTCGTAAAGGGCTTTTTTTGCGTCAAAATCCGACTTGGCCACGATGCCGGCCTGGTAAAGGGGTTGTTCGCGCTCCCAGTCCAGCCGCTTCTGCTCCAGATCGGCCTTGGCTTTCGTCACATTGGCTTCGGCGGTTTTTTCCGCGGCAATATCGGCGGCAATGTCGGTCTTGGCGGCGTCGATGGCGGCCTGCTGGCCGGTGACAGCCGCTTCCTGCTGCACGTGCTCGATGGTGGCCACGGTCTGGCCCATCTTCACCATGTCCCCCTCTTTTACATAGAGGTGGGTAACGCGGCCCATGGAGGTAGCGCCCAGGTTTGCATAGGTTCGGGGCTTGATTTGGCCGGTGCCGCTGACCACGGTGACCAGATCCTGGCGCGCGATCTTGGCGGTGAGAACCTTGGTATAGCCAGACTGCTGCCTGTAGATGAAGAAGGCCACAAGTCCGGTAACGGCCACGACGGCGAAAATGATCAAGAATATCTTTTTCATGCGAGGTGCGTGCTCCGGGTCTCTCCGATTAGTGTACGCAATTGGCGCCGGCATGGTTCCCATTGCTGCCAAAAGCGGTCTCCCGCGCTTCGCGGGCGATTGCCCACTGGCCAGCCGAAGCCGGAGGAATTTCTCTCACGCAACATCCTATTCGCGCGGCATGCGCGAAGGGATGCTGAAATGACGCAAGCGCCGCAAAATAAAGTGGCTGAGCCGTCGCGCCTGTTTCTGGGGCGCGAAAGCGGCCCGGCCGGCCTCAAAACCCTTCCCGCAGACAGTTTAGCAGTTCCCAGGAAGCCATTTCCGGCTCACCCCGGCCATGTTTTCGAGTCCAATTGGGGAGCGACTTTCTACGGAATCTTGCCCAGCCCTTTCCGGACCCGTAGAATAAGGGATCGCAGGAGTTTTCAAGGCAAATGACGCTTAATCGTTCTCGTCTTCTCTTTGTCGCACTGGGTTGCGGCCTGGTTTTTACACCCGCCGCCGGGCTTCGCGCCCAGCAGACAGACAACCCGCCGACACAGGCGCAACCGGCCAACGGCCAGAATCAGGACGTGGACCCGCTCAAGCGCGAGCGCTCCGACAAGGAGAAGTTTGCCGCCCAGAAGGCTGTACGTCAGGAGTTGAAAGGCGCCTACAAGAGCTGGCTGGACCAGGATGTGGCCTACATCATCTCCGACGAGGAGCGCAAGGCCTTCAAGACCCTCAGCAACGACGAGGAGCGCGACGCCTTCATCGAGAACTTCTGGCTGCGCCGCAATCCAAGTCCGGATTCGCCGGAGAACGAGTTCCGCGAAGAGCACTACCGGCGCATCGCATACGCCAACGAGCATTATCCGGCCGGCAAGCCCGGCTGGAAGACTGATCGCGGCCACATCTACATCTCTTTTGGCCCGGCCGACTCCATCGATTCCCACCCCTCCGGCGGCAGCTACCAGCGGCCCATGGAAGAAGGCGGCGGAGAGACCTCGACCTTCCCCTTCGAGATTTGGCACTACCGGTATATCGAGGGCATCGGCGAGAACGTCGATCTCGAGTTTGTCGATACATGCCAGTGCGGCGACTATCACTTCACCATTGATCGCAGCGAAAAGGACGCGCTATTGCACGTCCCCGGCGCCGGCGCGACCCAGTACGAGGAGATGGGCAAGGCCACGAAGGCCGACCGCTTCAAAGGCGGCATGGAAAGCCTGGGTTTGGGCCCGATGTCGCAAGGGCAGGAGTCCAAGCAGTTCGACCGCATCGAGCTGGCCGCCAAGCTGTTTGCGCCGCCGCCGGTCAAGTTCAAGGATCTGGAGAACTTCATCTCCGAGCACAAACTGCTCTCCGGCCCGGTCTTCCCCTTTGACGTTCGCACCGACTTCGTCAAGGTGACAGAAAGCACGGTCCTGGTTCCAATCACGCTGCAAATGAAGAATCGCGACATCACCTTTGTCACCAAGGACGGCGTGGCCAAGGGCGTGGTGAACATCCTGGGCAAGGTCACAACCCTCACCCATAAGACGGTGCAGACCTTTGAGGACACGGTCGAGGTCGAGCAGCCGGCTGAGTTGCTGGAAAAAAGCCTTGACCGCCAGTCGGTCTACTGGAAGGCCCTGCCCCTGCTGCCCGGACTCTACCGCCTGGATATCGCCATCAGCGACGTGAACAACAAGGACCACATGGGTTACTACGGCCGCAGTCTTGAGGTGCCCACCTATCACGACGAAAAGCTGGCCACCTCCTCGCTGATTCTGGCCGACCAGATGAACACGGTTTCCTCGCGCGAGATCGGCAGCGGCAACTTTATCATCGGGAACACCTTCATCCGGCCCCGTGTGAGCCCCAACCCGGCCACCCCGGTCAAATTCAGGCGCAACCAGCAGCTCAACTTCTGGATGCAGGTCTACAACCTGCAAGTCGACGATGCCACCAAGAGCAATCAGGCCACGGTGGTCTACCAGATCGTCAAGACCGGCGCCGCCGCTGCCAACACTGCGGCCACCGATACGGTGATTCTGGAAAAACAACTGGATTCAAAGGACTTGGGCGCACATAGCGATCAGTTGACTGTGGAGAAAAGTTTGCCGATGGCGGGGCTCGAACCAGGAAAATACAAGGTGACGATCAAAATAAATGACGGAATCTCGAAACAAGAGATTGCGCAATCGGCACCTTTTGTTGTGGAATAGTTTGCATCCCGCGCAATAGGCTATCGGACACCAGATCCGTAAGCCCGCGCGGGTTGGATTCGAGGGTACATTGCCAGGGACGCCAACAGGTCACCAACGACAGTGATGATCCGAAGGCCCCATTTCGCTCTCTTCGCCGTGCTGATTCTCTTGGGCGCAGTTCCGCTTCACGGAGCCGCGCCTGGGTCGGTTTCAGGGTTGGTGCGCGACTCGGCCGGCGTGCCACAGATTGGCGCCCAGGTTCAGTTGCTGCGTCCCGATCTGAGTGTCATCGCCAGCGTCTACACCGATGCGAGCGGCCGCTTTATGATCCCATCGGTTCTGCCCGGCCGCTATGCGGTCAAGGCGATGGGCGCCTGGTTTCTCCCCTCACTGCGTGAAAATGTCCGCGTCCACGCCAACACCGTTGTCAACCTCACCCTGAACAGCCTGTATGAGGCAATGCAGTGGTTGCCGGCTGAGCCCCGCGCCGGGAATGCCCAGAAGGACGATTGGGCCTGGACCCTGCGCTCGGCGGCCAACCGCCCGCTGCTGCGCTGGCTCGAGGACGGTCCGCTGGTGGTCGTCTCCGAGGGGCCCGGAGTTCATCCCCGGCTGAAGGCCCGCCTGGTGGCCAGCGGCCAGGAGGGCGCCTTCGGCGAGAGCGGTGAGCGCATCACCGCCGCAGTGGAAGAGACACCCTCCAACAGCCGCGAGCTGCTGGCCCGCGTTGATTTTGCTCCCGGAACCAATGCCGGCATGGAGTCCATGCTCGGCTTCCGCCAGGACCTGGGTTTTGCCGGCTCCGTGCAGTCAGTGGCCGCCGTTGCCCTCCACCCGGAGATGGTCGCCGCAGGCTCCGAGGGGTTGGACGAGGCCGCCATCCGCAGTTGGGAGACGGTCCACCTCGGAGATGAGTTCGAGGCCGAAGTCGGCTCCAATCAGGTGCTGGCCCGGTTCTCCGGGACCTCGCCTGAGACCGTGACCGCCATGCTGCCTTTTGCCTCAGTCGGCTGGCAGGATGGTGACTCCGCCATTCACTATCGCGTGACTACTTTCCTGCCCGCGGCTCCGGGTGCTGAAGATGCTGAAGCCCGCTCCTGGCTGCCCGCCATCTCTGCTCCCAATGGCAATCTGGCCATTGAACACGGGCTGGATCAGGAACTCGCCTGGGAGCGGCGAACCGATCTTTCCGGCGTTGCTGTCCTGGTCTATGCCGACAGAATCGACAATCCGGTCATCGAGGCCATGAGCCGCTTTGCGAATGGAGATTCCACCTCCGCCGCAGTGCTTCTGGACCCCATCAGCGGCCTGCTTCACGTTGCCGGCCCGGAGTTCTCCACCGCCGGAATCGCGGCCTCCTTCGAGCACCGCCTGCCCCGCGGCAATCATCTGCGCCTCAGCTACGCCAGCGGCGACGCCCTTGTTCTGCCTTCCTCGCCGCAGCCCTCATCCCTGGTTCAGGTACTTGCCGGCGCTCATCCCCGCCTCGCGCAGACGTACGCGCTCTCGCTCTCCGGCATCCTCGACGGGAGCGGAACCCGTTGGCGTGCCAGCTACCGCTGGCAGCCGGAAGAGACCGTCACCCAGGTTGCCCCCTTCGTTGCGAACGCCGCCGAACCCTACCTCAACCTCCATCTCCGCCAGCCCATTCATTTCGGCCGCGACGGCTCCGGCGGTTTCGAGGCGATCCTCGACCTGCGCAACCTGCTGGCTCAGGGCTATCGGCCGTATCTCTTGAGCGACGGCTCCCTGCTGATCTTCGCCCAGGACCAGCGCAGCATCCACGCCGGTCTCGCCTTCAACTTCTAGAACTCTAGCCCTTCCATCTTCCGCGTTTTGTAACAGCCGGGGCTTGTGTGCTATATTTTTCAAGTGGCAAGAGGAAAATTCTGCTGCTCAAACCGTGTGCAAGCCATTTTGTTGCACGGTTTTTCAGGTGTACTGGACGCGTAGCTCAACTGGCAGAGCATTCGGCTCTTAACCGACAGGTTGTAGGTTCAACTCCTACCGCGTCCACCATAAAATCAATAACTTAGAGACTCCTCTAAACTGAAGATCACCGTATTTCACCGCATTTGGAACGGAAACTCTGTTTTCGCTGCCCTCCAATGATCTTGAATTCAAGTGCGTTTTCCAGTCACGCAACGTCACGTCTGGCGCACTGCCAATCAACCACCGTTCACGAGTCATATGGGACCAGAACCAAATGTTAGTTCCTGACTCGAGAGATGCACTGGTGTGCTCGCCGAGCGACTCGGCAATTTGCGCCATTTGGGGACCATTCCAGGCGACATAGGCCGAGACGAATCTTGGTGCCTGCCAGCCAGACCCGGATCGACGAGCCGGGTGTACGATATTGGGATTCGTCGGTCCGCGCAAGGGGGAGACGCGGACCACCGCTGCGGCGTTCGGCCCGGAGTTCCTTTGTTGGTCCTTAACATTTCATGGGTGAGCAAGGGCCCGCACGATGATGTTGGCAGCCAGTTTGCTCGTAATTCCATCCCGGTCATACTCGGGGTTGACCTCCGTGATCTCGATGATGCGAGTGCGAGGGTCTGAGGCTGCCACGTCTGCGATTTCGCATACTTCGCGAGCGGTAAGCCCCATCGGACCCGGAGCGCTAACCCCGGGGGCCTCGGCTGCCCTTACAACGTCCAGATCGAAGCCAAAGAAGATCCCATCCGCGGGACTGCGACTGACGATAGCCCGAACGGCCGAGCCCACCCCGACAGCTCTGAGGTCACCCAGATAGTGGATGTGCGCGCCCAAGTCTTGAACGTACTTCAGATACGTCTGCGAGTTGGCATAAGAGTTGATGCCAACCTCATGAAACATGGAGGGCGGAATGGCGCCTTCTTCCAGCAACTGCCGGTAGGGCGTGCCACTATTTCTTGGCGTGTCTGCGCGGACATCGAGGTGACGATCGATGTTGAATACCAACGGATGGTTTATCGTCGCGCACAACGCTCTGCAGTCCGGATAGGAGATGTCATTCCCTCCTCCCAGAACAACGACCTTTTTCCCATCTTGCAGAACCCCATGCAGTGTCTCGCATAGCCATTCATGCGTCTCTTCAAGGGTCTTACCAATTATCAGATTGCCCACATCGATTAGCTTGAGATATTGGTGTGCTTCACTCACGGGATAGCGGTACAGTGCCTTGCGGATCTCGTTCGGGGCAAGACGCGAACCGGTACGGCCTAGATTGCGGCGGACGCCTTCGTCTTGCGGGCACCCCAGGATGACTACCTGAGAATGCGGATACGCCTCGGGGTCCCTCAGCACAATGTCGCCCAACCGCATATCATTTGGGTCACAGCGGCTGAAAAACACATCATCTGCCGCGGGGACAAGGTGCGCAAGGGTTGTCATCGTCGAAGTCTCCTCCTGTCAATCGTGTGCCCATATAGTGGTTTTCAGGCGTTCTCGACTTGGAAGAAAAGGTATGCAGATCGTCGCCAAGATCAAAGAAGCCAGCTCTGGCGCCCTACAGCGGCCAAAGCAAGAGACAGTTCTCTCTGGCGACTCGACCCGCCGGGGATGTTCGCCTCCCGATCTTGTCATCACCCTGAAGAATCTGCCCGAGCTGGGCATCGCGATATCAGCTTGGATCAGAAAATGAACGCGTACCGGTCCGCGATGATCAGTTGCTCGCCGTAATGGATGGGTTGCTTGAACTCGTCCAGTACACTGGTTCGCATCAGGAACAGCGGATCACCCGGCGCGCATTGCATCTGCCTTGCAATCTCGCTGCTGGCTCTTTGCACCTCAAGCTGGGTTTCGCCCGAACAGGTGGGGCGGATATTGTGCCCTTCGGACAAGAGCTTGTAAAGCGAGCCCTCCAGCGGCTCGTTGAGCAGAAACGCAAAACGCTTGAAGGAATAATAGTTGTTTTCCAACATCAATGGGCTCCCATCGGCAAAGCGGATACGCTGGATGTAGAGCACCCGGTCATCGGGGCCCAGGTCCAGAACCCGCCGTGCTGCGGGGTAGTCATCGAGAACCTGCTTTTTTGACACCACACTATGCGCGCTCATGCCACTGGCTTCGCATGTAGCGGTAAAGCTGAGCAGGTGCACGGCTTTGCGCTTGATCTTGGGAAGGCACACAAAGGTCCCCTTGCCCTGGCGCTTTTGCAGATAGCCCTCGTTGACCAGTTCGGTGACTGCGTTACGCACAGTGATGCGGCTGACGCCATACTGGGCACTTAGTTCCTGCTCGGTCGATAGCTGGTCACCGGCACCTAACTGGCCCGACAGGATCAGGCCAAGGACGGCCTCCTTCAATTGCTTGTAGAGCGGTACGGCGTTGTTCTGGTCTAACATCCTAACCCTTTCTTTCGTTCCCTGGTCCGGGGCGCTGCCTCTAGAGATGCGCAAAGATAGCGAGGAGCAGGGCACATGCCAACCACGCGGCCAGAATAAAAGGAAGCACTACTTTCAGCCATTGTCCAAACTCTATCCGCGCGAGGGCCAAGCTGGCCATCAGCACCGGGCTGGTGGGGGACACGGTATTGATCAGCCCGTTGCCAAACTGATAGGCCAGCACCAGTGTATCCTTGCCGATACCTGTCAGCCCGGCCAGCGGCGCCATGACCGGCATCGTCAGCGCCGCTTCGCCCGAGGAAGACGGCACTAACAGGGTGATCACATTATGGGCCGCCAGCACCGCCGTGGTAACCGCATAGTTGGGCAGGCAATGAAGGAAACCGTTCATCGCGTTAAGTATCGTATCGATGATCATGCCCCTGTCGGCCATTACGAGAATACCGCGCCCCAGCCCGATGACAAACGCGGGATAGACAAAATCGCGGCATCCTTCGGCAAAGGCATCGGCCATCCCGTTGAGTCCCAACCGCGCCACCGTGCCCGCCGCCAGCGCGAACCCCAGGAACAACGCCCCGATCTCGAGGGTAAACCAGCCACGCGTCGTCAGACCCCACACCATCACCCCCAGCATGAGGATGAAGCCTGCGAGGATAATCCAGTCCTGACGCGAGAGCACGTCGGTCTCGCCTTCGGGCGTGGTGAAAAGGGTGCGGGTGTGTTGGTCGCTGGCATAAACGAGCGAGGTTTGGGGCGCGCGCCGCACCCGTCGCGCATAGGCCATCACAAAGACGATTTCCGCGCCCGTCAGCCCCAGCCAGACCAGCGCTCGCAACTGCAGGTGCGGATCGCCCGTCAGGCCGGACAGGCTTTGCGCAATAATTACGGTAAAAGGGTTGATGGTCGAGGCAATATAGCCGACCTGGGTGCTGAGAAACAGCACCAGCACCGTGGTCATCGAATCATAGCCCTGGCGGAACAGCAGCGGCAGTAAAACGGCATAGAGCGGCAGGGCCTCCTCGCTCATCCCGAAGGTGGAGCCGCCAAGGCTGAGCAAGATGATCAACAGCGGCAGAACCAGTTCTACGCGGGTACCCGCCTTCGCAGATATGGCTCGCAGCCCCCGGTCGAGGGCGCGGGTGCGCACCAGTATGCCGAACACCCCGCCCAGGATCAACACGAAGACGACCACATCCACCGCTCCGGCCACGCCGCGCGCGGGGGCAGACAGGATATCGCCCACCCCCTGGCGCAGATCGCCGGTGGCAGAATGCTTGGGCACCTCGTGATAGGTGCCAGGGCGAACCACCATATGCGTCGAACCATCGGCCGCCCGCACGGATTCCCGCTCGAACTGGCCGCTGGGCACAACCCAAGTTAGCGCCCCCATCAGCACGATGATCAGAAAGATCAAGGCATAGCAATGAGGCAGCGCCCAGTGGCGGGATGGCGTCCGGGCGGTCATGGCCTGGCTCCTGCGAGGCGTCGGTTTGGAGCGGCGCGCATCAGTAGGCCAGCCCTTCGCCGAAGGCGCCCCTTACCAGGCAGGCCGAGGCGGCAAACCTCGCACCCGCCTCCAGCGCGGGGGCCAGCGCCGCACCCGATGCCCGCTCTGGCTGGCCGGCGAGGCAATGGTGGGCAAGGAAAGCCGTGATGAATGCATCGCCCGCGCCCAGCGTGTCGATCGGCGTGACCAGGTGAGGAAGCTGAGTAAGCCAGTGCGTACCATCGAAAGCCAGCGCGCCCGCTGCGCCGCGCGTAGCCACGGCAATGCCGCATCCGGCCGCAACGGCCGCTTCCAGTAACGCGCGCGTAGCCTGCTCGCTCCGCTCGGCGCAGGAAAAGAAGGCAAAGGCGAGATACCGGCATAACCCCAGCGCCACACCGTCCTCGAAATCGTCCGAGAAATCATAGGACAGCGGCGTGCCCAGCCCGGCTAGCCGGGGTAATATCGCATCGATATAGCTGTAGAGGCTGGTGTGGATGAGATCGAAACCGGCGAGATAAGCTGTATCGTCAAAAATGAAATCCAGCGAGGCATTCTCGCGCACCCCGCCCCTGTTGCTGCCCAGGAACACGCGATCGCCCTCGACGACGGTTAACTCGGCGTGGCCATTGGGTCCAGCCAGTTCCCGGCAGTGCGACAGGTCAATGCCCAGTCGCGCTGCCACCGACTGCACATGGCGCCCGGCCACGTCGTCGCCAAACAGACCCAGATAGGCCGCATCATTCCCCAACTGGCGGGCATAGACGGCGAAGTTGAGCGCATTGCCGCCCGGGTACATCACCCGCTCATGCAGGTAATCATCGACGACATTGTCACCAAGGCCCAACAGGCGTAGACGGAGCGGGCTCAATAGCTGACCTTTCCCATATAACGGCGGGTTTCCAGCGGATGCTGGCGCACCTCGGCAAGGGCCGCGCGATAGACGCAGCTCATTACGTAAAACAGCACCGGGTTGAAGTAATCGACCACCGAGGCAGGCAGCGCACCCAGCCCCAGTTCGCGCGCGTCAATGATCTCTAACTTGCGGGCATAGCGTTCCAGAAAGACGCGTGCACGCTCGTCGAGCGGACGGGTGCGCCCTTCGTTGATTAGCAGAATATACGCTTTGTCATGGTCCGTCACCTCGAATGGGCCGTGAAAGTACTCGCCCGAATGGATCGCGGCCGCGTCTCGCCACTGCATCTCCATGAGCGAACAGATGGCAAAGCCATAGGCATGGCCAAAGCTGGCGCCGCTGGAGAGTATGTAGAACAGCGGTTCATCACGCCAGACCTCGGCGAAGCGGGCTGCTCGGGCCGCCACCTGCAGGCGGGCGGCGGCCACCTGCTCGTCTACCATCGCCAGCGCCTGCTGGAAATCGGCGTAGGCGTCATAGCCTTCAATACGGTGCAGCAACTCTACGCACAGGGAGAGGGTGATTGTGATGGGGTTGTCGGTTACCGGCACAACATCGCCCCACTGATAGGTAATTGCATGGTCGGCCTGTGCTCTGATCGCACCTTCGGGATTGTTGCTGAGCGTGATGCAAAAGGCCTTGGCCTCATGGGCAAGCTGGACGGCGGCCACCGATTCAGGCGTGTCGCCGCTGTGCGAACAGACGATCACCACACTGCTGGACGACAGGGCGCGAGGCGGCATGTTGACGAATTCATTGGCGGTATACAGTGCACCGCGCAAGCTACTGGCCTCGGTTTCGAGGAAGGTCTTGGCGGGATACATGTCGACAAGCGACCCGCCGCAAGCCACCAGAAAAACCTGGCGAATCCCATTCTGCCCGCCCGTCCGGGCCAGCGCTTGATCAATGATGTGTGCGATAGACATGTGTCTCCTGACCTGTGAATGAATTAATGATTATAACGCTATCAGATGTCATAGAATGATGCAAGAGGAACAATCGGGAAAATATCCGCGAACGGGCAATTCGGCATGGTCAAAGCTCAGATATTTGATAACGCTATGCGTCTTTTTGATAACGTCATACATCATCAAACAAGGGCTTTAGAAGGGCGCTTCCGGTTCCATATCAAGGGCCAGGTGCTGCGACCGGGTATCGCCCTCCAGGCGCAGCGGGACGCCATTTTGACTCTTGCATACAGCGCCCAGGGTGGGAGGGCTTTCCCGCCCCGCCCGCAGCTTATGTAGAAACGGTTTCTCCGTGTCCTTTTGGCAAACGAGATATCAACAATCCCCGAAAACCGTTATGGACCGGGGATTATTGCTCAGGCGCGTATGAATTTCGGACACGAAACAGCGAGGGGTCGAAATAGCCTACCCAACGCAGCCGTCAGTCCAGGCGAGGATCGCCTCCGGCAATGAATGTATTCCAGCGCTCCATGTTCTTGAGGTCCGCAGCTGCTGGATTCTCAAGATACTTCGCATCCGTGATCTCCTGTCCGAGATATCCCTGATAGTCGTTCACGTTTAGGCAAGTCACGAAATCTTCCATGGAGTGGTTGCCATCACCCCAGATGAGATGCCCGTAGGGCTTGCCATCCACGAAGTGGGTGTGAACAATATCCTTTCCAAAGACATCGAACCACTGCTGCAAGGTCTCACCGGCAACCCCCATGGCGATGGTATCGATCATGGCCTTCAGGGCTGGGTGGCTCACCTCGTCGATCATCCTCTTGGCGTCCCCAAGGGTTACAACCAGACGTGATTCTTCGGGGCGAAGGGTTTCCATCGCGAGAACGACACCTTCCTTGCCGGCAACCTCGGCAAGCCGGCCGAGCATCTCCCGGGAGCGATTCCAGGCGGTCTCTCTGCTTTCATTCAAGTAGCCCCAACCCGAATTGATTGCCATAATGCCACAGCCAAGTTCAGCAGCCGCCCTGATCCCATTCACGAAATAGAGATAGCTCTTCTCGAATTGCTCCGGCTCCTGGGCAGCGAACTGATATTGATAGATGGCATTTTCAGGAGTAAAGACCACAATATCAAGGCCTCGATCGGCAGCCTTCTTCCGGATGATCTGACAATCACTATAGGTCATGTGATCCAGCCAAAAGTGCGGTGCGCCCCCCCACAGTTCAATGCTGCGGATACCCGCGGCAACCTGAGAGTCCAGGAAATAATCCAGGGAATAGTACAGATAGTGGATATTCATCCCAGCGACCTGAGACCTAGCTATCTTCGCCATGCTTTCCTCCACGTGAACAATGGCTATCCATAGGTTGGATGTGATTATTCTCCCATCGCAGTGATGAAGATCTGTCGCCTCTGGGGACCATCGAATTCGGCCAAATAGATTTCCTGGGCAGAACCCCGGACCATTTCTCCGCCTGCGATCGGGAAGACACAGTGATTACCGACTAGCGTGGATTTGAGGTGCCCGGGCGAGTTGTTGCTAGTTGCCCCGTAGGATGGCAAGAAATGGGCATGGGTATAGGGGAGGTCACCCGGTACGAGCCTCGTCAGCAGGTCCTGGATGTCAGTTTCGACGCAGGACAAACCCTCGTTCACGATGATCCCCGTCGTAGTGTGGGCCGAAATGACGAAGACGACTCCCTCCGAAATTCCACAGGTGCTGACGAAGGATGATATATCCTCGGTCAGCCGCAACATTTGGGTCGGAAATGCGCTAGTGACAGTCAGTGTGGTGCGCTTCAGCATATTGTCCCTTTCTCCCCCAGGAAAGTGAGTGCATTGCCCCCGAACAGCTTTTCCCTGGTGGACTCCTTCATGTCCAGCTTTTCGAGTGCCGCCTTGAGCTTGAAAGCTCGAAAACGCGGAGCGTTGGATCCGAACATGACCTGATTGGGGAAATTTCTTTCAAACGTAAGCTTGCCCATGTCGCGGGTAAACACTTGCTCCATGAAGTCCACCGGCGAATCGAGGTAAAGCATGGCTGTGTCGGTATAAACATTGGGATATTTGATCATCAGCATCACTGTTTCGCGGACCCATGGCCAGCCGAAATGCGCCAGGCATATCCTGAGATTTGGGTAACCCGCCGCCACATCCTCGAATTCAAGCGGATGCCCGGGGGCCGCGGGCGCGTCCGGCTCCCAACTCATTCCGGAGTGGAAAATAATCGGCTTGTTGAACTTGACGCATAGATCATAGATGGGCCTGACCTTGGGGTCGCCTGCTCGAAAGCCCTGCTTGGCCGGGTTGAGTTTGAGCCCGGACAACCCCAATTCGGTGAAGGCTTGCTCCACGATTTCGGCCGCGTCGCTGCGATTCGGATCCACGCTCCCAAAACCGATAAAGCGTTCGGGCGCGGTGTCGACGATCCTTCGAATCTCGTGGTTGGAGACAATATGCCCGCCAAATCGGGTAGAAATATCGAGTGGCAGGAGGATGGTCTTGTCGATCCTACCCACGGCCATCTCGGTCAGAGTTTCCTCCAGGGCGTATGGCGATTGCTTATACACGCCGAACTGCTGGGTCCGAAACCTCAAGGCAGCCTCATCGGCGCATATTGCCTCGAAATAGATTGGATGAACATGTGAATCGATGACGATCATTTTCCTTATTCTCCTCCTGGGATTGGCAACTGCTTTAGCTGTCAATATGGTTCAAACTTGGAAATTACGGCTGAGGCCATTGCCGATCCTGTTCGCATGCATTCCTGGAGATCCTTTCCACCGATAATTCCCCCCATAAATCCCGCTATGTAGGAGTCTCCCGCTCCTACCGTGTTTTCGACTCTGGTCTTGACAATGCCTTCTTCAAGAAAAGATTTCCCGTCATAGCAGAGGCTTCCGTTCTCACCCAACATGGCAATGGCCGCACGAGGCCCCAGCGACTGGGCGGTTTTCAGAAAACCTTCAATATACGGGTCGCGGTGGGAGTAGGAGCAAAAGGCATAATCCACATGGGGAAGTATCCGCTCTACATCTTTGTCTTCAATGAATACGGAAAAATCGAAGACAACAATCGCTCCCCCCATTTTCAATTCCGGAAGCAAACCGTAAACTCGGCCAAATAGATCCGTGTGAATCATGTCATGCTGCTGAATGAAGCTGATGTCGTCTTCCGTGAGATGGAAATTGGCCATGACACCGTCATCCGTTTCTCCGTGGACCCGGTCCCTCCCTTCGAGCCGCATCTGAACCGACGCGGTCCGGCCCTTTACGCGCCGAAGGTGGCTCACATCAAGGCCTGCCTGCTGCAATACCCTGCTGAAAGTGGCGCCATAGGCATCGTCGCCTACGAAACTGATGATTGACGACTGAATCCCCAGTTTGCTCAGGTTCATCGCGAAATCGACCCCGTTTCCCGTGGGATAACAACGATCGAGTTCTTTGTAAATATCCATACAACAGAAGCCAACCGCAGCTACTTTCATTTGAATTCCTTTCTTTCATGCCGAGATTGGTGGGGTTTTTGGCCGGCAAATGTGCCGCAGCAGCCGCGAATATAATGGCCAATGACCTGCATTTTTCTCATCCAGGATGTGAACGATAGACATCTACCCCCCCCCTGACCCGTGAACGACTCAATGGTTATAATGCTATCAGATGTCATAAAATGACACAACGGAATAATCTGGCAAATATCTGCCCATAGCTGGAGTTTCCGGTTTTGGTTTTCAAGTGAATATAGCCCATCGTCGTGGTCGGGGTTGTTTGGATGATGACTTATGACGTTATCAAAAAAACTTATGGCATTATCAAATATTCGAGCTTTGACCATGCCGAATTGCCCTGAAGCGGATATTTTCCCCGATTATTCCTCTTGCATCATTTTATGACATCTGATAGCGTTATAACCATTAATTCATCAGAAGTCGGAGATCAGTGTCTACCGTACACATCATTGAGCGAGCGTTGGCCCGGACGGGCGGGCAGGATGGGATCCGTCAGGACTTTCTGGCGGTAATCGGAAACCGGCTGCCGGTCAAACCCGCAGCGCATCAATAATCGGCAAGGCTTTTGGAGGAACAGACGTGAAAATACATCAATTAGGATGGGTGCTCTTCTGCATTCTTTCCGTCGCCATACTCGCTTCTGCCCAGACCGCAACCACGTCGCTTCGCGGGACCGTCAAAGATCCTAGCGGTGCATTGGTTCCCGGGGCATCCGTCACCCTGGCCAACAAGGCCATCGGCAAAACCTACAGCGCTGTCTCCAACAGCGACGGCTACTATGCCTTCCCGCAGATTCAGCCGGCCCGCTACGTGATCACCGTGGCAGCCGCCGGCTTCAGCAATCAGACCAAGACGGCCGAGCTGCTGGTCAATCAGCCGGCGACCGTCGACTTCATGCTTTCGGTGCAGGCCAACCAGACCACCGTCGACGTCAGCGATACTGCGCAGACGCTGAACACCTCCGACGCCACCGTGGGCGACTCGATCGGCAGTGTGACCATCGAATCGCTGCCCATGGAAGGGCGCGACCCGGTCTCGCTGCTGACGCTTCAGCCGGGTGTGCTCTTCCTGGGTAATCCCGAGGAGAATAATATCAATAACCTAGACAGCCGCAGCGGCGCAGTCGGCGGCGGCCGCTCCGACCAGGGCAACATCACGCTGGACGGCTTGGACGACAACGACCAACTCCTCGGAACGGCCTTTCAAGGCGTCTTGCGCTCCACGCTGGATTCGACGGAGGAGTTCCGCGTCACCACCTCGAACGGCTCGGCCGACAGCGGCCGCAGCTCCGGCGCACAAATCTCCCTTGTCACCAAGAGCGGAACCAATGCCTTGCATGGCGCGCTCTACGAGTACTACCGGCCCACCAACACCGTAGCCAACGCGTGGTTCAACAAGAACTCCGAGCTTTCCCAGGGCGAGCCCAACATTCCGCAGAAATACGTGATGAATACCTTCGGCGGATCCTTGGGCGGACCGATCAAAAAAGACAAGCTCTTTTTCTTCTTCAACTACGAAGGACAGCGCAAAGCAATCGACGATGTGGTCACCCGGACGCTACCCACGGCGCAGTTTTATCAAGGCCAATTGGGCTACCAGGACAACAGCGGCAACGCCCAATGGCTGAACTCAACGCAAGTATCGACCCTGGATGCCGGCTGCGCCCCCCTTAACGCCGGTTCTGGTCCTGGCCTGTACAATGCACCCTGCGGCCCCAACCCCAACGTCGCGGCCTACTATCGGCCGGCGGCCGCCAAGGGTTTTTTAGGAACCTCGGGGATCGTCGGCGACACCCTCAACAGCGCCGGCTATACCTTTGCCTCGCCGGCTCCGTCCACGCTCAACACCAGCATCGCCAAGATCGACTACAACATCAACAACCAGCAGCACATCTTCTTTCGCGGCAGCCTGCAGAAGGACACCACGGCCGGGGACGAAAACCTGCCCGGACAGCCGGCTGCCACCATGTACAGCAACAACACCAAGGGCATGGCCTTCGGCCACACCTGGATGCCCAACTCGAAGATCGTCAACGATGTGCGTTACGCCTTTGTCCGCCAGGGTTACTCAAATCGCGGCGTAGGCTCAACTGGTCCCGACCCAACAGGCGACGGCGACTGGGTGAACTTCCGCGACTACTCGCAACCCACTGCATGGCAGAATCGTTCGACCATGGTCAACGTGCCTGTCCAGAATATTACCGACAATCTTTCCTGGATCAAAGGCGCGCACACGATTAGCGCGGGCGCCGACTGGCTCGATGTCGAGAACAACCGCAGCAGCGACGTCAACTCCTATTCCAGCACCGGCACTGACGCCGCCTATCTTAGCGGCTCGCTCCCCGATCCAGCGACGCTGGGTGATCCCTCTGTCGGCGGCGGTTTTTCAAATTCCTACTCCATCGCCTACTCCATGATTCTCGGCGCGATACCCAGGACCATCGAGCAGTATAACTACGCGGTCACCGGCCCCAACAGCGGCACGCTCCTTCCTGATGGCACCTTCATCACCCGCCATTTCAAGGCCTACGAGTATGAGTACTTCCTGCAGGACTCCTGGCGCGTTACACCCAAGTTGACGGTGATCTACGGCATACGTCAATCCATTCTGCAGGCGCCCTATGAGACCAAGGGCCAGCAGATTGCACCCAATATCAATACCAATGCGTGGTTCACCAAGCGCGCGGAAGATGCTGCTCAGGGTATTCCCGAGTATCAAAACCCCAACGACAATCTGAATTTCGCGCCCAGCGGCAAGGCCAACGGCCGTCCTGGTTTTTGGTCCAAGCAGAAGGGCAACTTTGCTCCGCGCATCTCCGTGGCCTATGCGCTCAACCCCAAAACCACCATCCGCACCGGCGCCGGCATGTACTTTGATCACTTCGGCCAGGGCATTGTGAATTCCATGGACGAGCTAGGCTCCTTCGGCCTGAGCAGCTCCGTAGGAAGCACTCCCGAAATCGATACCGTTCAGGTCGCTCCCCGCATGACCGGCCCCCACGGTATTCCGGCGCTGGCCGGCTGCGCCGCTCCCACATCCACCATCCAATATCCCTTCACGCCATCGACGGTACAGGGTTGCGACTTTGCCAACGCCTGGGGCATCGACAGCCAGCTCAAGACGCCGTACTCCTACGCCCTGGATCTTTCGCTGCAGCGGGAACTGCGCGCCGGCTTTACCCTGGAGGCCAACTATGTCGGCCGCCTGGGACGCCATCTGCTGGAACAAGTCGACCTGGCCGAGCCTGTCAACCTGGTGGATGCGAAAGGCGGCGGAGATTACTTTACCGCCGGCACCAAGCTCTCCAAAGCATCGGATGCAAATTGCGGATCCTATTTCGGAGTCGATAGCGGAAGCAAATCCAATTGCAGCGGCATGACGCCCACGGCGCCCGTTCACGTTCCAACCATCCAGTACTTTGAAGATATCTTCCCGCAAATGGCCAATTTGGACTATACGGGCGAGACCGCGACCGACGGACTCTACAACAACGAGTGGGCGCCCTACCGCTACGACTATGGCGCGACGACATCCCTGCAGGATGTCGATGTGAACTGTTATTACGGCTGCTCGAACGGGCCCCAGTTCTTCTCGAAGCAGTTTGCCGCGCTCTATGCCTGGTCCTCGGTAGGCACCAGCTCCTATAACGCTCTGCAGGTCATCTTGCGCCATCCCTCCAGCCACGGCCTGACCGTCGACTTCAATTACACCCTCTCCAAATCGATCGATATTGGATCGGGAGCGGAGCGCTCCAACGAAATGAACGCGACCAACTACAACTCCTACGGCTCCATTCTGAACAGTTGGAATCCCAAGCTGAACAAGGGTGTCTCCGACTTCGACACCCACCACATGATCACTCTGGATTGGGTCTATAAGGTGCCGGTGGGCCACGGCAAGGCGGTTCTGGGCAACTCCAACCGCATCCTCGACGCCGTGGTGGGCAACTGGCAGTGGTCGGGCCTGAGCCGCTGGACCAGCGGCCTGCCCTTCAGCGTCATCGAGCCCGGCTACACCACCGACTGGCAACAGACTGGCTTCGCCGTCGTCACGGACCGGAGCCAAGTCAAGACCGCACGGCATCTGGTCAATGGTGTTCCGCAGGTCTTTGCCGGCAACGAGGCCAGCACCATCAACGCCGGCATCTACTCCGGTACGCCGATTCGTCTGCCGTATCCGGGCGAGGCCGGCCAGCGCAATGCCTTCCGCGGTGACGGCTATTTCGACGTAGACTCCTCGCTCACCAAGAACTGGACGCTCCCCGGTCATACCAAACTCCAGTTCACCGGCGAGGTGTACAACGTCGGCAACAACGTTCGCTTCGATTGCAGCCCGTACAACCTCAACTCAGGTTTAAGCCAGGGCAGCTTCGGCGCCTACAGCGGCACGCTGAGCACCTACCGGCGCATGCAGTTCGGCCTGCGCCTGGACTTCTAAACCCGTCCACCAAACCCGCATAGCAGGCGAAGCGGCCGGGGCATATGCTCCGGCCGCTTCGCTTGTCTGCCCACTTATGAACGCCTCTCTCGAAACGCGTACTCCACACCTACCGCGTCCACCATAAAATCAATAGCTTAAAGAACGCCTGCTAACTACCCAACCCTACAGCAGATCAAACTACCCTGAGCGATACGTGTGCCCGCAGGGACCATCGGACTCGACATTCTCGATGACGGTGCGCGAATTCGGTCGCTGCCGTGCAGGTGCACAAGCAATTTCGCACTGAGTTCGTATTTGGTCACGCAAATCCAGGGCTCTCCTGCCAACTGAGCCATCGCCATCCTTTCCCTGGGTCCAAATCTGGAGGGGCAATTTCTTCTGGAGAGATGAACGCGCCTTGGGTCTTTGCTTTGAAACAGGTGCAAAGACGATTGCGCGGCGGCAACTGCCGGTATACTGCCTCGTAGGCGGGAGAACAAAACGAAAATTCCCGCTGGTGCGTGGCGAGAGCCCAAGAATGGAAATTCCGGGCAAGAGCAGGAGAGACTTATGCATATTTCTTTGCCGCAACTGGGAGCAATAGGGCTTGCAATCGGATTGAGTGTTGGACTGACGGCGCAGACGCCAGTGGCGGGACAGGCCGCAAAACCACAAGCCGCGGCAGCATCTTCCAGACCGGCAGTTCCTGCGAGGGCGGCTGGAGAAGTTACCGATCCGGTTGCCGATCCGAAGGCCGTGGTCACGCTGGGCAAGGCGCGGTTTACCGTGCTGACGCCGGAGCTGATCCGCATGGAATGGGCGGCGGACGGGAAGTTTGAAGACCACGCCTCGTTTGTGTTTCTGAATCGGCGGCTGCCCGTGCCGAGATTTAAGACCGGACCTGATCTGAATGTTCCTAAGACTCAACAGACGATTCCCACTGTCATCGACACAGGCACACTCAAAATTGTCTACAGTCCGCTCGGTGATGGCCTCTTCACGGCGGACAACCTCTCGATAACATTGACAGTCGACGGCAAGCCGGTAACGTGGCATCCGGGGCTCGTCGACCCAGAAAACCTGCAAGGGACGACGCGCACGCTGGACCGTGCGCTGGGCTCGAAGACCCAGGAACCAATTGAGCCGGGGCTGGTTTCACGGTCGGGCTGGGCGCTGGTGGATGACTCGACGCGGCCGCTCTTCGATTCGGCGGATTTCAGTTTCAAGGAAGGCGAAAAGAGCCCCTGGCCGTGGGTTGTTGAGCGGCCGGCCGGCGAGCGGCAGGACTGGTACTTCTTCGGTTACGGCCACGACTACCGCAAGGCGTTGGGCGATTATGTGCGCGTGGCTGGGCGGATTCCGCTGCCGCCGCGGTTTGCCTTCGGAGCGTGGTGGTCGCGCTACTGGGCCTACAGCGATCAGGAACTGGACGAGCTGGTGCGCGGCTTCCATGAGAACGATGTGCCGCTGGACGTGTTGGTCATCGACATGGACTGGCACCTCGGCGTGGACCAGCTCAAGGCGACGGGCCAGGTGGATCAGTCGGGCGAAGGGTTGGGCTGGACCGGCTACACCTGGAACAAGCTGCTCTTTCCCGACCCGGATGCATTTCTGGCCAAGCTGCACGCCGAAGGCCTGAAGACGACCTTGAATCTGCATCCGGCCTCGGGCGTGCAACCGTGGGAAGAGGCGTATCCCGCGATGGCCAAGGCGATGGGCATTGATCCGGCGACGAAGAAATATGTGCCTTTCGACATTACCGACAAAAAGTACGCAACGAATTACATGAATCTGTTGCACCATCCGCTGGAAAGGCAGGGCATCGACTTCTGGTGGCTGGATTGGCAGCAGGAGCAGAAGACCAAAATGGCCGGCGTCATGCCGACCTGGTGGCTGAGCTACGTTCACTTTACCGACCAGCAGCGCGAGGGCAAGCGGCCGCTGCTGTTTCACCGCTGGGGCGGTTTGGGCAATCACCGCTACCAGATTGGATTCTCGGGCGACACCGTCTCCGTGTGGGATTCGCTGGCCTTTCAGCCGTGGTTCACAGCCACGGCGGCCAATGTGGGCTACGCATACTGGAGCCACGACATTGGTGGGCACATGCCTGGAGCCGTGGAACCGGAACTGTACACGCGCTGGGTGCAGTTTGGCGCTTTCAGCCCCATTCTGCGCACGCACACCACCAAGAACCCGGAGACCGAACGCCGCATCTGGGCCTATCCGGAGCCGTATTCGTCCATCTTGCGCTCGACCTTCCAGCTACGCTACGCGCTTGAGCCCTACCTCTACACCGAGGGGCGGCGCACCTACGACAGCGGCGTGGCGTTCTTCAGGCCGCTCTACTACGACTGGCCGGAGGAGGCCGCGGCTTATACCAGCAAGGGTGAATACATGTTTGGCGATCAGATGCTGGTCGCTCCGGTAACCGCGCCTGCCGACAAGGCCAGCGGCCTGGCCACGGAAAAGGTGTGGCTGCCCAAGGGGGACTGGATTGAGTGGCCGACGGGCAAGCACTTGACCGGGCCGGCGACGGTGGAGCGCAGCTTCAGCATTGAGCAGACGCCGGTGTACGTGCGCGCCGGGGCGATTGTGCCGATGCAGCCGCCGATGCGCTACACGGGTGAAAAGCCAGTGGACCCGCTGATTGTGAATGTGTGGCCGCTGACGCCGGGAACCGCTTCGAGCTACTCGGTTTATGAAGACTCGGGCGTCTCGGTGGAGTACCAGCGCGGCGTTTTTGCGCGCACTCCGATCAAGGCCACGCAGACCGGCGACACGCTGCGCGTGGAGATTGGGCCAGTCGAGGGCGGCTATCCGGGAATGCCGCAGAGGCGCGGCTTCGAGTTGCGGCTGCCAGCCGACTGGGCGCCGGCCGAAGTGACAGTCAACGGCGTTGCGGTGAAACGGGCCGGGCCGGCGGGCAAGGGCGGATGGTCCTTCGAGGGCAACACGTTGACGACAGTGATTCCCGTGCCGAGCCTCAGCGTCGCAGCCAAGGTGACGGTGGAGGTGCGGCGGGCCGCCGGCCTCACCGCTCGCCGCGGTGAGCTGGACGGCTTTGCCGGCGCGATGACCCGGCTGCGCGGCGCCTACGATGCCATGCACCAGACCTCGCCCGTCTCCGATCCGCCCGATGCGCTGATTGACGCGATGCAGGCGGGCGACCGGCTCGGCTACTACCCCGAAAAGGCGACGGAGGAGATAGCTCACTTCCACCAGGCGCTGCCCAAGGCGCAGGCCGCCATCGCCCGAATCGGCGCGGAGTTTGGCCAGCAAGTGGAGGACCACCTGAAGCGCTATTCTCCCGCAAGGTGGCTGCCCACGGGCATTGACATGGAGGCCCAAAAGCAGAGCCGGCTGGAGGCTATGGCCAGGGCGGAGAAGTTGGTGACGGAGGCGGGAAAATAGGCTCAGCGGCAGGCTGAAAACGAATACGATTTTGGGGAGAAAGCATGGAAAAGATGGGGCAATATCCGCATCGGCGGTGGAATCCTCTGCGAAAGTCCTGGGTGCTGGTTTCGCCGCACCGCACGCAGCGTCCCTGGCAGGGGGAAGTGGGCCAGAAGGCTGCGCCCGCGGAGGTTGCTTACGATCCCCAGTGCTATCTGTGCCCTGGCAACCAGCGGGCAGGAGGGGCCGCAAACCCTGCGTACGAGGGAATTTTCTCGTTCATCAACGATTATTCCGCCCTGCTGCCGGATTCTCCGTCCGTGATGGAGCCGCTGGCCTCGCCGCTGCTGGTGGCCGAGCCCGCCCGCGGCCTGTGCAAGGTGCTCTGCTTCCATCCCAACCACAGCCTGACCCTGGCCCGCATGACCCACCCGGAGATTCGCCGCGTGGTGGACGCCTGGACGCAGGAATACACGGAACTCGCATGCCTGGACTGGATCGAGTATGTGCAGATCTTTGAGAACCGCGGGGCCATGATGGGCGCCAGCAACCCGCATCCTCACTGCCAGATCTGGGCCACCGGCTTTGTGCCCGACGAACCGGCAGCCGAGACCCAGGCTCAGCGCGAACACCTGGCAGGCACCGGCCATTGCCTGCTGTGCGGGTACCTGGCCGCCGAGCAGAGGGAACAAGCCGCCGAAGGACGCATCATTTTTGAAAATGAGCACTTCGCGGCACTGGTTCCGTGGTGGGCTACCTGGCCTTTCGAGGTGATGGTGGTCAGCCGCCGCCATCTGGGAGCGCTGCCGGAGTTGAACCAGGAGGAGCGGGAAGCTCTGGCGGATGCGCTGAAGCGGATGACGACCCGCTTCGACAACCTCTTCCAGACCAGCTTTCCCTACACGATGGGTTTTCACCAGTCGCCGACTGATTCCGAGGCGCATCCGGAGTGGCATTTCCACGCTCACTTCTATCCTCCGCTGCTGCGCTCGGCCACGGTGCGCAAGTTCATGGTGGGTTTTGAGATGCTGGGAATGCCGCAGCGGGACATCACGCCTGAGACCGCGGCTGAGCGGCTGCGCGCTTGCCCGGAAGAGCACCGCTAGGAATTTGTCGAAATAGTAACTTGGGGTATAAAGTTTCGCCCTCCGGGGCTAAACAGGCTGCGGATAGACTCTGGATTTCGGGTGAAATTGGCGGAAAGTGCCCCTCCGTGGCTAAAGCCAGCGTTGATTCTGTTGGCTTTATGCGGGGGTTAAAACCCCCGCCTCCCTCCGTATTGAGCTTTTCCGCAGCCTGTAAAGCCCATCGTTTCTTATCGGCTTTATCGGCACGACTGAAGTCGTGCCCTTTCAAAGGAACTCCCGGGCTGGACAATACCTGACTTTCTCCACGGGTTGTTAGCTCTTGTACAATTGGCGCAACCTCGGTTTGAGGCAGAGAGTTGTGCGGCAAACGCAGACGGAACTGTGTTGGTAACTTGCTTTCTCCTGGCCAATCCGACTTTTGGCCGATGACTATCGATCTTCAATCCATTTAGGGTGTGAGCTGTCATGCATGATCCTGCCGTTTTCCGTTCCATGCACCTTGCCCGCTTCCATGCTGAGCCGGACGTTTTTGTGGCGCCGGGCCGCGTCAACCTGATCGGTGAACACACCGATTATGCCGAGGGTTTTGTCATGCCAGCGGCCATCGACTTCGCCACCCTGGCCGGCATCTCGCCGCGCACGGACGGCAAGATCGTCGTCTACTCAGAGAACTATGGTGAAGAGCGGAGCTTTGAGGCTGCCGCGCTGCCGTCCAAGGCCAGCAAGCACTGGAGTGACTACCCGCTCGGAGTGGTTGCGATTCTGACCGGCGAGGGCCACAAGATTCCCGGCTTCAGCCTGAGCCTGTGGGGTGACGTGCCGCTGGGGTCGGGGTTGTCGAGTTCGGCTGCCGTTGAGGTGGCGACGGCGCTGGCTGTTTGTTCGCTTATCGGGGCTACTTATCCCGGCCCGGTGCTGGCGCGGCTCTGCCAGCGCGCCGAAAACGAGTTTGTGGGCGCCAACTGCGGCATCATGGACCAGTTCATCTCCGCCAACGGGCAGGAAAACCACGCCCTGCTGCTGGATTGCCGTGACCTGAGCTTCAAGCTGGCGCCGATACCGGCCAACGTGGCGCTGGTGATTGCCAACACCATGGTCAAGCACTCGGTGGCGGGCGGTGACTATCCCACGCGCCGCGCCGAATCGGAGGCGGCCTGCGCGGTGATCGCCAGTCACCGGTCCGGGGTTCCATTCCTGCGCGATGCGACGCTTGAGGACCTGGAAAAATGGGGCCATGAAATGGCGCCCAAATCGCTCAAGCGCGCTCGCCACGTCATCAGCGAAAACCTGCGAACGGTGGCTGCCTGCGAGGCATTGCTCAAGGGCGATATGGCCGAAGTAGGCCGGTTAATGGGCGAGGCGCACACGAGTTACAGCCAGGACTTCGAGGGCAGTTGCGTGGAGGCCGACGCCATGGTGGCCCTGGCGCATGAGTTGCCGGGGTTGATCGGCGCGCGGCTTACGGGCGGAGGCTTTGGCGGCTGCACGATCAACCTGGTGGAGCAGAGCCAGGCTAAGGCCTTTGCCGAAGAACTGGGCCGCCGCTATGCCGCCAAATTCGGCATTCAGCCCCAGATCAGCATTTGCCACGCATCGGGAGGCGCTCACCGGGTGTCGTAGAATGCCGCCTTGCTGTTTGGTTATGACTCCGTGAGAGCAACGGCAAGCCGCAAGAATCAGCAATGGCCAGGCAGTTCTTTTACAAGGAAGCAGGGGGAAATCTTTTATGGCTACGCGATCCACATCACCGGCGGCGGCAAACGCGCCCAATTACACAATCCCATTCATTACAGTCACCATTCTCTTCGGCATCTTCGGATTCCTTACCAGCCTGAACAACCAACTGGTGGCCAAGCTGGAGGAGGTTTTCAAGCTGACGCACGGACCGGCGATGCTGGCAACAGCTGCGTGGTTTTTCGCCTATCTGGTCTTCTCGGTGCCCAGCGCCAAGTTGATTGAGAAGGTGGGCTATAAGCGCACCATGGTGATCTCGCTGTTCATCATGGTGGCGGGCGCTTTGCTGTTTGTCCCGGCAGCGAATCAGGTGAGCTTTCCCCTGACTTTGACAGCGATTTTTGTGCTGGCCACCGGCGTCTGTGCCCTGCAGACGTCGGCCAACCCGTATGTCTCGATTCTGGGGCCGGAGCGCAGCGCCCCGGCGCGTCTGACGCTGGCGCAAGCCTTCAATTCAGGGGCCTCGGCTGTGGCTCCGTGGGTAGCGGCCACATTGATTCTGGCCGATTCCAGCAAGGCGTCCACAGCGGCCAGCGAGGCACATATGCTGGAAGGCCCTTACATTGCCATCGCTATCGCGCTGCTGCTGCTGGGCTTTGCCGTGATGTTCATGCACCTGCCGGCGATTGTCTCCTCCCGTTCCTCTGATCCTTCCAAGAGCGGCGCCTCGCAGGGCCGCAGCATCTGGAGCTATTCGCATACCGTACTGGGGATGATCGGCATTTTCTTTTACGTGGGCGTTGAAATCGCTCTCGCTGCGATTGCCATCCGATTTTTTCAGCAGCAGGGCGTCAGCAGTGTCAAAACGGCTGGATTCCTGGTTCTGCTCTACTACATTGGCATCATGGCAGGCCGCTTTCTGGGCAGCTTCCTGATGACCTGGATCAAGGCCGAAAAGCTGCTGACTGTTTTGGGCCTCTTCGGCGTGGCGCTGCTTTTGGTTTCGATGTTGTCGCACGGACCGGTCGCCATCTGGAGCCTGGTACTCTGCGGCCTGGCCAACTCCATCATGTATCCGACGATCTTTGTTCTGGGCATTGCCGAACTGGGACCGCTGACCAGCAAGGGTTCGGGCGTGATCACCATCGGCAATGTGGGCGGAGCGGTGATTCCACTCCTCTTTGGCACATTGGCCGACAAAGTTGGGATTCAGTACGCGTTCATTCTGCCAATTCTCTGCTACGTTTACGTGGCCTACTACGGCCTGTCGGGGTACAAGCCCACACGCATGGTCAAGGCATAGACCGGGATTATCTGCCGGTCCTCTTCCATCCCTGCCGCAAACAGGTAAGTTCGCGATTACCGAATCCCATGTTTGCGGCATACAATTCTTCCTGAAATCATTTTCAAGAAGGCCGGCCATGCGTATTGTTGCTTTGCTCTTTCCCGCCGTTCTCGCTCTGGCATCTCTCTCCGCCGCATCGCAGAAACCAACCGCAGCACGGGTGCTGCCGAAGGCTCTTCCGGCCGCACATCAAGGAGCGGCACAGACGCCGCCCATGGGCTGGAACAGTTGGAACTATTTTGCCGATAAAGTCGATGACAAGGGCGTTCGCGACGCCGCTGACCAACTCGTGGCTACCGGCATGAAAGACGCCGGATACATCTACGTCAACATCGACGACACGTGGGAGGGCGAGCGCGACGCGGACGGCGTGCTTCACACCAACGCGAAGTTCCCTGACATGAAGGCCCTGGCTGACTACGTCCATTCCAAGGGTCTCAAAATAGGCATCTACTCCTCGCCTGGCTCCCATACCTGCGCCGGATACGCGGGCTCGCTCGACCACGAAGCCCAGGACGCCCAGCTCTATGCGCAGTGGGGAATCGACTACCTCAAGTACGACCTGTGCGGCTTCATCCCCGACGTGATGGAGAAGCAGGCTCCCAACGATAAGGCTGCGCAGATGCGGCTGATGGTGGCCTCTTACGCCAAAATGGACAAGGCTCTCAAGGCGACGGGACGGCCCATCGTCTTCTCGCTCTGCCAATACGGATGGGACTCGACCTGGGAGTGGGCGCCGCAGGTCGGCGGCAACTTGTGGCGCACAACCGGCGACATTGAGCCCGCCTGGGACCGCATCTACGCCATCGTCAGCCAGCAGGCCGGTCTTGAGAAATACGCCAGCCCTGGGCATTGGAACGATCCCGATATGCTCGAAGTGGGCAATGGCAAACTCACGCTTGCAGAGAACCGCTCCCACTTCTCTCTCTGGGCCATCCTCGCCGCGCCTCTTCTGGCCGGCAACGACCTGCCCAACATGAAGCCGGAGATCAAGGCTATCCTCACCAACCGCGACGTGATCGCCATCGATCAGGACAGCCTGGGCAAGCAGGGAAGCCGCGTTTACAGCGAGGGCGAAGTGGATGTGTGGACGCGCCATCTGGCCGGCGGCGCGCTGGCCGTCGCCGTCGTCAACGCCGGCGGTACCCGCTACTCCACTCACCCGTTCCATCTGAGCCTGGCTAAACTCGGCCTGCACGGCCCGCAGGCCGGCAAGGACTTATGGACCGGCAAACCCATTACGCTCACCGACGGCCAGCCCCTCGAACTGGCCGGGCACGACGTCCTGCTGGTTCGCATCGGCGCGCCCAGGTAGCTCTTCAACCGCCGGGGCTTGCGTAAGTCAATGTGTGCGGTTACATTGCCTTCGGGGAGATTTGTCCATGCGCTTTTCAATGCTGTTTCGCTTTTCCAGTCTTGCCGCGACCGCCCTTCTCGCCTTCACCGCGCTTCCGCAAGCCCTCGCTGTGGAAGCGCCTCAGCTTGTACAAAAGGATGGCCGCTATGCGCTGCTGGTCGAGGGGCGTCCATTTCTGATTCTGGGAGGCCAGATTCACAATTCCAGCGCCTGGCCCAGTGAATTGCCGCAGGTCTGGCAGTCGATGGCCGCGCTGCACGCCAACACCATTGAGGCGCCGGTTTATTGGGAGCAGTTTGAGCCGCAGCCAGGCCACTTCGACTTCACAAATGTGGATGCGATTGTGGAAGGCGCGCGCGCACACAACCTGCACGCGGTGCTGCTGTGGTTTGGCACATGGAAGAACGGCAGCATGCACTATGTGCCGGCTTGGGTGAAGACCGACACCAAGCGTTTTCCGCACACCATCCGGCCGGACGGCGAGCCGATCGACGTGCTTTCGCCGATGTCGCGCAACACGCTGGAAGCGGACAAGACAGCATTCGTTGCCTTGATGCGCCACCTGAAGCAGATCGACAATGAGCAGCACACGGTGATCCTGATCCAGGTGGAAAACGAGTCGGGCAATATGGGCAGCGCGCGGGACAACTCGCCCGAGTCAAACCGGGAGTTTGCCAGCCAGGTCCCGGCCGACCTGCTGGCCGCGGCGCACAAACAGCCTGGTACTTGGAGCCAAGTCTTCGGCGTGGAAGCTGATGAAATCTTCCAGGTATATCACCAGGCGAAGTACATCAACGAGATTGCCGCCGCGGGCAAGCGAGAGTTCGCGATTCCGTACTACATCAACGCGTGGCTCTCCCATTCGCTGACGACGCCGGAGCAGTGGCAGATGGCGGGCATTCGCTATCCCAGCGGCGGCGCGGTGCAGAAGCTTGTGGGGCTGTGGCGGGCGCTGGCGCCTTCGATTGACATGATCGGCCCGGACATCTACAACGGCGACTCGACGTTCTACCTGGAGACGATGAAGGCCTATCACCGCCCGGACAATCCGTTGTGGATTCCAGAGACGGGCCGGAGCGACAGCTTTGGGAAGTTCTTCTTCTACGCGCTGGGGGATGGGGCCATCGGCTTCTCGCCCTTTGGCGTGGACCAGTCGGGCTGGAACATCCTGGGCGACCAGCCGTGGAAGGCGCACGCGAACAACTTCGCCCTGATCGAGCCGATGAGCCGGGAGATTGCCCGCCTGGAGTTTGAGGGCCATCTCAAAACCGCCGTCGAGGAGCCGGGGCAGACCGCGCAGGAGATCGACCTCGGCGACTGGCAGGCTACGGTTGCATACGGATTTCCGCAGCCCGACGGAGACCACGCTCCCGGGACCAAGGACGCGCACGGAGCTGCGCTGGTGGCGCAACTGGGCCCGTATGAGTTTTTGGTGACGGGCGTGGACGCAAGCATCACCTTCCATCTGCCAGGCAAGCTGCCGTGGATGCGCAGCCAGATCATCACTGCCGAGCAGGGCACGTATGAGAACGGCGTCTGGAAGCCGCTGCGGGTGTGGAACGGCGACGAAACCGACCGCGGCCTGTGCTTCCATGAGAAGCCGGAGGTGGTGCGGATCAAGCTAGGGAAATTCTAGAGCTTTTTCGGAAATAGTGTAGACAGGAATTTTGTCGGTATCCCACCCATTCCGCAGAAAAACGCGGAATGGATGGGGCATGGAAGTTTATAGCAAAAGATAAAATGCTCTAGGAATTTCAAGTCCACCCACAGGATTGTGGCTTTCCGCGAGCAACAATCTTTCTTCATGCCTGCGATTGCAGGGCAGAAAAAAGCGGCGCCGCCGGAGGCAGGCAGCGCCGCTTTTTATCTTCTTGCCGCTCGCTTTAGAACAAGTTCCACAGCGACTGGTTGTAGACCTCGTGGTGGTACTGCACCTCGGAGCCTTTGACGAAGGTGCCCAGCTCGCGCGGACTGCGGTTGGCGACGGCTTGCTTCAGTTCGGCATAGCGGCCCTGCACGTCTCCGCTCAGAATCTTCGCGATCCAGGCCGAGTCCTTGAAATCCTCGATCGCCTGCTGGATGTTGTCCGGCAGGTAGCGGCCACCGGCACGCAGGTTTTCCGCTCCGGAGATATCTCCGTCGAGGCCGGTCTTGAAGATCGAGTACATCGTCAGGTAGGGGTTGGCGTCCGGCGCCACGGCGCGCACTTCGGTGCGCATGGAGCGGTGGTTGCCGAGGGGCACGCGGACCATGGCGCCGCGGTCAACGGCCGAGGCACGAATCTGGTTGGGGGCTTCGAAGTGCGGGTCCAGGCGCCGGTAGGCGTTCACGCTGGAGTTGAAGATCAGGCAAAGATCCAGCGCCCGTGTCAGGATGCGGTCCAGGAAGCTCCAGCCAAAGCTGGAAAGCTGTTCCTCGCCCTTTTCGTCCCAGAAAAGGTTGGTCTTGCCCTTGGAAACCGAGACATTGGTGTGCATGCCGCTGCCGTTCACGCCCACAACCGGCTTGGGAAGAAAACATGCCGTGTAGCCCAGGTTGTTGGCGACCTGCCGAGTGAGCAACTTGTAGAGCTGAATCTGATCGGCCGCGGCCACCGCCTCGGCGTAGCTGTAGTTGATCTCGAACTGGCTGGGCGCGACCTCGGGGTGGTCCTTCTCGTTCTGGAAGCCCATAGCGCGCTGCACTTCGGCGGAGGTGTCGATGAACTGGCGCAGCGGGTCGAGCGGCAGCGAATGATAGTAGCCGCCGGTCGAGGTGAACTCGAATTTGCCGGTCTCGTGGTAGGTGCGCTCGGCGTCCTTGCCCGCGAAGAGGAAGCCCTCAATCTCGGTGGCCGCGTTGAGCGTGTAGCTTTTCTCCTTGAAAAGCGTCTCTGAATAGTTTTTGAGCACGCCCCTCAGGTCGGCGCTATAGGCGCCGCCGTCCTTGTCCAGCACTGTGCCGAAGACCAGCACTTTGCCGGTGCCGAAGACGTCGGCCGGGACCCAGTAGAAGGCGCTCCAGTCGATGCCCAGCCTCAGGTCGCTCTCCTTCTGCGCCGTGAATCCGCGGATCGACGAACCGTCGAAGGTAAGGTTTTCGTAAGCCCCGAGCAGGAACTTCTTGTCGTAGTCGAGCAGGTGAAGGCGGCCCTCAAGGTCGCTGAACAGCACCGTGACGGCCTTGATCCGCTTTTCGTCGGTCAGGTACTTCAACCGCTTCTCGCGAATCTCATCAGCCGCAACGCGATTGGCGCGCTCGGCCTTGGCTTCCAGGTTCTTCTCTTCCAGCTCCTCATAGGAGAGGGCGAGAAAATTACGGTAGTCGGCGGGCATGGGTCTCCTTTTCTGGATGCAGATTCGGTTTGGAACGTACGGCTTCATCGTAGGGTCGTGCGCATAAGGAACCCATGAAGATTTCCGCGGAAGCTGTGGGGAAGAAGGCGCGGAACTGCAACGAGCCGCCAGGGCCGGCCACGCCTGCCCTGGTTTCGCGTTAGAAGCGAACCATGAATGCCAGCGTGGTCGAGGCCTGGTTGGTGCGCAGGTCGGGCCACCAGATCGCATTCAGGTTATTCGCTCCGATGTTGCCGTTGGCCAGATTCAGGCCCTGACACACAGCGATCGCACCGGCAGGCCCATAGAGGTTCCCATAACTCTGGCCTGAGTCACCGCCTTGCGCGCACTGGTAATTCGCCGGGTTGCCGTTGTTGCCGCCGGGAGGCGTGATGCCGCCCCGTCCTGACCAGTAAGGAACGTCGGAGTACCGGTAGCCTTCTTCCAGCCGGAAGGTGATGTACTGGCTGGGCATGTAGTCGAAGGTGACGGTGCCGTCGTGCATCTGAGCGCGGTCGCCGGCGTTCTCGGTAAAGTAAGGCGTGCCGGTGGAGGCCGTTGCACCGTTGATTGGCGGCAGCAGGGTCAGGTAACGGCCGGGGTTGTTCATCTGTCCGCCGCCCAGGGTCACGGCGTACAGGTCCTTCTTGAACCAGAAGCGCGTGTAAGCCATCCAGCCGGAGAACTCCTGCTTGGGCTTGCCGTTTCTGCTGTTGTGGCAGTTGACGCCGCCGGTGTAGGTGGAGCTCGTTCCCTGCATCGGCGAAGCGCCCGTCGGGCTATACGGCCCGCTGGAGGGTCCGCCGCCATATTCGCAGCCCAGGTCGCCGGTGAGGGTGAAGGCGGCTTTGTCAAAGAAAGCCTTGGGCTTGTCGTAGTACTTCACCTGCGCGCTGTAGTCGGCGTGGACGCGCGAACGCCCTGGGTAGCCGGCATCGTCTTCACCCACTCCGTAATTGTTCCAAACCAGGTCAAGCCACGGCTTGGGACGATAGAGAATCTGGCCGCCCACGCCTGGCTTGCCGTTGTAGCGCGCATAGGACTGCCAGCCGTTGATGATCCACGGCTCGATCTTCAACTTTGCGGTGGGGAACCACTGAATGCGCAGGCCGTTGAAGAACCATGGCGTGTTGGAGGAGACGAACGAAGGCTGATAAGCCCAGTTGTCGGCGTTGTAGTAACTGAAGAGGCCGATGTAGGAGACGAAGATGCCGGCGTCCACGTTCAATCCGTGGCTCACGTCCCAGTGATATCCGCCCCAGGCTTCAGAGAAATATCGGTAGGCGTTGGACAGGTTCCACTGGCCGCGATTGACGCTGGCGTCGTTGCGCGGGGTGGTCGTCGAAAACAGGCCGCCCATGGTCAGGATGCGTCCGCGCGTATTTTGAATGCGGAAATCGCCGCCCACGCTCACCTGCTCCAGTTGCCATTCGTCGGAGCGGAACATCTCCGTCGAGCCGCCCATAGAGTCGTCCTTGGGGTGGTTGTAATCCAGTATGTAGTTGGCGTCGAAGCGGATCTCCGGAGTGAAGTATTTGGTAGCCATCGGTGTATCTACCACGCGGCCGTTGCTGTTGAGCCAGGTCCAGTCGCCGGGGAAGGGCGCCGACTTGGTCGTGATCTCCGCTGTGATCTCCGGAGGGGCCGGAGCTGGAGGGGCAGCCGCAGCGGTCTGCGCCTGTGCGGCCGGTAACGCGGATTCGCCTTTGCCGCTTGCTGCCGCCGCCGCTGAGCGGAGCGCGCCCGCGTCCCGTTCCGCGCCCGCGGCGGTGCGTGCCTTCAGTTCGGCCTCCAGTTCGGCGATCCGCGCCTTCATCGCAGCAAGCTCTTTGAGGATTGCATCGTCGGTGAGCGGCGCCGCATCGGAGGCGTGCGCCGCCGTGGCCGCGGGAGCTGCGGCCGGAACGGGGGGAGCCGGTGTCTGCGCGCCTGCCGATAGGGCGATTGCGAAAACGGCTCCGGCCATCAATTGCAGCAGACGATTCAGGTTCTTATCCATTGCACTGTTCCTCAAAGAAAATCACGTTGATTATGCGCCAAGAACAGTAACGCAAACGAACCGTAAAGAACTTGTCAGGAAGGTGAAAGAAATTCCTTAAACGCGGGAGGAATTCTCCGCGTCCGCGCCGGAGAGGTGGGCCAATTCCCCGGAGAGCTGAGGCCGGCCGGGCAGCGGCGGAAATGCCTCTATTGCGCCGGGAAAAATGGGAAACCTGCTAAAATCCTCTCAAGTTTCACCGCATCTAAAGCTGGTTTGGCGAAAGAATCCCTGTTGAATTGGTTGCGGCCCAAGGGGGATTTGAACTGCGGCGGGGACGATGGAGCTTTTCTGGGCTTCTCCCGTTGAGGCCGCCGATTTTTCCCCGACTCCCGTTTGAGTGAAATGGTGGGTGATCGCTTGTTGATGAGCTACCTTCCTGCCGGTTCCGTTCCGGCCAACGCGGTTTTGCTGCTCGCCTTCGTGTTGGTCGCGTTGGTGGCCGGCCTGCTCTGGGCGCTCGCCCGCCGTCACGCCCGGGAAGCCGAGTCCTGGAATGGGCAGGTGCGCGACCTTTACGAGTTCACCCGGCGCACGCTGGAGATGAATCCTCAACTTGAGCCGGGACCGCAGTTGGCCGAGCTGGTCCATGAGATCTTTGTGCTGGAAGCCGTGGCGATCTTCGACGCGGAACTGCACCAGGTCTATTCCGCCGGATATTGGAGCGTGGACCCGCTGGAACTGGCGCAGAACGTCTACTACTTCGGAACCTCGGACGATGACAAGGAAACCGGGCTTGGCCGGCGCGTGGTCCGGCTCGGTGCGGCGCCCATCGGAAGCCTGGTGGTGCGCGGCGACACCAGCCCGCTCACCAACAACGCCATCGCCTCGCTAATTGCCCTTGTCTTCGACCGCTACCGTGCCTTCGCCAATGAGAGCCGCATCGAGACCGAACGCCGCACCGAGCAGTTGCGCTCGACCGTGCTGGATAGTCTGGCGCACGCTTACAAGACACCGCTGACGGCCATACGCGCGGCCTCGACGGGGCTGAGCGAGATGGGCCACTTGTCGGCGGCGCAGGCGGAACTGGCGGCCCTCATCGATGAGCAGGCCGGCCTGCTCGGCAACCTCACCACGCGGTTGCTGACCACGGCGCGCCTGGATGCCGGCGAGGTTACCATTCATTCCACCCCGGTCGGCGTAGCGCCGCTGATTGAAGAGGTCGTGGCCAGCTTCGGCGACCGGCTGGCCGGCAGGAAGGTGGCCATCGATCTGCCAGACGAGGGCCTGGTTTTGCATTGCGACCGGCAGTTGATCGTCATGCTGCTGACACAGTACATCGACAACGCCTGCAAGTACTCGATCCTGGGCACTACGATCACCATTCACGCGGAGAAAACGCGCGCGGAGGTCGTTTTTTCAGTCCGCAGCTACGGCTCGGTGATTCCCCTCAATGACCGGGAGCGGATCTTCGACCGCTATTATCGTTCCACCACCCGCTCCAGCCGCGCCGCGGGCACGGGAATTGGCCTTTCTGTTGCCAAGCGCGTCGCCCTCATCCATGGCGGTTCTGTTTGGGTCACCAGCGATGAGGTGGACGGGACCACGTTTTTTGCTGCCATACCGGCAGTAGCGCGGAAGAGGGTTTCCTGATGATGCAGACTGCCATTCGCATTCTTCTTGTAGACGACGAGTCGGCCATCCGCAGGGCGCTGCGGCCTCCGCTGGTTGAACTCGGCTTCCAGGTGGTCGATGTCTCGCGCGGCGAAGAGGCTCTGCAGATGCTGCGCGCCGGCGGCTTTGACGTCGCTCTGCTCGACGTGAATATGCCCGGCATTGGCGGCATTGAAACCCTGCGCCGCATACGCGCCTTTGCGCCCCGGTTGCCCATCTTCATGCTGACCGTGCGCGATGCGGAAGAAGAGAAGGTTGAGGCGTTGGAACTGGGGGCCGACGACTATGTCACCAAGCCCTTCAGCACGCGCGAGCTGATTGCTCGCATCCGCACGGCGGTTCGCCGCGTTCAGGCTCCGGCCCGCGCTGAAGACGCGCCCATCGAGATTGGCGAGCTGCGCCTGGAGCCGGTGAAGCGCACGGTCACCAAGCGAGGCAGGCCGGTGCATCTTACCCGCAAGGAGTTCGACATACTCCACTGCCTGATGAGTCGCGCCGGCCGCGTGGTGACCTACGCCAGGCTGCTCACCGCCGTGTGGGGCGGCGATTGCCGCGAAGAAGTCGAGTACCTGCGCACCTTCGTCCGCCAGTTGCGCAAGAAGATTGAAGACGATCCGGCCAAGCCCGTGTATTTGCTGACGGACGTGTATGTGGGCTACCGCTTCGCCGACGCCCAGATGTTCATCGACGAGACAGCGGAAGGCGAATCCTAACGCAGCCTCTTGGCCCTTTAATCTCTACTCGTCGTAGTGCAGCAGGCTGAAAACGTCGTAATCCTTGAAGCGGTCGCGGCCCTTCAGAAAGTCCAGCTCGACAGCAAAGGCCAGCCCGACGATCTCGCCGCCCAACTGCTTCACCAGCTTCACCGTGGCCTCCATCGTGCCCCCGGTGGCCAGCAGGTCATCCACCAGCACCACGCGCTGGCCGGGCTGAATCGCGTCCTGGTGAATCTCCAGCGCGTCGGAGCCGTACTCCAGGTCATAAGTCACGCGCGCCACCGGAGCAGGCAATTTCCGCGGCTTGCGCACCGGTACGAATCCGGCGTTGAGCCGGTAGGCCAGCGCAGGCCCGAAGATGAATCCCCGCGCCTCGATGCCTAGCACCAAGTCAACCTTGCGCTCGATATAGTGGCCGGCGAGCGCGTCGATCAGTTGCGCAAAGCCGGTCTTGTTCTTGAGCAGCGTGGTGATGTCATAGAACAGAATCCCGGGCTTGGGAAAATCCGGCACTGTGCGCACCAGCGACTTCAGGGCTTCCACATCGATGGGCTTGATTTTTTCGAGCATGGGCGGTTCGCTCCTTGATTGGGTTTCCATGCAGATTATAAGGGAACAGGGAAGCAGTGGCAGCTTCGGCAGGTTGTCGAGCGGTTTCTTTGCTCCACGGGCACAGGAGCCAATGTTTTGGTCGAAATTGATCGGGGCGAGAAGTTTTCTATTCCCGATTCCCTAACCCCTGCCTCTACCACGCCCCGTCAATCCTGAACGAGCTAAGGCCGGCGGCCTCACTCTCGTCCATGGTGTGCTCGACGAGACGATCCACGCGGCTGCCGCGCGGTCCGCAGCGCAGGCTGGCCCTCAGCCTGGCCAGATCTTCGGCCGAGCCCGAGGCTACCACCTCCACCTCGCCCTCCTCGGTGTTGCATACCCAGCCGCGCAGATCCAGTTGGCCGGCCTCCCGCTGCACAAACCAGCGGAAGCCGACCCCTTGCACGCGACCTTGAACTAGAAAATGAATAACCATCGTTGTGAACCATGGCCAGTTTTGCAGATTCGCGCATGGCGCGCAACCGGCGAGCAAGCCCCCAGCCGATCGCCGCAGCGCGATACACTGGACTTCACCATGGTCTTTGTCCTCGACAACTACGATTCGTTTACCTACAACCTTGTCCAATACCTGGGAGAACTGGGCGCAGAGGTCGAGGTCCATCGCAACGACGAACTGACAGTCGAGCAGGTCGAGGCGCTCCGTCCGGAGCGCATTCTGCTCTCGCCCGGCCCCTGCACCCCGAGTGAGGCTGGCATCCTGGTTCCGCTCATTCGCCACATGGCTGGCAAGGCGCCCATCTTCGGCGTCTGCCTGGGACTCCAGGCCATCGGCGAGGCCTTCGGCGGCCAGGTTGTCCGCGCGCGGCATTTGATGCACGGCAAGACCAGCTCGGTAACCCACGACGGCAAAGGCATCTTCGCCGGACTCTCCTCGCCGCTCACCTGCACCCGGTACCACTCGCTGATCGTGGCCGAGGAATCGCTTCCCGCCGAACTCATGGTTACCGCCCGCACGCAGGAAGACGACGGCGGCTCGGTCATCATGGGCCTGCGCCATCGCACGTTGCCCATTGAGGGCGTGCAATTCCACCCCGAGAGCATCCTGACCGATGGTGGTCACCAGATGATCCGCAACTTCCTGGAGATGTAGCCGCGATGACGAGAGCGATGCGCCGCAACTGCCTGGTTTCCCGCGTAACTCCTACCGGATTCCTTTGGCTGGCGGCGCTCGCGCTGACGCCGGTTTTGTACGCCCAGGCATCAATCGAGCCCCAGGCCCCATCTGCGGCAGCCGCCCCTATCGCCATCGTTCCGCTCGACAGCAAGAACCCCGATGCCGCGGCCAAGGTTACCGGCGCCCTCGAAGTCTCGTCCGGCAAGGCCATTATCGTTGCCAGCGGCACCGTCACCTCCGGCAGCCAGACGACCGAGGTTGTGCTGCCTCATCGCGGTGTGCTGCGCGTCTGCGCCTCTACCACCGTCAAGCTGGCCGCCGACTCCAGCGTTCCCGCCGGCGAGACGCCCGGCCTGATGATGGCGCTGGATCATGGCGCGATCGAGGCCAGCTTCGCCACCGGCCGCAACTCCGACATTCTGCTGACGCCGGATTTCCGTATTCTCATCGGCGGTCCCGGCGCGGTCGAGGTAAAGATCCGCCTCGGTCAGCATGGCGATACCTGCGTGGATAACGCTGGGGTAAATGCACCCTACGTTCTGGTGACGAGCGTCTTCGATAGCGGCGATTATCGCGTGCAGCCAGGCCAGCGGGTGATGTTCGAGCACGGCAGCCTCCATGAGGTGGTGGACAACGAAAAGGAGCCTTGCGGCTGTCCGCCTCCGCTGCATCCGGGCACGAATGAGTTTCCGGTGGCGCAGAGCGCGGGCCTCGCGCCCCTGCCCAAGCCCGCGCCGAATGCGGTGTCGCTGACGTCCGCCCCGCCGCAGGCGCTCGAACCGCTGGTTTACAAGAGCGCCGACCACGTGGCCCAGCCCGCCGCCGAAGCCGCCCCGGCAGCCAGCGCAGACGCAAATCCGTCCGCGGCCAAGAAAAAGCCCGGCTTCTTTTCGAAAGTAGGGAAGTTTTTCCGCCGCATCTTCGGCGCGGAATAAAAAAGCAGGGAACAGGGAATTGGGAGTAGGGAACAGAGTGCAGGGAGCATCAAACCTACTTGGATCTATCTTTGGCAACTTTGTGTCGACGGAAGCCATTCAGGAAGACTTTGCCGCCAATAAGAAACCATGCGACTGAAAGCACACCAAACACCGTCCAATGCTTTTCATAAGCTACATCTAACCAGCCCAAACCACCCAATATGAAAAAAATTCCGAATAACCAAGCACCCATCCGCTGAACAAGCGGGGCATCTGGCGAGCTCTCCCACAGAAACTCATCGACACCCCTGCTGTTTTTCATCGCATCAGGCCATAAAGTGTTACTCTGCCTGTCCTTGATCTCATCGATCAAATGGAAATGTTCCGAGTTGTGTGCTTGGTCTTTCATGGCAATCTCCTTCGCCAACAAGCTCTTCGCTGCCCGGCTGTTCCCTATTCCCTGTTCCCTGCTTCTTACATCTCCCGTGCGCGCTCGATGGCCCGGATCACCGCCTGTGCCTTGTTGATTGACTCGGCGTGCTCCAACTCGGGCACGGAGTCGGCCACAATGCCCGCGCCCGCCTGGACGTAGCCCTTACCGCCGATGGCCAGCATGGAGCGAATGGCGATACACGAGTCCAGATTGCCTGAAAAATCCGCATAGAGCACCGCGCCGCCGTAAGTTCCGCGCCGCGCCGGCTCCAACTCTTCGAGGATTTCCATGGCTCGCACCTTGGGTGCGCCGCTGAGCGTTCCGGCGGGGAAGCAGGCGCGCAGGGCATCAACGGCGGTCAGCTCCGGCCGGAGCCGGCCCTCAATGCTGCTGACGATGTGCATGACATGCGAGTAGCGCTCGACGAACATCAGCCGGTCCACCTTCACGCTGCCAAACTCGCTCACCCGGCCCACGTCGTTGCGGCCCAGGTCCACCAGCATTACGTGCTCGGAGCGCTCCTTCTCGTCGTGGAGCATCTCGTCGGCCAGCGCCCGGTCTTCAGCTTCCGTGGCCCCGCGCGGGCGCGTTCCGGCAATTGGCCTGTACTCGACCTTGCCCTGATGCACGCGCACCAAAAGCTCCGGCGACGATCCCGCCAACTCCAGGGTCTGTGCCGCAGCGGGGGGCTGTTTCCTCTTCCTGGAGGAGTTTTTGGGCTGCTCAGGCTGCCCGCCCAGCGGCCCCTCCGGCGTAACGCGCAGGAAAAACAGATAGGGGCTGGGGTTGACCGTGCGCAGCGCGCGATAGACCTGGAAGCTGTCCACTTCCGGCTCCACGTCGAAGCGCTGCGAGAGAACGGCTTGAAAGATGTCGCCCGCGACAATGTACTCCTTGATGCGGTTGACGCCGGCCACAAAGTCCTTCTTGGCGGTCCTGTGCTGCACCTTCAGCTTGCCCTTGCCTTTGTGCGCGGCCAAGTTGGGCAGCGGTTGGGCCAGCCGCTTTTCCAGCCGGTCGAGACGCGTTACGGCTTTGTCGAAGGCGTCGGCCGGCTTGCCGCGCGTGACGTCGGCCGTCACCACCAGCCAGATCTCCTTGCGCACGTGATCGAAGGCCAGCACCTCGTCGAAGAAGAGCAGACAGGCGTCAGGAACGCCCAACTCGTCGGCGGTCAGTTCGGGCAGCCGCTCAATCTGGCGCACCACATCGTAAGAGAAAAATCCCACTGCCCCGGCGGTAAACGGTGGCAATCCTTTCAGGCGCGCTGGCTTGTGGCCAGAGAGCGCCCGCCGCATCACAGCAAAAATATCGCCCTCGATCTGGACGACTTTTCTGCCCTCGGTGATGGTAATTTCGCGTCCCCGCGCCACGATCCGTTTAAACGGCTGAAGGCCGATGAAGGTGTAGCGGCCAACCTGCTCGCCGTTCTCCACCGATTCCAGCAGAAAACACTCCCGCTCCGGCCAGGCCGCGCGCAGAAACGCTGAGACGGGCGTTTCCAAGTCGGCGGTCAGGATGCGGCAGACGGGAACAAGCGTGTGCTCTTTGGCGAGCGCCAGAAACTCTTTGCGGCTGGGCAAAACGGGATGGGAAGAAGATTTCACAGCATTAGTGTAACTGCTGGGGTGGTTTGGCCGCAGCCGTGAATCGTGTCCGGATCAATCTCCAGCGCCCTGCCCAGTCAGGCTCAATGTACCAGCCCGGCGCGGTAGGTTCGGAGCCAACTTACCAACTCTTCCGGGGGGAGTGGCCGGCTGTAAAGGTATCCTTGTACACTGTCGCAACCGCCCAGGCGGAGAATCTCCAGTTGTTCCTGGGTCTCCACGCCTTCAGCGATCACGTGCATGCCGAGTTCGTGGCCCATCTCAATGGTCTTCTGGACCATGATGCGATCTTTTTCGTTGTTCTGCATATCCTGGACGAATGATTTGTCGATCTTCAGTTCTGTGGCCGGGATTTGTTTGAGTTGTTGCATCATGGCATAGCCGGTGCCGAAATCGTCGATTGACAGCTTCACCCTTTTCATTCGCAGCCTGGTCAAGATGTCCAATGTTTTCGATAGCTCTTGAATCAAGCCGCTCTCTGTGACCTCAACGGTGATGTTGCCGGTTGATATGCCATGCTTCTCGGCGAGAGAAACCAAAATGTCGGGGAACTTGAGATCGTGCAGAGAATACGCCGACGCATTTACGGACAACAGAAGAGCCTTCCCATCGCCGTTCGCAAACTGACCCACTTCGCTCATTCCATGATTTGCAACGATCCAGCCAAGCTCGTCGATGAGCCCAAGTTCCTCCATGCGGTGGATAAAGCTGTCGGGGAAGATCAGCCCTCGCTCAGGGTGCTTCCACCGGACCAGTGCCTCAACTCCGATCACGCGGCCGGTTGCAATATCAATCTGCGGCTGATAGTGAAGAACGAACTCGTTGCGGTCAATCGCTCGCCGCAGTTCCTCGCCAGGGATGACGGTCTGGGCGTCTTGCTCGACAATTGGCAATGCTTCAGACCGCGCATGTTTTTGCAATACCTCCTCCAGTTCCGTCAACCGGAAAGGCTTGTGGAGGTGGCTCACGATGGAAAGACCAAGGACCTGCACCAATTGTGCCGCTGACTCCATGATCTGCTTGCCAGAGCCGCTCATCAGAACAATGCCGGCCTTGCACTTCCGCTCGCCGAGCTGCCTCAACAACTCAACGCCATCCATCTCCGGCATCATCAGATCAAGCAGGATGAGTGTCGTGCTGGGGCTGAGCGCATCCAGGAAGGTCTTTGCATCCGTCGTCGCGGTACATTCGAATCCCAGGCACTGCGCCGCGGCAGAAACAAATTCGCACACGTCGATTTCATCGTCGATCGCCAGGATTCTCTGGATAGCTTTCATCGCTCCTCCGCTTGCTGCCAGCCGATCCGTTTGTCAACACAGACGGGGTAGAAAGAGTTCTCATTTTGCATGCGTGGCATCGTTGCCCTCCATGACGTGATGAATGATTGCGGCGAATTCGGCGCGTTGATAAGGCTTGCGCAGCAAGGGCCCGTCAACCATCTGCATGCTTTTTTCAGCCAGCGCCTCGGCAGGAAATCCGGAAGAATAGACGATTCTGAGGCCGGGGCGGAGGGCACGCGCCCTTTGCACAAGCTCCACTCCGTTCATTCCACCCGGCATGACGATATCCGTTACCATCAGGTCAATCTCGCTGTGTTGCGCGATCATCTCAAGCGCCCTGGCGCCATCTACCGCCTCATAGCCGATAAAACCCATCTCAGCCAGATAGGTGAGGGCTACATCAAGCAGGTCCACTTCGTCATCAACGAGCAACACCGTACCGCCCAGCTTGGCGTTGAGAGCCTTCGGCGCACCGGCCGGAAGAGGCTGCGAAAGGTCGGCTACCAAGGGTAGATAAAGCGAAACCGTGGTCCCATGGCCAAGTTCACTGTAGGCGTGGACGGCGCCGCCCGACTTCTTCGCGAAGCCATAGACCATGGCAAGGCCCAGGCCTGTGCCCTTGTTGCGGGGTTTGGTGGTAAAGAACGGCTCAAATGCTCGCTCCAGCGTCTCTCGCGACATGCCGGACCCGGTATCCGTTACCGACACACAAACATAACGGCCTGCTTTCAAATCGCCTGCATGGACCGTGGGATGACTATCTTCAAGGTTCTGCACCTTCGAGTCGATAATGATGGAGCCGCCCTGGGGCATCGCATCCCGCGCATTGACCACCAGGTTGAGCAGCGCGCTCTCCAGGCCAGCGGGGTCGACGAAGAGCGGCGGCGCGGAGGCATCGACATGGGTCGTGATCTTGATATCCGCGCCAAGCGCATGGCCAGCCAATTCGATCATGTTCTGAATCGAATCTCCCAGCAAGACCGTTGACGGTTTCAACTCCTGGTTGCTTGAAAACATGAGCAGGCGCCGTGTGATGTCCGCGCCGCGCATGGCTGCCTTTTGTGCGGTCTGTACGCGCTTGACGGCCGCTTCGTTGCCGGTGACCAGGCGGTCAAGCAGATCGAGATTGCCAATGATGACACCGAGAAGATTGTTGAAATCGTGAGCGATTCCACCCGTCAATTGGCCGATTGCTTCCATCTTCTGGCTTTGTTGTAACTGATGCTCCAGTAGTTTTCTCGCGCTGATATCGCGGATTGCCGCCGTCACCAGGATTCCCTCGGCGTCTTCCAAAGGGCTCAGCATGATGTCGATGGGAAAACTGCTTCCATCCTTCCGCCGCCCGCTGAGCTCAATCCCGGTTCCGATTTGCTGCGCCAGCGCTTCGGCATCGGTCCGGATTCCATCCGCAATCATTCGTTCCGCAAGGCCCTCCGGGATGATGCTCTTCACGTCCTGGCCCAAAAGCTCATCGCGGCTGTATCCGAATTGTGTCTCGGCTCGTGCGTTCAGCAGGACGATCTCCCCGTCCGGATTTACCACCACCATTCCATCTGGAGCCGCTTCCATCAGCCCACGGTACCTGGCTTCCATCTGTGCCAGATGCTTTTCCGCATTCTTGCGTACGGTAATATCGCGGATTGCCGCCGTCACCAGAATGCCCTCGGCGCTCTCCAGCGGGCTCAGCATGATCTCGATGGGAAAACTGCTTCCATCCTTCCGTAGCCCGTTGAGCTCAATCCCGGTTCCGATTTGCTGCGCCAGCGCTTCGGCCGCGCTCCGGGTTTCGTCGGCGATCAGCCGTTCCGCAAAGCCCTCCGGAATAATGTTCTTCACCTTCTGGCCCAGTAGTTCATCGCGGCGGTATCCGAATTGTGTCTCCGCTCGTGCGTTCAGCAGGACGATCTCCCCGTCCGGATTTACCACCACCATTCCATCCGGAGCCGCTTCCATCAGCCCACGGTACCTGGCTTCTGACTCCTTTTGCCCGGTCAGGCCTTTCTGGTTCAAGAAGGTACTCATCTTCATTTCACCTGATTTATGTTCGGAGTGGTGTTACCGTGTTTCCATTGCGGGCAGGCTGGAACTGATGGATTAAACACACCAGTACCCCGAATGACTCGACACTTGTGTTACAGGGGTAACACGCGGGTAGATATGTGTCTGTTTCATTTTGCACAAACTGGTTCTCAGGCATTATCCCGGCGCAAAGTTGACGACGCAATACGATTTACAGCGAAGTTTCTAGAACCAGCGCCCATACTGAAACGGAGAGACCGTGCCAAGAGGTTCGCGGAGTGACTTCACCGGGCTTGACGGAGCTTCCTGGCGGACCTAGACTTTGAGAGGTTTGCGCTTACGGGCCATGTCCCACTAGCTGAACCGTCCGGGCATGGGACCCCTTTTCCAGAACGCCGGACAACCAGTGCTCCGTGAATGCGGAGGAAACTCTGTAACGTCTATCACTTGTGAGGGGGTGCGCCCCCCGGCCCATCCCCCTCGCGGCAGGCAATCGGAATTGGAGAAATGTATGGCATCGATATCACTTGAGCAGGAAATCAATCCCTGGGAAGCCCAGGCAGCGAGATTTGACTTTGCGGCGCGCAAACTGAACCTGGAAGAAGGTTTGTGGAAGTTGCTGCGCACGCCCGCGCGCGAGATCATCGTGCATTTCCCCGTAACCATGGATAACGGCAGCATTGATATGTTCACCGGCTTCCGGGTACAGCACTCGATTGCCCGCGGTCCTGGCAAAGGCGGCATCCGCTACTCGCCGGACGTGACGCTGGACGAGGTGCGCGCGCTGGCCAGTTGGATGACGTGGAAATGCGCGGTTGTGAACATCCCCTTCGGCGGCGCCAAGGGTGGTGTTATCTGCGACACAAAGAAGATGAGCAAGGGTGAAATCGAGCGTATGACTCGCCGCTACACCTCGGAGATCATCGACTTCATCGGACCGGAAAAGGACGTACCCGCGCCCGACATGAACACCAACGAACAGACCATGGCCTGGATCATGGACACCTACTCGATGCATGAGGGGCACACGGTCACCAGCGTGGTCACCGGCAAGCCCTTGAACATCGGCGGCTCACGCGGCCGGACAGAGGCCACCGGGCGCGGCGTGCAGGTGATCTGCGACGAGAGCATGCGCTATCTGAAGATGCCCATCGACGGCTGCCGGGTGATTATCCAGGGCTTCGGCAACGTGGGCTCCAATGCCGCCCGCCTGTTGATGGAGCGCGGCTACAAGATCGTCGGCATCGCCGAGTTCGACGGCGGCCTGTCGAACCCCAAGGGCATCGACATTCACCAGTTGCTCGATTACAAGCGCCGCAACAACACACTTTTGGGATTCGGCGGCGCCGAGGCCATGCCCAGCGAGGAGTTGCTGGTTTCAGAGTGCGAGATTCTCATTCCCGCAGCCAAAGAGAATGTGATTACCAGCCGCAACGCCGACCAGATCAAGGCGCGTGTTGTCGTCGAGGGCGCCAACGGCCCCACGACCGCCGTGGCCGATGAAATCCTGGCCAAGAAGCGCATCTTCATCATGCCCGACATTCTGGCCAACGCCGGGGGCGTCACGGCCAGCTACTTCGAGTGGGTGCAGGACCGCCAGGGCTACTTCTGGAAGGAAGCCATCGTCAACGAGCAACTGGAGACCATCCTGCGCGACAGCTTCGAAGATGTGGTCCGCTATGCCGAGGCTCACAACGTCAACAACCGCATCGCCGCTTACATGCTGGCCATCGACCGGGTAGCCCAGACAATCCGGGAGCGCGGCATCTACGCATAACCACCTGCGGTGGGGTCAACTGCTCGCTATTCGATCGCAGCGATGATTCCGGATCAGATCAACTGAAGATAACAATCCAGGCGGGATGGGCCAATGGCTCATCCCGCTTCGGTTTTTCTGCGTGGCGCAAGAGAGAACGGGAAGTGCCTGCCCGGCTCACAGTGCGATAATGGAACCACGCCACAAGAGACCGACGTCGTGACGCGAACCGTATGAACCTGCCTAACTCCATCACGATGAGCCGGATCGTTATGATCCCGCTGTTCCTATGGATTCTGACGCCGCACTTCCCCTGGGTGGGAACTCATGGCGCGCAGGAGATTACGGCCGCGATTCTGTTTGTTCTGGCCTCGATCACCGATGGCCTGGACGGCTACCTGGCCCGCAAGCGCAAGCAGATCACCACGGTGGGCATGCTGCTGGACCCCATCGCCGACAAGATCATGGTGACCGGCGCTCTGATTGCCCTGGTGGCGTACAACCCCGAAGTCGTTAAGGTCTGGCTGGTGGTGGTTATCATCGGCCGCGAATTTCTCATCAGCGGCCTGCGGTCGATTGCTTCATCGGAAGGCTTTACCATCCAGGCCAGCGACCTTGGCAAGCTCAAGACTGTCATCCAGATCATCTGCGTGGTCTCCGCCATCCTGGCTCATGGCTGGTACCAGTGGCAGTTCGGCATACTCATCGTGCCGGTCAAGTGGATCGCCATTGCCGCTATTTACTTCACCGTGCTGGTCTCCGCCATCTCCGCGATCGACTATTTTGTGGGTTTCTGGAAGCAGATCGACCACGCCAGCAAGGATCGCCGCAAGACCTTCGTGCTCACTCGGCGCAAGAAAGCAAGCACGCCGTAACAGGGAGCTGAAAAGCTCGCCGGGGCCGGGAATTTCTTTCAAAGCGTTGAGTTCTTCCGCAGCCTGTAAACTCTCAATCCTATGGCTGGTCTTCTGTACGGGTTCAAGCCTGTGCCCTCCTTTTGCCGCTACGATGCAGATGCGTTTGTTCCGGGCGGAGTCCTGCGTTGGCTCCGCGCTTTCGCGTCGTTGTGCGACAATCCTCAAAAGACCACTTTTCCTATGAGACCGTTTCGTCTCCTTTTACTCGGCGCAGTTGGATTGGTGCTGGCCGCACAACTAGCTTGGCTGCAAGCGCAGTCCCCGTTTGCGCCCAAGAGCCCGTCTTCGGTTCCGCTGGTGTTGGCTGGCGGCACAGTCGTAGACGTGACTGCATGGGGCGACTCGGCGAAGGACATTCAGGACGCAATCGTCATCGTCCGCGACGGCCGCATCACCGAGGTCGGCTCGCGCATGGCGGTCTCCATCCCCAAGGGCGCGCGGGTGATCGACTGCGCCGGAAGATTCCTCATCCCCGGCCTCATCGACGGCTTTGCCGGCATGAACTCGCAAGGCCAGGCCGACGCTTACCTCTACATGGGCGTTACCACCATCGTTGCCGTCAGCGACGCCCGCCGCGGCGTCGTCGATTTTTCCGCCTCGCCCAGCCCGCACCTCTACCTGATGGATTCGGTCGGCTCGACTGACAACTGGAGCCTGCTGGCCAAGCGTCCCGAGTGGGCTCTCAAGCTCAGGGAACTCGCGCATCCGGCGGAACTGAGCCCCGAAGACACGCTCCGCCAGATTAATGAAACCGCCCGGCTGGGAACGCGCGCCGTATGGCTGGGCCACAACATCACCGCCGCCAATGCGCAGTGGATTATGGCCCGCGCCCGCCAGATGGGCCTGGCCACCTATGGCGAGTTCGTTGCAACCCCTTACGATGTGGGCGTCGAGGCTGGTGTGGACGTGCTGCCGCACATGGGCCGCTACGAGTTGGGCGTTATCCCCGACGAGTTGCAGCAGCCGCTGGTCGAGGACCCCAATGGCCCGGCCGCAACCACGGCCTACGACTACGCTGAGCGCCTGCCCCCCACCGACCTGCACCTGCGCCGCTATGCCCGCTTTCTGGCCTCTCACCACGCCGCGCTCATGCCCACCTTCAGCTTGTTCTATGCGCAGTTGCCGTCTCATCGCAACCTGTGGAGAGAGCCGGCTGCCGCTCTGCTCAACCCAGCCCGCGTCTTTGAGCCCACCGACCGCGCCAGCGGCGAAATGAACTATCCGCTTGCGCCCTGGACCCGCCGCCTGCCCGCCTCCACTCAGCACTGGATGGAAGAGAGCCAGCGCAAGAAGGCCGACCAGTCAGCCCTGCGGCTATGGCGCATCAACGAGGCTCTGTTTTCAGCCTATCCGCACTACCTGGCTGCCTCCGGCGCGCCGGTCCATGGTTCCCTGCCTGGCATCTCCATGCACACCGAACTTGAACTGCTGGTTCGACTGGGGCTTTCCCCGCGCGAGGCCCTGGCTGCCGCTACCAATAACTACAGCCTTCAGTTCGGCTGGCACGAGCTGGGCCAGATTGCCCCCGGACGCCGCGCCGACATCCTCGTCGTTGACGGCGACCCCACAGAGAACATCTGGAACGCCCGCCGTATCTCTGGCCTCATCATGAACGGCAATGTGATTGACCGCGATAGACTGTTGAAAATGAAGCACTGAAGCCGTTCCCCGGCAATTTCAGAGCTTTTCGGCCGGTTCGTGGGCAGAACCGCCGCGCATCGGTTAACGTAAGAGGGAGCAGGCGGTTTCATGCAGGTTCGCCCCGAGGCCATGACCGATTCCCCATCACAATCGTTTTTCAAGCCCATGCACCACAATCGGTGGCTCATCCTCATTGCGGCCTTCAAGCTGGCCCAGGCTCTGCTGTTTGTGGCCATCGGCGTGGGGGCGCTGAAGCTGCTCCACCAGGACATCGGCGATGTGCTGACCGCCGTGGCCGAACACCTGCGCTTCAACCCCGAGTCGCGCTTCGTCAATTTCGTTCTGGACAAGGCCGCGCTGATCGACGACCGGCTGCTCAGGCGGATCGGCGAGGCGGTCTTCATCTACGCCGGTCTCGATCTGATTGAGGGAATCGGCCTGTATCTGGAAAAGGCTTGGGCCGAGTACCTTACCCTTGTCATCACCGCGTCTTTCCTGCCCCTGGAGATCTTCGAGCTCTGCCGCCGGCTTACGCTGGTTCGCATCGGCCTGCTGGGGGTCAACGCCGTGGTCTTCTTTTATCTATTGAAACTCGTGATAGGGCGCGGAAGGCGAACACAAGGTTCAGAGGGAAGCGAGTTCGAGGGGTGACGCCGCGTATTGGCAGGCAGAAACAAGGGAATCCTCATACTTTCGCTTTTTGTTCTCTAGCATGAACAATTAGTCTTGTCTAGTCCCGGAATACAAGCCGTAAACACTAGATATTGTGGAATCCGCATTTTAGCCGTCAATTAGAGGAATTTTCCACAGGGGTGCCACCCCTCCAAGACCTTTTTGCGATTTTCTTCTTGGCGTGAGCAGGAATTGGGGGTACTATCGCTTTGTGAGTGGCCAAAAGTGGCCCGTTGTGAATCGTTGTGGAGTAGATCGGCAGGTTCCAAGAACAGATTAGCCGATTTCCCCTGCGGTCCACAGAAATTGCTGCCCGTTCTGGGCGGGGAATCAGTTCGGCTGGCCCGGGGAACGGCAGCAAAAGGCAGGGAATCAAGCGCGGCAGGGGATGTGGAATCAGCCGCGGGAGGCGGGTAGGCATGGCGGTATTTCGCGGAAACCATCCGGCGAAGGTGGACCCCAAGGGGCGGCTGAAGCTCCCCTCCGGGTTCAAGGAGCTGGTGGACCAAGCGGAGGTTACCCAGTTCTACATCACCTCGACCGACGGCAAGAAGGCGGAAGTCTGGCCCTTGGCGGAGTGGGAAAAGCAGGAAGCGCAACTGGCGGAATCCAGCACCATGGACGACGCCGTGGAGAAGTACCTGAACCTGACCAGCTACTACGGCCAGCAGGTGGAGATGGATAAAGAGGGCCGGGTCTTGCTGCCGCAGATTCTGCGCGGAACGGCCAGGCTCGACGCGGAAGTTGCCGTACTGGGAAAACTGCACTACCTGGAGGTTCATAACCTCGAGGTCTTCGAACAGAGTCTGCTGGCCAACGCATTGACGGCCGAGGACCGCCAGTCACTGGCGACGATTCTCAAGCGGCGGAGTTGACCGCCCCAACCCCCCAGGGGGAGCGCATGACGAATTCGATCGAGAGACATGCGCCGGTTCTTTTTCAGGAAGCGATTGATTTTCTCCGTGTGCGTCCGGGGGCCACGGTGGTGGATTGCACGCTCGGTCTGGCCGGGCACGCCGCTGGAATTGCCAGGCTACTTGGAGCCGAGGGGCATCTGGTCGGCTTTGACCGGGACCCCGAAGCGCTGGCGTTGGCCAAGGAGAAGCTGGATACGGTTTGCCAGGAGTTAGGCAGCCAGGCGCCCAAGGTAACTCTGGTGGGCGAGGCTTTCAGCTCGGCGCCCAGGCATTTGCGGCCGGCTTCAGTGGACGGCCTGCTCGCAGATTTTGGAGTGAGCAGCCTGCAACTGGACGAGGCCGGGCGAGGTTTCAGTTTTATGGCGGATGGGCCGCTGGATATGCGCATGGATACGCGCTCCGGCACGACCGCCGCACAGGTGGTAAACGAGGCGAGTGAGCGAGAGCTTGCCGACCTCATTTACGAGTACGGAGAGGAAAGGAGGTCGCGGAGAATCGCCAGAGCCATTGTGCACGGGCGGCCGGTGACAACCACGGGGCAGTTGGCCCGTCTTGTAACCCCAGCCGCCCGGCCAATGAAACAAGAGCGAATCCATCCGGCGACCAGAACCTTTCAGGCTCTTCGTATTTATGTGAATCGCGAGCTGGATGAGATTCGCAGTTTGCTGGAGGCCGCACCCGGGTTGCTCAAGCCCTCCGCAAGATTGGCCGTCATCAGCTTTCACTCGCTGGAAGATCGCATCGTCAAGGACAGCCTGCGCGATGGCGCGCGGCAGGGAATCTGGGAGATTCTCACCAAGAAGCCGGTTACGGCCGGTGAAGAAGAGTTGGAGCGCAACCCGCGCTCACGGAGCGCAAAGCTGAGAGCGGCCGAGAGGATAGCCAACAGCTAGGGAGAAACACCATGGCGGCGTGCACAACAAGTTATTTCGAAGCGGGCAGAAGCTGGGACGCACGTGTGGCCGAGCGCAACGCCGAGATGATGGACCAGCAAGCTCAGCGGCGGCGGGGTATGCGCACGCCGGAGTTCTTCTTCCCCAAGCACTTTGACAACAGCCGCCTGATCAAAACGCCCGATCCGGTGCGGGTTCGCCAGATTCACCTCTTCTCCAAGGCCATCACTGTTCTCTTCCTGTTGACCATGATCTATGGGTTGCAGCACTTCAGCGCCATCGAGGGCGGCTACCGGGTGGAGTCGGAGAAGCAGGTGCGTGAGCAGTTGCGCGAGGAGAACCGCCAGTTGCGCTTGTCGGAGGCACAGCTCACCCAGCCGAGCCGCATAGACAGAATGGCCCGCGAGCTGGGTTTTGCCGAGCCGCAGCCAGGCCAGATGGTTCTTCCCAATACCGCTCCTGACGCCTCCGCCCCGGCGCTTGCGCAAGTGGTTCCTCCAGTTTCCGCCGTGCAATAATCCGGCGCAGTTTCTTCACATGAGCGATTGTCCATGTTGTCTCCCGTTCGACCCAGCAGAAACCGCAACACTGCGCCGCGCGCCATGCCTCTCAAGCTGGCGCGCTTCTGGCTTATCTGCCTGTTCTTTCTGTTTTGGGCCATTCTGATTGTCCTGCGCCTCTTCTGGCTCCAGGTGGTGCGCCACCAGGAGTATGTGGAGCGCGCTCAGAAGCAGCAACAGCGCACCTTCGAGGTGGCTCCGCGCCGCGGAGTGCTCTATGACCGCAACCTGCACGAGCTGGCCATGACCGTGCAGGTGGACTCCATCTTTGCCGTGCCCACCGAGATCGCGGACAAGCAGGCAGCCGCTCATACGCTGGCCGCCATTGTCCACACCGATCCCGATGACGCCCTGACCACCGAGGAACAGATTGCCGCCCGCCTCGTGGCCGGGCACAGCTTTGCCTGGGTGGCACGGCGCGTGACCGCAGAAACCTCGGCCCGCGTCAGGGAACTCATCAAGTCCGGAGCCGTGAAGGGAATCTACTTCCAGAAGGAGTTTCAGCGCTTTTACCCGGACAACGAAATCGCCGCGCAGGTGCTGGGTTATGTGGGCCTGGACGACGCCGGCCTGGGTGGCCTGGAGCAGAAGTTCGAGCCGCAGTTGCACGGCGTTTCCGGGCGCATGTATACGGCCATGGATGCGCGCCGCCATGTGCTCGGTTCCACGGAGCGCGAGCCAGAGCCGGGGCGGAACCTGACACTCACCATTGACGAGAACATTCAGTTCATGGCCGAACGGGCGCTGGACCACGCCATCGAGAGCACCCAGGCGGCCAACGCCACCGTGGTCGTCCAGGACGTGCATACCGGCCAGATTCTGGCGCTGGCCATCCGCCCCACCTTCAACCCCAATCTCTTTCGCCGCGCCACGCCGGAACTCTTGCGCAACCACGCGGTCAGCGACGTCTACGAGCCGGGCTCAGTCTTCAAGCTGGTTGCCTATTCAGCGGCGCTGGACCAGCATGTTGCCGCGCCCGACGACATCATCGATTGCCAGGGCGGACAGATTACCATCGCCGGCCGCACCATTCACGACAACCAGGGCGAACACTTCGGCCGCATCACGGTCCATGAGGCGCTGGAGCACTCCAGCGACGTGGCTGCCATCAAGCTGGCGATGAAGGTCGGCCAGGACCGTTTTTACCAGTACATTCGCGACTTCGGCTTTGGCGCGCGCACGGGCGCGGAGCTACCCGGCGAAACCCGCGGCCTGCTTCGGCCGGTGAACAAATGGGAACCCGCCTCCATCGGCTCCATCGCCATGGGCCAGGAGGTGGGCGTTACGCCGCTGCAACTGGTTTCCATGGTTTCGACCATCGCCAACGGAGGGGTTTATCTGCCGCCGCGCGTGCTGATGCCGGGACAGGTCGATGGCACAGGCCAGCAGTCCGCCGCGCCGCGGGTGCCGATGCCCTTCAAACCCGGCGGCGACCTGCCCAATCCGCTGCCCCCCGGCGCGCACCGCGTTCTCTCCACGCTCACCGCCGCCCAGATGCGCAAGATGATGGAGGGCGTGGTATTGTTCGGCACCGGCAGGCAGGCGCAGCTTAATGGCTACTCCTCCGGCGGCAAGACCGGCACGGCGCAGAAGATCGATCCGGCCACCCACCTCTACTCGAAGACCATGCACATCGCCTCGTTTGCCGGCATCGCCCCGGTCAACAATCCGGTCATCGCCGTGGCCGTGATCATCGATTCGCCCAAGGGCGCGTACTACGGCGCAGCCATCTCCGCGCCGGTCTTTGCCGAGGTGGCGCAGCAGGTTCTCGAATATCTCGCCGTGCCCCACGACATCAGTGTCCGCCGCCCCCATGTTTTATCCAAGGCCGATTTGCGCGTGGCGGAAGATGACTCTCCTCAGCACACCGGGAACATCGGCGCGCTCTACGCCGCGGCCAACGATCTGCCCAACGACGACCCTCTGCGCGCTGCCGCCAGCCAGCCAGCCCTCACGGGCCAATCGCAAACCAATGCTCAACCTCCGGGCGGAGCCGGGAATTCGAAGTCCGTCGCTCCGCAGTCGCAACAGCCGGCAGCGACCACCGTCATTGTCGCCGGCGGAAAAGCCCTGCGGGTTCCCTCGCTGATTGGACTGCCGGTGCGCAAGGTCATCGAGCAGGCCGCCGCTGCCGGGCTTGAAGTCGAAATCACCGGCAACGGCACTGTCCGCGAACAGGCTCCTGCTCCCGGGACGATGGTCCCGCCGGGGACCAAGATTGTGGTTCGCTGCGGGCGATAGTAGACTTCCGCGGTGGACGCAGATCGCTTCTCGTTCAGGCTGGCTACTCGCGCTAGTTGCCCTATCTCCGGCTAGCGGCGTGTTCTCTACAGCGCCTTGCCTGTCTCCAATAGGCTCTTGAGGCTGGAGAGAATGATCGGCCATCCGCCCGCCACGGCCTTGATGAACTTCGAGCCGCTCTTGTCGATTTCATGCTTGACGGTGAGCTTGACCATTTCGCCTTTTTGTTCGAGCTCATAGGACATACGCGAGTATCCCTCGGCGGTCAACTCGGGGTCGAGTTCATGGCGCCAGGTGAGCAAAAGACGCTTGGGCGGCTCGATCTCGACAATCTCGCCGGTGTCAAAGACGCGCCCGCTGGCGTCGAGCATCCGCCACGACGCGCCTGGCTTCCAGTCGGATTCCTGCATCATCTGGAACCAGAACTGCCGCGTGAATTCCGGCTCTATCAGCGCACACCACAGTTTTTCCGGCGTGGTGCGAATGAAAGTGACATAAACAAATTCGGATTCAGCCATTCGTCTCTTCCTCCAGTTTCGTCTTCAATTCGGCGAGGACGCGAAGACGGCCCCGCTCGTATTTGCCGATCCAGCGCTCGGCAATTTCGTGGATCGGCATCGGATTCAGGTAATGCAACTTCTCGCGGCCCCGCCAGATGGTGACCACCAGCGTGGCCTCTTCCAACAGCCTCAAATGCCTCGTCACGGCCTGCCGGGTCATCTCCATGTGTGCGCAGAGCTGCCCCAGCGTCTGCCCGTTCTCCGCCCGCAGCCGGTCCAGCAACAGGCGGCGCTCGGGAGATGCCAACGCCTTGAACACCTTGTCTTCCTCTGCGCCCATCGGGTTCATATTATGCAACATTTTGGTTGCATGTCAAGAGCTTGATTCTGTCTTGCGTGAAAAGCTCGGAGATTTTCAGAAATAGAGTTCAGGAAATCGAATGACCTCCAACAATCTACAATGGAAGCCGTGATGAACTGGACAGAACTGATCAACGAAGTAGCGGCTGTTGGTGCTGGTGGCGGCTCGGACGAGCCTGTGACCGGCGTGGAGTACGACTCGCGGCGGGTGCGGCCCGGCGCTGTTTTTGTCGCCATGAAGGGCGGCTCGACCGACGGCAACCGCTATGTGGAGAAAGCCGTTGCCGCGGGCGCGCTGGGCGTCATTACCGATTCGTCGCAGAAGTTCGACCATCTGCTGGTTTTCGAGGCGGGTCTGCCGGTGCTGGAGGTGGAGCATGGCCGCCGCGCGCTGGCCCAGGCTTCAGCGGCCTTCTTTGGCCACCCGGAGCGCAAATTGGCGGCTATCGGCATCACAGGCACCAACGGCAAGACCACCACGGCCTACCTCGCCGAGGCGCTGCTCAACGCGGCTGCCCGCGCGACGGTTCTCGTCGGCACCATCGAGTATCACGTCGCCGGCGAAGTGCGCCCGTCCGTCCATACCACACCCGAATCAAGAGATTTGTTTGAGCTGATGGCGGAGGGCGTTGCCCGCGGAGCCACTGAGTTGGTCACCGAAGTCTCCAGCCACGCGCTCGACCAGGGCCGCGCAACCGGAGTCAACTTCGACGTTGCCGTCTTCACCAACCTCACCCGCGATCACCTCGACTACCACCTGACGATGGACAATTATTTTGCCGCCAAGCGCCTGCTCTTCGACGGCACGGTCTATCCGGCTCCCCGCGTGGCCGTGATCAACGCGCACGACCCGCGCAGTGAGCAGTTGGCCGAGGCCGCGCGCAAGGCTGGGGCCGAGATTCGCACCTATGGCATTGGCCAGGGCGACTGGCGTGCCGCAAGCTACACGCTGACGCCTTCCGGCGCAGTCCTGGAACTCGAAACCCCGGCGGGCGCGGCAAAGGTCGTCTCTCGCCTGGCTGGCGAGGTGAACATCCTCAACCTGCTTGCTGCTTTCACGGCCGCCCACGCGCGCGGCATTGCGTTTGCCGATCTGGTTGAGGCCGTTCCCCAGCTCAAGCCCGTTCCTGGCCGCTTTCAATCCGTCGATGCGGGCCAGCCCTTTACCGTGATTGTGGACTACGCCCACACCGACGACGCCCTGCGCAACCTGACCGTCCTGGCCCACCAGATGACTGCTCAATCCGGAGGCCGCGTCCTCACGCTCTTCGGCTGCGGTGGCGACCGCGACCGGACCAAGCGCCCCAAGATGGGGCAGGCCGCGGGCGAGGGAAGCGACTTCGTCGTCGCCACCAGCGACAATCCGCGCTCCGAGGAGCCGCTGGCGATTCTGGCTGAGATCGAGCCCAGTCTCAAGTCGAGTGGCGTCCGTTACACCGTCGAGCCGGACCGAGCCGCTGCCATTCGTCTGGCGCTCCATGAGGCCAGGCCCGGCGACGTGGTTCTGATCGCCGGCAAGGGCCACGAGAAAGTGCAGATTATCGGTTTCACCACGATTCCTTTCGACGACGTCGAGATTGCCCTTTCAGCACTGGGCGAAATGGGCTATTGTGGTGTGAAATGAATCTCACACTTGCAGAAGCAGCCATCGGCGCGGGCGCGGTGCTGGAGGCCCCGGCCAGCGTGGTAAATGCCGGCGCACTGGTGGCGAGTGGCTACTCGATTGACTCGCGCACCGTGGCCGCGGGCGATCTCTTCTTCGCCGTCCGCGGCGATCGGCATGACGGCCACGACTTTGTCGCCTCCGCCGTTGCGCGCGGAGCCGTGGCCGCGGTGGTTTCTCGCACGCGTGTTGCCACCCTGCCCGATGCCGCGCTGGCCGTGCCGCTGCTGATCACCGAAGATCCGCTCTTCGCCTTGCAGGCCCTGGCCGCGCATGTTCGCCGCCAGTGGGGCCGCCGCGTGGTGGCCGTTACCGGCTCGGCTGGCAAAACCACCACCAAGGAAGCCATTGCCGTTGCACTGGGGGCGAAGTTCAACGTCCTCAAGTCCCATGGCAATCTCAACAACAGCTTCGGCCTGCCCATGCAACTGCTGCGCCTTCAGCCGGAACACGAGGTCGCGGTCATCGAGATGGGTATGAACCATCCCGGCGAGATCGCCGCCCTGGCCCGTATCGCTGCTCCCGACTGGGGCGTGGTTACCAACGTGGGCGCCGCGCACATCGAGAACTTTGCGGATGGGCAGGCCGGCATCGCCCGCGCCAAGCTCGAACTGGTGGACGCGCTGCCGACCAACGGAGTTGTTTTCCTCAACTGCGACGACCCTTATGTCTCGCAATTTGGCCGCGATTTTCACGGCCGCGCGGTTTACTTTGGCGCTGGTCCCTGCGCGAATCCGCGGCTCCTGGGAGCCACCGAAGACCTGGCCGGATTGCACGTGAGCTATCGCGCCGGGGAGCGCGAGGGCCAATTCACGCTCAACCTATTGGGCGCGCACAACGCATTGAATGCCCTGGCCGGTATGGCGGTCGCGCTTGAAGCTGGCGTCGATCTGGATGCCGCCGTTGCCGCGCTGACGTCGCTCACCGCCGGCGACAATCGCGGCGAGATCATCAAACTCTGTGGCGCAACGATTCTGAACGACTGCTATAACTCCAACCCTGAGGCGCTGCGTTCGATGATCCGCACCCTGGCCACGCGTCCCGCCCGCCGCCGGATTCTGGTGGCTGGCGAGATGCTCGAGATGGGTGAGCAAGGCCCCGCGCTCCACGCTGCCTGCGGGCGTGCCGCCGCCGAAGCCGGTCTCGACCTGGTCGCAGGCGTACAAGGCAACGCCGAGCATCTAGCTGCCGCTGCCTGCACGGGCGGTGTTGCTTCGCTCTTTTTGCACGATGCCGAAGCCGCCGGCCGCTGGCTCCAGCAAAATCTCCAGCCTGGCGACGTGGTGCTGGTAAAAGGCTCCCGCGGCGTTCATCTGGAACGGGCCATCGCGGTACTCATGCAGGGAACCGCAGCGGAGGAGAAACAGTGAATTCTCGGAAGCTGAGCGGCAGCATTGCGCTGTATGTGATTCTTGCGCTTGCGGCCCGGCTGGTTGCGCAAGATCCATCATGGACCAAGCCTTTTCCGCCGCACCACATTGCGGGCAATCTGTACTACGTTGGAAGCGAAGAACTCGCGTCGTTCCTGATCGTCACGCCGCAGGGAAATATTCTGATCAACAGCGGTTTTGAGGCTTCAGTGCCGCTGATTCAGAAGAGTGTGGAACAGTTGGGCTTCCGCTTCAGCGACATCAAGATTCTGCTCATCAGCCAGGGGCACAACGACCACTGCGCAGGCAGCGCGCTGGTGAAGAAACTGACTGGCGCGCAATATTTCGTGATGGATGCCGATGTGCCGGTGGTGGAATCAGGCGGCAAAGAGGACTTTCAGTATGGCGCCGAACTGGGTATGCGGTATCCGCCGGTTAAGGTAGACCGGGTGCTGCACGACGGCGATACGGTCAGACTCGGTAACGAGGTTCTGACGGCCCATCTGACCGCAGGGCACAACAAGGGAACCACGACCTGGACCATGGAGGAGACCGAGGGCGGTAAAACCCTGCATGTGGTCATCGTTGGTGGACCGAATGTAAATTCCGGCTACAAACTTGTGGGAAACGCAGCTTATCCGCAAATCGCTTCTGATTTTCATCAAGGTTTTCAAGTGCTCAAGGGCTTGCCTTGCGATGTGTTTCTCGGCGCTCACGGCAGCTACTATGGGATGCAAGAGAAATTTGAGCGCTGGCAGCGCGGAGACCGCAATGCCTTTATCGATCCGGGCGGTTACAGACGATACATCGCCGGCCGGGAACAGGCTTTCGAGGCGGAGCTGAAGCGGCAGGAGGCAGGAAGGCAATAGCGCCGTCTTCCACAGTTCCTTCGCCAACCCTGGCCTAGTAAAATCAACCTGAAACCAGCCTCACTCCGGCTTGGGAGGCCCCTTGCTTTACTGGCTGCTCTACGAAAAGCTGTTCCCGTTCTTTCACCCGTTCCGCATCTTTCGCTACCTGACGTTCCGCACCGCCTTTGCCTCGCTGACGGCGCTGCTGATCGCGCTGTTTATTGGGCCCTGGGTGATCCAGAAGCTGCGCGAGTTCCAGATCGGCCAGTACATCCGCGAAGACGGGCCGCAGTCGCATTTGAAGAAGTCGGGCACTCCGACGATGGGCGGCGTGCTCATTCTGATTGCAATTTTGCTGCCCACGGTCCTCTGGTCCGACCCAGCCAATCCCTTTGTCTGGATCACCGTCGTCTCCACCCTTGCCTTCGGCGCCATCGGCTTTGCTGACGACTACATCAAGGTCGTCCAGAGGCGCAGCCTGGGCCTGACGGCGCGCGCCAAACTCCTGTGGCAGGGGCTGGCCGGGGCGACCGTGGCAATTGCGCTGGTGGTTCTCCAGCAGTTCAAGCTCTTCTCTACGCAGTTGACCGTGCCGTTCTTCAAGACGCTACACCCCGATCTGCAATGGCACTGGCTCGGTTCCATCCCCCACCTGGGCCTGCTGGCGTTTCTGCCCTTCGTTGTCTTTATCATTTTTGTGCTGATGGGTTCGTCGAATGCCGTCAATCTGACCGACGGCCTGGATGGGTTGGCCATCGGCTGCACCATCATCGCTGCCGGCGCCCTCTCCGTGCTCACGTACGTCAGCGGCCACGTGGTCTTTGCCGACTATCTCGAACTTCAGCGCATGCCCATGGTTGGCGAACTCACCGTCTTCTGCGGCTCCATGGTGGGCGCCTCCATCGGCTTTCTCTGGTACAACGCCCACCCGGCGGAGATTTTCATGGGCGATGTGGGCTCGCTGGCCTTGGGCGGGGCCATCGGCACGGTGGCCGTCATCATCCGCCAGGAGCTGCTGCTGCCCTTCATCGGCGGCATCTTCATCATCGAAGCGGTCTCCGTCATCCTGCAGGTGGGCAGCTACAAACTCCGCAATGGAAAGCGTATCTTCAAGATGGCTCCGTTGCATCATCATTTCGAGCAGTTGGGCTGGCAGGAGTCCAAGGTCATTGCCCGTTTCTGGATTTGCGCCCTGGTGTTTGCATTGTTTGCACTCACCACTCTGAAACTCCGTTAGACAAGCTTCGCGCGATGCACAATTAAAAGGTCGTGAAGGCCTGAGGACAAGACTCGATGTTAGACATCAAAGGCAAAAAAGTTCTGGTCGTCGGACTGGGTAAATCCGGTCTGGCGGCAGCGTTGTTTCTGCGCCGCTGCGGAGCCAAGGTTACGGTCTCTGACGTGCGCAGCGCCGAACAGTTGGCCAAGGAGATTCCCGCCCTGCTCGAAGCAGGTATCATGGTCGAGACCGGTGGCCACGGCCTGTTGACCTTCCGCCGCCAGGACCTGATCGTGGTCAGCCCCGGCGTGCCGATGGACACCCCTGAGCTGGCGCAGGTGAAGAGCTTCGGTTTGCCGGTGATCGGCGAGCTGGAATTGGCCGCGCACTACCTCAAGGGCAAGACGCTGGCCGTCACCGGTTCCAACGGCAAAACCACCACCACCACGCTGCTGGGCGAAATCCTGGCGGCTGGCGGCCTGCCCACGCTGGTCGGCGGCAACATCGGCGTCCCGGTCGTGGCTCTCATCGAGTCCAGCACCGATGCGAGCTGGTCGGTTCTGGAGATCTCCAGCTTCCAGCTCGAAACCACCTTCGAGTTCCATCCCTCGATCGCCGTGATTCTCAACATCACTCCCGATCACCTCGACCGTCACGGCAGCTTTGAAAACTACGTTCGCATCAAGGAGCGCATCTTTGCCGCCCAGACCAAAGAGGACTGCCTGGTGCTCAACGCCGACAACGCCCCCTGCGTTGCCGCCGCAGCGCGCGCGGCCTCCAGTGTCTATTGGTTTTCCAACGAGCATCCGGTCGAGCAGGGAGCATGGGTCGAGGATGAGCAGGTGGTCTACCGGTCGCAAAAGGGTGCGGCCACGGAAACGGTGATGCCCCTGAGTGGAATTCCTATCAAGGGCGCGCACAACGTTGAGAACGTGCTGGCCGCGGTCTGTTCCGCTCGCCTGGCTGGCGTCCCGGCCGAGGCCATTCGCAGCGCCGTCGAGAAATTCCATGCCGTCGAGCATCGCCTTGAATACGTTGCCACTCGCAAAGGCGTCGAGTTCTACAACGACTCGAAGGCCACTAACGTGGACGCCACCGCCAAGGCGATTGCCGCATTTAATGGTGGTATTCATCTCATCCTGGGCGGCAAGGACAAGGGCTCGCCCTATACCGTGCTTGCCGATCTGCTGCGTGAGCGGGCGAGCGCTGTTTACACTATCGGCGTGGCTGCGCCCAAAATCGAGTCGGATTTGCGTGGCGTGGTTCCCATCCTTTCCTGCGAAACGCTGGAGAAGGCTGTCGCCGCCGCCGCCGCCGCCGCGCGCCCCGGCGAGGTCGTGGTGCTGGCTCCGGCCTGCTCCAGCTACGACCAATTTGATAACTACGAGCAACGCGGACGCGTCTTCAAGCAACTTGTTAAAGCATTGCGGGACTGAAGGGCATGGCAAAGCGCGCAGGGGTCGATAAATGGCTGTTCTTCATCACCGTGCTGCTCATCGTGGCCGGCCTGGTGATGGTCTTCTCCGCCTCGGCGGTCATGGCCCAGGAGCGTTATCACTCCCCTTACACCTTCGTCGGTAAGCAAGCTGGCTGGGCCCTGTTGGGTTTGGTGGTCCTGCTGGTTCTGTCGCACATTGACTACACCATCTATAAATCCCCGCGCTTCATCTACCCAGCTCTTTGCGTTACCACCTTCCTGCTGGTGCTGGTTTTCTTCATCCCCGGCTCGCACAATACTCACCGCTGGGTTCGCTTTGGCGATTTCTTCACCTTCCAGCCGTCGGAGATCGCCAAACCCGTGCTGGTTCTCTTCTTGGCCTGGTTTCTTTCCACCCGGCTCGACAAGATGAACGACTGGAAGAATACCCTGCTGCGCGCCGCCCTCATCCCGGTGGTCCTGATTGCGTTGGTTGAGCGCCAGCCCGATCTGGGCACGGCGCTGGTGCTGGCTGGGGTCACGGCCATGATGCTGATTCTGGCCGGCATGGAGTGGAAGTATCTGTTCGTCGCCCTAGCCGCGGCGCTGCCCGCGCTTGCCTATGAGCTTTTGAAGGTCGGTTTCCGCAGGCAGCGGATGCTGGTCTTTCTCAGTCCTGATTCCGACCCGCAGGGCGCAGGCTTCCACATCAACCAGTCGCTGATCGCCGTGGGCACCGGCGGGCTGACCGGCCGCGGCTACATGGAGGGCGTGCAAAAGCTCTTTTTCCTGCCCGAGGCTCACACCGACTTTATTTACGCCAACATCGCCGAGGAGATGGGGTTCATTGGGGCCGTTGCCATTTTGATCCTCTTCGTGCTCTTCGGCTGGCGTGGATTGCGCGCGGCCTTCCGCTCTCCGGACCCCTTTGCCCGCCTGGTCGCCTTCGGCATCACCACCACCCTCGTCCTGCAAGCCTTCTTCAACATCAGCGTCGTCGTCTCCCTGCTGCCCACCAAAGGCATTCCGCTGCCGCTGATTTCCTCAGGCGGAACTTCGGTCTTCTGCACTCTGGCCAGCATCGGAGTCCTGCTGAACATCACCAGGAAGACAGATTGAGGAGAACCTGCGCGTACTCATCGCCAGTGCGGGGTTTGCAGACAATTTCCGCCTCTTGGTGCACAATCTTCACAGCATGGGATGGGCAGGGATAAAGAGCAAAGGCCAAGTGCCGAAGGAGGTCGAACGGTTACGGGAAGGTTTCGGCTTTCCCCCCCCCCCCCCCCTACCCCCCTTTAAATTTTTCAAAACCTTGCAGGTAATTATTTAGTTACGAATCGGAGAACGTCCTGGCATTTCGACTCTTGCACTTGAAAGGATCAAATTTGTCGAACTTGCGCGTACTCATTGCTGGCGGCGGCACCGGAGGCCACATCATTCCGGCGCTGGCCGTAGCTCGCGAACTGGTCGAGCGCCACTCGGCCGAGGTACTCTTTGTCGGTACGGCGCGAGGCATGGAGAGCCGCCTGGTTCCCGAGGCCGGCTTTACTCTGCGCCTCGTCGATGTCGGCCAGCTCAAGAATGTCTCCCTGCTCACCCGCCTGCGCACGCTTTTTGCCTTGCCCCGCGCCATCTTTGCCTGCAAGCGGCTGATCCGCGAGTTCCAGCCTAACGTGGTCTTCGGTGTGGGCGGATACGCCTCCGGCCCGGCGATGGCTGCGGCCTTGTGGCTCAAAATTCCGTCCATGGTCTTCGAGCCGAATGCCATGCCGGGGCTGGCCAATCGCCTGGTGGGGAAGAGCGTTCAGGCTGCGGCGGTCAATTTTGCCTCGGCCACCAAGTGGTTCCAGAACGCCGAGGTCACCGGCATTCCAGTTCGTCCGGAGTTTTTCAATCTCACGGCCCCCACCACGCCTCGCCTCTTGATCTTCGGCGGCTCGCAGGGCGCGCGACTCTTCAATACCCATCTGCCCCCGATTATCGCGGCGCTGCTCGACGCCGTTCCCGGCCTCAGCATTCTTCACCAGAGCGGCGCGCGCCACTTCAAGACGACCCAGGCTGCGTATGCCGCCAGCGGCGCCGACCCGAGCCGTTGGCAAGTGCGGCCCTTCATTGACGAGATGCCCGCGCGCTTTGCCCAGGCAAGTCTGGTGATGGCCCGCAGCGGCGCTTCCACGGTGGCTGAACTGGCGGCCGCAGGCAAGCCTGCCCTGCTGGTTCCCTTTGCCGCCGCAGCCGACGACCACCAGCGGCGCAATGCCGAGGAGATGGTGAAGGCCGGCGCGGCTGTCCTGCTTGATGAGCGCGATCTGGATGCGCCCGGCAAGCTGCTGGCCGCCCTCACCGGCCTGCTGAAAAGCCCGGAGGGCCTGGCTGCCATGGCTGCTGCAGCCCGCACCCAAGCCCATCCCGATGCCGCCGAGCGCATCGCTGGCCGCCTCGCTGCCCTCGCGCATTTTTAATGTTTCTGGAATGCCAGAGTCGTGGTATCCCACCCTTGCCGCAAGAACAAAAACGCGGCAAGGATGGGATCCAGGATCTTACGCGACCTATAGAAATGCTCTCGCGGAGCCTATCGCTTGACGATTTTAGCCAGACGGGGATCCTGCCAGAGAGCGGTGAAATCCGGGTCCTTGTATACCCTGGCCAGATCGGGGTAGTGCAACTCTTTCGCCCGGCGCAAATACTCCAGGGCGCCTTCAATGTTGCCGCGTTTCATATACGACTTTGCAATCATGAACGAAACTCGGGCGCGCTGTCCCTCGGTGACGACCTGCGCTTGAATTCCGTCCTGGCTGGTGCTCAGCACATCAGCGTCAAGCTCCAGGGCGCGTCCGTATTCGGTCATGGCATGATCGATTTCGTTCAGGCCCATCCAGGCCTCCGCAAGATTGAGGTGGGTGTGTGCATTCGACTCATCCAGCGCCAGCGCCTGTTTGAAGTAGTTGACGGCAGACTTGTACCTCTTATCCAAAAGGTCCAGGACCCCCATGTTGTTCATCGGAGCAAAGAGCTGAGGATTGTACTTCAGCGCCCGGCCAAAGTCTTTGCGCGCCGGCCCCCTGTCGCCCAGTTTGAGTTCGGCAATTCCCAGCTTGTTATAAAGCTCCGCATTCTGACGGTTGACGCGAAGGGCTACCACATAGTGAGAAACGGCCGATCCATAGTCTTTGTTCAGGCGCGCCAGGTCTCCCTTTTCTTCCGCGATCCTGGCGGCCTCCACCTTGTCTTTCTTGGCTGCGTCCGCGGCGGGGTCTGTCCTTGCGTATGGGGCAGCGCCAATCAGCAGACTCGCCGCTGCCAGCATCATCACCAGTCTTTTCATGGGTCACCTCTCCTGCGTAGGCGCATTTCGTGGGGCAGCGGTTGGCTTACCGGCTCCGGCGATCTGCTCCCTGCATCGACTCCAGTAGAGGACAGGAACGGCCAGCCCGCAACGCTATACCTGCTACCTGCCTGTTCCGCTGGGGGTTAAATCTTCCCTCGGCGCAACCGAACTCGCAGTGGTGCTTTCACTTACGGATATTGGGTATTCTGCAAGGAATGGCTCGCGGGCAGGAAGCGGGAGAGGTTACACGCCGTTACAGGCCAATTTTCCTCGTCACCTCCACCGTTAAGGACTTGCTAAAACAATAGGGATCGCTACATTACAATCAGCTCGTGTAGGGAAACGATGGCGATTGAAAGCCCAAAGCCGGCCGATCTGGAAGCACAGCGCGCGGAACTGGGGGCGGTGCTTCAATCGGAGCACTTTGCTCACGCGCCCACGCTTGCTCATCTGCTGTCGTACTTGTGCGAGAACCTCTTTGCCGGGAAAGCCAGCCAGATCAAGGAGTATTCCGTCGGAGTGGAGGTCTTCCATCGCGGAGCTTCCTTCGATCAGGACGCCGATTCCATTGTGCGGGTCGAGGCCAACCGCTTGCGCAAACGCCTGGCGGCATACTACGCGGGTGACGGCGCATCGCACCGGCTCCATATCACCATCCCTCTGGGGCAATATGTCCCGCAATTCAAATCTGCTGCTTCCCGGCAGGGGGAAGAACAGCCGTCGCCCGCTCATTCCCAGGGGGCAAGCCAGCCGGGAATCGAGAGTGCCGCAACCTGGCAGGCGAAGCCGCGGTTTCGGTTGCCCGGCCACGGGAGCTGGTGGCTTGTCGCCACACTTGCGCTATTGTTCCTCGGCCTTAATTGCGCCTTGCTGATCCTGCGGCAGAGGAAGCCGGCCCCACCGGCGGCAGGATCGAATCCGCCCTCTGCTCTGGCCACTGAAGCGCAGCTTGGCCCACCCGTGGGCGAAGAGGTCCGCATCCTGGCCGGAGCGGGCCGGAGCTTTGTCGATCATGCAGGCAAGCTGTGGAACGCCGATACCTGGTTTGATGGCGGCACAGCCGTGAAGAGCTCCCTCGGAAACATCTGGCGCACGCAGACCCCGGATTTCTACCGCAGCAGCCGGCAGGGACAATTCCGCTACGGGATTCCCCTGAAAATGGGCATCTACGAACTGCGCCTGCACTTTGCGGAGACGGTCTATGGCCCGGAGTCCGCGGGAACGGGCGGAGAGGGCAGCCGCATCATGACCGTGCGCGCCAACGGGAAAACGCTGCTGACCCGCTTCGACATTGTGGCCGATGCCGGAGCCAGCCGCACCGCCGACGTCAAGGTCTTCACGGACATTCAACCGGCGCCGGATGGGCTGCTGCATCTCGAATTTGCTGGCGAGGACGGGAAGCAGGCCATTCTCTCCGCCATCGAGATTCTGCCCGGGTTCCGAGGACACATTCGGCCCGTGCGCCTGCTGGCCCGCCAGACGCCGTATTACTCCAACGATAGCCATTGGTGGAGCCCGGACAGCTACTTCGAGGGTGGTCAACTGGCGAGCTACACAACCCCGGTAAGAGGGACTGACGATCCGGAACTCTATGAAACCGAGCGCTGGGGGAACTTCTCCTATGCGATTCCCGTTTCGCCGGGAAAATACTCCGTAACGCTGCATTTCGCAGTGCGCCACGGCGATTGGGACCAGCCCTCATCCCCAGCCGGTGAGAACAGGGCCGCGGTCGCTCATATCTTTGATGTATTTTGCAATGGAAATGTGCTCCTCAAGAACTTCAACCCTGTCAGGGAAGCGCGCCAGACCGACGTGGTCATTCGCAAGGCCACGGACCTGAGGCCGAATGCCCAGGGGAAGTTGCTTCTGAGCTTCGTTCCGGTGGAGGGTTATGCAACCGTGACTGGCATCGAAGTCCTTCCCCAGTAATCCTCCGCGACCGTTCGCCAAACCCCTCATTTCGGTCTGCAAGCCAACGAAAAAGGCTCGCCTGCCGAAGCAGACGAGCCTTTTTGAGGAGAAAAACCGCAGCAGTTTACCGATGCCCACCGCCGCCATGGCCACCACCACCAAAGCCACCGCCATGGCCGCCACCGCTAAAGCCGCCAGCATGACCACCGCCGCCGCCAAAGCCACCGGAATGTCCGCCGCCGCCACGTGAGCCGCCGCTGTAGCCGCGTGCTCCGCCGCCATTGCCCCGTGTTCCGCCGGAATAGCCGCGTGCACCGCCAGCATAACCACGTGCTCCGCCGCCAGGTCCGCCGTAACCTCCGCGTCCTGCATAGGCGCCATGGCCACCGTAGCCGTAGTTGCTACGCCCGCCCCAGCCGCCGCGACCCCAACCACCGCGGCCCCAGACGCCACGACCGTACCAGCCTCCGCCCCAGCCCCAGCCGTACCACGGCCCTACGCCGATAAACAGCCCGTCGTAGAACCAATTCGGCCCGTAATAGCCGTAAGGAGCGCAAGCATAGGGATAGTAAGAGTAATAGCCCCAATCACAGGCCGGGGGACCGTAGACCATGGGAGCAGGAACGACTGCGGGGCCGACTCCAACATCCTCCGCATCTTGGGCGATTGCCGTTGCCGCAAACGGCACAACCAGCAGCATTGCCAACAGAACCAAGCGTGCATTCCTCATAAAATCCTCCTCGTGCTGCCCTGTCCCGCTTGTTCTGGACCGGGGAACCGGAGGTGACCTCCGTCCTCAGCACTGCCGGCTCCTGGGTTTTGCTTCCCAAACCGGCTTCTGTTCTCTCAGACAACATTCTGGCGCTTAAGTTGCGGTCCTTTTCAAGAAAGTTTTGCTTGCATGCACAAAAGGCCGTTCCGCCGGAAATTCTGCCGGCAAAACGGCCTTTCAAAGCCAAATCCAAGTGCAAAAACAGCAATCCTTCCCTTAATTGGCCAGCACCGCCCGATAGCGGACTTTGCCCTTTTTCACCTTGTCGATGGCCGTGTTGGCCTGGGCCATGGGGAAGGATTCGGTTGTAGCCTTCACTCCGTGCCGTGCCGCCACGTCCAGCATCTCCTTGAGCCGATAGGGACTTCCCGTCGGATTGCCGCTGATGGAGCGCAGGCCGCTGATGAGCTGGAATGCATGCACGCTCACCGGTGACGGCGGAATCCCCACAAAGCACATGGTCCCGGTGGGCCGGAGCGCAGCCACATACACCCCCCAGTCCTGGTCAGCGTTGATGGTGCTCAAAACAAAATCCAAAGTGCCGGCCACTTCTCTCAGAGCCTTCGACTCGCGAGAATTCACAAAGTGGTGCGCACCCAGCGCGCGCGCCTCTTCTTCCTTGGCGGCCGAGGTCGAAAACGCCGTTACCTCCGCGCCAAAGACCTTCGCAAACTGGATGGCCAGGTGCCCCAGCCCGCCGATGCCCACAATCCCCACGCGCGACGACGGATTGACGCCATGGGTGCGCAGCGGGTTATACACCGTAATGCCGCCGCAGAGCAGCGGAGCCGTATGCTCGCTTTCGAGCGAGTCGGGAATCGGAATCACAAAGCGCGCATTGGCGCGCACGCGGTCCGCATAGCCGCCATTCCGGTGGACGCAGGTTGCCTCAGCCGCCAGGCAAAGGTTCTCCATCCCCCGTGTGCACCACTCGCAGACTCCGCAGGAGTTCGACTGCCAGCCCAGGCCAACACGCTGGCCCACCTCAAGCAAACGCACCTCATCGCCCACCGCCGATACCTTGCCCACAATCTCGTGGCCGGGAATGAACGGGTATTGGCTGGTCCCCCAGTCGTTCGCAATCAAATGAAGGTCGCTGTGACAGATCCCGCAGTGGGTGATCGCAATCTCCACCTCCTGCGGGCCCAGATTGCCGGGATCGTACTTGAATGGCAATAGCTCGGCTCCAGCCGCATGCGCTGCTAGTCCACGAATTTCATCCATGATTCGTCCTGAGTCCTCGTTGGGGGAATAGCGAACAGAACAGCTCGAACGCGGGGCGCTGTCCTGAACGCTGGCGTGAAACCCTTCGCCTTCCCTAGTTTAAACCGCCGCCCGGCTCTATGCGCAGGTTCAAAACCTCAAAACCGCTCAGAACTCCGCCGGCGGGGGCATCGGCTTCCAACTCCGCCGACTCCCCATTCAGGCTTGCGTCCTGAGCGGCGCGCAGCGGTTCCAGCGTATTCGCCACGGAAAGCGGAAGGCTGGAGAGGGTTTGGCCCTCCATGCCTGCCTGCGTTTCTGGCACCAGCAGGCTCACATAGATGCGGTCTGCCGCGTGCTGGCGCCGCGCCTGGGCCAGAGCCGCGTCCAAGCCGGCAGGATGGCTTTGCTGGCGCGGCTGATCCAGTGTCCGGTCCAGCGTTCCGGCATCGGAAACCAGCAGCCGCAGGTTGCCCGCTCCCAGACGGGACGGCAGCTTCACCGCAATGCGAACATTGCGCGCTGCCTGCCGCCATGGCCTGAGCGTCGCCTCCACCACCACCGTGTCGCCGGCGTGAACCATACTGCTTGAAACCAGCCGCGCCGCCTCCAGCGCCACTTCCACGCGCCGCGGAATGGCCTCCACATCCAGATCGACCGAGCGCACCGCGCCCTGTCGGCTTCCGCTCGAATACAGCCGCTGAAACCGCTCCCCGGTCAGCAGGGCGGCCATCATGGGCGCGGGCATCGAGTCCCCGGCCGGCGCCCACAGGTCCAGGGGCGATGCCGGATAGCCGTCCAGGTTGATGCTCCCGGTCAGGTGGTAGCTGGTCTCCGCCGTGCTGTCGTTCGTCTCCAGCAGCGCTTGATACACGACCACCAGCACCGCTTGCGGAGTCAGCGACGGCAGGTCCACTATCTCGACGTTAAGCTTGCGCTCCTCACTCTGCGACTGGGCTTCGCGCCCCATCCCATGCACTCGGATATGTACCGGGATCATCCGCGCCTGAGCCCCGAAGACGCCGCGAATGGCCGCGTCGCGGTCCTCGTTGAAGGCGCCGATGGTCGCGCCTGTATTCACAATCTTGAAGGCGTTCAGCGGCGAGGCCAAAGTGGCCACTACCTCGGTCGCGGTCATAGGCAGCGATACCGGCCCAGCCTGTAGAAGGGGATGCCCGCAGGCTAGCAACTGCTTGGCATCGATGTAGGTCACCGTGCAGGTGGCCGCAACCTCCAGGTCGCCGCGCACCAGTTGCGCGCTCACCGCGGAGCCCGGCACGATGCCCGCAATCGCCTTGGCCGAGGGTGCCGAATCTGTTTCTCCAGCCGATTCAGAGGAACTGCCCATCCCCCCGGCCGCCACCATCTCCAAACCGGTTCCGGCCATCTTCTGCTGCCACAGCCGAATCGCCTCCGGGCTGAATCCGCCCATCACCAGCGGCGTTTCCATCGCCTGCAAATTCTCGTGGTTCAGCGTTTGCGGAAACTGACCACTGTTCACTGACCGCTGTCCACTGCCCATCGGCAGATCCCGCACTTCGAGCATCTGCTCGATGGGCGTGATGCCGGCGATGGGGTCCTTGCTGAACTGCCCGATGCGGAACGAAAGCGCCCCCAGCAGCCGGTTGCCGATGTACACCGGGCTGCCGCTCATGCCGGCCACCACGCCGGTGTATTCCGGCTTGGCTCCGTGCAACTGGGCCAGGATCATGTCGTGGCCGGGGCCGCGCGCACCGCGCAGTACGCCCAGAATCTCCACATCCATCGATTCCGGCTGGCTGCCGTTGAAGACCGTCCAGGCCGTGCCCGTCAGCCCGCGATGCACCTCGCTCAAGGGGAAGAATCCGCCGCCTGTGGGTGGTCCGGGGGCCAAAGCAGGTTTCTCTGGCACGATTTGAGCCCCCAGTAGGCCGGGATAGAGGAGCACGGCCAGTGCCGCGCCCAGAGTCAGTGCCGGTAGCCGAAGGCAGAGTTTCTTCATGCGAGTGTTCACATTCATAAGAGTACAACCGGTTGGATCGCCGTCCCTCGCCCGTCTCCGCCGCAGGTTGCGGCATTACCTGGTCTGGCTTGTCGGCTGCAACGGCTTCTCGCCTTCCTTGCGCGGCAAGAAGTGCTGTGCCAACAGGGAATCCGCCTCTTTGTCCCGGCCATCTTCACGAAGAGCGCAGACAAGCGCGCGCACCACTGCGGCGGGCATCTTGTCCTGATCCGGGAAGCGCTTCAGCATGGCCGCGCGCCGAGATGGAGATTGCCCAGTCTGCTGCATGGCCTGATCGAGCCCTGTGTAGAGCGCCGGGTTGAGGGCATCGACGGCCAATCCCCGCTGAAAGACGGCCACGGCCTCGGCGGGCTGCTTCTTGATCTCCAGCAGAGCGCGTCCCAGGCTGGCATGAAGCGATGGAATCCTGGGGTTGAGCGACTCTGCGCGCCGCCATTCGTCCAGGGCGAGGTCCACCATGCCGCGAGAAAACCACAGCGACCCAAGTAAATAGTGAGCGGATGCATCCGAGGGATTTGCGGCCAGCGCCGCGCGCAGCACGGGAACCGTATCGGCCTCGTTGGGGAAGACATAAAGCAGGGGCATGCTTGCTGCTGCCGCGTAGTCCGCTATTCCGGATTGCCCCAGCTTCTCGCGGCAGAATCCGCGATAGTAAGCCAGCAGAGGATCATTTGCCGGTTGAATCACGCCGGGTTCGCTTTCCTCCGCGGCCACTTTTGGATAGCTGCGGGTGAGCAATTCCAGAGAGTCGGCATAGAGGCCCAGGCGGTCGTATTCGATGACCAGGTTCAGTATCCTGCCGGGGTCGGCCGCAAGATGCCGGTCAAGCTCCGGCGCGGAGAACCCCGGCTCTTTAACCGGACCCAGCTTGGCTGATTCATTGCGCAGCAAGGCGCTCGTGGGATAGTGGGCCAGCGCTTCGCGGGCCAGTTGTTGGGCGCGATTCATCTCTCCTGCTGCGCGTTCCAGCGCCACTGTTTCCTCCACACAACGCAGATCGCCGTCAGAAGCCGGGCAAGACTCTTCCAGCACTTTGAGCGCGGCGGCGGGCTCGTGTTCCTGAGCCAGTAACTCCGCTAACAGCACTCCGCCCGCGGTTCGAAAGGAGGGAGCGCGATGCGCGGCCTCCAATTCGCCGCGCGCCTCGCGCGCAGGCCCGAGCGCCGCTTCCGCAATGCCGCGATAGTAGTGAATCTCCGCGTCCCACGTAGCGCGCGCCTCGGCTTGTCCAAGCAGCCTGGACGCCTCTTCATAGCGCAGCAAGCCAACCGCAAGCCTACCCGCGGCCTTGAGCAGCTCAAAGCTGGAAGGAAACTTCGCCAGCCCCAACTGATAGGTATCCCATGCGCCCAGCGAGTTGCCTTGCAGCTCCTTGTCTGCCCCTTCGCTGAGAAACTCTCCATCCGTCCAGGCCGCCCGCGCGGGCGGCTGATAGGGAGGCTGCGCGCCCTTTCGCACCTGATCGCGCGGCGTCCAGTCGTAGCTCTCCTCGGTGTGTTTCAGCAGAGTCTCTTGCTGGGCGTTCATGAGCACAAAGGTGTACTTTGTGCCGGCCGGCAGGTTAGCGATGCGGCACGTCCATGTATGGGCGGGAGTGAGCGAAGCGGTTTCCTTGTAGACGTTTTTCGCGCCGTCGCGGAGTTCGATGGTCGCGCCGGGAATCGCATGGTTTGCATTGAAGCCTACCGCAAGAGTGACGCTGCCATCGGCCTGCGGTATCCGCGCAAGGGAGACGACGCCCTGGAGGTTGGCCCTGGAAATGGCGCCGATGCTTCGCACGGGCATCCAGAATTCCGAGAAGCGGATGGTCTGCTGCGGTTCCAGAAAGGCATAGGTCTCCTGGTTGCGAAAGAGACCTCCCTGCACCTCCACGTAGGCGCTGTCATTGTCAGAGAGGGCCTTGCGCCATTCCAGGCCGTCTTTGTCCACACCCCATGACCAAATCTTCTTGGCTGGCAGGTCAGCGTAGTTGGCGTAATGAACGACTCCAGCGTCTGTGTGGGGGTTGTAAATGCCCATGAAAGGCTCGCGGCTGCCATAGACAAAGCGCGAAACCGGACCAGCCGTTTGATTGGAGATGAGGCTCAGGTCTTTTCCGGAGGAGTCAACCGGCCAGGTGTCGATGTCCTTGAAGCCGTGGCTGGCAGTGAACTGCATCGGATAGTCAATTCTGGAATCGTTCCAGACCTCGACCCCTGCATTGTTCCACCAATAGAAGCGGTGGCGCAGATCGCTGCGGTTGGATAAGGCAACGCGCTCTTCCAGAACCGTGCTCCCAGGGCGCAGCACAATCTCGACCGTCCATTCCATGCCATAGACGCGATCACGATTGCCCACCGTTACCGAAGCGCTGCCGTCCGCCGCGGAGGCGTAGGCCCAGTCGACCGGGGAGAGCGAGACCCAATTATGCGATACGGGAAAATTGAATTCGACGCCGAAGGCCGACCATGCGCCACGATGGCCGATCAGCGCCTTCTTGAGCGAGGGATTGGCGTAAAACATTGGCTGGCCACTGATCTTATCGACGCAGGTGTAGATGTGGCCGCCGAGATCGGGCAGTATGGTGCATTTCAAATACTCGTTTTCCAGATAGAGCGCGCGCCAGGCATGAACCGTCTCGGTATTCCGCACGCTTTCGCGCATAGTGTAGGGGTAGTTGAATCCTCCTTGGGAAAAGAGGTCGAAAGGCGGATTTTCGTCGGGAGCGCCCTCGTCGGATGCGGCCAGGGAGATGGCGCCTTCACTTACCCGCACCTGGCTCCCGGCCAACGGCGCGCAGCACACAAGAAGTATGCCCAAAAAGGTGAACAAGCGCATGGTTTGTTCCCGTCTTTCTCAGAACCATTCAATCTACCGCTCAATCCTTGCCTGCGCGAAACGCCTTCTCCGGCAGGCCGCATGATTCGGCGCTGCGGATCGGGGTTTCTTCAGGCGAGCTTTCACATCCTCAAGAGTACAACCGGCCGGTGAAGAGATACTTCAGGACTTGCTTTTGGGGAGTTTCGGCTCTGATTCCGCTCTGGCCCTGTACTGAAGCTTGCCATCGCTGGCTGGTATCGCTTCAAGAGCGCCGCCGTTTAACATATTGCGAATTTCGGCAGTCAACACTCGATCGCCGAAACGCCCCCGGAGCTTGATGAGAATCCGTTCCTTGTCCTTCGGAGTTTTGCAGAATTTCCGAATTGCCTCCTGCGCTGGGTTGAGCAGCGGCATGGAGCCCAGGCCCTGGGGTAGCGGCACTGGGATTTCCCCGGGGTAAAGAACTGTAACTCCGGGGTTTCGCAGACTCTCACCAGCAAGATACTCTCCGAAGGTTTCCGCATGGGCGGCAAGAAACTTGCGTAGCTCTTTTCGTATGGCCCCGCCCACTCCGGTCGATCCGTATCCGTGGATGACTTCGATGCGGCCGCGGTAGCCGCTCCTCACGCAGACATTGTAGAAGCGGACAAACTCCCGTATCGCCTCCGGAACAGTTGAGTTATGAAGATCGATGGATCGGGATTCTCTCATAGCGAAGATTTACTCAATCGGGTTACCCGCCAAGCCGGGAACTATGGGCGGGGCTCTTTCAACGCCCGCCGTAGCGCCTCCACGCCTGCTCGATGTAGCTGTCGGTCATGCCCGCGATGTAGTCTGCCACGGTGCGCGCCAGGCCCTCGGTGGGAATCTGTGCCTGATGGTCCTTGGGCAGCAGTCCGGGGTCGGCGATGATCGCGGAAAACAATCCCTGGACGATTTCCGCAGCGTAGGCATGCGCCTCTTCCTGGCCGGGCGAATTGTAGAGATTGGCGTAAAGGAATTCCTTGACGGCAACGCGGGCGGCTTCCGTCTCCGGGCTCAGCGCCGCCAACCGATAGGGCGCGCGGCGAATCTCGTCCAGAGTTGTCGCGCCCAGCGCGGCCACCTGTCTGGCAACCTCTTCGATCAAATCCGTGACCAGTGCGTTCAAAACGCGATTGAGCGTCTCGTACGCAATCAGTTTCCGCGGGGCGGCGGGATAAGCGCGCAACACGGCGTCATGGAAGCCGCGGAAGAGGGGCACGTCTTCGCGCACTTGCTCCAGCGTGAGGATGCCTGAGTCGAGCCCGTCGTCCAGGTCGGCGGTCAGGTAGGCGATTTCGTCGGCCAGATCGATGAGTTGGGCTTCGAGGGGAGGGAATTGGTCCAGGAAGTACTCGGCGAGTTGCGGGTGAGTCTCTGCCGCGTAATCCCGCGAGTGCTTGATGATGCCCTCGCGCACCCCCAGTGTCAGGTTCAGGCCGCGAAAGCTGGCGTAGCGCTCTTCAAACCAGGTGACGATCCGCAGGGCGTGCAGGTTGTGGTCAAAGCCAAAACCCAAGCCGCGCAAGCACTGGTCGAGGGCTTTTTCGCCGGCGTGGCCGAAGGGAGGGTGGCCGATGTCGTGCGCCAGCGCCAGCGCCTCGGCCAACTCAGCGTCAAGTCCCAGCGCCGCGGCCACGGTACGGGCGATCTGGGTTACCTCCAGGGTATGCGTAAGGCGGCTGCGGAAGTGGTCCGAAAGCGAGTCACCGGGCAGGCGGGCGAAGACCTGCGTCTTGCCGGCCAGGCGGCGAAAGGCGCGTGCGTGGAGGATGCGGGCCGCGTCGCGGGCAAAGGGAGTGCGGTAGGGGTGCGGCGTCTCGGGGTGCGCTCGGCCGGTCAGTTCGCCGCCCGTACTGGCGGCAATTCCGGGGGGCAATGCTAGGGGCGATTTGGGGGCCGAGTCCGTCATCTGTTCACATTTCAGAACTTGCGCTGTCGATTCACACTTTACGATGCGTGGCTTGGAAACCACAAGCTGCGCCCGGACTTTGCATCTCCTGCCTGGGGATAACTCAGCCGGGAATTGCGCCTGGGAAGAAGACTTGCATCCAGCAAAGCGTTCTGTTCGGGCTATGAAATTTCTCAAACAGTTTCCCGCTGGACAGGGCCTGTGTTTTGGAGGTAACATTCAGCCGGATTTCATGATGGGGGTGGTGCGGGAAAACGAGGCCGCGCCCCCTGGGGCACCCCATGTTTCAACCGGGAGGCTAACATGAAAGCGATCAAGAATGCTGCATTGGCCGTGCTGGCGCTGGTAATCCCGCTCACCTCGGGATGCGGCAGGCACTCGACCAAAGAGGTCTATTACCTGATTGCGTCGGACATGGCTCTGCCTTACTGGCAGACGGCGGCGGCGGGATTCAACGAGGCCGCGGCACAGTACAAGGTGACAGCCAGGCTGGCGGGGCCGGACGGCCACGATGTTCAGGCTGAACTGGCCGCGCTGCACAAGGCGATTGCGGCCAAGCCGGCGGGGATTCTGATCTCGGTGGCCGACGTGGTCCTGTTGCAACCGGAGATCGACAAGGCCATTGCCGCCGGCATCCCGGTGATCACCATGGACTCGGACGCGCCCGGGAGCCGCAGGCTCTACTTCATCGGCACCAACAACCTGGAAGCCGGGCGGCTGGGTGGTCTGCGGGTGATTCAGAAGCTGGGCGGCAAGGGCAACGTGGTCTTCTTCACGCTTGCCGGCCAGGCCAACACCGAGGAACGGCTGAAGGGATTCAAGGAGGTCTTTGCCACCCGGCCCGATATTCATATCGTGGATGTGGTGGACATCAAAGGCGATACGCGCAAGGCCTTCGATTGGACGCTGGAAGCCCTGGTTCTGACCGGCAACAAGAGGGTAGATGCCTTTGTCAGCCTGGAATCGGCGTCGAGCAAGGCGGTTGCCGACGCGCTCAAACGGGCGAACTCGTCCGGCCGTCTGGTGGTTGCCTGGGATGTGAATCCCGATACGCTGGATGAGATCAAGGCCGGGACCATCGATTCGACGGTGGCGCAGAAGCCTTACACGATGGCGTACTTCGGGATGAAGGCGCTCGACGAGGTCTTCCACGCGCCGCCCAGCCAGCTTGGCAAAGATTACAGCGCGAGTTCCGTTGCGCCCTATCCGTTTTTTGTCGATACCGGCACATCGCTGGTGGACAAGACCAACGTGGACCTCTACATCAACGCAGAGGCGGGAGGGACCAAATAAGGCGGTTGCTCGCGCGCGTGTTGAAAGACGAAATTACAAGAACGGCGGCCTTTTCGGTGAGAAAAGGCCGCCGTTTTTGCGGTTGAATTATTGACCCAGGTTCTCGCTCCCGCTCAGGAGCGCCTGCCGCGCGCCTTACTCCGGCTTTGTCTGACCGACGGCGCTCTCCTGCCTGGCGAGCTTGCCGTGGGCGCTATCCAGCTTTTTCTGCACCTTGGCCACTTCGGCCGGTTCCAAGTCGGCCGGGGCCGACTTGGCAAACTGCGTCAGCGAGAGCTCCCACTGCGCAGCGGCCAGGCGGGTTCGGCCTGTCTTCTCGTAGAGATCGCCCAAGTGGTCGTGGACCGTGGGGTCGGTCTGGTCGCGCTCGACGGCCTGGCGCAGGTTCTCCTCGGCCAGTTCGTACTCGCCCATCTTGAAGTACACCCAGCCCAGCGAATCCAGGTAGGCGCCGTTCATCGGCTCCAACTCCACGGCTTTGCGAATCAGCTTGAGGGCCTCGGGCAACTGTTTGCCCTTGTCGGCCATCATGAAGCCCAGGTAGTTGAGGGCCATGGCGTTGGCTGGTTCCAGCTCCAGCGCCTGACGGAAGAACTGCTCGGCCGGCTCGAAGTGCTTCTGTCGCTCAGCCAGCTCGCCCCGGAGGAAGAGCAGATAAGCGCGGTCTTCCTGCTTTGAGGTCAGCGTCTCGGCCTTGTTGAAAGCCTCCTCGGCCTCCTTCCAGCGGTGTGCGCGGACGCACATCTGGCCCATCGCCAGCCAGACCGTGCGGTCGTCGCCGGTGTTGGCCAGCAAACCCTTGGCCATCGCCAGCCCTTCGTCAGTCTTGCCCAGATCGTCCATCTCCCCGGCCAGCATCAGTTTCAGGTCGCGATCCTTGGGGTTGGCCTCGACGGCCTTCCGCGCCACTTCGACCGCCTTGTCGTACTGCTTGGCGTCGCGCCAGGTGTCCACTTGGTACTGGTAGCCGCGCACGGCCGTCTCACTGCCCATGTCAATGAGTTTTTGGTAGGTGGCGATAGCCTCGGCGGTTTTGTTCTGCTCGTGATAGACCGTCCCCAGCCGCTCCAGGAAGATGCCGCGATTATTCTTCTCCTCGGTGGTGTAGGCGCCGTTGGCGTGCGAGGTCAGGTCCACCATCTTCTCGAATGTCTGCGCAGCCTCGTCGAAGCGGCCCAGCACGTCCAGCAGCAGCCCTTCGTTGTAGCCGGCTTCCAGATTGCCGGAGTCCATCTTGCGTGCCTTGCGGATGGTCACCAGCGCTTCCTCATACTTCCCCTGGCGGCGCTGAATCTCGCCGATGTGAACCAGCGCGCCGGCGTTCTCCGGGTCGGCCGCGGACAACTCCCTGTACTGCTTGAGCGCCTCGTCGAGCTGGTTGTCGCTGAGCAAGGCCTGGGCCAGCGCTTCCAGCGTGCGCACGTCTCCCGGCTCAATGTCGGCGGCGCGCTGATAGGCCGCGATGGCCTCCTTGCTCCGCTTCAACTGCTCATAGGCCGCGCCCAGCGCATCCTCCATCTTGGCCGTCCGGTCGGCCTCCGGAACCGTCTCAATCACCTTGACTGCGTGTTCCATGTCCCCGCTCTCGGCATACAGGCGAGCCAGGTTCAGCACCACTTCTTCGGAATCAGGCTCCATGGCCTGCGCGGTCTTGAACTGCTCTTCGGCCTTTTTCGGGTCGTGCTTGACGGTGTAGAGCTGGCCGAGAATCATGCGATTTTCGACGTTCTTTGGCTGGAGCGCGACAATCTTCTCAAATTCGGCGATCGCCTGGTCCAGCACGCCGCCGGCGGGCGAGGCGGAGGACGGGGCGTTTTGCCCCTCGCTCAGCGTGCGCAGGTAAATGCGCCCCAACAGCTTGTGCGCGTCGATGTCGCCGGGCGCGCTCTTCAGCAGTCCCCGCGCCGTGCTCTCGGCCTCGCGCACGTGGCCGGTGCGGAAGTACAGGTCGGCCAGCGCGTTGTTCAACTGCGGCGAAGCGGGGTCGGCGTTCAGCGCCAGCTTGTACTCCTCGATAGCTCGCGTCGCATACTCCGGATGCCCCTCGTCGAAGGCTTCCGCTTCGTAGTTGCTGGCCAGCGACAGGTGATAGTACGCCTGGGCGCGGTCCGGCGGCGGCACGGCGGAATCGGCGGCCTTGGCGGAATCTGCCGGGGCTGCTTTCGCCGGAGCAAGCTGAATCGGGCTGGCGATGGGCGTTTTGGCTGGGCTGCCCTGCGCGGGGGTGGCCGGAGTTGTGCTATCCGGCCCTTTCTGGGCGCGGGCGGGCGTTGCCGGCAGCACAAAGGCAATTGCGGCGGCAAAGAGGAGCCAGAGGGGCAGCAAACGAAGTTTTCTTGTCATCATCCTGGGGATTCCATGCCTTTTCAGCCGGGCCGTTGGGCGAAAACCTCAACGATCTGGCTACGAAAGGCAACGCAGGCAGCCGGTGGGAGCAACTCTGCCTACTGTACAGACGATTCTAATTGCCATTGGGCTTGGACAGCGCGTTAGATTGCGGCATTTCTCTGTCGGAAAGCCCAATATGTAGCTCTTTGGCATCTTTGCAGGACTTCTGGGGCTCTCAGCGCAGCCATCCGGGGAGGTTGCATCCGGCACGCAAACCGTGGCCTGACGACTCACCCGGTTTATGATTGGCACCATGCCGATCCGTCTGCCATTGACCCGCAAACCAGATTGCCGCCTGCTTCGGATGTGCTCTATCGCCCTGGTCTCTGTCGCTTTCCTGCTGACTGCCACTGCTGTTGCACAGGGCTCTCATCCCGCGGCCGCGCCGGGCAATCTGGAAGCCTTCAATCAACAATTTGACGCGACGCTGGCGCGGCATGGCGTGGTGGGCGGCGGATTTGCTTTCGTCCACGGCACTGCGCCAGCCAACGAGCGCTTCTTCGGCGAAGCCCGCCGCGAGACTCATCAGCGGGCAGACGCCGAAACCGCCTACAACTGGGCTTCGATTACCAAGACCTTCACGGCCATCGCCATCCTGCAGTTGCGCGACCGCGGCCGGCTCTCGCTCGACGACCCGGCGGTGCGCTATGTGCCGGAACTGGCCGAGGTGCATGATGCCTACGGCCCCGTCGAAGCAATCACCATTCGCCAACTGCTCACGCACAGCGCGGGCTTTCGCAACCCCACCTGGCCGTGGGATTGCGACCAGCAGGCTAACTGCGACTGGCAGCCTTTCGAGCCGGCAAAGTGGTCGCAGGTGGCGGCCATGCTGCCTTACACGCACATCGCCTTTGCGCCTGGCAGCCGTTGGAGCTACTCCAACCTGGGCTATGTCTTCCTCGGCCAGATCATTGAGCGGCTGAGCGGCGACGACTACGAGGTCTACATCGACAAGAACATCCTCAAGCCTCTGGGGATGACGCAGAGCTACTTCGACCGCGCACCTTATTTCCTTGAGGCCCACGTGGCGGCCAGTTACACGCGCTCCGGCGCCGCGCTCACTCCGCAGCCGTTCAACTACGATACGGGCATCACGACTTCGAACGGCGGGTTGAAAGCGCCCATCACGGACATGGAGAAGTACGCGCGCTTCCTCATCGGAGACGCGGCCAACCCCCTTTATGACGTGGTGCTCAAGCGCAGCTCCCTCGAAGAGGCGTGGGCTGGCACTCTGTCGATCGCCGATCCCGGCCAGCCTTCCACGCCTTATACGGCAGGCCCGCACGGCGCGCAGCCGAAGATGGGGCTGGGCTTTTTTGTGGTCGAGGCGGGCGGACGTCGATACATCTACCACGACGGCGACCAGGCGGGATTCTCGCTGGAACTGATGGTGGATCCGGCCGGTCAGAGCGCCAGCATCCTGGCCGTGAATACCACCGATAGCGGTGTGCAGGCCCCGGCTGACGCCGCGCATCCAAAGTCAAACACTGAGCCCAATCCATTGACCGACCTGCGCCAAACCTTGAGAACGGCGCTCATCGAGACCGTCTTTCCGGCCTACGCCAGTCCGCGCTGATCGTGTCAACAGATCCTAAGGAATGTCCAGAAACTTGTGGGTTTGCAGGCTCAGCCGCCATAACGGATGGTCGAGGCAATAACGCACCGCAAGCTCGGTATTGGCTGCGCGGTTGGGGCCATCCATCGGCTGCAAAAAGAAATGCCGGAAGCAGAGCGGTTCAAAATCCGCCGGGGCGGCCTTCGCCTGAGGGTAGACCAGCTTCAATTCGTCGCCGCTGCGCTGCACCAGCTTCGTCCCGGCCTTGGGGCTGACGCAAAGCCAATCCACGCTCGCCGGAGCTTTGACCGTTCCGTTGGTTTCGACAGCAACCTCGAAGTTGTGCAAATGCAGCGCGGCAATCAGGCTTGTATCCAGTTGCAGCAGGGGCTCTCCGCCGGTACAAACCACGAACCGTTTGCCTTTGGAGGAATCCTGAGGCCATTTCTGCTCGATTGCCGCGGCCAGCTCCGCGGCGGAATCAAACTTTCCGCCGCCGGGTCCATCCACGCCCACAAAATCCGTGTCGCAGAACCGGCAAATCGCCGTGGCCCGGTCAGACTCACGGCCCGACCAGAGGTTGCATCCGGCAAAGCGGCAAAAAACGGCCGCACGGCCTGCCTGCGCCCCTTCGCCTTGCAGCGTATAAAAGATTTCCTTTACCGCGTAGCTCATCGGGAGGCCTGATTCCCGGTTTCGCGATAGGGCAGCGGGTCTTCAAGCCCGTTCTCGCGGAAGCCCCTTTGCCTCAGCAGGCAGGAATCGCACTCTCCGCAGGGCGCTCCGTCGGCCGCCGGGTCGTAGCAACTGCTGGTCAGGCTGTAGTCCACGCCCAGTTCGATTCCTCGTTGCACGATCTGCGCCTTGGTGAGCGCGATCAGCGGGGTGTGAATCTTGAGTGCTTGCCGGCCTTCGACCCCGGCCTTGGTTGCCAGATTCGCCATTTTCTCGAAAGCCTCGATGAACTCCGGCCTGCAGTCGGGATAGCCGCTGTAATCCAGAGCATTGACCCCGATGAAAATGTCGTTCGAACCGAGCACCTCAGCCCAGGCCAGCGCAAAGGAGAGAAAAATGGTGTTGCGCGCGGGAACGTAGGTGATGGGAATTCCATGGCCCATTTCGGCGGTGTCGCGTCCCTTGGGAACGGCGATGTCGGCGGTTAGAGCCGAGCCGCCGAAGATGCGCAGGTCGATGGCCGCGATGCGGTGATCGGCCACGCCGATGGAAGCGGCGACGCGGCGGGCCGCATCGAGTTCAACAATATGCCGCTGGCCGTAGGAGAACGAGAGCGCGTACAGTTCGTAGCCCTGGCTCCTGGCAATGGCCAGCACAGTGGATGAGTCCAGGCCGCCGCTCAGCAGAACGACTGCCTTTTTCGATTCGCATTTCATGATCTTGTATGACCTGTTCCTTGAAGCAATGGGGAAAAAGTGTCTTGCGGCTGGGTTCAAGCCAGCTTGCTGCCATTGCCGATGTCCATGGCAGGCGAGATGGGGTTGCTCTCGTCGATGTAAGTCTCAATCACCTGGTTGAGGATGCCCTTGGCTTCCAGGATGAACTCGATCGCGTCGCGCGCGCCGCCGTAGCCGCCCCCGTGAGGCGTGACGTAGTGCGCTTCAGCCTTGACCTGTGCGCGCGCGTTGGCCACGGCCACGGCAAGACCGCACTGCCGCATCACGGGCAGGTCGATCACGTCGTCGCCCACGTAGGCGATTTCGTCCAGGGTCACGCCTTCCTTCTCCATGATTTCGCGCACCGGCTTCATCTTGAAGGCCTGGCCCATGTAAACAAATTCAAGTTTGAGGTCGCGGGCGCGCGTGGCCACGGTCTCCGAGATGCGCTTGGTAATGATGCCGCACTTCAGGCCGCCCAGCCGCGCCAGCGAGATTCCAGCGCCATCGTGCGCGCAGTAGCCCTTGGCCTCCACCATGGTGGTGGATTGAACTCCGAAGCCCATCTGGCCCTCTTTTGAAGCCAGCTCATCCGAGGGCTTTCCCCCCGCAAGGCCGGGAACCAGCCAGATGGCGCCGTCGGTCAGAACGCCATCAACGTCGAAGAGAATGATTTTGATGCGCCGTGCGCGATCCTGGGCGGAGAGTGTCATGCCCTTAATTCTACCGAATCCCCGGGGCGCGCATCTCACCGGGGCGCGACAGTGGACGCCGGCGCGGCTAGCGGCTCTTTCACCAGAACCGCAAAGCGCGGAAAAGCGAAGCTGCCCTGGGCATCGTCGATGACGTTCAACTGGCAAAGATAGGGGCCGGGCTTGAGTCCGCTGAGCGGCACATCAAGTTCCACGGCCACCGCGTCGCGGCCCTCCACGTTGATGGCCCGGGCCTGCACCAGCGGCGTTTCATAGACCTTTGTGCCCCCCTGGATGAGTTCCAGGCTGCTGAGCAGGTCGATGCCCGGCTTGGTCCCTTTGGGCGCGTCAGCGGCCAGTTTTTCACGCGCCGGTGAATAGATTTCGTAGAGCAGGTAGAGGTGCTGGTCCTGACGGAAGACGTGGCTGATGTTAGGCACGTACTCCTCGCCGTCGCGAACCAGCGGGCTGGTTTTCTTGCTCGGCTGGCGCGCGGAGGCCAGGACGATGGAACTCATTTTCAGCGGCGCCTTCTTCATCTCCGGCAGCGTGATTTCGGCTTCGAACGAGCCCATCTGCCCGGTCTGGTTTTCGCGCACCAGGAACTTGAGCCGGTACTTGCCCGGCGGCAGGTTGAAGCTGGTGGTGTACTGAATATTCTTCTGCCGCGCCTGCAAGCTCGGATCGAGGTTAAGCTTGACCGTCTCTCGCGCGTGGCCGATGGGACGCTTTCCGTCGTCGATCACTTCGCCGATGATGTCCAGCGTGGCCTTGTCCTTATCGCCGTCTTTCACAAAAGGAATCTGTGAGCCGGGCACGATCAGCGAAACCGGCATATAGAAACGGTTTTCGTCGAGGCGGAAGTACAGCGCGTCGAGATAGACGGCCATGTCGGTGGCTGGCAGGTCGCTGGCCAACTGCTCGTCGAGTTCGCGCTCGCGATCTTCACGGCCGGCGTGCTGAAAGTCGGCTGGCGCATAGTAGCCCGGCCGGTATTCGAGCGTGGTTCCTGGCCGGTTGATCTTGATCGTCAGCTTGCGATAGCGGCCGTCGCGCGCCGTGTCCGAACTGTGGAAGCCGATCGCGTAGTAGGCCGAGGTGTCGCGCTGAACCTGCGCGAAGGCGGGCGCGAAATCATTGGAATCTAGGAACGCCTTGCCGCCGGTGTCGGTCGAGAGCGTCGCCATCACCTCTTGCGTGGCAAAGTTCGAGTTCATGTTGTTGGTGAGCGCGCCGCCGCTGAAAGCTCCTGTCCCGCGCAGGCTGCCGGTGGAGGCGTTGCCCAGCGAAGAAACGGCCTCCAAGCCGCGCGTGTCCACGCTGTAGATGGCCAGGTTGGCGCGCACCGCCGCGTTCACCGCCGCGCGCAGCGAAGCCTGATTCTCGATGCCGTCGCGCTGAATGCCGCCGGAAAAATAGAGCAGCGATTTCTTCTCGGTAATTTTTTCCAGCGACTTGGCAACGGTTCTGAGTGCGAAGAGTTCGCGGTCGGTGTTGATGTCGTTGTATTCGCTTTCGTCGGGCGTATAGCCGGTGGCGTCTTCCACCTGATTTGTGTTGGCCGTCGCGCCCTCGGCAAAGCCCTGTCCCTCGGTGCCGTTGTAAACGGCCACTTTGTGCGCCAGCATTTCCTTGTCAGCGGTAAAGTCCTGATCCACCTTGAACGTGTCGCCCAGCGAGACCAGCGCCACCAGGTCGGCGGGCTGCATCTTGGTGCGCAGAAACTCTTGCGCCGCCGCCACGCTGCGGTCCAGATCCTCGGGCTGCATTGAAGTCAGGTCAAAGAACATCACGATCAGGCGGTGGTTGCGCAGATCCTCGGGGCGAACCGCGACGGCGGCCTTGCTCCCGCTGGTCCCCGCAGCCAGCCCGCTGATAATGGCCTCGCTGAGCGGCGCGGCCATCTCCACGCTCTCAAAGTCGAAGGTCGAAAGCTGCTGTTGCTTGCCGTTTTCGTAGATGCGGAAGTCGCTCTGCTTGAGTCCGCGCACAACCTCGCCGGTCTTGGCATCGCGCGCCACAATGTTGGTCAGCACCAGCTCGCTGTTCAGCTTGAGCACATAACCGCCTTGCGGCTGATCGGAGATCTGCGCCACGACCGGCCGCGCGCCTGCGAAGACCAGCGCCAGCGCCGCGAAACCCACTCCGATCTCTTGTTGCCAACCCTTCATGAACTTCCTTCCATCTCTAACTCGCCGGGTGCCCCGGGTTTCGATTTTGAGATCCGAAAAACCTAGAACCTGAACCTCGCCGTGAATTGGAACGTCCGCATGGAAGCGGCCGAAATCACCTGCCCGAAGCTCGGCGAAGCCGCGTTGGTGTCAACGCCGGCGTACTGCACGGTGTTGAAGACGTTGTTGGCCGTGGCGCGGAACTCCGTGCTGCGTGTGCCGCCCAGATCCATCGTCTTGGAGAGAGACATATTGTTCTGGATGGTTCCCGGCCCGGCGATGGAGTTGCGCGAAACATTGCCGCAGTTGGGGCAGTCCGGCGTGGTCGAAGCGTTTGGAGGCTGCGTGAATGCCGCGGGGTTGAACCACTCTTTCAGTGAGCCCGCGCCGGCGGTTACCGAGACGCCCGGCACACGATTCGGCCGTTCGGTACCGGCTGTGCCGCTGGTCACGTCGGCCACGCCCGCCTGATAAGTGGGTGTGAGCGGCGTCCCGGTGGCAAAGGTAAAACTGCCGGAGACGGAAAATCCTTCCAGAATATGCGAGCCAACGCCGCTGGTCACCCAAAACTTGTCTTTGCCGAAGGGTAACTCGTAGAGATAAGTTCCGCTGACCTTGTGGCGCACATCAAAGCTTGAGTTACCTTCATCGGCCTTGAGATCTTGCCAATTCTGCGCGACCACTGTCGAAGTTCCGCCCACCGAGCCGGCGTCGTTGATGGAGTGCGAATACTGGTAGTTGGCGCCAAGGGAAACGCCTTTGCTCAACCGCTTGTTCAGCCGCAGCGTCCCAGCGTTGAACTTGGAGAAGGCAGCCGACTGCTCATAGTTGAAGATCGGACTGGTGGCCAGTGGGCGCGGCGCGCTGGTGACGTCCAGATGATTGCCCCTTGACCCGTTGTAGCCAACATTCGCCACCACTCCCCAACGCAGCGTCTTCTGCACATCGAGATTCCACACCTGCACATAGGGCAGGTGGTAGTGCGGATCGAGCGCGAAGTTGCCCACCGTGGCCCGCGCGGGAAATCCGTTGGCCAGAGAAAGGCAATCGGCCGCCATGGACGCGCATTCTGTCGCCGCTTCGTTGGTTTGCTCGTTGGCAAAGGGCGGCTGATGCGCCATGGTGGTGGCAAATGTGGCGTACTGGCTGTTGGTGTAGTTGATGCCGAAGCCGGCGCGCACCACTGTCTGCCGCGGCAGTCGCAGCGCCATGCCCACGCGCGGCGCAAAGGCCGTACGGAAGGGAAAAACCAGTGAAGCGGGCAGCTTGCCGCTGGAAGGACCGACACCGCCGGCCTGCACTTCGGCCACGCTGGCAAACTCCGCTGATGGGTTGGTATCCACCATCGCCAGATGGCCGTACTTCTCCGTGTAGGGCGCGAAGAACTCGTAGCGCAGGCCGTAATTCAGCGTGAGGTTGGGCCGCACGCGCCAGTCGTCTGTCACGTAGGCGTCCCAGATATTTTCGCGCAGGTAGCTCTTGGCCGGAGAGGCGTCGATGCTGGTCTCTTGAGGCTCGCCCAGCAAAAAATCTCCCAGCGATGACTCCGTGTAAAGGCCGGTGAAGTAGAAGATTCCGGTTGCGTTCGATCCGCCCAGCAGATCGCGGTGTGCGCGGCGATAGTCGCCGCCGAAGCGCATATTGTGCTTGCCGTGAATCCAGCTCAGCGTCTCGGAGAGCGAGATCGTCTGCGCCAGCGAGAAGCTGGGCTGTTGCTCGTTCAATCCGGTGAAATTGCTGAGCGTCACGTTGGGCAGGCCATAGTTCAACGCACTTGCATTCAGCGGAGGAGCCGGTTGTGAACTGACGGGCGGTCCCAGAATCCCCAGATTGCTTGCCACGTCGGTCTTGTTGGTGAAGAAGTTGGTTGTCTGGCTTGTGCTGCGATTCCAAAAGGCGTTGAAGATGCTCGTCAGCTTGTGGTAGCCCACCGTGTAGCCGGCCTGCACAGAGTTCGCGGCGGAGGAACTTTTGCCGCCTAATTGCGGAAAGACGTTTACGTTGTCAGAGGCCGCATCGTTCCAGTTGTAGTTGAAGTTGATGCTTTGGCGCAGCCCCTGATTCTGCGACCTGCGCCCGCCTCCGCCGAATCCTCCGCGGCTGCCGCCGGGCTGCGTGGCGTTGGCGCCCAGGCTGCGCATATAGCGCACGCCGGCCTGCGTGGTGTTCGACTGCGCCGTGGTCAGCAGGTGGTAATTTTGCGAGTAGCCAGCGAGGTTGGGTGCGGGAAAGTATTGGAGCAGGCTGGTAGCCACGGCGACGGGCGGTATCGGATTGGCAAGGCCGGGGATGATTCCCGCCCGCTCATTGAGCGTCCCGAAGCTGCCATCCGTGGGCACAGTCGCATATTCGTCCAGCGGATTGGAGCTGCGCTGGCCGGAGAGGGTCAGGAAGACAGTGTCTTTGCCGCTGGGTTTCGTCAACCCCGGCAGATAAGGCGCGCTCAGGAAGGTGAGGCCAAAGCGGTTAGTCCCGGAGGCCGGCTGTTGTTGCGGTTGGCCGTGCAGAGAAAACGGCTCCGCGTTCAGCGCCGAGTTGCTCCCCATCCAGAAGATGGCTCCGTGCGGCTGGCTGGGGTTGAAGCCGCGGAAGCCGCGCCCGCCGCCGCCAAACCCGCCCGGCCCGCCAAATCCGCCGCCTTGTCCAATCTGTACGCCCTGTAAGCCTCCCTGGGCGCGAATCGTCTCGATTGCATCGCGGACGCGGTCCATGTCCAGGCCGGCCAGCGGACTCACCGCACCCGACTGGCCGCTGATGGCCACTGAGTCGTCTCCAAAGTCGGAGTTGCCGGCAATCGAGGGCAGCACAGCGCCCGCAGCGCCGGACGCGCCAGCCTGGGGCTCGGTATCCGCGGCCACTGCGCTCATCAGGCTCAGGTTTTGCGCTCCTTTGGCAGTCAGTTGCCGAATGGCCGAAGTGCTGACCAGCAGACTCGCTGAATCGCTGTCCTGCTGCTGCGTCGCCCGCGAGGCCAGAATCAGCTCAAAATTTACCGTCTGGTCGTGGCTTGTGGCGTTCAGCACCGCTTCTTGCGAACCTTGCGCGAAGGCCGCGAACTGGGTGCGGATGACGTAACGGCCATTCTGCGCAATGGCCAGATCCCAGGCGCCATTCATGTCGGTGGTGGTGGAAAATCGCTTGCCGGTAAGTGCGTTCTGGGCGGTTACGGTCACGCCGGGCAGCGGAATGTTGCCGCTCTTGACCTGACCGTGCAGCCTTCCGCCGGCTGGAACCGGGGTCTGCGGCAGGCTGGCGGGCGTCTGCGAAGCGGATGTGCTAACGGCTGAAACGGGTTCAGTTGGAACGGAGGCGGTGGGCTGGGCCGTTGGCGTGGCCGGCGACTGTGCCAGAATGGCAACCCCGCCAACCGCAAAAATTCCCGCCAATACTGCTCCCCGCATGGTCCTTTGCCGCATTGATACTCCCCGCCATTTCTCGCTCGTACTCATTCAGACGGCTTTTGCGCCTCAAAGGTTTACGGCTTTCCGCTTCCACATGGACACGGGCGCCCGGCGCGCTGAGGCGCATGAGCTGCGATTATGACGGGAAACTGAAGCGATTTGGAGGGCATCTGTTGACCTTGAGGCGATTGAACCTGGCGGCAACAAGTCACGCGCAGGTCACGTGACCTTGGTTGCCGGGGCGGGATAATCCCCCTTGCATTCTTGCCCGGTCCATGTTAACTATTATGTCAACATTCTTTTGACTGCGCCGCAGAAGAACTCGGCAGCCATGGAACAGGGCGTTCCCCATGATGAAGATCGGCACCACCATCCGTACCTACCGCTTGCAGAAAGGGCTTTCCCAGGGAGACATCGAAAAGAAGACCGGCTTGTTGCGCTGCTATATCTCGCGCGTGGAGAACGGCCATACGGTGCCTTCGCTGGACACATTGTCGAAGATTGCCTCGGCGCTCGATCTGCCCATCACCCAGTTCTTCGCCGAGGAGTCAACGGGCAGGCAGAGCAACCTGCAAAAGCTCTCCGATGAGGAGCTGCGCTTTCTCAGCCAGATCCGCCGCTACTCCTCCAACCTGAACGAGAGCGACCGCAAGCTGCTGCTGGCCATGGTGAAGAAGTTTGCCGCCACGGCGACGCGGTAGAGCCAAGCCGCACTAAACGTCGTTGCCCAAGTGGAAGATGGGCTCAATCCCGTGGCCGCCGGCCAGCAGGGCCTGCTCTTCGTGTGCTTCCAGCGGCTTGAAGTTCTGCGCCACATCCATGGCCAGGCGGAAGTAGCGTTCGTCTCCCGGCGGGATGGCGGCGGTGATGGGTTGGCCGAGGGTCCAGCGCAAGCCGAGCGAGGCTTCATCAGGAAAAGCCGCCGGTTGATACCAGCACTTGGGCTGGGGATGATTCTGCCTCTCGCCGACGGGCCACACGGTCTTGGCCATGCCCTTGAGGGCCAGGATGCCCATCTTCTTCTCTTGCGCTCGCTGGAGAATCTGCGGGCCAAAGTTGGCCTGGGTGAAGAGAACCCAGTTGACTGGGAAGAGGATGGTGTCGAAGTTGTAGCGGTCCATGGCGGCCAGCGCGGTCTCCGCCGAGTGAACGGAGAATCCGATGTAGCGAATCTTGCCTTCCTTCTTCGCGGCTTCCATGGTCTCCATGGCGCCGCCGGGGCCGAGGACCTTGTCCAGGTCCGCCATCTTGGTGAGGGCGTGAAACTGGTAGAGGTCGAGGTGGTCGGTCTTGAGCAGACGGAGCGACTCCTCAAGCTGGGGGCGCGAGTCGTTCTTCATTCGGCCGTCGGTCTTGCAGGCCAGGAAGCACTTGTTGCGATAGGGCGCCAGAGCCGGCCCCAGCCGCTCCTGGGCGTTGCCGTAGCTGGGCGCGACATCGAAGTAGTTGATGCCGCGGTCCACGGCTTCGGCCACGATGTTCGAGGCCGCGCCAGTGTCTTCATTCATTACCACAATCCCGCCGAAGCCAATGATGGAGAGCTGCTCGCCGGTTTTGCCCAATGTGCGGCGGGCGATGGGGTTGGTGGGGCTTTGGGGAGATGCGCTGACCTGGCTGGTGGATGCGACGGCCGCGGCGGTAATGGCGGCCTGCTTGAGAAATACGCGGCGTTCCATGGTCTGCCTCCAGGGGGTTGGAATGAGCGGCCCTGCTAACGGAAGCCATTTTTGCACAGAATGCGTGCGCCGGAGACAGCTCTCTAGCGCGGCAACTGGGCCAGGTAGAAGCCGAAGAGCACCAGGATGCCCACGATCATGACCGTGGCAACGCGGCGGCGAAAGACGAATAAATCACGGGGTGCGCCAATCCGGGGAACCAGAGGCGCGGCGAAGAGCAATCCGCAGAGAACGCCACCCAGGTGGGCGGAATTGTCGATGCTCACTCCGGTATGCCTCTCCACGACGCCGAGGCTGATGGTAAAGCCGATCCCCAGATTGATGGCGGCAAAGTAGATCACCGACCTGCGCAGCTTGCGCAGTTCCAGCGGAGGCACCGGCAGCCAATGCGATTTGAGCAGCACGATTAGCGCTCCAGCGATGCCGAAGACGGCTCCCGACGCTCCCGCGCCAGCCGGGAACGAGGCCAGGTTGTGGGTAATCGTCCACTCCGGGAAGTACTTTGACCAGTTGACGAAGGTGGAGAGCAGGTTGCCCGCCGCGCCGGTGAGGATGTAGACCGCCAGCACGCCCGCCGAACCCAGCAGCGGCTCAGCCAGCAAGCCCAGGTTCCACAGGCACCACATATTGGTGGCCAGGTGAATGATGCCCACATGCACAAACATGGCGGTGACGATGCGCCACCACTGTCCGTATTGCAGCACGGCGCCAGCGTTGTCGGCGCCCCAGTACATCAGTTGATCGAGCGTGGGGCTGGCCGCGCTGACGTGGTGCGCCGCCATGGCCAAAAAGACCAGGCAATTGATGCCTACCAGCACATAGGTGGCTGGCGCGTAGGACCACGAGGGACGCGGCTTGTGAACCGGCTGCTGCTCCGGCGGGGGATTGAAACCGGCGTTCGGAGGCAATATTTCCGGTTCAAAGCCAAGGTCCCCGCGGACGGGTCCCTGTTCGCCGGGTAGAGGGGTGGGGGGAAGACTGCCCATCTCTTAACTTTAATGCATCCAGGGGCGGCATTGTGCGCGCGGAAGGTGAACCGCCGCCAGGCGGGTGGTTGCCGACCCAATCCGCACCAACGATGGAGTGGCTGAACGCGGCGTGTATGCGGCTTAGGGGCCGGCCGGGCTGGTTGTTGCCCTTGAGCTTTTCATATCGGAATGGGATTCGACCACGCCTTGGGATTGCTCTCCGCGATTCGTTGTACTCTGAGGTTAGTCATCGCCGATGCGGCGTCGCAAAGAATTGCGCCGGGGTGCGAAGACCTTCGAAGGGAGCGGAATCGTGATGCCAGAGGTGATTTCGGAAAAGCCGATTCGGCGGGCGTTGCTGAGTGTGACCGACAAGACCGGTCTGGTTGAGTTTGCCCAGGTTCTGGCGAGTTTTGGCGTCGAGCTGGTCTCGACCGGCGGAACGGCGCGAGCCCTGCGCGAGGCAGGCCTGACCGTCAAAGACATCAGCGAACTGACCGGCTTTCCGGAGATGCTGGACGGCCGCGTGAAGACCCTGCACCCCAAGGTTCATGGCGGCCTGCTCTACATTCGCGGCAACAAGGAGCACGAGGCCGCCGTCGCCGCGCACGGCATCGAGCCCATTGACATGGTGGTGGTGAACCTTTACGCCTTCGAGAAGACCGCCGCTCAGCCTGGCGTCGCCTTCGGCCATCTCATCGAGAACATTGACATTGGCGGCCCGTCGATGGTGCGTTCGGCAGCCAAAAACTTTGAAGACGTGGCCATTGTGACCCGCGTGGCTGACTACTCATCGCTCATTGAAGAATTGAAGAGCGCCCACGGAGCCCTGAGCCGCGCGACTCGCTGGCGGCTGGCGCGTCAGGCTTTCGCGCTGACCGCGGCATACGACACGGCTATCGCAAACACTCTCGATCAAATCGCGGCCCGCGCAGAGGAAGCTCCCGCGCCGGATGCGCCCGCCGCGCCGGATACCTCCAGCCTGCCCACCACGCTGCGCATCAATTTTCCGCTGGCGCAGTCCTTGCGCTACGGCGAAAACCCCCACCAGCGCGCCGCGCTTTATGCGGATGGTTCCGGCCTGGGCATCGCCGGAGCGCGCCAACTGCAAGGCAAGGAATTGAGCTTCAACAACCTCGTCGATCTGGACGCCTGCTGGGAGCTGGCGCAGGAGTTTGACGAGCCGGCCGCGATCATCATGAAGCACACCAACCCCTGCGGCGCGGCCACGGGCTCGACCATCCTTGAAGCCTATCTCAAGGCGCTGGCCTGCGATCCGCTCTCGGCTTATGGCGGCGTCCTCGGCATCAACCGCGAGGTGGAGATCGAAGCCGCCCAGGAGATCGCCAAGCTCTTTGTCGAGGCTATCGCCGCTCCGGCCTTTTCCCCCGCAGCCCGCGAGCGCTTCGCCGCCAAGAAGAACCTGCGCCTGATCGAAGTCCACTCCGCCCCGGCGAGGCCCGTGGTCAAGCACGTGTCGGGTGGATTGCTGGTGCAGGACGCCGACACCGGCCGCATCGACGCAACCGCGCTCGATCCCGGCCTGAAGGTAGTCACATGGCGTCCGCCCTCCGCCGAGGAACTGCGCAGCCTGCTCTTCGCCTGGCGCGTCTGCAAGCACGTAAAATCCAACGCCATCGTCTATGCCAAAGACGGCCAGACCCTCGGCGTTGGCGCGGGGCAAATGAGCCGCGTGGACGCTGCTCGCTTCGGCGCCATGAAAGCCGTGCTGCCGCTGAAGGGCTGCGTTGCTGCCTCCGACGCATTTTTCCCGTTCCCCGATGGCCTTGAAGCTATCGCCCAGGCCGGAGCCACCGCCGTCATTCAGCCCGGCGGCTCGGTGCGAGATCAGGAGGTCATCGACGCCGCCGACAAGCTGGGCATGGCCATGGTCTTCACCGGAATGCGCCACTTCCGGCATTGAGGGTAGAAGAAACAGTTAGAGCAGAGCCTGTCGTATCAGTCAGTCTCCACCTCTCAAATTGTGCCTGCTAGAGTATTTTGTATGAGCGTCTACCTCTTCAACGGAGACATCTATGCAGGCTGGAAATCGGTCGGTCGCTGGTTCGCCTTGGCCGGAGCGGTCGCACTTGCCGTGGGAGTCGTAGGATTCTTTCTCACCCACGGTTATCCGGCGCACCCACTCGCTGCTTCCGATCAATTCTTTGCCGCCGCGTTACAGTGGGTTGGCTTTGGCTTGTTTGCCGTGATGGCGCTCGCGGCCTTTGGCTCGATTCTCATCTCCAGCGAAGAACGCGGCGACGTCGAAGTGACGGGGCTGGGAGTTCGCCGCATCTACAAGCCGGGCGACGATGAATTCTTTCCGCGCGAGGAGATCGCCGGACTCATCTCCAGACCTGGTGGGGGCGTCACCCTGGTTGACAGCGCCAACCAGCACCGGATGGTTATTTCGCGCAGCATCGATGGATATTGCGATTGCATTGCCGAACTGAAGGCCATGGGAATTGAGAGTTTGCCCGTGAGCCGGAAGTGGCAAAGACGGAAGAGAACCCTCTCTGAGCAGATCGCTGGCTTCATCGCAGTCTTTATCGGCAGCCTTTATTTCAATCAGTCCTTCACGCTCCGGGAACATCACATCCAGGGCGTGGCGCTGCTGGCAGCGTATCTACTGATTATCGAATTGGAAGAGCGGAAGACAGGGAGACGACGGACTTGGATAGTTTGGCTGGGCGGCGCTGTCCTCCTGGCCGCTGTTCTTTGGCGCTGGTCGAACGTCCATTAAAGGGCTGAAGAATGCGCCTTCTCTTTGTCTCTTGCGAACTCCAGCAGCATATTGGTTGGGCGTCCCATCCTTGCGACGTCCCAGTTTTTGTCGCGGGTGCCCCATCCTTGACGCGTCTTTTGCGGCAAGGGTGGGAGACCACAGTGCCAGCATTGTTGAATCAAAAAAACTAGGCCGCCTGCGCAGCCTCCCGCCGAATGATCGTGCTCTTGATCTTCTTGCCGGCCTTCTGCTCGGCAAGACGCAACTCATAGAGCTTTTGCAGATTGAGCCACATCTCCGCCGAGGTGCCGAGCCATTGGCTCAGGCGCAGAGCCGTATCGGCGGTCAAGGCCCGCTCCCCTTTGAGAAGCTGATAAATCCGGTTAGCCGGAACGTGCAATACTGCGGCCACTTCGGGGACGCTCATGTTCAGAGCATCGAGTTCGTCGGCCAGAAACCTGCCGGGATGGATTGGATCGCGGGCCATAGCCGTCTCCTCACGAATGATAATCGCAAATCTCGATGTTGCAAGGCCGGTCCTGCTCCTCCGGCCACTCAAAACACACACGCCATTGCTGGTTGATGCGAATACTGAACTGCCCTTTGCGGTCGCCGCCCAACGCCTCAAAGCGATTGCTGGGCAAGAGCATCAGGTCGCTTCGGCTGACCGCCGTCTCCAGAATATCCAGACGCCGCTCGGCCTGCTCCTTGAATGCCTGAAACTCCTTGACGCGTTCGCCTACGGCAAAATGCTCGGTGCGCCTGTCGCGGTACTTGGGCGGAACGACCGGCGGTGTAAACCAGTCCATGCGCTACTATTGCAAAAAATGACGCGCCTCGTCAAGATTCATTCCATCGGCTGCCGTGGTCATTGGCCCGATAGCTTCGCACAACTCGTTACCTCCGCCGGTAATATGCTCCAGTTCACCCAACTTTAGTAAACTCAACGGCAGAATGTTTTTTCCCTCTCTTACCATGCGCTGCTCCCGCTCTGCGTTTCGTCTTTCCGCGCTTGCCGCGGCCCTGATAGCCGTTGCAGCCTCGCAGTTGGCCTTTGCCCAAGGCACGCACCTGTGGACCCAGTCGCGGCTGGAGGAGTTTGAGAAAGGCACGCCGCAGGGGGTCGCGCTCACCAGCGACGGCCATCTGCGCGAGGGGCCTGGCCTGGTCGAGCGGGCCACCACCTCCTCGACCTACGTCTGGTCCGTGGCCGTGGACAAGAACGGCACAGCGTACCTTGGAACCGCCTCGCCAGCCTCTGTGCTGCGCGTGGGGACGGACGGCAAGCCCGTTACACTTTTTGAGACCAAGGACCTGAGCGTGCAAGTGGTCCGGCTGGGGCCGGATGGCGCGCTCTACGCGGCTACGCTGCCCAGCGGCAAGGTTTATCGCCTGAAGCCGGACGCGACGGCCAAGCAAGACGACAGCAGCGCCACCGTGGTTTTCAATGCAGCGCAGTTCGATGATGCAAACGCTGCCGATGGCAAGTCCGCCGAGAAGACAGACGCCAAATCGCATTACATCTGGGAGATGACCTTCGACGCGGCCGGGTGCATCTACATCGCCACCGGCGGGCCGGGAGTCATCTATCGCGTTGATCCCGCCAACTCCGGCCAAAAGCCTGGGGCCTTCTTCAAGAGCGATGAGCAGCACATTCGCTCGCTGGCCTGGGACGCGAAGGGCAACCTGATCGCTGGCTCTGACGGTTCAGGGCTGGTCTACCGCATCAGCCCGCAAGGCAAGGGCTATGTGCTTTTTGAGGCGCCCCGCCGCGAGATCACTTCGGTCGCTGTTGCCGCCAACGGAACCATCTACGCGGCCAGCGTAGGCGACAAGAGCCACAACCCGCTGCCGCCGCTGCCCGTGCAGGGAATCGGCATGGCCACCATCACCATCGTCCAGCCGGGATCGATGCAGGCGGCTAACACCAGCGCTTCCGTCCCCGAAGGCAGCGAGATCTACGCGTTGGCTGAAGGCCAGGCGCCGCGCAAGCTGTGGGCTGGCAAAGACGAGATTGTGTACGCCCTGGCCGCGCAGACAGAGGGCCTGCTGGTGCTCACCGGCAACCGCGGCCGCGTTTTCAGAATCGCCAACGACGGCAACTACGCCGATATCGCACACCTGGAGGCGCAGCAAGGTCTGAGTCTGGCTGTGACGCCGGGCGCAAGCAGCCAGCCGGAGGCGCTCTTCATTGGCACCGGCAACACCGGCAAGCTGGTTTTTCTGGAGCGTGCCGACAAGCACGAGTACGCCAGCGACGTGCTGGACACGGGCGCACTGGCCCGCTTTGGCCGTGTTGAAGTCGAGCCTGGCTCGGCTAACTATGAACTGCTGACCCGTACCGGCAACGTCGAGCAGCCCGCCCGTGGAAAGAGAGACGGGAGCCGCGACGATTGGGGCTGGTCTGACTGGCAGCCGCTCCACGACGGCGCGGTGGCTTCGCCCACTGGGCGCTACCTGCAATGGAAGGCCGAGTTGCGCACGAATGGCAAGCTGGGCAGCGTCGGCGTCAACTACCTGCCCGTCAACGCCGCCCCGGTGGTGGACGATGTGGTGGTCGTTCCGGGCGCGCGCTGGAGCGCCCAGAGCAATCCCCCCCAGCCGCCGACAGTCAACATTGCCTTTCCTTCCAGTCAGACTGCGGGAGCGAGTTCCGACAGCGGCTCTGCCTCGCCCTTGCAAGCTGCCAAGGACCGTACCGCCGTCACCGTCCGCTGGGCGGCTCACGACGACAATGGCGACGACCTGACCTACTCCCTCTACCTGCGCGGTGACGGCGAAACCGTCTGGCGGCTGCTCAAGGACAACCCCTCCGACAAGGCCTACAGCTTTGACGCCGCGCTGATTCCCGATGGCGGCTATCAGATCAAAGTCGTTGCCTCCGACGCGCCCTCGCACACTCCCGGCGACGCCCTCACCGGCGAAAAAGTGAGCGAGCGCTTCGAGGTGGACACCACGCCGCCGGTTGTCTCCGCGCTTAAGGCGGCCACAGCAGCAGCCGATTGCAAGCATTCGCCCTGCGCCAAGCAGTTTCGCGTGAGCTTCGACGCCGAAGATGCCTTCTCGCCCATCGCCCATGCCGAGTACTCGCTGGATGCGGGGCAGTGGCAATACATTGAGCCGGTGGGCAGGCTCTCTGACTCGAAGCGCGAACACTACGAAATTCTCATTCCTGTGCCTGCGGAATCCAGGGCAAGTGAACACCTGATCGCCGTCCGCGTCTACGACCGGCACGACAATGTGGGCGTGGCCAAGACGGTGATTGCCGCGGAAGAGAAGTAGGGAAGCGCAAACGAGGCGGGTTGAATGAGATTTGAGCTTTACGTAGCAGCGCGGTACCTCAAGGCCAAGCGGCGGCAAGCCGTGGTGGGCATCGTCACCACCATCTCCATCGCGGGTGTGGCCGCGGGTGTAGCTGCGCTCATCATCGCCCTGGCCATCACCAACGGCATGAGGCGCGACCTCCAGGTCCGGCTGCTCGGAGCCTCGTCCCAGGTGGACTTGATGCGCGTCGAGTCGGACGGCATTCGCGATTGGCAGCCGCTTCTTGAACGCATGCGCCGCGTTCCCCACGTGACTGCCGCTGCGCCGGGAATCTACGGACAAGTGCTGGTCTCGCGTGGGCCGCGCGCCGGTTTTGCGCTCATCAAGGGCATCGTCCCCGTTCAGGAGCGGACGGTCAGCAACATCCTGGACACCATCACCTCCGGCTCGGCAAAAGACCTTGACCCGGAAGCCGTAAACCAGAGTCCTAGCCCCGATGGGGGGCAGGATTCGTTGGAGGCCTCCAGCAATATGCCTTATCCGGCCTTGGTCCTCGGCAAGGACATCGCCGAGCAGATCGGCGCGGAGGTGGGCGACAGCGTCCTCGTCACCAGTCCTCAGGGCGAACTGACACCGCTAGGCCTCGCGCCCCGGTACCAGCGCTTCCGCGTGGCCGGCATCTTCCACTCCGGCTTCTACCAGTACGACGCTTCGATGGCCTTCATGCGCCTCAGCGATGCGCAGCGCCTCTTCAGCGAGCCCGACCTGCTCTCCGTCATCAGCTTCAAGGTGGACGACCTGGACCGCGCTCCGCAGATCGGCCACGCTATCGAGAAGGCTGCCGGCAAGGGCTTCATGACGACTAACTGGATGGAGCAGAACCGCGAGCTCTTCCGCGCCCTCAAGCTCGAACAGGTGGTTACCTTCATCGTCATCGCCCTCATCGTCATCGTGGCCGCGCTCAACATCCTCATCGCTCTCACCATGATGGTGATGGAGAAGACGCGCGACATCGCGGTGATGATGAGCTTTGGCGTCGAGCCAACTCAGGTCCGCCGCATCTTCCTGCTGCAAGGCTTCCTGATCAGCATCATCGGCACCGCCGTGGGCCTGGTGCTCGGCTATATAGCCGCCTGGGCCGGCGGCCATTATCACTTCATCCATCTCTCCGCCGATGTCTACTCTATCGACACGCTGCCCTTCGCGCCGCGTCCGCTGGATGGGCTGATTGTCGCCGCTGTTTCAATAGGAATTTCGCTGCTGGCTACGCTCTATCCGTCGACCGCCGCTTCCCGCATCCTCCCCGCCGAGGCGCTGCGGTATGAGTGAGATTGATCCTACCCAAAGCGATTGCATCGAAACAAAGTTGTCGTTCTGAGCGCAGCATTTTCAATGAGCGTAAGCACGGGTTGGTCGAGAGCAGGCTGACAGGCCATCTCTATCACCCCTCCCGGCAGGCGTGCCTTTCCTCTGACCCGAGATTCGCATCTGGCCGATACACTAGAACTATGCACCCTCCGGTTCGTCTGGTAGCAATGGATATGGACGGCACCCTGCTGCCGACCTTCGCGAAAGAGTTCAGCCTGCGAACGGTGCGGGCGCTCAGGGCTGCGCAGGAGGCTGGGATCACGGTGGCCATCGCCACCGGTCGCCGCACGGCTTACACGGCGCCGCTGCTCGAAGGTCTCGGTCTGCGAGCGGATATGCCCCTCATCACGTCCAATGGAGCAGTCATCCGCACCCTGGGCGGCGAACCCATCGACCGCTGTCAACTTCCATCTCAAGTCGCGCGCGGGCTGTGCCAGTTGCTCCGTCCATTCGGAGTCCTGGTTTTCACCTTTGACCGTCCGGGCCGCCGCGAACTGGTTCTCGAAGACCCCGGCCAGGCGGACGGACGCATTGCCCTGTGGGTTGCGGCCAACCTCGACGCCATCGAGGTGGTCAAGCCGCTGGAAGATGCGCTCAACGACGGCGAAGACCCGATTCAGGGCATGGTGGCCGGCGGCCTGAGCAAGATGCGCAAGGCAGAGCAGGCGCTCAAGGCCAGTGAATGGGCCGGCTCCTGCGAGTGCATCAAGACTGAATATGCCAGCCGCGATTTGACGATTCTCGACCTGCTGCCGCCGGGAGTTTCCAAGGGGCGGGGGCTTGAGAATCTTGCCGCCAAGCTGGGCGTGGACCGCCGGGAGACCATGGCGATTGGCGACAACTGGAATGATGTGGATATGCTGGAGTGGGCTGGACAAGGCGTGTTGATGGGCAATGCGGCGCCCGAGTTGCAGACCATGGCGAAGATGCGCGGCTGGGAACAGGCCCCTCCCAACAACGAAGACGGCGTGGCCGTGGTGCTGGAAGCCGAGGTGGCCAAACGCGCCAGGGCAAAGGTTTGAAATCTTCGAGCCGGCGTGGAATTCATGAGCATTGAAAGGTGCGGGCTTTAACCTGTACCCTTCACTTGCTCAAAGCTATTGGACGGGTACGCGGAACGGGATAAAGGATGCGCGGAAGTCTCTTCATTTCGGCGGCGAGTTTGGTTGCATTTGCGGCCCTGGTCCCATTCGCCCAGGCAGCCGAGCGCATCACTCTGCGCAATGGATTCGAGATGCGTTGCGACCATCACGCCCAGGTCGAGGGCCGCACGCGGCTCTTTCTCGCGGCACGCGAGGACAGCTACATCGAGTTTGTCCCGGAAGAGATCGCCTCGTTCGAAACTGTTCCCGATCTACCCATTCCGCCGGAATCAAGAGAGAGGACGCCCGCGGCTTCACCCAAAGCCGGCGTGCCCGCAAAGCTATCTCCCGCGGACCTGGGCGAGATGCTTACCAAAGCCGGCCATGAGCACAATCTGGACGTGGACCTGCTGGCCAGCCTGGTGAAGGCCGAGAGCGGCGGCAACTCCCGCGCCGTCAGCCGCACCGGGGCCCGCGGGCTGATGCAACTGATGCCCTCCACCGCCAAAAACCTGGGCGTCGAGGACAGCTTCAAACCGGACGAAAATGTGCGCGGCGGTTCGACCTACCTGGATGCGCTGCTCACCCGCTACCGCGACAACCTGGCGCTGGCTCTGGCCGCCTACAACGCCGGCCCGGAGGCGGTGGCGAAGTACCACGGCATTCCGCCCTATCACGAGACGCAGTCTTATGTGGCGCGTGTGATTCATGAGTTCAACCGCCGTGTGCTGGCACGCGAAGCCGAAGCGAAACGAGCGGCCACGCAAGCCAAGGCCGCCCGCTAAGAATTTCTTTGCGTTCACAGGTGAGAAACTAGAGTGAAGAGGTATTGATGATCGTGGGAACGGAGATCGCTTGAAGAAGAGGCAATTGATCCTGGGTTTGGTAGTGTTTATGGCGCTGGTGGCGCTCCTCGTATGGGGACGCGACAGGATTCACTTCGACTTTGGCGAATTCCGCGCCCAACTGGCGCTGGCTGATTGGCGCAAGATCGGCATTGCCTTTGGCTGCATTTACGTTTGCTATGCCTTCCGCGCTGCGCGCTGGGCGCTGCTGCTGCGGCACATCAAGAAGGTGCCGCTCTTTTCGCTCCTGGGAACGCAGGTCATCGGCTTTACCGGGGTTGCGCTCATCGGCCGGATTGCGGACCCGGTGCGGCCATACCTGGTAGCCAAGAAAACCGGCCTGCCGCTCAGCAACCAGATCGCCGTTTACATCGTCGAACGGCTCTTCGACGCGGGATCTATGGCTCTGATCTTCTGCTCCGTCATTCTGCTTGCGCCGGCGGGCGCGCTGCCGCATCCCGAAATTATCAAAAAAGTCTGCTACGGGGCGCTGGCCACCACGGTGTTGGGCGCGCTCTTCCTGGTTGCCGTGCGCCTGGCTGGCGGAGTCGTGGCGACGTTTCTGCAAGACGCTTTTAGCGTTGTTTCCAAAGGTCTGGGACACGCGATCGGCGAGAAGGTTCGCGCCTTTCGTTCCGGCTTGGATACACTGCGCTCATTTTCTGATTTTGGCATTGCCGCGTCGCTCTCGCTGGTTATGTGGGCGCTGATCTCCCTGGCCTATCTGGAGATCACCACGGCCTTTGTGGCCAGCCCGCAACTTGCGGGGCTTACGCTGGCCAAGTGCATGTTGCTGATGGCCTCCAGCATGTTGGTCAGCGGATTTCAACTGCCGGTGCTGGGCTGGTTCACGCAGATTGGCGCCGTGGCCGCTGCAATGTCGGGTTTCTTCGGCGTGGCGGCAGAGCCGGCCACAGCATGCGCTGCCACGCTGCTGGCTGTCACCTTCCTGAGCATCGCGCCCGTCGGCCTCATCTGGGCGCGCTTTGAGCACGTCAGCCTGCGCAAAGTGGCCGCGGAGAGCGAACACGCAGGAGATACGGCGGCTGTGGATTTACCAGTCGACTGATCCGTGGCATCATAACGCTTGCCGTTCTTAACGAAGTGCGTTACTATGCTGCTGTGATAAGGAGCTTCGCGGACGCCGATACGGAGATGTTGTGGGATACCGGCAAGAGCCGCCGCATCCCAGCTAACATTCGTTCGTCGGCGCTGAAGAAGCTCCTAATCCTGCGCCGTGCGACTCAGTTGTTCGATTTGGCCGCTCCTCCGGGCAATCGTTTGGAAGCGTTAACCGGCGACCGGAAGGGTCAATACAGCATCCGCATCAATGACCAATTTTGGATTTGTTTCGCGTGGGCCGAGGGTGACGCTTACGACGTCGAGATTGTTGATTATCACTAGGAGACGCTATGGAGAAAATCCCGTTTGCTTACTCGATTCATCCCGGCGAGATTCTCAAGACGGAGTTCATGGAGCCGCTTGGGCTCTCCAGCTACCGGCTGGCAAAGGACTTGCACGTCTCCGCGCCGCGCGTGAATGATCTTGTACGCGGCAAGCGGTCCATTACGGCCGACACTGCCATGCGCCTCGGCGCCTACTTCGGCTGTTCCGCGCAACTATGGCTCGGGTTGCAAATGGACCACGATCTTTGGCTTGCCGCGAAGAATAAGTCCCTCTCCAAAGTCAAGCCGCGGGCGCGGGCGGCGTAGCCTTTTCCTCCGCAGCTAGTGCCGGGCGAGTGAACCGGATGATCTCCGGCCCCACGGCTCCGCCGGTCATAATCATGCTCATCGCCTGTTCCATGCTCAGGCTGGTCTCGGTGACCCTCTCAATGGGCAGAATCTGCAAAAAGGCTGAGGTCGGGTTGATCGCGTTAGGCAACAGAACCGCTGCCAGCAGTTCGCCGGTTATCTCGTCGGTCATGGTTCGCGTCAGAAACCCGATGGACTTCTGGCCGGCAATGGGAAAGTCCACCAGCACCACGCGCTGGCTGGATTCTTTCTTGGCCATCATGCTGTCAACCAGTTGGCGCACCGACGTATAGACCTTGGCTACAAAGGGCAACCGCTCCATCACAGCCTCGAAGAGATCGAAGGCCTGGCGGCCGATCACCAGGCTGGTGACCCGGCCTACCACGTACAGCATCACCAGGGTCAGCACAATGGCCATAGCGGACTGCAGCCACGGCTGGCGCAGCCATGCTTCGGGAAAGATGGAGGCCAGCAGTTGCACAGCGGGCAGACCGGCCTTGGCCAGTTCGTCGAGGAGAAACTTGAAGATCAGGTAGGTAACGGCCAGCGGTCCGATGGTGATGATGCCGGCCAGGGTGTTGCGTTGCACACTGCGCAAAGTATGGGCAAGGACTGGTCTCACGCGTGTCTCCTGTCGATGAGGATACCCGAATTGGGCCGCGCGGCGCAGTGCGCAGGCGCGCAGGCCGTTGAGCGGGTTGAAGAAGCCCCTTTCGTGCGGTACTCGGTTTGTCCGACGGAATCCGGCCCTGGAAAGAAGCCTCATGGCAGGGACATTGAGCGTCCAATATCGGTCTGGCTGCTCAGAAATGAACGAATATTCATGTTATCAACTGACATTTTGCTTATATAAATACAGACTTGAAGAGTCTTGCTCCCTTTCACTCTGCCCTCCGCGTCGGGTGTTGCCAGTCGTATTTTCGGGGGGCTAGTATTTGCCTTAGTTCATCCGGGTTTGCTCTCATACGCCCGGCCTCTTGGCCGCTATGCATTTGTTTCCAGTTTACAAAGCTTCACCAACGAGTGGCGCTTTCCGGCGCACGTAGACGGAGTGTCTCTTTATGGCATGGTATGCCTACTGTATCGGTGAAAAACAAGCATTTCCTGAATTGGCTCGTCATCGCAAACCCATTCCGATGGAATCTGTCCTCGGAGTGAGTGGCAACCAGGTATTTCTTTACCCCGCCAGCGAACTTGCCGTTATCGTCAGCGAACACAACCCCGCTGAAGCTCTCAACCAGAAATCCGGCGTAGACCACGCACGGGTGATCGCCGATTGTTTTCAGCACTCTACGGTATTGCCCTTCCGCTTTGGAACGGTCTTTAACGACGACGAGAGCCTGCGCAAGTCCATCCGCTCTAACCAGCGCCAGTTCCTCGGCCACATCGACAAGCTGCGCGGCAAGACCGAGATGCATCTGAAAATTCTGGTGGACGACTGCTGCGGCCACTCTGTCGACAATCGCCAGCCGGGCGATGGAGCGAACCGGGAGTATTTCACCAACCTGCGCGAGAGCGCTGGCCGTCAGCGCGAGCGTCAAACCCGCGCCCGCGCCGTCAGCTTCCAGATGCACCGGCTCTTCTTGCCCCTGGATGAAGAGGTGAGCTGCCGGTTGACCGAAAACGGCAAGATGATGCTGGACATTGCTCACCTGATCGACCGAAAGAGCGTGGAGCGCTACCTGAGCAAGTTTTCTACCACCTGCGCCATGATGCGGGAGTATCAGATGCAGCTCTCCGGTCCCTGGCCGCCCTACCACTTTGTCCACCGGCTCACTTGCAGCGCTCATTCCCACCTTCAGCAGCCTGCGGCGGTTTACGTTCCGCCGGCAATGCCGGTTGTCTCGCCGGTGGTCCGCATTCCTGAATCGATTCTTGCGATGGCCTAAACCAGCGCAGACGCGAAAAGGCCATCCCGCGGCGCGGGATGGCCTTTTTTGATGGATTATCGCTGGGGCGTGCCCCGGCCTCGTTTACTTAAACGAGGTGATGGCGCTGGCCTCGTCGTCGTAGATGTCGAAGACCGTGTAAAGCTTGGTCAACTGCAGCAGATCGTGAACCTTCTTGGTCAGACACAGCAGCTTGACTTCTGCTTGCTGATTCTTGGCTGTGGTATAGGCGCTCACCAACTCGCCTAATCCCGAGCTATCGACGTAGTTTACGTCTCCCATGTTCAGCAGGATATTCTTCTTGCCCTTGCTGATGAGGCTGCGAACTTCATCGCGCAACTGCACGCTGCCCTCTCCCAAGGTGATTCGCCCGCTAAGGTCCAGAACAGCAACGCCGTCCACTTCACGGGAAGCAATTGTCAGTGCCACGGATATTCCTCCTTGTTTGGTATTACGATGATCGCACGTTTATAGTTTCGCGCGGCGGAAACCTTTTGGTGTGCCGGGCGCCGCAGCGGGAAGAGACTGGTCCCAATTCGCCACTGAAGCCCCACTCAAGCGTGTTATGTCTTATTGCCAGCCGGCGCCAGATATTTGACCAGCGTCAGCTCGGTTCCGGGGTGCAATTGCCTGAAGTGTACCTCATCCATGAAGGACCGGATCAGAAAGATGCCGCGGCCGGCGCCGCGCAAGAGGTTTTCCGGGGCCAGCGGGTCGGGAAGGGAATCCGGGTCCAACCCTTTGCCCTGATCGGCGATGGTAATCACCAGCGCCTCGCCGGTGTTTTCAAAGCTGGCAAAGACCTGCTTGGCAGGGTCGTATTCGTTGCCGTGCAGAACGGCGTTCACGGCGGCCTCGCGCGCCGCCATGGTCACGTGAAAGCGATTGTCCTCGTCGAGACCGGCCTCCGCGGCCAGCTTTTCCGCAGCCGACTCCACTGCGGCGACACTTTCCATCGTCGATTTCAGCGCGAGGCTCAGACGTCCTGTCTTCGGTCCTCTCACGTAGTCTCGAACCCGCCTCTCCCGGCGCGACAATGGCCTGTTTGCCCCTTGCGCTCCACAGCAACCTAGAAGGCAGTTTCAGCGTTGGCGGGGATTGTGTCAAGCCGGTAAGCTCGCTTGAGAAACCTCGACATTCGTTGGTCTCCAATAACGAAACGGCCTTCCGGTCCTCACAGTACAATGATTTCTGTTCAGTCGCCGTGGCACTGGCCGATGCATCCACAGGCGTAACCCGCCTCTGAAGCGATACACTCACGTCATGCGTTCCCGCACTACAGCACGCATCAGTTTGACGGCGCTGCTCGGCACACCGGTGACCGACGCCCAGGGTCACCTGCGCGGACGGCTCAAGGACATCGCCGTGGCCACCGGCCCGGATGCCGGCAAGGTGGCCGGCTTGGTGCTGAAGACACGCACGGGCCTCTGCATTGTGCCCTCGCACGAGGTGATGGAGACCCCCGCCGGCACGCTCGAACTGCGCTCGGCCGGCGCAATGGTTCCGCTGGAGGATCAGGGCAATTACCTTTACCTGCGGCAGGACCTGATCGACCGCCAGATCATCGACATTCACGGCCGCAAGGTGGTTCGCGTCAACGACGTCGATCTGGAGTGGATGGGCCAGGGCGCGGCTCACCTGCTGCGCGTGGCCGAGGTCGAGGTGGGGCTGAGGGGCGCTTTTCGACGCGTCTTTAAAGGATTGTTGCCGCGCGCCTCGATTGAAAAGCTGTCGCGCAAGTTCAGCGCACGCGGCATTCCGTGGGAGTTTGTTGACGTCATCGAGGTCGATCCGGCCCGCCGCGTCAAGCTGCGCATCGAGTACGAGCGCCTGGCCGAGATGCACCCCTCCGACCTGGCCGATATTCTCGAAGACTTGGCGCCCGCCCAGCGCGAGGTCATCTTTACCTCGCTCGACGAAGATGTGGCCGCGGAGACCCTCGAAGAGGTCGAACCCCGGCTGCAAAAGTCGCTGCTCGAAAAGATGGGCGAAGAGAAGATCGCCGACATCGTCGAAGAGATGGACCCCGGCGCCGCTGCCGATCTGCTGGCCGAGCTGCCCGAGGAGCAGTCTGACGCCATTCTTGAAGAGATGGAGCCGGAGGAGCGGCAGGAGGTTTCGGAGCTGCTCGAGTTCGACGAAAACTCCGCCGCTGGCTGCATGACCACCGACTTCGTTTCCCTCAGAACCGACGCTACTGTGGCCCAGGCCGTCGAGGCCCTGCGCGCCTTCGATGGCGACCCGGAGAGCGTCACTGAAATCTACTTGCTCGACGAAAAGCGCGTGCTGCATGGCGCCATCCCGCTCGCCCAGCTCGTCATGGCCCAGCCCGAGACGCGCCTTTCCACTCTGGCTGAAGCCCGCGTCCTCTCCTGTCCCTCTGGCCTGCACCAGAACGACCTGGCTGAGCTTTTTGACAAGTACAACCTCCACGCCCTCGCCGTGGTCGACGCCCAGGGCCACATGGTGGGTGTCGTCCAGGCCGACCACGTCATCGCTTTCCTGCGCGAAAATTTATAAAGCCAGCGGCAAACCCTCCGTGTTACACTTCCGGCAAACTTCGGCAAAGACAACTTTGCATCGCGAATCCCGCCCCTCTCGGAGTCTGTCAATCTGCGGATTCGTCGCGCCGGAGACCTTGATGTAGTGGGAGGCAGCGAGGCCTATGCAATTGAAAGACGACAAGCCGCGGCGGATGTATGGAATTACGCCGCCGCCTTACGAAATACCGCCCGAGCGTCTGCCGCAACCTAAACTGCCGAAAAGCAAACGGCCCTTCCTGATTACCCTCTACGGAGGGTATCGTCTCTTCTGGGCAGGGGTTTCCCTGATTCTTGCCTTGGTCCCGTGGGGGGATCCGGAATCGGGATTGACTTCTTACGCCGTCGCACATCCCGCTCTCGTCGTCGATCTGCTGCCAGGATTTCTACGGATGCTCTTGCCGTCTTTCACTCTGGGCAGATGGTCGCAGGGTGCATTTCTCCTGGGCCTTCCGATTTTGTTTTCGATGGCGGCGGTCCTTTACGCCCTTCAGGGGTGGATGCTGCTGGCTCTGTCCAAGTGGTGGCGCTGGTTCACAATGCTGGCTGCCGCATTGACGGTGGCCGAAATAGCGATTGGCCTATCAGCCAGGCTGGTGGGCACTGCAAGCCGTCCTCTGTCCAGTGCGGCGCTAACGGCTGTTCTTATCATTGGGACATGGAATTTGCTGGTCTATTGCTACCTGGGCTACTACCCCGGCGTAAAAGAGGCGTTCGAGGGCCAGGATTACTAGCAGGCCGGCGACGCCGTCAGCTCTCTGCGCGAAAATCTCCAGATAAGCTCTGGAAGTGCCTCAGATCACGATTTTCTATGCAGAATTGCTCACTTGGAGCGCTTTTCAGTCACTCACCCCAGAGAAAAGCCGGAGATTGAACCCGATCTGTGAAACAATTCATAGATGATGCAGTTTCCCAAGATCATTCAGGGCGGCATGGGGGTAGGCGTATCGAACTGGCGCCTGGCCAATGCGGTCTCCAAAATCGGTCAACTCGGCGTGGTTTCAGGTACGGCGCTCGATTCACTCTTTGTCCGCCGCCTCGCCAATGGTGACCCCGGCGGAGATATGCGCCGCGGCCTGGACGCCTTCCCCTTCCCCGAGATGGCGAAACGCATCTGGGACGAGTACTACATCCCCGGCGGCAAGCCGGTCGGAAAGCCCTATCCACTTTCGCCCATGCACCAGCGCCGCGACCTGCGCAATGTGGTCGAGCTGTGCATTGTGAGCAACTTTGTCGAGGTCTATCTGGCGCGGGAAGGCCACAAGAATCCCGTAGGCATCAATTTTCTTGAGAAGGTGCAGATGCCGCACCTCTCCTCAATCTACGGCGCCATGCTGGCTGGCGTGGGCTACGTGCTGATGGGCGCCGGTATTCCGTTGCACATTCCCGGCGTTCTGGATGCCTTTGCGATGCAGCAGCCAGCTGAGTACAAGCTGAGTGTGGTCGGCGCGGCGCAGGGGCAGGACACGGCCATGCGCTTCGATCCTTTTGACTACGTCGAAGGCCCGCTGCCGGTGCTTGACCGTCCGCGCTTCCTCTCTATCGTTAGCTCGAACACCCTGGCCACTACCATGCTGCGCAGGGCCAGCGGGCGCGTCGACGGCTTTATCGTCGAGAGCCCCACTGCGGGCGGCCACAACGCGCCGCCGCGTGGCAAGTTGCAGCTCAACGCCAACGGTGAGCCGGTCTACGGTGAACGCGACATGGTCGACTTTGCAGGCATGCGCGCGCTGGGCGTTCCTTTCTACCTGGCCGGTGGATACGGAAACCCCAAGAAGGTGCGCGAAGCGCTCGACCAGGGGGCCGCGGGCGTGCAGGTAGGCACTGCATTCGCCTTCACGCAGGAGTCCGGTCTGCGCCCCGATCTGAAGAATGAGCTTCTGTCCCAGGCAGTTGCCGGCACAGGCGAGGTCTTCACTGACCCGCTCGCCTCGCCCACCGGATACCCGTTCAAAGTGGCGCTCATACAGGGCTCGTATTCCGATCCAGTGGTAACCGCGGCGCGGACCAGGGTCTGCGACCTGGGTTACCTGCGTGAGCCTTACGCCACGCCGGACGGCAGCATCGGATACCGCTGCGCCGCCGAGCCGGTGGCAAACTACCTCTCCAAGGGCGGCAAGATCGAGGAGACGGTGGGACGCAAGTGCCTGTGCAACTCCCTGATGGCCAACATCGGCTTCGAGCAGACGCGCAAGGACGGTTATGTTGAGCCGCCCCTGGTCACCATCGGCGACGATCTGAACACTGTCGCGCAGTTCATTGCTCCCGGCCGAGCATCCTATAGCGCCGCGGATGTGGTCGCATCTCTGCTGAGCCTGACCAGGGACGAAGCCGCTGCCGAGCAGGCAGAGGAACGGGTCCTGACCACCGCCTGATCTGTCAGCAGTCTCAAAAGCCCTGTGCCCCATTCTTTCGCTTTTTTCTGGCAAAAGGGTGGGGCACAGCTGCGATAGGGCTTTTTATTACATCCGAGGAATCAGATTATCCCCGTTTCCGCTCCTTCAAGTTGTGGCTGTCCGTGGCCTTCAACGTCATCCCATAAAGAGACTTGAACTGCTCGATCTCCTTCAGCGTCTGCGGAGAAAACGGAGCCTTGCCCTCGAAGACATGGAGGACGATGCCCTCCAGCAGGTCGCCCAGGGTCATTTCCTTCTGCTCGGCGACGGCCTTGAGCACCTTCAACATGCGCTTTTCCAACCGGACGCCGGTCTGGACGCGCTCGACTTCGACAGGTTCGTGATTTTGCTGTTCTTGTGGCATGAGTGCCTCCTGTTACATAAATACCAACGTACCAAGGTATATTCCGTCTGTCAACGGCTCCTTTGAGGCCCCTCCGGAGAGCAAAATCCATCCGGTTTCGCGTCCCCCGGCCTGGCCTGTTATGGTCAGTGAGGAAACAGATGAACCCTCCTTAGGAACCGGCGAGAATGGCTAAACGTTGGCGAATCCGGATAATGCTGTTTTTGGCCGTCTTGGGCCCCGGATTTATTACCGCCAACGTCGATAACGACTCCGGCGGCATCCTCACCTACTCTCAGGCTGGCGCGCAGTACGGCTACACCCTGCTGTGGACCATCATTCCCATCACCATTGCGCTGATCGTGGTGCAGGAGATGTGCGCCCGCATGGGCGTGGTCACCGGCAAGGGCTTGAGCGACCTGATCCGCGAGGAGTTCGGCCTCCGGCTCACCTTTGTGCTGATGGTGCTGCTGGTGGTGGTCAATTACACCAACGTAGTCACCGAGTTCATCGGCATTGCCGGCTCGATGCACCTGTTTCACGTCACCAAATTCATCAGTGTGCCATTCTGCGCCGCCCTGGTTTGGTACATGGTCGTGAAGGGCAGCTACAAGAGCACCGAAAAAATATTTATCGTTGCCTCTTTGGTCTACATTTCCTACATCTTCGCCGGGGTTCTCTCGCAGCCCAGTTGGCACGATGCGATTCTCGCCACGATCAGGCTGCCGCAGAAGTCGGTCTGGAGCGAGAAGGCTTATATGTACATGGCCATCGGCGTGGTGGGCACCACGATTGCGCCGTGGATGCAATTCTATCTTCAGTCCTCAATCGTCGAGAAGGGCATTCGCGTCAAGGACTACAGTGCCTCGCGCCTGGACGTGATTGTCGGCAGCTTCTTCACGGACATTGTGGCCTGGTTCATCATCGTGGCCTGCGCGGCTACGCTCTACGTGCATGGAATGGGCGCCATCCAGGTGGCCAGCGACGCGGCTGAGGCGATGCGCCCGCTGGCCGGCGATTACGCCTTCATCCTCTTTGCCTTCGGGCTCTTCAATGCCTCGGTCTTCGCGGCTTCGATTCTGCCCATTTCGACTGCCTACACGGTCTGCGAGGGCCTGGGCGTCGAGTCCGGCGTGGACAAGAGCTTCAAAGAGGCGCCGTTCTTCTATTGGCTCTATTCGGCGCTCATCGTCGGCGGCGCGCTTACCGTTCTGCTGCTGCCCGACGCGCAACTGATCAATGTGGCTATCCTCTCGCAGGTGCTCAACGGCGTGCTGCTGCCGGTGGTCATCATTCTCATGCTGATGCTCATCAACCGCCAGGATCTGATGGGCGAGCACAAGAACTCGCACCTCTGGAACGTGATTGCTTGGGGCACCAGCATCATCGTCATCGGCATGACGCTGGTCATGTTGTGGGGAATGATTCCGGGGCATTGAGAATTGAATGTCCTGTGGTGCGCAGAACTTAAGATCGAATTCTGAGGTACGGCAATGGCCATGACGATGATGTACAACCCGGCCAGCCCAGGCGAACTGCTGAAGGCATTCCTTGGCGACACGACAGCAACCGAGCTTGCGGAGCACATCGGCGTTGCGCGCGCCACCATCTCCCGCATCCTCAATGGTCGCACTTCGGTTTCGATGGACCTCAGCATCCGGCTCGGCGAGGCTCTGGCGCTCTCCCCGGACTTCTTCTCGAAGGCGCAGTTACAGTATGATCTGTGGATTGAATCGCAGAAGCAGCGCCGCAAGATCAGGCCGCTGCCCGCCTGAATACTTGCGGAGGGGGCAACTGCCTTGGGCGTGTCAAGCCAACGGTATAGGCTTCCCATCTTGCGCCAGAAAGAAGCGCAAAGTGGTGGCCTCCGGCTTTTTACGTCTCCTGAATACCATGGGGATCATATCGGCTTAATATTTGATCACGAACGTAGTATCTTCGGTCATTCTCGCATCTGATAGCTCTTTGGCGTGTGTTGACAGTAATCCAAACTACAACGAGGAGACCGGATAATGAAAGGAAAATGAAGAAACAGATGAAAGCTAAGGTGTGTGTGTGCAATAAGCGGGCATGGGCAAGCAGAAAAATATCGACAATATGCGGAGAGTAAAGCCATCCAAAATGATCTTGTAGACCAGCTCCCTTAATAACCAAAAGAAGGACCGCAACGATCACTGGCTCAAATAGAAGAATATGGAATGTTGCATGGAGGACTTTGGCCGGTGGATTTGGTGCTCTATATAGGAGTAAAGCTCGTCTGTACAACGAAAGGTGTGCGCGATAACATTGAAATCCTTTAAAGGAGAATGGATACCTATGATAGGCGAGAAACTCTTCCGACCTGTAGATACCGATGACAGTTCTCCCAGCTTGGGCAAGTTCACGGCGAACTACGTTCCTGGTTGCCGATATACGGGCCTCGGCCTCGTAATCATGGAGCTCGCCGTTGGGTGGAATTGAGGATTCCACCTTCATCCAATTTTTCCAGAAGGAAACGATCCGATTTTGCTCGTCAAGTTGGCGAATCCTTTTGGCTGCCGAATCCAAATCCCGAGCCCAGGTTAGCGCAGCAGGAACGAAGATTGACAGAAGAGGAATCGCAATAAGGACCAAGGATGTGCGAACAAGGTCGTTCACGGTATAACTCCGAGGACTGAGGATGCGACTTCCGTCGAGCTCTACTATCGATCTAGTGTCTCACGCGGTGTTGGGCGGCTCGCACTTCAATCTACCGTCGACGGGCGATCAGATCCAGATTCTCAAACCTCGGAAGGAGTGAGCCTCCTGAATTCTTTCTGAAAATAACCCTCCGGCAGCACACAATGGCAGATAGAGGACACGGGGAGCAAAGTCCCCGGTCCAGTATGTCAGGAATGTGACCGGTTCAAAATGTCAGGAATGTCCCCGGTCCGTACCCCGCCACCCCCCTCAGAAATTTGCAAACTCGGATAAATTCTTGAGTATATTTTCCGAGGAAAGGGCAGAGAAACACTAAGCTATTCAAAATAAAGGAATTCCCCGCACTATCCAAACAGAACCGCGCAAGCTGTCAATTGCGAAGCTGCGGAAATCTACACTTGAAAATGGGTTGGGAGTGTCGCTTACAGCAGTTTCCCATCGGCCAGATCGCGGATCAGGCCGCGGTCGGCGGCCAGGAAGTCGTAGCCGGAGAGGTCCTCGAACCGGACCCAGCGCACCTGGTGATAGATGCGGCCCACGATTTCGCCGGCAAACTCATGGACGGCAAAAAACTGCAAATCGACGGCGCCGCCATGGCGGTAGTTGTGGCGGATATGCGTGACCGGTGCGCCGATGACTGCCTTGATGCCCAACTCTTCGTCCAGCTCGCGGGCCAAAGCCTGCTCGGGGCTTTCGCCGGCCTCGATCTTGCCGCCGGGAAACTCCCACTTGAGCGCCATCGGCTGCTCGGGGCGGCGTTGACCGATCAGAACCTCACCGCCACGCACAATCAGCGCAGCCGCCACGAAGCGGAGCGCGGGCCCGGCAGCCCGAGGATTGGTTTTCGGCTGAACTTCTTCCACATCTTTAGTGTAAACGCACCAAAAGGGTTGCAGGGTTCGAGCCATGCATCCGCGGACCAATGAAATGGAAAATGCTTCTGTCGCTCCCGCGATGGAACTAGCTCCCGGAAAGGGACGATTCGCCCTCGACGGCAGCCTCGCCGCACCGGGGAGCCTGAGGCTGGAAGTAGCCCCAGCCGTACCTTGCCGCCGCTTCCAACAGGCCCTGAGACGGGTTAACCGGGTAGGCGTTGCGCGCAATTTCGAGCATGGCCAGATCGTGGATGGAGTTGCCGAAAACCGCATCGGGGTGATCGAGACCCACGCGCTTGAGTGCGGCGGCCTTGGCCTCGTCGGTGGGCACGTCCAGGACCTCAGTGGAAATGACGCCCCCGGTAACGCGTACCTCGGCGGCCAGCACGCGCGTCTCCGGAATGCCAAAATCGCGCACGCCCTCGGCAACCACCCATTTGTTGGTGGAGCTGACGGCCCAAAGCTCGACGCCGGCCTTGCCGAGCGCGGCTACCAGAGCGGCCATCTCAGCAAAGATGCGTGGCGGAACAAACTCGTGCACGTAGCGGGCGGCTGCGGCGCGCAGTTCGTCCTCGCGCAGGCCCGCATAAATCTGCACCATCTCGCCGCACATCTCCTCTTCGCTCACCGTGCCGGCCATATAGGCGCGGTAGCGGGTATCGACCCAATCGTGAGTTGAGCGCGAAACCAGACCCTTCTCAAGCGACCACCGCATGAAGCCAAAGCCGGTGTCGCCGTCCCACAGCGTTCCATCGCAATCGAAGACCGCAACCTTGGGGTTGCTGGAGAGAACCAGCCGCTCAAATTCCGAGGCGGTCCAATGGGGGAATTGAATTTGCGTAGGTGTCAATCGTTCCTCAATCGTCTTCAAAGAAATTTATCTAATTCTATTCTCTTTCAAAGCGCGCTGTTTTGCACGTGAAGGGTTGATGAATCGCCCGATGGAGCAGCAGGATCATAGGCTTGCGGGCGTGTCGCCGGATCAGTACCAGAACTTGAACTCCGGCCAATCGGCGGCGTAGGAGCGCTTGCGGTGGCGAAGCCAGAAGTAGTGGTGATGCTCGTGGTCCATAATCCAGGGCGCGTCAAAGGGGCCCAGATCGATCACTTCGCCGTAGCTGTCTTTGTAGTCGGCTGGGTCGTTGCCGAGCGTCAGCACGGATTCTCCGGTGTAGCCGTTCCATCCCCAGTAGAAGTAGTTCTGATGGCCGCTGATGGCTGTGGGCAGGCCATACTTTGGACCGAGAATATTCACGGCGCTGGCTTCGCCGTAGTTGCCGCAGAAGATGGCGGTGTGAGCGCGTACGTCGGGCGGCAGAGCGTTGTAGCGTGCGGCAAAGCCCTCAACCATCTGCGGCCAGCCGAAGCGATCGGAAAGATATTGCGGCAGGGGACTGGTGAACTTTTCGCTTTTAACATTGTTGGCGCCAAAGCGGGCTGTGTAGCCGGTGTATTTGTCAGGCGGCAGAATCGTCAGCATGATCGGCGCCGTGGCGCGGCAGAGCAGGTAGCCCAGAATCATCGTGTAGACAATAGGTGGCCAACTGCGGCGGGTGAGTTCGCCGAAAGCTACCGCTCCGGCGGCGAAGAGCGCCGGATAGATGGGCGCAGCGTAGTAATCCTTGGCGTGCATGGCCATCATCATGGCCAGGAATGGCAAATAAGTAAGAGCGACAAAGCGCCACGGCCGCGCCTGGCGCGCAAAGCCAAGCCACGCAAGGCCGCCGATCCACAACGGAGCGGAAACGACCAGCAGCATATTGATTTGCTGGTGGAGAAAGGCAAGCGGCGGAAACTTGGTGTTCTTGTCGGAGTGGGCGACGTTGCTCAATAACTCGTAGGTTGGGAAGTGGTGCGTCCACTGCCAGAGTAAGTTGGGCAGAGCCACCAGAATCAGCAGCGCGACTCCGGCCGCGCAACCCTTTGACCAAAGAATGCGGCGTTGCGGACTGACGAGGAGGCCGAGCGCCAGCGCCACCAAAAAGAAGACAGTGGAGTGCTTGTTCTCGAGGCCCAGGCCGGCAAGCAATCCGAAAAGCAGCCATGCGCGGGGGCCAGCCGAGCCATCGGCCAGCCGCAGGAGCGCCAGCAGCGCGCCCATCCAGAAGCAGGGCTCAAAGGCGTTCATGGAAAGGTAGTTGGCCGTGCCGAGAAAAACCGGAGCGGCGAGAACGGCGGTCATGGCCAGCACCTGCGCGGTGCGGCGGCCGCCAAGCTGCCACGCAAGCAGGCCCGTGAGGCCAACCGTAATGCCAGCGGCAAAAAAGCTGAGGATGCGAATGCCGGTGGGCGAAAGCCCGAAGAGCGTCTCGGCCAGCCGCGCTTGCACGGCCACCAGCGGCGGCATATCCACGTAGCCCCAGGCCAGGTGATGGCCGCAAACCAGAAAGTAAAGCTCGTCACGGAAGAAGCCGTAGCCCAGATGGCTGCCCCACAGCGAGCTGGCCAGATGAATCAGAAAGGTAAGCGCGGCAAAGATGCTGGCGAGCAGCAGGGCGGTGCGCAGCGAGGTTCGCGCTGGGATGGGCGAAAGGGTTTGCGGCAAGGGGTTGGTCTCCTCGACGGTGGTCTAGGCGATTCTACGCTGTGGACGCGGCAAGAGTTCCAGTACCGCGGGCGGGCGGCGAAATGGACCGGCAAGCCTTCGCGGCGTCAGCCGGAATACAGGCGCCCCACCCATGCGCCAGACCAGTGCCCGCGGGACGCGAACTCTGCGTGCAGGGGTGGGGAAACAGGGCACATCAACGACGCTTGTGACTTGTGTGTGCTGGGCGCGCCGCGGCTACCTTGTGGCTTTTCGCCGCTGCCGCCGGAGCATCTTCGTTGGAAATGTCCGCGATGGCTTTCCACCCGCCGTCGGCCTGCTTCTTGTAGACCGTGACGTACTTGCCCTTTTCCGTGAGCAGTTTCTTCGTCTTGGGGTTCGTCTTGGTCATGGTGTAAGCCCCCTGGCTGTAGGCCAGGTCGCCGGACTTCGCAACCACTACATCGGTTGACTCAAAGCTCAAGGAAAAGCCCTTACTTTTCACCATCGGCTTCAGCGCGGTCTTGATTGCCCCAACTCCGTTGATTACCGGCATACCCGGCATGAATAGCGACGCGTCATCGGCGTAAAACTCGGCGATCTTATCCACATCCTTGGTGGCGTAGGACTGCATCCAGGAGGTTTCAAGAGCGCGAATCGCCTTTGCGTTCGCTGCGCGGGTGTCTGGAGCAGGCGCGGGAGCCTGGTTGCAGCCCGCGAGAAGAGCCGCGAGAGCGAGCACGGCCGGCCAAGCGTAACGATTGTGCATAGTTCCTCCGATGGCCACAGAGCGTATCACGGCGGCTGCACATTCGTGTAGAGAAAAAATCGGAGTGCCGCGGTGGAAGAATTGAAGTTATCAACAAGGTGGAAGCGTAGTTGCCGTATCTGGCCGGAATCCTGCTTAACGGGAGAGCCCCGCTTCGAGGAATTCGCCGGCAAGCTCGGAACCACGGTCAGCGGCAACAGGCTTTCGCGGCGGCAAAGGCTGAATCTCGCCAACGTCCTTCAGGAAGCGTGCCGCGGAGCGCCGGCATTGGCCGAGCGCCCGATGAAGCGCTTTTCCCTCCAGCGCCTCAAGCACGGGAACCAGACCGTCATGCTTGCCGTGGCCGTGAAGGACGTGGTCCGCCTCCAGGGCGAGCGACTGCCAATCGTGCCACTCTCCGGCGGCGGCGTGAATCTGCCTGAATGCTGCGGCCAATCGCTTAGCAAGGGGATCAGATGTGGCAGAGAGCTGGGCCAGGTAGAGCGCTGGTTTGAGCCGCTTGCGATAGGCGTGCAGGTTGGCGGCACTGGGGTTGGGAAGTTCGCTGTTCAGCCCGGCAAAGATTCGCAAAGCCGCCTGGGCAGTGGACGGCACGCTTGAAGGCATTTGAGGCGCCAATGCCGCTTCCATCTCTTTGCTGAGCCGGTTCAACCGTTTGCTTTGAGCATCAAGGACGGCCATCAGCTTATCGATCCCCGCCTGGCGTCGCCGCCTCAGCCGGTTTTCGAACTTGTCGATTTCACAGATGCAGCGGGGACTCAGCGGCGATTCGCCTTCTGACGCCCCTCCAACGGTGTCGCGGAGGCTATCGAGCCGGGCCATGTGCACATCCGCATCGCGTACCGGTTCGAGCGCCTTCCGCAGCTTCTTCCCGCCCTTGCTCCAACGCTGAAACGCATGTGCGGCGGTGCGATCCGCAGCCTGCTCCTGGAGGGAATGTTCCAACCCCACCTGCACGCGCAACGTGAGGCTGCGCAGCGCATGAATGCTCTTCCGGCTGGGCTTGCGGGCGCATTGCGCAAGCAAATTGCGCCATGCCTCAAGCCGCTGCTGCCACTCCGGTTGGAGAGACACCGCAGGCGGTTTGCCGGAGGGATGAGAAGCGGGGTTCACCAAAATCTGACCTCTGCTCTCCATTTTGCACTTTCTGGCCTAATAGATGGAAGCAGGGGGCCACGTGTAGCTCAGCTTGCGGGTTGGTCTTCGTGAAAATGCCGCCAGATGGTTTCGGCGGTTTTGCGCTGGACCACGGCGGCTAGCGACTCCGCGGTAGCTTGCTGCACGTCGCGCAGGCTGCCGAAGTGGGTGAGCAAGCGCTGTCTTGTTTGCTGGCCGACGCCGGGAATGTTCAGCAGCTCTGAATCGCGGTCGCGCATGGCGCGGCGCTGGCGGTGATAGCCGACGGCGAAGCGGTGGCTCTCGTCGCGGATGATCTGGACCAGATGCAACACCGGTGAACGGCGGTCGAGCACCACCGGCTCGTCCTCGTTGCCGTAGAGGTAGATGATCTCCTCTTTTTTCGCGATGGAGGCCAGCGGCTGCGTGGTTAGCCCGAGGGATTCCAGCGCCTCGGCGGCGGCGTGCAACTGTCCGAGCCCGCCGTCAACCAGCACCAGCGAGGGCATGGGCTGGCTTTCGTCCTGAAGGCGGCGATAGCGGCGCGTGATCACCTCGCGCATCGAAGCGAAATCGTCCACGCCGGCCACGCTCTTGATCTTGAACTTGCGATAGGCTTGCTTGTTCATCGTGCCGTCTTCCCAGACGACCAGCGAGGCCACGGTCTCAGCGCCCTGAATGTGAGAGATGTCGAAGCACTCGATGCGCTTGGGCAGCTCAGGCAGCATGAGCACGTCGGCCAGCGCCTCCTGAATGGCTTTGCGCGAGGGTTCGAGAACGCGGAAGCGCTGGATGTACGACTGTTTGGCGTTCTGGGCCGCCAAGTCAACCAGCGACCGTTTCTCGCCGCGCAGCGGAACCGCAATCTCGATACGATGGCCGGTGCGCTCGGTGAGCAGGGCTGCCAGTGTTTCGCGGTCGTCGAAGTCCGCGGGGACGAGGATCGTGCGTGGGATGTAGTGCTGGTCGATGTAGAGCTGCTTGAGCAGGGCGCTGAAGACCTGGCCAGCGTGGAAGGGTGCATCCGTGGTTTCCCAGCTCTCAGAATCGGAACCTGGGGCACCCGGCGTTTGGGTCGCGTCGTGCAACTCAGCCAAAGCTTCGAGTAACTCCGGCAGATCTTCCCAGAAAAACTCGCGGCGATCGACGATCTTGCCGGAGCGGATGTGGAAGAGGTTCACAGCCAGCGAGCCGGCCTCGAAGTGATAGCCGAAGACGTCGGTGTCGTCGCTCTGCTCGGCCGTGGCGGCGCGCTGTTTCTCCTGTAACTGGTGGACGGTGGAGAGCTGGTCGCGGAAGCGGGCGGCGGCCTCAAACTGCTCGGCCTCGGCTGCGGCAGTCATGCGCGCGGTGAGGGCGTGTTCAAGTTCGGCATGGCGGCCTTCGAGCAGCAGGCGCGCGTCAGCGACGGCGCTTTTGTAAATCTCCGGCGTTGTGAGTTCCTCGACGCAGGGCCCCAGGCAGCGATGAATGTAGTACTGCAGGCAGGCGCGGGGATGGTAGCGGGAGAGGTCCACCTTGCAACTGGGAATCAGAAAGCTGCGATGAATCAGCTCGACCACGCGGTAAGCCAGGCTGCCGGGAAAGTAAGGGCCAAAGTAGGCTGCGCCGTCCTTGCGCAGGCGGCGGGTGACAAAGACCTTGGGAAAACGGTCGGCCATTGTGAGCTTTACATAGGGGTAACTTTTGTCGTCCTTCAACAGGATGTTGAAGCGCGGCTTGCGCTCTTTGATGAGGTTGGTTTCCAGCGCCAGAGCTTCGGATTCGTTGCCTACCAGGATGTAATCCAGATCGACAGCCTCGCGCATCAGCGAGCCGGTCTTGGCGTCGGCCTGCGAAGCTTCTAACAGATAGGACCGCACGCGCTGGCGAAGGTTCTTGGCCTTGCCCACATAGATGACCACGCCCTCGGCGTTCTTGTAGAGGTATACGCCGGGGTCAGTAGGCAGAGTGCGGATTTTCTCGTAAAGGTCCATGGGTGCGGCGGCCAGCGTTTGCACTTAGGATAGCGGGTTTGCGGGAGAAACAGGGATTAGGGAATAGGGATTAGGGAATAGGAAAAACTTCTGCTACCCGGCCGGACACGGCCCAAAGAGTATCGAGCTCGCGCCAGCAAACCGCCGCTGGCTAGCTAACCTGCCGCTTTTCTGTTCCCTGTTCCCTATTCCCTGTTCCCTGCATTTCTCACATTTTATCCAAATGCCGAAATCCTCCGGTGCTGACGAGCATCAGGAAGAAGATCATGAAGTTGTAGCAGGCATGCACCAGCGTGCTGGCGGCCAATGACCGTGTAACCAGGCGCACCGCGCACAAAATCAGGCTGACCGTGACCAGCAGGAGAAACGGGCCCAGAGAATGGCCTTGCTGATCGGCGTGCATCAAGGCGAACGGGAGACTGGTGGCGATGGAGGCGGCCACCATGGCGAAGATGGACCACTGGGGATGGCCGTTGGCGTCGAGGGGGCGGGCCGGCTTGCCGGTACTCTTTTCAATTGCCCAATCCCAGGCCGTTGCGAGGGACGGCAGCAGGAAGCCGCGGAAGGCGATCTCCTCAAAAAAAGGCGCAAAAGTGACGCCGAAGGCGAACATCAGCCACGCAGCGCCCGGGGAACGAAAGACATCTTCGATGGGGGCGTGGTTTGGTCCGGGCAGCAGCGTTTCGTCAAGCGCGGCCAGCGCAAAGCAGCCCACGGCCGTGGCGGGCAATCGCCAATCGAGAGCCGCCGCGCCGCGCCACTGGATGCCGGCAAAGAAGCTCTTGTTCCATAACAGCGGAAAAAGAAGAAGACTGCCGGTCAACGTGATGAGATAGATAATTGTCTCGCTGCCCAGAATGTAATGAACGTCGGTGGCGGCTTTGACCATGGATGCGGCGCCGAAGAGATGGATGTGCACCGCAGCCATCATCGCCAATGTTGCGCACACGAATCCAACCATGGCGAACGCCGCCAACAGGCAGAGATGGCCGAGATGCGGAATGCGCGCTGGCCGAGCGATCTCGATCCGTGACCAGGTCTGAAACAACTCTGGCGCATCGTCGGTGTTTTCCGCGGCGGGCGGCAATGCCTGGCCTGGAGCGGAAAATGGATTCTGCTCCGGTTCTTGCGGCGTGTATTCCAGGTCGCTCATGGCAGCACCGTCTTCTTTCTGCGGGTTGCGGGTTTCTTTTGGGCGGTCTTCTTTGCGGCCTGCCGTTTGCGGCTGGCGGGTTTCGCCGGCTTCGCTTGCGGATCGCCGTTGGAAGATGCGGCATCTCCGGTCTCCGGTGCAGGCTCGGAAGCACTTATCGTACCGGCTGCATCGGCGGCGGCGGCGTCATCGTCCAGGCCGGCGGGTGCGAGACGGCCGCTGCTGGAGGTGTAATAGCGCTTGAGAAACTGGCCGGTGTAGGAGCCGGGAGTGGCGGCAATCTTAGCGGGGCGGCCTTCGCCGACGATGCGTCCGCCGTCTTCGCCGCCTTCGGGGCCGAGGTCGAGAATCCAGTCGGCGTTGCGGATCACGTCCAGGTTGTGCTCGATGATGATCACCGAGTTGCCCAGGTCGGCGAGCCGGTGGAGAACTTCCAGCAGCTTGCGCACGTCGTCGAAATGCAGGCCGGTGGTGGGCTCATCCAGCAAATAAAGTGTCCGTCCCGTCTGGCGCTTGCTCAGCTCACGCGCCAGCTTCATGCGCTGCGCCTCGCCTCCGGAGAGAGTGGTTGCGCTCTGGCCCAGGTGGACGTAGCCCAGGCCCACATCGACCAGGGTTTGCAGTTTCTGGCGCACCTGCGGCACGTCAGCCAGCACGGTAAGCGCGTCTTCGATCGTCAGCTCCAGAATGTCGGCGATGGAATGCGAGTGAAATTTTACGGCCAGCGTCTCCTGGTTGTAGCGGCGCCCGTTGCAGACTTCGCACTGTACATAGACGTCGGGCATGAAGTTCATCTCGATGCGGCGCTGCCCGTCGCCCTGGCAGGCCTCGCAGCGGCCTCCGGAGACGTTGAAGCTGAAACGGCCTGCCTTGTAGCCGCGTTCGCGAGCTTCGGGCAGCATGGCGAAGAGATCCCGAATGGGCGCGAAGACCTGCGTGTACGTCGCCGGGTTGGAGCGCGGGGTGCGGCCAATAGGAGACTGGTCAATGCGCACCACCTTGTCGATCTGCTCGGCGCCGGTGAGCGCGTCATGCGCGCCGGGTTCCTCGCGTGAGCCGTAGATCGTCTTGGCCAATGACCGGTAGAGGATGTCGTTGATCAGAGTGCTCTTGCCGCTGCCGCTGACGCCGGTGACCACGGTCATCACGCTGAGCGGAATGCGGATGGTCACATCCTGCAAATTATGCTCGCGCGCGCCGGTGACGGTGAGCCACTTGCCGGTGAGGGGCCGCGGATGGTCGCGTTGCAGCATCTCCGAAACTCCGGAGAGATAGCGCCCGGTGAGCGACTCCGGACAGGCCATGATTTCCGCCGGCGTGCCCTGGGCAACAACCTGCCCGCCGAGTCTGCCCGCGCCCGGGCCCAGATCAAGAACGTAGTCGGCGTGGCGGATGGTCTCTTCGTCGTGCTCGACGACCAGCACGGTATTGCCCAGGTCGCGCAGCCTTTCCAGGGCCTGAATCAGCCGGTTATTGTCGCGCTGGTGAAGGCCGATGGAGGGCTCATCCAAAACGTAGAGAACGCCGCGCAGCTTGGAGCCGATCTGCGTGGCCAGGCGGATGCGCTGACCTTCGCCGCCGGAGAGCGTGGCGGCGTTGCGGTCCAGCGCGAGATAGGTGAGGCCGACGGCGCAGAGAAACTCCAGCCGCTCGGCGATCTCGTTGCGAAGACGCTCGGCCACCAGCGATTCGCGCGCCGTGAAGCTGAAGTTGATGGCCGCCGAGAGTGCGCGGTTGAGCGGAAGCGCGGTGAAGTCCGCGATTGACAGGCCGCCGATCTTGACTGCCAGCGACTCCGGGCGCAGGCGCTTGCCGCGGCAAACCGGGCAGGGCGTCGCCGACATATAGCTCATCATCGACTCGCGGTAGGAATCGCTGCGCGCCTCTTCAATGCTGTCGCGCAAAAAGGACAGGACGCCGTGAAAGCCGGTGCGCGGAGCCTCGCCTTTGGGCGGGCCGTAGACCAGCAGATGCTGCTGGCGTGGTGGCAGTTCCTCGAATGGCGTTTTGAGATCGATTTTGTAGCGGTCAGCGGCCAAATGAATGAGCCGGAGCAGATATTGCGAGGTGGAACCGGGGCCGAGGCCGTCCAGCAGCGGCTTTGACCAGTCGGTGATGACCTTGGCAGGATCGAGATCGTAGAGCGATCCCAGGCCGTGGCACTCGGGACAGGCGCCGAAGGCGGAGTTGAAGCTGAAACTGCGCGGCTCCAGCTTGGGCACGTCGAGGCCGCAGTCGGGGCAGGCCATCGAGGAGGAGAACAACTGCTCGTCGATGCCGGTAATAGCGACCAGCGCCAGGCCGTTGGCCAGTTGCAGCGCCTTGGCCACGGCGCTGTCGAGGCGTTTTTCCACCGAGGGCTTGCCGGGCGGAAGCGGGGGCGCATCGGCCGGAGGATTCTTCAGCAGAATGCGGTCCACAACCGCTTCGATGGTGTGGTTCTTGCGCCGGTCCAGGTTGACCGGCTCGGAAAGGTCCGTCAACTCGCCATCCACGCGGGCGCGGAAGCCTTGCCGGTCAAGCTGGTCGAGCAGCTCTTTGAACTCGCCCTTGCGCCCGCGGACGATGGGTGCCATCACCGTGACGCGCTCGCCAAATCCGAGTTCGAGAATGCGCTGGACAATCTGGTCGGCGCTCTGGTGGGCGATGGGCCTTCCACAGTTGGGGCAGTGGGGCGTGCCAATGGAAGCATAGAGCAGGCGCAGGTAGTCGTAGATCTCGGTGATGGTGCCCACAGTCGAGCGAGGGCTGCGGTTGGTGGTCTTCTGTTCGATGGAAATGGCCGGGCTGAGGCCCTCGATCGAGTCCACGTCGGGCCGCTCGATCTGGTCAAGAAACTGCCGCGCATAGGCCGAGAGGGTCTCCACGTAGCGCCGCTGGCCCTCGGCATAAATCGTGTCGAAGGCCAGCGAGCTCTTGCCCGAGCCGCTGAGGCCCGTGACCACCGTGAACGTGTTGCGCGGGATGCGCACGCTGATGTTGCGCAGATTGTGCTGGCGCGCCCCGTGCACCGAAATGTGAGTGATGGGCATGATTCAAATCAAAGTGGGCATCCCATCCCTCGCATTTTTGCAAAGAATGGGATCGTGCAATGGCCGCAGGACGGCAAGCGTGGATATGCGTTAGAGCTTGTGGTGGGTGCCGTCGCAGAGAACTGGATTGGCACTGTGCTTGCAACCGCAGAAGTAGACGGTCTTGGATTCGGTCGCATCGAATTTAACGGGCGTGAATTCGCTCCCCTTGTGGCTGCCGTCGCAGAAGGGCTGGCTGGCGCTCCGGCCGCAGGCACACCAGTAGTAGCTCTTGCCGGCTTCGACCTCGACGGGATAGGGACTCTTCTGGGCAATCGTAGGTTCTAGCATGGATAATCCTCCTCGAAACGCAATCGAGCATTTTCACAGAGAGTGCAAGGTCATGAATCTCCCGCTTCGCCGCCTCTCGAGTTCTTGCGGCTAACGTGGGATAGCACGATGCCCGCATTACGGGAAAAGCGAAAAATGCTCTAGGGAGATTATCGCCGATATCGGAGAACCGCCGCATGATTCCATAGGAAACCGGCCTGCAATCAGGTTCTGATTGCCTCGAAATCCGCGGGGCTGAATCCGATGGAAGGTTGCGGCAATCCGCTGTCATCGGGCGGCTCCGGGCAGTGCGGCAGGCCGTTCACCGAATTGCAACACCTCAACAGGTATTCTATTGGTCAATAGAAATCAGGGCCAACGCGGCAGTTTCTTCTGCGACAATCGCAGACAGCGGTTTCTCGGCTGCCCGGCGAGTTTTGGGCGGCCTGAGAGCGGAACGCTGCGCGTTCTAGAACAAATGGGAAGTGAGCGAAGGCGGAAGCGATGGCGGACGTATTGAATTTGGTGATGTTAATCTGTGCGTCGGTTGGCTCGCTGGCGTTCGGCATTCTTGCGGCCTACGGAATCCTGCGCGTGGCCTTTGCCCTGATGCGTCCGCAGCGGCGGCCAGTCGTGGTAAAGGCCCAGCAAGAAGCAGCGCGGGCGCTGTAGAGCAGGGACTCGGGACCAGGGGCTTGATGAACAGAAGCCCCATCTTCATCCAAAGTGTCCCATCAACATCCGTGACCGATCCCGCACTTCCGCCACACAGCTCCAAAGGACTAACCCCTAACCCCTAATCCCCAACCCCTAATATTGCGGGTTGTTGGGCGGTTGTGGCTGTGGCTGCTGTTGATGCTGCTGGAATGTGCGTGGCGGCCCGCCGGGTGCAAAGCCTGGGCGGGCGGGTTGCGGAGTTTGCTGCTGCTGCGCCGGCTGCTCGTCCGTATCGGCGTCATCATCGTTGGCCGGGGCGGCGCTGGCGGCTTGCGTTGTAGCCCCCACGTGGCGGGAGCTGAGCACGATCACGCGCGGAGTTCCCTGGCCTTGATCGCCGGCCATCACGACGTTGTAACCGGTGCCTTGCAGAAGCTGGCCGAGCACGTCGCGCGCCTGGCCGGGTCCGTAGACGCCAAAGATTCGCTGGTCGGCGTCCAATCCTTCCACCTTTGCGCCGGTCGCGGTGGCCACATCTTCCAGAATTTGGGCAAGGCTGGAGTTGGCTGCGTCGATGCGCAGGCCCTGCTTGTCCCATGTGACCGAGGCTGGGGAGGGCTTCTCGTTGGATGGCCACTTTGGAACTTCGGGCGCGAGAGGCGTTGCCGGCAGAACCGCTACTTGAGGCGTTGGGGATTGTGCCTGGGCCGCAGCCGGACGCTTGTGCGGATGAGCAGGCTTGTGCGCCGAGGCGGTTGGTTTGGCTGGTACAGCGGTTGCCGGCGTCTGCGCGGCCAGCATCTGCGCTCCGCAGAGAGCTGCGGCCAGAACCGCCAGCGGGGCCAAAACCCGCCTGCGAAGGAGACCAGGCGAAACCGGCGAGTTGAGCAATGTGGTCGTGCGCATGGAAATCGGCCTCTCGGCTCCGGTGGAGCGGTCCGGGCCGAGGCGCCAGAGCCTGGCAAGCCGTTGCCGCTCTACTGTGTACTAGACTAACAGTGGCCCGCGGACGCTCATACAAGGGATTTTGCGGACAGAGAGGATTCAGGAGATGCGCCTCTGCTGGAATGGTTTTGCCGCGTCTGCGCTCTTGTTGCTGTTGCTGGCGGCGCCGGCGCCGGTGAGCGCCACAAGTTGCACCACGGCGGCTGAGCTGTTGCCGCAGGACCGCGATGCTCTGACGGCGGCCGGGGGACGTCTGGCCGTGGCCGTGGCCGAGCAGGATTTTGCCACTTTGAAGGCCGCGTTGCTGCCCGCAGTGGCTCAGGACTGGGATGGGATTCGCCAGGGGGCGGAGGCTTCAGCGCCGCTGATGAAGGGCGGGACGATTCAACTGCGAAGCCTGTACCTGCTGGATGCCACCAGCTTGGCCGCGCCCGCTGACACGCAGTTCTTCTGCACGGACGCCAGCGGTGCGCTGACCGTGACTCTGACCATGCGGGCGCTGCCGCCGGGCCGTTATGCCGTGGTGCTGGCCGATGCCGCCGGAGCGCCTTACGCTGGCCAATTGGGCTTCATCCTGGCCTGGGATGGGCCTGCCACCGGCTGGATGCTGGGCGGCCTGACGGTGCGTCCGGGCGCTCTCGATGGCCATGACGGCGTGTGGTACTGGTCGCGCGCCCGCGAACTGGCCAAGACGGACCAGCCGTGGCCGGCGTGGTACGCCTACGAGACCGCGCGGATGCTGCTGCTGCCAGTCGATTTTCTCTCCTCGCCGAATCTGGAAAAACTCGGAGGCGAGCAGACGGCAATCAGGAATTCTCCGCAAAACGTCTTTCCCTTGACGCTTCCGGACGGCCCGCGCACCTGGAAGATTGAGGCTGTCAGCCTGGACGTGACGCTGGGCCATGCAGATCTGGGCGTGGTTTACGAATCGACCGGAGTCACTGATCCTGCTGCCCAGCGCACCGAGGCCGTTGCCGTGCTGAGCGCGTTTCTGAAGGCGCAACCGGGACTGCGGGAGAGCTTTCATGGGCTGTGGGCTTACGCTGTAAAGGACGGCAAGCGGACTCCGGTGATCGAGCTGCCCATGGCGCAGATTCCGTAGAGGGCAGGGGCAAGGATTAGGAAGCAGGAAATAAACTGGGTGCTCGATCCTCTCCGCTTTTTGCGGAAAGGATAGGAGAGCGAACATCTCCAAACTAGACTCATTTTTTTCAAGGACAATCCAAAGACAAGGAAAGGAAAAGACATTGGCAACCATCATCGATCTGCGTTCGGACACGGTTACGCGGCCCACGCTGGAGATGCGCGCGGCGATGGCCGCGGCTGAGGTAGGCGACGACGTTTATGGCGAGGACCCCACCGTAAATCTTTTGGAGCGGCGTGCGGCGGAGCGATTTGGCCGCGAGGCGGCGCTCTTTGTGCCCTCGGGCACCATGGGCAACCAGATTGGCATTCGTCTGCACACCCAGCCGGGCCAGGAGGTGATTGCCGAGTCGCGGGCGCACATCCTGGATTGGGAAATGGCCACCACGGCGGTCTTCTCCGGCTGCCTGGTGCGGGCCGTCGTCGCTGAGCGAGGCATTCTGACCTGGAAGCAGATCGAACCGGCCATCTACGGTCGCGGAGCATTTCGCGCCGCCACGGGCCTCATCGAGATTGAGAACACGGCCAACCTGGCAGGTGGGCGCTGCACCCCGCTGCCGGTGCTGGAAGAAATCTGGGCCAATGCGAAAGAGCGCAAGCTCCCCACGCATCTGGATGGGGCGCGCATCTTCAATGCGGCCACGGCGCTGGGCGTAGACGTGAAGACGCTGACCAGCGGCTTTGACACGGTGATGTTCTGCCTGTCGAAGGGGCTGGGCGCGCCAGTCGGCTCCATGCTGGTTGGCTCGGCGGAGCTGATGGCTCGGGCGCGTCTCTTCCGCAAGGCTTTGGGCGGCGGAATGCGCCAGGCGGGCATCCTCGCGGCGGCGGGGCTGATCGCGTTGGAGAAGGGGCCGGCACGGCTCCACGAGGACCACGCTAATGCGCGCCTGCTGGCCGAGGCGCTCTCGCACATGGAGCACGTCTCCATCGACCTCAAATCGGTCGAGACCAACATCGTCATCTTCAAGTTGACCGGAGGGCTGAAAGCTGCCGATGTGGTGGCACGGTTGCAGGCGCGCGGCATTCTGGCCAGCGCTTTTGGGCCGGATGCAATTCGGCTGGTCACGCACCTCGACGTGGATCGCGCGGCCTGCGTGACGGCGGCCGCGGCCCTGGCCGAGGAGATTGAGGCGTTGGCCAAGGTGGCGTGAAGACCCTCAGATCAGACAAATGAGACCTTGTCGGGTGTCCGGCAAGGTCTCGCTTTTTCCGAGAAACTGACAACTGTGAGCTGTCCGCTGCTTCTTACGGCTCCAGCAGAATCTTTCCGGTCGTCTTGCGTGATTCCATATCGATCTGGGCTTGCGCGGCCTCGGCCAGCGGATACACAAACTCGGTGCGGAGCTTGAGTTCGCCCGTGGCCACCCAGCCCAGCACATCATCCGCGCGCGCTTCCAGGTCCGCCCGCGTCGCTACGTAGTGCCACAGGGTCGGCCGGGTCACAAACAGCGAACCTTTGCCGCTGAGCTGGATCAGATCGAAGGGCGGCACCGGCCCGCTGGATGCGCCAAACAGGGCCAGCAGCCCGCGCGGCTTGAGGCAGTTCAGGCTGCCCTCAAAAGTCGTCTTGCCCACCGAGTCGTAGACCACATCCACGCCCTTGCCGCCTGTCAGCCGCTTGACCTCCGCTTCGAAATCCTGTTTGGTGTAAAGGATCACGTCCGAGGCGCCCGCCGCGCGCGACAGCTTCGCCTTGGCCGGTGTTGAGACCGTGGTGATCACCCGCGCTCCCAGCCGCGAGGCCATCTGCGTCAGCAAAAGGCCCACACCTCCAGCTCCGGCGTGGATCAGCGCCGTGTCACCTGCCTTCAGCGGATACGTTGAGTGGGAAAGGTAATGCGCCGTCATCCCCTGCAACATGGCCGCCGCGGCCTGCTGCATGCTCAGCCCCTTCGGCACCTTCACCAGTTGTGCCGCCGGAACCAGCGCGTACTCGGCATAGCTGCCCAGCACGTTCACCGAGGCCACCGCGTCCCCGGCGGCAAAACCCGTCACGCCCGGACCCAGTTCCTCCACCGTGCCCGCCGCCTCGCTGCCCGGCGTCAGCGGGAGCGACGCTTTGTAGACGCCCTTGCGGAAGTAGATTTCAATGAAGTTGACCCCGGCAGCTTCCACGCGGATCAACACTTGTCCCGGTCCTGGTTGAGGAATGGGCAACTCGGCCAGCTTCAATACCTCCGGCCCGCCTGTCTCGTAAATCTGTATGGCTTTCATCTCACGCCAAGAATGTACCCAAAGGCCCGGCGGCTGCAAGTGTGGGCTATACGGTCAGCTTGGCGCTCGCCAGACGGTTCAGGCTGATGCCCTGCTCAGCCGCCTCCAGTGCCAGCGCTCGATGAACTCGCTGCGGGATGCGGACACGAAACTCGCCGCTGTAATGTTTTTCCGCCAGCGGAGTGGGCGGAACCTCGCCGTTGGCGATCATGTCGGCTACAGATGCGGCCACCACTTTGCGAATCCCGGCCAGCGCCGTTCCTGGAGAGGCGGCCAACCAACTTAGTGAAGGAAACTCCGCGCAGAGGGCGAGATATTCGGCGTCCTCAGGCGACCAGGTGACCCGATAGCTATAGTGGTCAAAGTTCTTCTGGCTCATTGCGGTTTCTCCATCCCATCTTTTTCGACCATTCTGTCCACTGCGAGCAAGACTTGCCGAACCTGATAAGGCTTTGCCTTGCCCTTCGCATTTTGGATATTCACACGCGGATCTCCAGGCCAGGGAGTCTTGAAGACTGCGTGACTGGACGCGCTCTGACGCGGCTCGCCGAAATAAGCCACACAGACCTTGTACAAATCCGCAAAGCGAACCTGCGCTGGGCCGTTGCGCATCTTGTCGAGAATTTTGGCAATCTCCGCCACGCCCCATGGTACCAATAGTGGAACCACATCGCAAGACGAGATTTGCGTAGTGCTGTCCAAAGTTGGACCGGAGCCACAATCACGAAGCCCCGCCCAGGCAATGCCCCGGCGAGGCTTGATGTTTTTCTGAACCCTGATTCCTGATCCCTGTTTTTACCCTTTTGACAGCACGCGCGGCTCTTTCGACATGCGCAGGCGCACCATGCGTTCGATGGTATACGGCGTGCGCTGTTGGCCGGTATGGAAGTGGCGCACCTGTAACTCGCCCAGCAAGCCAATGGCCATCAACTGGATGCCGGATACAATGAGCACCGAGCCGATGACAAACATGGGTGCATGGTGGTGCATCACGCCCACGCTGGGGTTAAGAATCTTCATCCCCATCAGCAGCACAGCCATGAAACCGCCCCCCAGGATGCCCAACGCGCCGAGTCCGCCGAAGAAGTGCAGCGGCCGGCCCATGTACTTGAGCAGGAAGCGGATGGTCAGCAGGTCAAAGAAGACGCCGAAGGTGCGTCCAATGCCGTAGTGGCTCTTGCCCCGCTTGCGCGGTACGTTCTTGATGGGAATTTCGCAGATCGACGCGCCATACCAACTGGCCAGCGCGGGAATAAAGCGATGCATTTCGCCGTAGAGCGGAATGTTCTGGATCACTTCGCTGCGGTATGCCTTGAAGGTGGTGCCAAAGTCGTGAATGTCTACGCCGGAGATCTTGGCCATCAGCCAGTTGGCGCAGCGCGAGGGGATGCGGCGCATCACGAGGTTGTCGGTCCGCTCCTTGCGCCAGCCCGACACCACATCGTATCCCTCGTCCAGTTTTTCAATGAAGCTGGGAATCTCGCTGGGGTCGTGCTGCAAGTCGCCGTCCATGGCCAGGATGAAATCGCCTGAGGCGTGATCGAATCCCGCGGCCAGTGCCGATGTCTGCCCGAAGTTGCGGCGCAGCTTGATCACCAGCACACGGCTGTCTACCGCGGCAATTTCTCCCAACAGCTTGTAGGTGCGGTCGTTAGAGCCGTCGTCCACCAGCACCAACTCAAAACTATCGCCCACCTGCTCCATCACTTGCACCAGGCGCGCGTATAAAACAGTTACATTCTCCTCTTCATTGTGAAAAGGTACGACAATTGAAAATTTTGCCATGTTGTTAGAGTAGACTCCGCTTTGGTGAAAAAGGATTACATTCCTTTCGGAATGGTGGCCATTCCGTGCTCAAGCGAAATCCTGAAACGCTTGGGCCGGAGTGGAAAATTATCTGTCCAGTTCATCAAGCATGGCCTGCATCTCGCTGAGGGCATGGCGATTTCCGCTGCGCTCGGCGCTCTTGATGCCGGCCTTCAACCGTGCGATTGCCTCCTCGGTGCGGCCCGCCGTGGCCAGCGTTTGCGCGGCCATGAAGTAGCCCGCCGTGTAGCCCGGATCGTTGGCCAGCAGCGTATCAAACTCGGCAAGCGCCGCAACTGTCTCGCCTTGCCCTGCCAGTTCCATCGCCAGCCCGTAGCGGGCAAAACTGTTTTTCGCGTCCAGTTCGAGTATCTCTTTCAGCCCTGCGATCTTGTTCATTTTGCTCGAATATGGCCATCCCGCGCTCAAATGGGATTTGCGTAATTGGCGGCGATTGCCGAAACTGGAACTCAAGCGCTCTTTCGGACTGGCCGCCTCCAACTTCATTGTATCTGGCGGCAGACGAATTCCAGCGGTACACCAGGGAATGGAGCAGACCCATCATGAGTTCCACCGAAACCAACCCGGCCGCTCGCACGATCGCCAGCACTCAGTCGGAGATGACCGAGGTCATTCTGCCCAATGACGCCAACATCTTGGGCAACTTGCTGGGCGGGCGTCTGATGCACTTCATTGACCTGACCGCCGGCATCGCCGCCTACCGGCACTCGCGCACCTACGTCGTCACCGCGGCCATGGACCACATCGACTTCATTCACCCGGTTCATGTCGGCAGCCTGCTCATCCTCAAGTCCAGCGTCAACCGCGCGTTTACCACCTCCATGGAAGTGGGCGTCAAGGCGTGGACGGAAGACCCGCAGACCGGCGGGCTGGTGCACGTCGCCAGCGCTTACCTGGTCTTTGTGGCCATCGATCGGGACGGGAAGCGGATGCACGTGCCGCACGCACAGCCTGAAACCGCCGACGAGCAGCGCCGTTATGCCGATGCGTTGCTGCGCCGCGAGCATCGCGAGGCAGAGGGCGTGCGCCGCAAGGAGGAGCGTCGAGCCACCGCCGCCCAGGAAGACGTGGCCGCCGCCGAACCGCAATCGAACTGAACCGCATCTGAAGAAGAGCAGGGTTTCTAAAAAGGAGCAATCAGACACTATGGCGCATTCAAATGCCATGCCTTCGCCCGTCGCTTTGCCGGGCATCTCGAAGATCATCGCCATCGGTTCCGGCAAGGGCGGAGTTGGCAAGACCACGGTCGCCGTCAATCTGGCCATTGCGCTCGCGCGGCTCGGCCAGCGCGTGGGCCTCATCGACGCCGACATCTACGGGCCCAATGTACCGCTGATGATGGGCTCAACCCAGCAGCCGGCCCTCGGACCGGGCAATTGCATCATCCCCAATGAGACCCACGGAGTGAAGACCATCTCCATCGGCTACATCTCCCCCGGTGACAAGCCGATGGTGATGCGCGGACCGATGCTCCACCAGATCATTCGCCAGTTTTTGCAACAGGTGGATTGGGGTGAGTTGGACTACCTCATCGTCGATCTGCCCCCAGGCACCGGCGACGTGGTTCTCTCGCTGGTGCAGACCGTGCCGCTGACCGGCGCTGTGGTTGTTTCCACGCCCAGTGACGTGTCCCTGCAGGATGCGCGCAAGGCTCTGGAGATGTTTGCCCAGGTCAACGTCGAGGTGTTGGGCATCGTCGAGAACATGAGCCACTTCACTTGTCCGCATTGCCACAAGGAGATCGATATCTTTTCCAGGGGCGGAGCCGAGCGCACCGCTCTTCGGTTCGACGTTCCCTTCCTGGGCTCGA